>Ga0302294_10000309_pt1 | contig 15148 bp, 11 predicted proteins | sample III_Fen_N2_3_FD_194550 | JGI IMG/M metagenome (GOLD analysis project Ga0302294, IMG submission 194550) | Peat permafrost microbial communities from Stordalen Mire near Abisko, Sweden - III_Fen_N2_3 | ecosystem: Environmental > Terrestrial > Soil > Wetlands > Permafrost | place: Sweden: Abisko...
GACTCAGGTAAACAGGAAGAGAGGGGGAATTTGTCTCTTCGTTCCTGTCTTCCTGGGTTCCACATTTTCTTTCGGAATTGAATCAGTCTTCTGGAGTTTTTTTAGGGGCAGCAAGGCACCCTCCAAACTATTTGGTTGGTCTGGCAGCCGGAGATTCGCGAAGCTTGTGGCCATGCAGTTGAACGAAATTCTCAACGACGTCGCCATCATCGCCCGCGGAGCCGGTGAAATCATCATGCGGCATTTTGCGGCGCCGATTCCGACCACGCTGAAGAGCAGCCGCATCGATATCGTGACTGCGGCTGATACTGAGGCAGAGACGTTTATTGTCAGGGAGTTGGTTAGGCGATTCCCCGACCATCACATCGTCGGCGAGGAAGGGGGCGGTCAGGGCGCGTCAGCTGGGTCTGCCCCTTACCATTGGTTCGTCGACCCGATTGACGGCACGGTGAACTTCGCCAGCAAGCTTCCTCATTTTTGCACGAGCATCGCCTTAACCACGCCGGACCGGCAGCCGTTGCTCGGCGTGATCTACGATCCGACACGCCGGGAACTCTTCACGGCCATCCGTGGAGGCGGTGCACATCTGAACGGCCAGCCGCTGCACGTGACGCAGACGGCCGAGTTGATCGACGCCGTGATCACGAGCGGGTTCCCCTACGACAAACACACGAATCCTGACAATAACCTGAAGGAGTGGGCCGCGTTTCTGGTGAAAATCCGCGGCGAACGCCGACTCGGTTCCGCGGCGCTCGATCTCTGCTTTGTCGCAGCGGGTCGGCTCGACGGCTACTGGGAAAAAGATCTCAAGCCTTACGATGTCATGGCTGGATTACTCATCGCGCGCGAAGCCGGCGGTATGGTCACGGATTACCAAGGGGGAGCTAATCCGCAGCACCAAGACCGCGGCCGCTATGTGGCCAGCAACGGCCGCGTCCATGAAGAGATGCTGCGCGTGCTGAAGAGCGCTGAGTGAAGTGCTCTTTCCTCATTCTCGTTATCTTTATCCTTTGGCCGCTCCGTAGCTCGATTTCAGTGACGGTTTCCAGAGAAAGAGAACGAGGAAAGATAAAGAGAAAGACCCAAATCCAAGAAGGTAAAGGGACGACCCGCCGGGTCGTCCACGAACGTCGGCTGTCAGCGGCCCACATCCAACCGGACGGCCCGCCGGGCCGTCCCTACCATCCAAACGCCGGAGATTATCATGCGTTTGAAAAAGAAATGGTATTACAGGTTCCGATCCGCTGTGCGACCGCACCCAGTTGGGTCGTACGAATCAAGCCTACGGCTTCGCGTTATTTTTCTGTCGTGAGGGAGAGGGAAACGGTCGAGCCCTTTTTCGCGGCGTAGAGGCGGAGATCGGCCTGCATCTTATCTTTGTGCCAGTAGGACATTATCATGCGATCCGCGGGGGAGGAGCCGGACTCGTTCAAGGAATCCTTTTTCCAGCCGTCGTTGGCGACGGCTTTTAGATAGGCTTCGAGCAAGGCGTCGATGTCCTGCTCGGAGCTGTAGCCGGCCGATTCGCTAAGACGGGCATCGGAGTCGGTCTTCGAATACGTCGTGCGCGTCAGCCTGGCAGGGCGCGGAAAGCCAGCCGGGTCGCGCAAGCCTGCATCGTTTGGGTTGGTCGCAGTTGGCGCTGGCGTAGGGTTCGGCGTTGTTGGCGTTGGGTTCGTGGCCGGCGTCGGCGCGGGAGTTGTCGAAGGAGTCGTTGCAGGCGGAGCGAGCGTGATTTGCTCGCAATAGAGCGTGGCGGTGGAACGCAGGATCGCTTCGTTGGCTCCCGGGTTGTGCGCGAAGCGGGTGATGCCGACGTGCGAAAGCTGCAGCGACAGGAGTGGTGTCTTCATGTCGGGTCCGAGGATCGTCAGCGCGCCATCCAGTTCATTGGCGTCGGTGTTGTTGCCGCGAACCAGAAAATCATCGCGCCACGCCGTCCAGCTGGCCGCGCTGGCGTCGGACGTGACGACGACGAGATTGGAGAATTTCGTGGGGCCGGTCTGAATAGTTGGGTCGCGCATTACATCGCCGGAGTTGGCCGCGGCGACGCGAGTGATGGTGAACGGTTCGATGCTTGCCACGCGGTTGGTATCGAGGTTGCCGAGGGTAAAACGGAAGTTTGAGGCAAGTGCGCGGATGGATTTGCCAGACCTAACGCTGAGGTTGGCGGTGCTGGTCAGGGGGCGAACGGACTCAGCGCGAAACACAAAAATGATTTCGTAAACGTCCTTGCTGCTGCCATCGAGCGCGGCGAACTGGGCCTCGATTAGCTGCGCATTGGTGGCTTGAAGTGGTTCGGCATAGGAGCCCGAAAGTTCAAGGGTGACCGGAGCCGAACGGCCGGCGCAAAGGTCGCTCAAGCAGGCGCTCAGAGTGGCGGAGAGTGGTGGTGTGGCCTTGATCACAATCGGTTCGTAGCCGACCTGGCCGATATGCTTCTTCGTCACGGCGCTGTTCTCGACGGTTTCGACGACGGTGCCACTGATGTCTCCGCCCGACCAGCCCGCCACCTCGGGGCATTGAACGCCGTTGATCGAAAATGATTGGGCGGCGGCGAAGGTTCGGGTTGATGTTGCGGCGTGGGTGGAAATCGCTGCAAGGGTAAGGATCGCGATAAGTGAGGCGGATGATGAGCGCATACTGGTGGCGGATGGTCGTGAAGCAGGAAGGTTTTAGGCGTATTGCTTGTCTGCTGGACCTTGATCGTAGGCAGAATTCGCCCGTGTGCAAACGGAGTGAATTGGAAGCCTAAAACACGGGAGACCTGGTTTGCTATTGTTCCACCTCGGCAGCTACGGCGGCCGGTGCGAGCCCTTGCCCGGGCAACAGCTTCAGAGGCGGTATTGCCCTGGCGTGACTACCACGGAACAGCCCGCGCGCAAGTTTTCCTCACGGTGAGGAAACGACCGAACGGTATGGGCGGCTCAAACCAGTTAAGCTTCAACAAAGTCTTTCATGCGGTGGCCAATCGCACATCAGACCAGGCACACGTCCTAAATACGCTGCTTGCGCAGACGTAGCAGCGTAACCAGCGCGATAAGCGACAGGTAAGCGGAACCGGCTGCACCACCGCCACCGCCACCTCCACCTCCGCTCGACGAGGAACTGGAGGAGGACGAACTGCTGCTTGATGACGAAGAGCTGGAAGAAGAGCTGCTGCTCGAACTCGAAGAGGACGAAGAACTGCTGGAGCTGCTCGACGAGGAAGAGGAACTTGAGGAACTCGAAGAGGAGCTGCTGGAACTTGAGGATGAACTCGAGGAACTGCTCGTTGGCGTGGCCGAGGCTTCACTTGATAGCGCGCTCGTACCGGCAGTATTCACTGCTGCGACCTTGTAATAGTAGATCGTGCCATTGGTCAGGCCAGTGTCCGAATAAGAGGTCGTGGTGACATTTGACGTGATCGGCGTGGTAGATTCGCCGCCTGCCGTTGTGCCGCGATAAACTTTGTAAGAAGTCGCACTTGTTGAAGCCGCCCAACTCAGCGACGCCAGAGCGTTACCTGGTGTGGCCGCCAGCCCGGTCGGCGCCGAGGGAACGCTGCTCGCTCCCGAGGAACTCGAGCTACTACTGCTCGACGAACTCGATGACGATGAACTGGAGGAAGAGCTGCTGGACGACGAGGAAGAGGAGGAACTCGAAGAGGAAGACGAACCTGTACCACTGGAACCGCCGCCGGACGAACTAGAAGATGAAGAGCTGGAGGAGGACGAACTCGACGAGCTGCTCTTCGGCGTGGCCGAAGCTTCGTTCGATAGCCCACTCGTGCCAGCGCTATTTACCGCCGCGACTTTGTAATAGTAGGCCGTGCCATTGGTTAGGCCGGTATTCGAGTAGGTCGTTGTCATGACATTGGAGGCAATCGGCGTTGCGGCTTCGCCACCAGCGGTCGTACCGCGATAAATCTTGTACGAAGTTGCACCGGTCGAAGCCGTCCAACTTAGCGAGACCGAGGCGTTGCCTGCCGTGGCCGTCAGCCCTGTTGGCGCGGAGGGAAGGCTGCTCGCTCCAGAGGAACTCGAGCTGCTGCTCGACGAACTCGACGAGGATGAACTGGAGGAGGAGCTGCTGCTCGATGACGAGCTCGACGAGGAAGACGAGCTGGACGACGAACTGCTGGAGGATGAGGAACTGCTCGACGAAGAACTTGAGCTGGAGCTTGAAGATGAGCTCGACGACGACGAACCGCCTGAGCCGATTTGGACGATGGCCTTGGTGCTTGTTATGGTGCTGACATATGCCAACGCTAGGTTGCTGTAGTTTTTCACTACGACCGTGTAGGTGTCGGCATCGGCTGCAGTAGCGGAGGAAACCGAATAGGTGGATTCGTTTTCATTAGGAATGGCGTCGGCTCCTTTGTACCATTGATAGGCTAAAACGTCGTCGCCGGTGGCGGTGACGCTTAAGGCGAACGGAGAGCCAAGAGCGACAGAGGTCGACGCCTTGGGTTGAGAGGTGATGACAGCCGGATAAACGAGGGAAACCGCAGTAGTGGTACTTGTTAGGGTGGTAGTACCATTGGAGACGGTGACCGTGTAGTTGCCATTGTCGGCCGCAGAAACGTTGTCCTTGTGGAAAGAGTCGCTGGTGGCACCGGAAATGGCGGCGCCATCCTTGTACCATTGGAAGGAGGGGTTCACGCCCAGGGTGATGACGGATAGATCGAGGGTGCTTTGATAGAGAGGGTGGACGATTTTCGGAGGTTGGGTCACAATAACCGGGCCGGTCGCGCCACTACGTGTGGGAGATACGCCCGTGCCGCTGGAAGCAGGTGGCGTCCAATGATAGACCATCATTTTGCCATTGCCGTCGTCTTCGACGCAAATCACGCGAGTGCCGTCCGCACGAGTCTGGACGTTTATGCCGACGACGAGATCGATGCCTGCAGCAGACCAATTGGTATCGGCGTTGGGTCTGATCCAACCGACTTCATGGCCGTCTTTCAGGTCGTAGATCGTCACTTCACCGCGAGTATATAAATCACCGTGAGCGAGTGTTTCGCGTCCGGCATCGAGATAGGTTACGTACAAATACTCTTCATCGGCGGCAAAGCTGATTGGTAAAACCATCTTCGACGATCCAATATCGAGGTGGGCCTCCCAGGCGCCGTTGATGTCGAAACCAAGGTCGATCACGCAACGCCGGGTCGGGTTACCTGACTCGCGATAGCCATCGATCACGTAGACGCGTGTCGTGTTCCAAGCATTGGCGCCGGCACCGAGAACCATGGTGTCCGATCCGGCGAGATAGCGCAGGCGGGTCGGCGACCACGCCAATTCATAGTCGATCGGCAGAAGTATGTTTTCGGGATTATCGACGTGCTCGATTTTCGAGGTATCGTATTGGGGCACGCCGTTGGCATCGAGCCCACTACAGGGAAGAACCCAATTGCCGCCCGCCTGATACTTGGTGGAAAATTCCGCCATGCCTCCGCCCATCCAGATATTGCCATCAGCATCCACGTCGTACGCTTGGCTATAGGAGTTGGGTACCTTGTAAGTCGAAAACTCTCCGGCCTGCGGCTTGCCGTCGCCGTTTTTGTCCAGCCACATGTAACGACTGCCGTCGGTCAAAACGGGATACAGGCCCTTCGCCCAGTTCGCTCCTTGTCCGCTGTTATACAGATAGATGAACGCAGCGGGTATGGCGATTTCCGAGTTCTGTTCAAACCGGAAGACCATTATACCACCCCCATACATATCCATGCAGTAGAGAAAACGCTGGCCGCCTATTCTCCTGATAAAAGACGTTCCGCTCGGATTATTGATACGCGGATCATCGGGAAAGCGGAAGGGATCGAGCGTGACGCCGGTGATTTTCCAGCTTTGGCCGGGGGCCTTCGAGTAATCCATCGTATAGTGCAGGCTGGAATGATAAAGCTCTGTGCCGTTGGTCGCCGGATCGAAGTCACCCACGTGCAGGAAGGTGCCGATCGCTTGATAGCTCATCGAGGCGGTGGAAAGGCGCTTGGCGAGGGTCGAGCTATCCGTGCTGTCGAACCAACGGATATCGGTTCCGCCTTCGTTCTGTCCGGGAATGCCGCTGCAGCCCACGATGATCTGGCCGTTATCCGGGAAACATACACCGCGCACGCCCCAGAAACGCTTTTCACTGTAACTGCCGGGAATCGGACCAGCAAATACACCGCCGGTTACGCCAAAGGTGGTCACAAGCGTCGGCGCGCCGCTGACGGGCACTGAAAAGATTTTGAAGTTTTGATCTGGCCCGTTGTCGGCCACCCAGAGGTTGCCGCTTTTATCGAAAGCTACGTTGGTCGGATAGGTGACCGATTTGATGGTTCGGCCATCGCTTAGCGAAACGTAGGGGATATTGTCCGGATATTCCGTGAGCGGGATGCCCTGATCCTCGTCGTTTTGCTGAATGATGTCGGCTCTCTGTTGCGGAGTAGTCGCCGGATCGTACGAATTGTGATTCGTATCGAGAACGTGCGGGTGAGCGATCGTGGCGGTGATGCCGTTATACGTCGACGTGTCGAAGACCATGTTCTTGTTGAAGAACTCGCCCTTGGAAATGCGACGGCCTTGGAAATACGCGCCGTCGGCCCAGTTGGTTTCGTCCCAGTAGCTCTTGGTGACGACCAGCGGGACGTATGGGGCCATCTGCCAGTCTACGTCTGAGGCATTGAGCACGCCGAGGTCGACGACGAAATTGCTGATGTCGTTGGCATTCTCGTCGTGGCCGCCTTTGCCGCCTGTGTTGCCTGCCCAGTGGTTAGTGTAATCCAAGAGGACTGGCGCTGGTGCAGCAGCACGGGCGCCCACTACCGCGCCGCAGAGAATCGCAGTACAAACCGCTGCAAATGAAATGACGTGGGTTGTGAGCCACCGAGAGCCAGGAAGTGATGCATCCATAGGAGGCAGCAGTACTGAAAACGAGGGCGCGTACTTCAATATGAACCTTCATTTAGCGCTAAATTTTACCAGTTTCTGATTGTTTTCGATGAATCCCGTAGATACCTAGCCCGCTCCTGATGATTTCTGCGGTAGCGGTAACCAGGGCTGACTGATGCTTAGGTGCTTTGTTTGGTTCAATACACGCTCACCCGGGACACTGCCTGGGACTGCGACGGAGGAGCAAATCGGCAGTATCAACCAGAAGCCGCTGCATCTCCTGTGACGGCCAGTTCACGCCGAAACATTGCGTGTTAAAGCGATCGTCTAATAACGTGGCTCCCGTGTTTCGTAGCCTGATTTTGGTTTTGTAACGGGTGCCTGTTTTACTGGAGGTGGGCTGCTGGAAGTTGTTGCGCGTGTCTGTGCTTGTTTGGCGGCGGGTTAAGGTTCGGCAAGCGCTGCAGGTCTGGAGTCGTTCGATTGTTGGAGGCGTGCTTATTCTTCGCCGTCCAGATAATCGAGCGGCTCGGAGCGGATCAGACGGCGTTCGGGCGACCGGACCATCCATTTTTTGCTGTCTGGATAGTAGCAGGATTCGCCCGGTGGATTGTCGGCAACGATGTACATGATCAGGTCGATCGCGCCGTTGTTGATGATCTGGTGCGCTTCTTCGGGGCGGAAGATAAACGCGTCGCCTGCTTCGATGGCGTGCAGGCCCGTTTCATCGCGGACCTGGCCCGTGCCTGAAATGATGTGATAAAATTCCCACTGGGCGCTGTGCGCATGGTAAGGGCAAAGCGCCCTGCCGGGAGGTACACGACAGATATCCACATCGAAAGGATGCCGGAGATTTAGGTCGGTCGAAGTCGGGACGCGGCCGAGCGCCACCGAGATTTCTTTGTCTGCACAGGCGTATTTGCCTTTGGGCGTATCCCAAGGTTCTTCTTTGATATCCCTTGTATTGATCTTTTTCATGTCGGTTGAAGTGGTTTTAAATGTTCTCCCACGCGCGGTCGGCGACCGGGTCGCGGCCTTCGTCGTATTCTATGTGGTCCACGATAGTTTCGATGGTTTTCCCCGGGAAGCCGCCAGCGTCGCGAATGCGCTGGGCGAGCACGGCGGAGCGTTCGTCGCGCCAGCCAAGTTTGAGGAGGAAGCGATTCCAGACATGGCATTCCTCGTCGGTTCGGGGTGTGCCGCGGACGTGTACCCAGATCAGAACTTCTTCGTCGGAGCCGCCGGCGAGGGTGCGTTCACGCAGGTCCGCGTACCGAACACCTAGAAACCGACAACAGCGTCCGTCGAGGGTGTTTGTTTTCGAATCGCCCAGGTTGTCGACGTATTCGGCGGGGAGCTTTCCCGCGGCGTGCAGCCGGATCTTGTCGAGCATGCGCCCGAAGTAAACGAGCCGGCCGACTTTGGTGTAGACGCTGCGGAGACCGGGAACGTAGGGCATAAATTTACCGCTAGCGAAAGCAGGATCAGCTCGACCGCAACTCCTCGCGCCAGTGCAGTGGGTGGTTTTTGGAGAAGAACAGTGGAATGTTCGGAGGGCGCTTTTGCCGAGCCACGGCATTGCTATCGACGTGATCGTCGGAAAGCCAAAGGCGTGGCACCGTGCACCTTTTTGAAGGCGGTGATAAATGCCGGGACGGAGGCATAACCGGTTTTTTCGGCGATGGTTTGAACCTGGTCGGTGCTGTGTCGCAGGAGCTGCACGGCTTGACGGAGGCGGATTTCGCGAAGCAGCCGACCGGGCGAGCTTTTCCACTTCTTGGCAATCTGCCGCGAGAAGTGCGACGGAGAATACCCAAGTTGGGCGGCGAAACTTTTCACGGTGCGCGGCAGTCCGGGCAGGAGGCGCAGCGCGGGTTCGGGATTTGAAGAAAGGCGCCGGAGCGGTGCCTGGTGCGTTTCAAGATGGCAATGATAACTGCTTAACCAGAGATAGGTTTGTTCGGACCAGAAAAACGGGGAGCGCGGGCGTTTTGACCTGACGAGGCGAACCAGTTCTTCGGCGTGGCGAATGGGTTCGCTATTTGACGGCAGAGATTGGGTTCGGCCGAAGCGCGCGGCGATCTGGTCGCAGTAGTCGATCGTTGGTTTGCCGACACCCAGAACCCAGAGTATGCAGGCTCCTTCGGAGGCGATAACCAAGTGCGCCGGCGACGGTTGGCGGGTCATCAAGACCGATCCTGGACCTAGGCGCAGCTGGCTGTTTCCGGTGTCCCATAAAAACGATCCGGCGACGACATAGCGCCAGATCACAAGCTCGTCGATAGCCGCGAGGGATTCCCTAAAGACCTGTTTGGGTTGATCGAAATTGTATCCACAGGCAGCCAGTTGGAAGGGACAGGCCGCGTCTCCCGCGAGCCGCGGATGCAGGGTTTGCTCCTTACTAAAATCGGCGGTCAGGTGCAGGTTTGGGCTTCTCACTGCCTTTTTGAGAAAAACACGGAAGGGCATGAATTCGTAATAATCGTAGATTTTAGAAATAGAGAAGGAAAATGGGTTCTGGTATGGTCTGCCCTGCAAGGCGCAGCACGCCGTCGCATTGGATTGACGAACGGTCAGTACTTAACGAACCCCATGAAAGATATAAGAGCCGATATTTACCTCTACGGAATGATTGTGTATTCGACGATCCATCGTCTGGCGGGAGAGTACCCAGTAGCGGATGGCTATGCTGAGATTGAAGAGACCCAGATCGTTCCCGGTGGGGAAACAGGCAATTCGGCGCTGGTGCTGGCGAAATGGGGGCACCGGGTGAAAGTGGCCGGGCCGTTCCTCGGACGAAAAACGCGCGAGGGCGTGGTGACGTTTCTTTCTTCGCGGGGCATCGATTGCTCGGGCCTTCACCATGATGAGTCGTACGACGGTGTGCGCGACATGGTGTTGATCGGCGGTGCCTCCCGGACGGTTTTCGGCTGGTTCGGCGCTTTCCACGCCGGACCGAAACGCTGGACTCCGCCGGAGCGAAACGACATCGCGAACGCCAGTGTGGTCGGGATCGATCCGTATTTCCGTGAAGATTCCGAGGAAGCGGCCCGACTGTGTGGCGAACTGGGCAAGCCGTACGTGACGATCGACTGCGCGCCCGACAGCGCGCTGCATCGGGGCGCGGCGGTCACAGTCATCTCGGGTGAATATATACGAAACCAGTTCCCAGCGACAGAAAGAGAAGCCTTGTTGCGCGTCTACACGGCGAGCAGCGACGGGTTGGTGATCTTCACGAGCGGAGCCAGCGAAATTCTATTTGCCCGTGGTGGCGGGGACACGGGCCGGGTGCAGCCATGCCGAATTGTTCCGAAAAGCACGTTGGGCGCGGGCGACACGTTTCGCGGAGGAGTGATTCATGCGGTCGCTTGCGGCTGGGACGACGAGCAGATCGTGCGGTTTGCTTCCGCGACGGCGACGAGCGTTTGTCGGCGTTTTCCCTTTGCCATTGATCCGCCGGGCCTGGAGGAGATCACGGATTTAGGCGCTACGCTTGCAGTCAAAGCTGACGGAAAGAACCAAACCACATGAAAATTGGGACAATAATGTTTAATATGTTCAGCCGTTCGTTGCATTGGCGACTTGGGCTGGCGGTTGCTTTAGCCGCGCTCTGCGCTTCATGTGCAACGATGTTCAACGGCTCCGCTGGCAGCGGTCATTATCCGAAAGGTTCGCCCGTGGATCAGCACGGAGCTTTGCGCGTGGTTGACCGGCAGTTGTGCGATCAAGCAGGGCAGTCGGTCGTTTTGCGTGGGATCAGCACGCATGATTTGAAGGCGTTTGGTCGCTTCGCAAATCGCGACGCGATCCGGAGTCTGGCGCAAGACTGGCACGTCACGGTGTTGCGCTGTGCCGTGTACCTCACGAGCTATTTGCCAGTTCGCGATTTGGAGCAACGGATTGATTTGATCGTGTCAGCCTGCGAAGAAAACGGAATCTACTGTATCATCGACTGGCATGTTTTGACGGAGCGAAATCCGCAAAAAACCGAAGCGGAAGCGCGGGTTTTCTTTGCTCGAAAGGCAGCCCAATACCGAGACAAGCCGCATGTGCTCTACGAGATTTGCAACGAGCCTAACGGCGCTGAGGTGACGTGGCGCGAAAACGTGAAGCCGTATGCCGAGGCGATCATTCCTGTGATCCGTGAACACGCGCCCGACGCGGTGATCATTGTTGGCACGCCGATGTGGTCGCAGGACGTCGACGTTGCTGCGCAGGAACCGCTGGCTTTTGGGAATCTTCTTTACGCGCTGCATTTCTATGCCGGCTCGCATGGAGATTGGCTGCGCGAAAAGATTCGCAAGGCCAGTGAGCATATCGCGATCTTTTGCTCCGAGTGGGGCACAACGCTCGCTTCTGGAGATGGCGGACCGTTCCCCAAAGAATCGACCGTGTGGCTGGATTTTTTGGAGGGCAACCGCATCAGCTGGTGCAACTGGTCGCTGTCCGACGCCAACGAAACCTCGGCGCTGTTTCGACCGGGTGTATCGGGTCAGGGCGGATGGACCGAAAACGATCTGACCGAGTCGGGCCAATTCGTTCACGCCAGGCTGTTGGCGCCGATAGCCGCGGGGAAGCAAATGGAGTGATACCAATGGGCTTTATGATTTTGACTATGGTAGCCGCGACCGGCTGGGCGCACCGCGTTGGTTTCGGCGGGCCCAGCGGTCCCGTCCTGCCTCGGATCGCTAATTCTAGAGTCCAATACTCAAAGGACGTTGGTATGAGCTGGTGCTTGAAGACGAACAGGAAGGCGAGTAGCTCGAACTACTGGAAGCAGACTAATACCCTTTCTCTTTCAAACGTATAGTAACCTCTGGCGTTCGGATGGTAGGGACGGACCGCCGGGCCGTCCGGTTGGATGTGGGCCGCTGACAAGTGACGTTGGCGGACGACCCTGCGGTTCGCCCTTACCTTTGCCTCTTTTGGTATGTTCGAGTGAGAATTGATATAGGAGCTCGAAGAAGAAGAAGAGCGCGATGAAACTGAAGATGAGGTCTCGCGTGGGAGGACGGTTTAGTTGCGGTTGGCGGAGCCGGGCGCGCGGAACTGTTTGGCGTGCGCTGACGGCAAATAGAGCTTGTCTAGTAAAACTGTAGCCGTAGCCGCTGCAATTAAGCAGCGGTCATCAGAGGAGCCCACAATCCCGCGTCTTGAATGACGCGGCTACGCCATTTTTCTGAGACGCTCTAGGTGCGACTTATGGTTTGGCTTGGGCGGCGCGGGCGTTGGCGTAGACGGTCGGGAATTGGCGGACGGCTTCCGCGCCCAGTACGTCGTAGCCCAGGGTATTTGGGTGCGTTTCGTCGTTAGTATATTTGTTGGGACCGAAAGTGCCGTCCTGCAGCGAAGGTCCTTTCGTGCCGGCGTATTTGACGACTAGGTGTAGATCCAAAAATTGGTTCCCGTAGCGAGCGGCAGCCCAGTCGACCAGTCCTTGGACCGAATCGGTGTAATCAACTTCCCAGTTGGTGCCACCGAGGAAACCATAGTTGGTCCCAGTGATGAACATGGGGATAAAGATCCGACCTGTATCGTGAGCGGCCTTTTCGGCGGCGATGCAGTTTTGCTTCAGCGCTTCGATGCTTCCCTGAAGGTCGTACAAATTAAAACCGTTAGGCGAATAGATGCTGTAGACCAGGGCGGTCCCGCCGGTGAGATCGGCGTAGGCCAAACCTTTCCATCGCGCCAAATACTGTTGGGGCGTGTAGCCGGATGCGCCGAAGTTAACGAAAGTATATTGGGCGTTTGCACCAGAACCGAGAGCCTCAATCAGGCGGCCAGGGACGCCGGCCACGCTAAAGGGTCCATCTTCACTATCCCAGTAGCCTTGAGTGATGGAGTCGCCCACCATCTCGATGACGGGCAGGGAACGGTTAGCTTTCCAGCGATAACCCAGAATCGGGGTGGCGGATACGTAGGGACTAGAATAGTAATTGTAGACGCCGGGCGTGAGCGGATTCGGTGTTACCGTCCACGTTGCTGTAGTCGCAGGGTTGTTGACGATATTGCCATCCGCCCAACCATAATACAACCAGCTCGAGCCTTGGTAGAAGTCATCGCCACGCGCACGGATTTGGAATCGCGCCAGCGCTCGGATTGCAGTAGTTGCTATGGCACTGGGGTCGTTGGGGTCTCCTTGCGCTTCTGAAAGGGCGTAGGGCGCGGTCGCACGGTTCGGCACCCAGATACGCCAAACGATCTCGCCATCGTCGGGATTAAAGTTTGGGGAAAAAGCGACCGAATCCGTCCACGCCAGCCCTGTGCCGTCGGGGTCCGCGTCCACTGGAAGATCTGCGGCACCGCCGATTTTTACCTGTACCCAGCCGGTGTGGGGATTTCCGGTAATGGTGTTGTTGGCAACGCCGTTGGTGGTTGGAATTTGATCGGCATTCACGACGGACGCTATGCCCATCAGCATTTTTGCCCCACGAATCTGGTTGGCGGTCAGGTTGCCCAGCAGAAATTGGATGCCGGCGACTGCCTCCTTATTCATGGGCTTAATCGATCCGCGGTAGGTACGTCCGGCGGCTGGGATGGTGCCCTCGAGGGGCTCTTGATCCATCATTAAGCCAGTAAGACTGGTGTGGAAATAGGGAGCCAGCGCGCCGATGGGCAAGCTGCCGCCGCTACTGCTGGAGGAACTGCTGCTTGATGATGAGCTGGAGGAGGAACTAGACGAAGAACTGGAAGAGCTGGAGCTACTGCTCGACGAACTGGAGCTGCTGGATGATGACGAGCTCGACGATGAGCTGCTGGAAGAACTCGATGACGAACTACTGGAGCTGCTACTGGAGGAACTTGATGACGACGAACTGCTGGAGCTTGAGCTGCTCGATGATGAACTACTGGAGCTGGAAGAGCTGGAACCCGACGATGAGCTGGAGGAACTCGACGAAGAGCTGCTGGAGGAAGACGAGGCGAGCGTGACGACGGCAACGGTGCTTGTGACTGAGCCGCCGCTGTTGGTGACGACCACGGTGTAGTTGCCGGCTGCGGCTGCCGTCATATTGGTTTTCGTGTAAGACGAACCAGTTGCTCCAGCCAGAGCAGTGCTACCCAGCTTCCATTGATAGGTGCGATTGGTGCCGGTCGCCGTGACCGACAGCGTGAAACTGCCGCCAGCGGCGACATCGGTAAGGGCTCGCGGTTGAGTCGTGATGACAGGTGCAACGACGGTGGCTCCGCTGCTTGAAGATGAGCTCGACGAGCTGCTTGAGCTGGAACTGCTAGAGGACGAACTGCTTGAGCTAGAGGAGGAGCTGGAGCTTGACGAAGAGCTTGAGCTGGAAGAGCTGCTGGAGGACGAAGAGAGTGTGACGCTAGCGATATCGCTGGTGACCGAGCCGCCGCCATTGGTGACGACCACGGTGTAGTTGCCTGCCGCAGCCGCAGTCATGCCTGTCTTCGTATAGGTCGAATTGGTGGCCCCAGTCATGGCTGTGTTGCCCAGTTTCCACTGGTAGGTGAGGTTCGAGCCGGTCGCCACGACCGAGAGAGAAAAACTGCCGCCAGCGGCGACATCGGTGAGTGCTTGCGGTTGGGTCGTAATGACGGGAGCCGCGATCGCTGCGCCGCTGCTGGAGCTGGAACTTGAGCTGCTCGATGACGAACTGCTGGAGCTCGATGATGAGCTGGAAGAACTGGAACTCGATGACGAGGAGCTGCTGCTCGACGACGATGAGGACGAACTCGAGCTCGAAGAACTGCCGGATGAAGAGCTCTTGTTCTTGTCGCTGCCGCATGCGGTCAGAAACAGGCAAAGCAAAAGGGAAGAATAGATCGTGGTCAGTCGTGTAGTGATCATTGGCGTTCAGGTCCTCTGTGCGTTTAATTCAGCGGGGTTCAGCATGCCGGTGTCGATGCCGCCGACATATTGGCGGTGGCGGACGGTACGGTTTCCGGGACGATGGCTCCTTGCGTAAAAAAGTGGGGGAGTAATTTGAAGTAACTGTGTGATTTCATGTCGAAGGGGCGAGATGGTAAGCGCACGCCGCCAAAAGGTTCGGTAGCGTGCTTGGGTGGTCAGCGCTGTGTGCGTGAACGTTGCCTGAGCAGGCGGCGCAGTGCGGACGCTGCGACGAGGGCGCTCAAGTACAGGCCGCCCGGAGCACCACCACCGCCACCACCACCGGACTTTCCTGAAGTGGAGCCACTGGAGGAGCTAGACGACGAAGAGCTGGAAGAAGAGCTGCTGCTCGAACTCGAAGAGGACGAAGAACTGCTGGAGCTGCTCGACGAAGAGGAGGAGCTTGAGGAGCTCGAACTCGAAGAGGAGCTGCTGGAGCTTGAGG
>Ga0302294_10000314_pt1 | contig 15114 bp, 8 predicted proteins | sample III_Fen_N2_3_FD_194550 | JGI IMG/M metagenome (GOLD analysis project Ga0302294, IMG submission 194550) | Peat permafrost microbial communities from Stordalen Mire near Abisko, Sweden - III_Fen_N2_3 | ecosystem: Environmental > Terrestrial > Soil > Wetlands > Permafrost | place: Sweden: Abisko...
ACCTTGACACTTTTTTATTATCCAGGGGAGTAGTGGGACTATGGGACATCGACACCCGCGCATTGGTGAAGATCATCCGCGAACACGGCGTAATGAACGCACTGATTACGGACGATCCCACGCCGAGCGAACTGACACTGGAAAGCTTGCGTAACTATCGCCTCACGGGGGCCGTGCCGCAAGTGAGCCGCGCGAACCGCGCAACCCTCCGCGCAGACGCTGCCAAGCGGCATGTCGCGCTCTGGGACTTTGGAGCCAAGCGAAACATTGCAAACGAACTCGTCAAGCGCGGGTGCGACGTCACGATATTGCCTGAGAGCGCGACAGCAGACGAGATACTCGCACTCAAACCGGACGGGGTGATGCTCTCCAACGGTCCGGGTGATCCGGCGGAAAACACCGCGATCATCTCAGAACTCTCAAAGCTCTGCGATGCGAACGTACCCATCTTTGGCATCTGCCTGGGGCATCAGCTACTCGCGTTGGCGCGCGGGGGAGAGACCATGAAGCTCAAATATGGTCACCGAGGAGCGAACCAGCCCGTGCAGGAGATGCAAACAAAAAAGGTCTACATCACGAGCCAAAACCACGGTTACGCGGTGAAGACAGGAGATGCTCTGCCAAAGCAGTCCCGCGTGAGTTTTCAAAATCTCAACGACGGCACCTGCGAAGGCATGGAATATCTCGACATCCCCGCGTTTTCGGTCCAGTTTCATCCCGAAGCGTGCGGAGGCCCGCTGGATACCCGCTTTTTGTTTGACCGCTTCACCGCGCTGATGGACAACGCGCGCGGTTAAGCGCGCTGTAGAGCACTGGGTTTTCGATAAAGGAGTTATATATGCCACTGGATCAAAACATCAAGCGCGTGATGGTCATCGGTTCGGGTCCTATCGTGATCGGGCAGGCGGCGGAGTTTGACTACGCGGGAACGCAAGCCTGCCGCGCACTGCGTGAGGAGGGGCTGGAGGTCATCCTGGTCAATTCCAACCCCGCGACGATCATGACCGACCGCGCGATGGCGGATCATATCTACATCGAACCGCTGACGCTGACCACACTCAAGCGCATCATCGAAAAAGAGAAACCGGACAGCCTGCTCTCCACACTAGGCGGGCAAACGGGGCTGACGCTCTCCATGCAGCTGGCAAAAGACGGTTTTCTGGAGGCTCACGGCGTGCGGCTACTCGGCGCAAACCCGGAGACCATCGCCAAAGCGGAAGACCGGCAGCTCTTTAAGGATGCAATGATCGAAATCGGTCAGCCGGTGATCCCCTCGGTGGTGGTGACCGACCTTGCCGCCGCGCTCGCGTTTGCCGAGGAGATCGGTTATCCGGTCATCGTGCGCCCCGCGTTCACGCTTGGAGGCAGCGGCGGCGGTATCACGCAGACGCAGGAGGAATTACGCGAGATTGCGACAAACGGGCTAAGGATGTCTCCGATCCATCAGATATTGGTCGAAAAATGCATCTCCGGTTGGAAAGAGATCGAGTTTGAGGGCATGCGCGACAAGAACGGCAACGTGATCACGATTTGCAGTATGGAAAACTTCGATCCAGTCGGCGTGCACACGGGCGACAGCATCGTGATTGCGCCCGCGGTGACGCTGAGCGACCGCGAGTATCAAATGCTGCGTACCGCCACGCGAAACATCATCGACACCCTCGGTATCGAAGGCGGCTGCAACTGTCAGTTTGCGCTGCATCCGACCAGCTTTGACTACGCGGTGATCGAGGTCAACCCGCGCGTTTCCCGCTCCTCCGCGCTGGCATCCAAAGCTACGGGCTATCCGATTGCGAAGGTTGCCACCAAGATCGCCATCGGCTACACGTTGGACGAGATTCAAAACGCGGTGACCGGGTCAACCTCCGCCTGCTTTGAGCCTGCGCTGGATTATGTCGCGGTGAAGCTGCCGAAGTGGCCGTTTGACAAGTTTGTCTACGGCAAGCGCACGCTCGGCACGCAGATGAAGGCGACGGGCGAGGTTATGGCGATTGGACCCACGTTTGAGCAGGCGATTATGAAGGCGGTGCGCGGCGCGGAGATTTCGCAGGACAGCCTAAACATGGCAAAACTGAAGGGCAAGACCACGGAAGAGATTCGCGTACTGCTCCACAACTGCGACGACGAGCGGTTGTTTGTGGTGTTTGAGGCGATCAAGCGGGGCATTTCTGAAGACGAAATCCACCAGATAACCATGATCGACTGCTGGTTTCTCGCGAAGCTCAAGCATCTCGTCGAATTCGAGCAGTCGCTTGTTTCTAGCGGGCTGACCGATGAAGCGTATTTGGAAGGAAAAAAACTTGGTTACCCTGATAGCGTGCTCACGCGCATCAGCGGGCAGCCGATCAAAGAGCACCTCTACGCAGGGTATCGCATGGTGGATACCTGCGCGGCGGAGTTTGAGGCGCAAACGCCGTATTTCTACGCGGACTACGATTGTGAAAACGAAGCGCTCACCTTCCTGCAAAGGCACGACACGGGCAAACGCCGCGTGATCGTGTTCGGCTCGGGCCCCATCCGCATCGGACAGGGGATTGAGTTTGATTATGCCTCCGTCCACTGCGTCTGGGCGCTGAAGCAGGCGGGGTTTGAGGTAGTCATCGTCAACAACAACCCCGAGACGGTTTCTACAGACTTTGACACCGCAGACCGCCTCTACTTTGAGCCGCTGTTGCCGGAGGACGTGATGAACGTCATCCACACCGAGCAGCCCTACGGCGTGGTGGTCGCGTTCGGCGGGCAGACGGCAATCAAGCTCACGCGGTATCTTTCCGAGCAGGGCGTACGCATCCTCGGCACCCCGGCCGACAGCATCGACGCGGCGGAAGATCGGGAGCGGTTTGACGCGCTGCTGGAGCGCCTGTCCATCAAACGCCCGCTCGGCAAGACGGTCAAGACCGAGCAGCAAGCACTGGCTGCGGCTGAGGCGCTGGGCTATCCCGTGCTGATCCGACCCAGCTATGTGCTCGGCGGGCAAAACATGATCATCGCGTTTTCGGATGACGACGTGCGCGAATACATGGAAATTATCCTGCGAAAAGGCATCGAGAACCCGATCTTAATCGACCAATACCTCATGGGCACCGAAATCGAGGTGGACGCGATCTGCGACGGGGAGGAAATCCTGATCCCCGGCATCATGGAGCATATCGAGCGCGCGGGCGTGCACTCCGGCGACTCCATCGCAGTCTATCCCGCCTGGAACCTCAACGGCCCGCTCATCGAACGCGTGGTCGATCACTCCCGCAGGCTCGCGCTCGCATTGGACACGCGGGGGCTGATCAACATTCAATACGTCATCTACGATAATGAAATCTATGTCATCGAGGTCAACCCGCGTTCTTCGCGCACCGTACCGTACATCAGCAAGGTCACGGGCGTACCGATGGTAGACCTCGCGACGCGCGCCATGTTGGGGGATAAGCTTAGCGACATGGGCTTTGGCACGGGGCTTTATAAAACGCCGCCTTACGTCGCGGTGAAGGTGCCCGTGTTCTCCTTTGAAAAACTCGCGGATGTGGATATTCTGCTCGATCCTGAGATGAAATCCACAGGCGAAGTGCTCGGCATCGGCAAATCGCGCGAGGAGGCGCTCTATAAGGGCCTCGTCGCCGCTGGTTACAATATGAAGCGGAGCGGTGGCTTACTCGTCACTGTGCGGGATCAGGACAAGGCGGAGATGACCGACGCGGTGCGAAAATTTGCCGACATGGGTTTCAAGATCTATGCAACCAAGGGTACCGCGGCGGTGCTGGAGCAGGCGCAGATGCAGGTTCGCGTGGTCGGAAAACTGCACGAATCGACGGACAACAATATTCTAACGTTGATCGAAAGCGGCGAGATCGACTATATCCTCTCGACCTCCTCCAAGGGGCGGCTTCCCTCGCGGGATAGCGTGAAAATCCGCAGAAAAGCAGTTGAGCGCGCAGTGCCCTGCATCACCTCGGTGGACACCGCAAACGCACTCGCGGATAGCTTGCGCAGCCTCTATTCGCAGCACAGCACGGAGCTGGTGGACATCAACCACATGCGAACGGAGAAAATGCGCCTACCGTTTACCAAGATGAACGGCACGAGCAACGACTATATCTACTTCAACTGCATGCAGCGGGCGATCGTTGCGCCGGAGTCACTGAGCGTCTACCTTTCGGAATCGCATGCGGGCATCGGCGGGGACGGCATCATCCTCATCGAGCCGTCTTTGGTTGCGGACGCGAAAATGCGTATCTTCAATCGCGACGGCAGCGAGGGGAAAATGTGCGGCAACGGCATCCGCTGCGTGGGGAAATATCTCTTTGACAACGCAATCGTCGAGCAGACCGAGTTGACCATCGAGACGCTGAGCGGCATCAAGCACCTGAAACTCTATGTGCGCGGCGGCAAGGTGAAGTCCGTCACCGTGGACATGGGCATGGCGGAGCTAAGACCAGAGAAGATTCCCGTGAAGCTGGACGGCGATAAGGTCATCTCCCGCCAGGTCAAGATCGATACTCAACCGTACAAAATCACCTGTGTGTCTATGGGAAACCCACACTGCGTGGTGTTTGCCGATTATCCTGACTTGCTCAACATCGAGAAGATCGGCCCGGCAATCGAGACCGCGCCGATATTCCCGGACCGGGTGAACGTTGAATTCGTTCAGGTGCTGGATAGCCACACGCTCAAGATGCGCGTTTGGGAGCGCGGCAGCGGGGAGACGCTCGCCTGCGGAACCGGGGCTTGCGCCGCAGTCGTCGCCGCTACAGAAAACGGATTCTGTACGAAAGGTGAGGACATCACCGTTCGTCTGCGCGGCGGGGACTTGCTGATTCGCTATACGGATGAAGCGATTTTTATGACTGGCGACGCGAAGAAGAACTTTGAGGGCGTTGTCGAACTCTGATGTCTCTATAGATATAAAAGCTATTTGCAATCATCATTTCTCAGCGCAACCAAAAAAATCGCGTTAAGAAAGCGCTTGGGATTTCTCCCAAGCGCTTTTTGTGTTGCTTATTCTTCTTATGCTGCCTCGAACTGGCTGTTGTACAATTCGGCGTAGAAGCCGCCTTTGGCGAGCAGTTCCTCATGGTTGCCGCTCTCGATGATGTCGCCGTCCTTCATCACGAGGATGAGATCTGCGTTCTTGATCGTCGAGAGGCGGTGCGCGATCACAAACGAGGTTCTGCCGATGGTGAGGCGATCCATCGCCGTCTGCACCATGCGCTCCGTTCTCGTATCGACGGAGCTCGTCGCCTCGTCGAGAATCAACAGAGGCGCATCCTGAATCATCGCACGCGCAATGGTCAGCAGCTGCTTTTGCCCTTCGGAGAGGCTCGCCTTGTCGTTGAGCACGGTGTCGTATCCCAACGGCAACGTCTTGATGAAGCGATGCAGGCCGACGGTCTTGCAGGCGTCAATGACTTCCTGATCCGTTACGTTGGGTTTGCTGTAGACGATATTTTCGCGAATCGTGCCCTCAAAGAGCCACGTATCCTGCAATACCATGCCAAACTGCGCGTGTACGTTTTCGCGCGGGACGGTCTGGATCGGAACGTTGTCAATCCGGATTTCTCCGCCGTCCAGCTCGTAAAAACGCATGAGCAGGTTGACCATAGTGGTCTTGCCCGCACCGGTGGGGCCGACGATGGCGACCTTTTGCCCCGGCTTGACGATGGCGGAGAAGTCACGGATGACCGGCTTACCCGGATGATAGCCAAACTTCACATGCTGGAAGCTAACGCTGCCTTCGATATTTTGCAGCAGCGGTTTTTTATCTTCCTCGCGCTCGAGTTCCGGCTCCTCAAGCAGCGTAAAGACGCGCTCGCTCGCCGCGGCAGTGCGCTGGAGGTTGTTCATCGCCTGCGCAATCTGCGACAGCGGCTGGGTAAAGAGGCGGATGTACATCATGAAGGCGACGATGACGCCAAACGAAATGGTCCCTTCGACCGCCAGCGCCGCGCCAACGACGCAGACAGCGACATAGCCGAGGTTTCCGACAAAGCCCATGATTGGCATCATCAAGCCGGAGAGAAACTGCGACTTCCACGCGCTCTGATAGAGCGTCGTGTTGCTTTCCTCAAACACCGCTTTTGCTTCGCGGCTACCGTTGAACGCCTTGACAATGTTGTGTCCGGTGTAGACTTCCTCAATGTGGCCGTTGATGCGGCCAAGTTCTTTTTGCTGCTCAGCGAAGTACTTTTGAGAACGATTCAAGATCACCATCATGAGCGCAAAGCCGATGATGCTTGCGCCAACCGCAGTCAGCGCGAGAATCCAACTGTTGAAGAACATCATCACGAGTGAGCCTACCAGCATGGTGATGGCGGTGATCAATGTACCTAGGCTTTGATTCAGCGTTTGACCGATGGCGTCTACGTCGTTTGTGACGTGGCTGAGCACATCGCCATAACTGGTGGTGTCGAAGTATTTCAGCGGCAGATGGTTGATCTTTTGCGAAATATCCGTGCGCATCCGCTTGGAGATGCGCTGCGTCACAACCGCCATGACCTGAGTTTGAAAGAGGTTCAGCAGGAAGGAAAATCCATATAATGCAGCAAGCGTTAATGCGATTGCGGAGATAACGCTCATATCGATTGCGCCCGCTACCTGCTTACCGTTGACCAAAGCCGGTAGTCCCTTCATGACCTCATTGGTCAGAGCTTTCAGCTGCTCCGGCCCGATGATCTGCAGCAGGGTACCGCCAGCCGCCGCGACCAGCGAAATCAGGATGGCTGTGAGATGTTTTTTACAGTAGGCAAGCAGCTTTTTCATGGTGGCGCCGAAATCCTTTGGCTTTTCCACCGGCATACTCATGTGACGTCCGGGACCGCCGGGGCCGACGGGACCGCCACCCACGCCGCCACGCTCATAAGCGGGCGTCTTTGCCTGCGATTGTTTTTTCGTATCACTCATGCGAACAATTCCTCCTCGCTCAGCTGCGACATGGCAATTTCTTTGTATACGTCGCATGTTTTCAGCAGTTCCTTGTGTGTGCCTTTTCCGACGATCTGACCGTCGTTGAGCACGATGATCTGGTCGGCGTCCAGTATGGTGCCGATACGCTGGGCAACGATCAGGCTGGTGACACCAGCCGTTTCGCGCCGGAGAGCGGATCTAAGCGCCCGGTCGGTCTTGTAATCCAGCGCGGAGAAGCTATCGTCAAAGATATAGATCTCTGGCTTGCGGCAGACCGCGCGGGCGATGGCGAGGCGTTGCTTTTGCCCGCCGGAGAGGTTGGAGCCGCCCTGGGAGATTTCCGCGTCGTACTGCCCTTCCATCTGCTCGACAAAATCGGCACCCTGCGCAATGCGCATCGCATCATGAATTTCATCTGTGGTTGCTTGAGCAGTTCCATTATCGCCATAGCTTACGTTGCTGGCAACGGTTCCGCGGAACGTCACTGCCTTTTGTGGCACATAGCCGATTTTATTATGCAGCGCTTCCTGCGTATAGAGCTTTACATTGACGCCGTCGACGAGAACCTCGCCCGCGGTCGTGTCGTAAAAGCGGGGGATCAGGTTGACCAGCGTACTCTTGCCGCTGCCGGTAGAGCCGATGAAGGCGACAATTTCGCCGCGCTTTGCGGAGAAACTGATGTCCGAGAGTACATCGTCCGCGGCTCCCGGATAGCGGAAACTCACGTTGTGGAATTCGACTTCTCCAGATTTGCCGGCGTCTCCCTGCGTTTTGGTTCCGTCGAGAATAGAAGGTTCGGTTTCGAGCACTTCGTTGATGCGCTTTGCGGAGACGGAAGCACGCGGCCAGAGCACAAAGACCATGACCAGCATCATAAACGACATGATGACTTGCATCGCGTAAGCGGAGAAGACCACCATATTGGAAAACAGTGTGAGTCGATCCATAAGACCGGCGTTGTTGATTAGCACCGCACCAATCCAATAGATGGCGAGGGTCAATCCGCTCATCAGCACGGTGATAATCGGCATCATAATCGCCATGCCGCGGTTGGTGTAGAGTTGCGTTGCGGTGAATTCATCGTTGGCAACTTCAAACTTCTGCTCCTGATAAGATTCGGCATTATAGGCGCGCACGACACGAAGGCCGGTCAGGTTTTCGCGGGTCACGCGGGTGAGATTATCGGTCAAGGTTTGCATCTTGCGGAATTTCGGCAGCACAAGCGCCATCATCACGGAGATAACAGAGATCATAATCAGCACGGTAACCCCGGTCGCCAGCGACCATTCCAGACCTTTTCCAGAGATTTTGATAACCGCCCAAATCACCATGATTGGCGCTTTGATGATCATCTGCAATCCCATGGTGATCAGCATCTGCACCTGCGTGATGTCGTTGGTGGAGCGGGTGATCAAGCTGTCCGTCGAAAAGCGGTTGATCTCTTCCATGGAGAACGAGTCCACCTTGGTAAACAGCTGACTGCGCAGGCGCTGGGAAAATGAGGCCGCGATGCGCGAAGCCAGGAAACCAACGATAACCGCCGAGGCAACGCTACCCAGCGCGCAGAGCAGCATTTTGCCGCCCGCAAGCCAGATGTCAGATATCGCGCTGTTGGGGGTTTGCGTCAACTGAGTGATTTCGGACATGTAGTCCGGCAACTTTAAGTCTAGCCATACCTGCGTGACGATGAACACGAGGCTGACGAGCGCCTGCAGCCATTCGGCTGCTTTTAGGCGTTTGAGTAAACGAAGCATGAAACTCTCCTTTAACAAATAGTGTTAGATAGTAATACTGTTAGTAATAAGACGAAGAAAAAATCATTTTATTGCATTGCCTGGCCCGAAAAAATCTTCCGGTACTCGTTCGGACAACTTTTCGAGAATGCGCAGTAGCGCGACGGCATCCTCTTCACCGAGGTCTTCGAGCATACGCGCCAGCATAGCCAAAATGTTCTTTGCGTGCTCTGCTTCCAAAGCTTGGCCTTCTTCGGTCAGTTCAACGAGAATTCGCCGGCGATCCTTTTCGTCAATACGCCGTGTGACCAGCCCCTTGGACTGGAGGCTATTGAGCGTTGCGGCGATACGCGCCGTACTGATGCCCATCTCGTTGCTGATTTCGCTGGGGATAACGCTTCCGCCGTGCTTGGAAATATAGCCAAGCACAAACTGTTCCCCGTGCATGGAGTCGGTGATTTTTTTCTGATTTTTGCGATTGCGCATCTTGAAAAGAATTGTCATGTACTCGTGCGCAAGTGCGGGGTAGTCCATCGTTATTCCTCCATTTCGCTGCAATTAACTAACAGTGTTAAATATACTCCCTATTAGCAAATTGTCAATGGCGATATTGTGAAAGAATATGGCACAGGATAGGTAAGATTCTTCATCAGGCTATGCCAAAATAGCTAGGGATTTGAGCGTGGTTATTGACCTTTCGTCAAGTTCGCTTCCGATGCTTTCTTTGCCCCGCGAATCATATTCAGCACGGGCAGCAACGCAAAGAGCGTAGCGATCGCGGCAGCGACGAAGATGAGATGCGTCGGCAGAAAGCCAGCTTTGCCGTCTACCACGATCGCTTGACCGAAATAGGTGATGATGCGCTCCCCGATCGTGGGCCCGATTACCATCGGCAGCAACACCCAGAAAATCATGCGGATTCCCTGAAATTGTCCCGCGCTGGCTGGCGGGGTGAGGTCCTTGATCCACGCGCCGGTAACGATGAGCTTTGCCACCATACCAAACGCCATAACAAAGATCGCGACACAGAGAAACGCCATATTTCTCGCCAGCGCAACGAGTAAAAAGCCAAGCGCGGAGACGAACAGCGCGAAAAGCAGCAGTTTCGGCTTGCCGATGCGGTCAACCAACCTGCCGAAGAACACGCCGCAGATGCCCGCGAGCAGCACCATAAGCCCGAGGTTGACGCCGATCACATCATAGCTGTAGCCGAGCGTCTTGGTAAAATAGATGATTTCGTACGGCGTGCAGATTTGCTCCGCAATCGCAAACACCAGCACGCAGGTGTAGAGCGAAAAGAGCATGCGGTTTTCGCGCACGGCACGCACGGAAAAGCCGGAGAACACCTGTTTCCAGAAACCTGTGCGCTCGCCTTCCACTTTCGGAATCGTCGCCTCCTTCATCAAAAGCCCACCGACGAGGCCGCAGGCGACGACGAGTAAACCCATAGACGTGAAGAACAGCGAGTAGCCGAAGTACTCAATCAGCATGCCGGAGACGATGGTGGTCACGACCATTGCCAGCAGCGGAAAGAGCTCCGTAATGCCGCTGACCGTGCCGCGGTTTGTTTCGTCCGTCACGTTGGTGAGCCAAGCGTTAAAGCTAGCGTCGTTGGCGGTCGAGCCAAAGAACGTCATCAGGCAGTCCAGCGCGACCACGGCGAAGATGGCGAGTGTTGCCGACTTGACCGCGCCAGCAGCGGGGAATACCATCGTTGAAATGCCCCAGAGGATGTAGCTGAATAAAATAATCATCTTGCGCTTGCCGAGGCGGTCGCTCAGCGTGCCCATGATGAGGGTGGTGAGCGTGGCGGTGACGGCGCTGAGCGCAACCATCAGCGAGATGACCTTGGGGTCTGGCGAAATGACGTCGTTGACAAACGTGTTGAACCACGAATTTTCGATTACCCAGGCGATCTGGCCGGAAAACGCGAGCAATACGATGGCGGTCCAGTTGTTAGCGCCGAGTTTGGTCTTTGTCTTCATATCAGTTTCTCCTTTACTGTTGCAATCGGAAATTGCGCGATGCGCAGTTGTGTGCATCCGTAGGGAATCAGCGTTTTGATTACAAGTTCGCGCTTGTCTATTGTGAACGGCTGAGGCACATCGCCCGCGCTGTTTTTCTCAATCGCCCATTGCGGCGCGGGCGCAAGCGGCAGTTGAATGGTCAAAGGCGGGTTGCTTGTGTCAAAGGGAAGTTCGCCCGACTTGCGGCGGGTGATGATTGCATCTGAAAGAGAATCTTCGCAAATGCCGAATCGCCACTCTTCGCGCGGCAAAAACTCAAAATCCGCAAACGGCGGTGTACCGCGAACAATTCGTGTCTCCGCCGCAAGCGGCAACGCAAGCAGCAGCGCACCGTAGTGAATCGTGACCCCGCCCGCCGCCTCCGGCACCAATCGCAGTTTAAGGGGAAGAGTGAGTTTGATGCTATCTCCCACGCGAAATGTCTTTTGCAGGATTAGGTAGCCGTTTCGAGGTTCGATTTCAATTTGTGTACCATTATACAAAAGAGAATAGGTTTCCGCCCAGCTAGGTAGACGCAACTGCAAAGCAAAATCGAGCGACTGCGATTCGTTCTCGATCTTTTCTATCCTTATTTGAATATCGCCGTCGAAGGGATAATTCGTCTTTTCTGAAATATGCACCCGCGCGCCGCGCACATCGACCGCCGCCGCGCAGGGCGCGTAGACGGGCAGGGCGATGCCATCCGCGTGCTGCATCACCAGTGCGCCGAGCAATTTCGGCCAGCCTTGGTGCATGTTTGCCGCGCAGCAGCCGAAGTTGGGCGCGAGGCCAAAGAGGTTTGCCTCCGAATATGCATCATACCAGCCGCGCTTTTTGCGGGACACCTCCACTTGATTGATCTGCTGGACATACTGATGCGCGCACATGTCCGGCGTGAACGTCGCAGGCCAGGCGTTGTAGGCGATTTGCTCGATTCGATCGGCATAGCTTGCTTCCCCTGTCGCCGCAAGCAGTGTTTGCAGCGAGAAGAGCAGTTCTGCGGCGAGGCAAAGCTCCGCGCCGACGGCGGGGGAGCGCCCGTTGAGGTGCTCGTCGCCGGAGAACAGCCCGTTGGCAAGCCCGTGATAACGATCGATGGCCTCCAGCCCCGCTTTCGCTGCCGCTGCTCCGCCCGTGTCGTCGCCGAAGTATGCGTCAAGCGCGGGCATCTTGAGCGCCATCGCGAGGTTGACCGAATGCGTCTTATGATACACCTGCATGAGGGGCGATGTGTTGCCCGCTTCGATCTCTTCCTTTGTCTTCGGCTTCGGCGAGAACAGCGGCTTGCCTAGCCGGATACGCTCCTGTTTTCTGCGTTTTGCCGCCCAATCCTGTATCAACGTCACGCGCTTTGCCGCCATAAACAGCGGGCGGTTGAGGTAGGCGTGAGTCGTTTTCGGGTAAGGGAATTGCGTAAAAAACGCATTCCAGTTATAGCTCTGTTGACGCAGCAACTCCGCGAGTTCGAGTAGATACCTTTCTCCCGTTTTGCGGTAGAGCCAGAGCATAGGCAAGAGCTGCTCCTGTCCGCGCGCCGTCGCCCACATGGCGAGCGGTTGAGCGGGCATTTCCTTGAGCTGATAGCGAAAATAGCGGTCGAGAAACGGCACCACGCGGGGATCATCCGTCGCATCTGCGTATTGCGTGAGTACCTTGAGTGCGACCATGCGCGGCCACCAATCGAGGTTATCGGCGGGGCCAAAAAAACCGTCTTCGCGCTGGCTAGTTAGCATCCACTCGATCCAAGGTTGCGCCTTTTGCTTGAGCGCGTCGTCGCCGAGTGAATAGGCGAGCGGCACCAGCCCGTCGAGGTAATATGGCCCGCGCTCCCAGTTTTCGCCCGTGCCGCCGAGCCAGCCGGAGCTTTGCCCGAGGTCTTCCCAAATCTCGTCGATATGCCCCGTCAACCCGTTTTTTTGCACGAGAAACTCGCGCTCCAGCCAGCCGCGCGGGGAAACGCTGCCGAGTGGGGCGGGGGTGAGGGGGAAGGAAGTTGGTAGTTTTTTTAGCATTTGTATCAAATTCTCTCAACGCATTTGTAGTTTAAATGAAGATGGAAAAAATGATTGAACAGATAGAAGTATATTCTAGATAATTGTTGCTCGAATTCGGTTGATAATTCGCTGTTTCAAATCTTCAGGTTCTTCCCACACGATTATGTTCTGATGATTTATATCGAAATGGATTCGTTCCTTTATTGGCTTGCCATCCGGCAAAAACTCTCCAGTAAACCAATCCTTTCTGCATGTGAATATCACAGGTTTGCCAAGCCCTTTTGCATACCCTGCTTCATAATAAACTCCCCCGCGATAACCAGTCAAATCAGCGACCATGAAACGACACGCCTTAATTCCGGCAATGATTTCATCTGTTATATCGTTGTTATGCTCGTGGTTATCTACGCGAAAAGCCTTGAAACTACCACACTCTTCGGCTTCGATTGCTGGCTTGATCGAATTATCGAAAACATCCTTCATTTCAGGAGAAAACCACATAGCTACAAATGCGGAATCAGATACATTGGTCTCATCGATGAGTTTCTCAGCAAAAAACATTCCTTCGTAAGTGAGTTGTAAAACAGAGGCCCTATATATGAGATATCCCAGTCTTTGGGCTTCTTGGGCTAACGCAATGAACTCCAAAGGACTTGCTGCATAGCAAAGGGTATAATCATTATCTGGATCAACAGGAACTCTATAACCCAACCCGTCAGTTCTACGACGAACAAAGAGAATAAGCTTTTTCAATTTATCGGAAATATTTCTCGCGACTATTGGACTATTAAGGATGTCTTGATAATTCTCATAAGAAATAGTGATGTCTTGCTTGCCAAGTGACATCGTTTCTCGCACGTAACCCGATAAAGCGGATTTATCGTTTTCTGATAAGGTGTTTGAGACCATTTGCATAAAGAGACTTGAAGTAAAGTATTCTCCGCATCGTGGACAATTATAATAATGCTTTCGAGCCATGTCTTCGCTTATGTGAGAACGTGCTACTTTATTGCAAAGGGGACAATTGCTATCTGACATTTACATCACCTCTTACATGATTTTTGGATGTGCATGATTTACATCGAAATGGTTGGATGCAGCGATGCGCGAGTAGGACTAATTCAACCCCTTCTCATAAATCCGATACGTCTTGATCTTCTCCATCCCGAGCCGCTCAAGCGCGTTCTTAATATGGAGATTGTCCTCCAGAATGTAGTTTGCCTCCATGCGGATGTTCTTCGGGCGCAGGTTTTGATAGAGGTGGATGTACATCAGCGCGTCCAGTGCGCGCTTGTGCCAGGCGGGATCGACCGCGAGGCCAAAAAGGCGGTAGTCACGCAGCTTCTTAACCCCAAACAGCAACCGCGCCCAGCCGAACGGCAGCAAATTCCCTTTGATCTTCTTGAGCAGAATGTTAATATCCGGAAACCCAAGGCAGAAGCCCACCGGCTTGCCTTCGTTTTCGACGATCCAGACCGCGTCGGGGTCTACGATCAGCTTGAGCTTTTTGAGCATATCTTCCATGACCGGCAGCTCCACCGGCACATATCCCCAATTATCCGCTAGTGCCGTGTTGGAGATTTCCCAGATGGCGCGCGCGTCTTCCTGGATATGCTTCCTGTCGATCCTGCGGATCGTGATGCCCGGATAGCGCGCCAGAAACCGCGCGGCAAACGCTTCGTGCCGCTTGGGAATCTCATACCCTTTCGCCATATCCGCCTCGTACACGAGCAAATCTTTTACCTTCTCATAGCCGGATTCGGTGAAAAACGGGTGATAGTAAGCGGGGTTCCAAGGCGACATGTAGACGGGCGGCGTATCGTAACTCTCCAACACGAAACCCCAGTTTTCCGCAACGGGGTGAATCGGGCCGCGGATGGCGTCCATCCCGCACGCTAAGAGCCACTCTTCCGCCGCGCGGACGAGTAGCGAAGCCGCCTTGGCATCGTCAATGCACTCAAACGCGCCGAAAAAGCCGATCTTCGAGTGATAATATTGATTAAACGTGTGGTCGATATAGGCGATGGTGCGGCCGACGGGCTTTCCCGCGTCGTCCTGCGCCAGAAATAGCTCAAAATCCGAATTGTTCAGAATTGGGTTTGCTTTTTTCGTGTAGGCATGCGCCTCGTCCAGCCAGATTGGTGGAACATAGCAGGGATTGGTTCCGAAGATCATTTCAGGTACGCGAACGAAATCTCGCATCTGCTGCTTTGTCTGAACCGCAACCACGCGCATGAAATTATCCCCCCAAAAACGATTTTATCACTAGATTTGTATGCGAAAAAGTCAGTCTTGAGGGCAGTATATCAAGCGCACGATGAAAACACAATGCAATGGCGTATCGAATGATGCGAAATGCCACGGGCGATGTTGCGCATGGCAAACGGACAACACCCTGTGGCTCGAAAGGATATATTTTCCCGTTTTCTTCCCTTTTCTTGGCAGGGTAGATATAATGAAAACACCGTTCAATTTTTTTAAGTGAAA
>Ga0302294_10000315_pt1 | contig 15061 bp, 9 predicted proteins | sample III_Fen_N2_3_FD_194550 | JGI IMG/M metagenome (GOLD analysis project Ga0302294, IMG submission 194550) | Peat permafrost microbial communities from Stordalen Mire near Abisko, Sweden - III_Fen_N2_3 | ecosystem: Environmental > Terrestrial > Soil > Wetlands > Permafrost | place: Sweden: Abisko...
GCGCAGTTCGCCTCGGGAGGTTTTGAGCGTTCTTGCTGACCTGACAGGCCGGATGCCGCTGCCGCCACGCTGGGCGCTGGGGTATCAGCAATGTCGCTGGTCGTATTACCCCGACGCGAAAGTGAAGGAAGTTGCCGACGAATTTCGCTCACGAAAAATTCCCTGCGATGTGATCTGGATGGATATCGATTACATGGATGGCTTTCGAGTTTTCACTTTCGACAAGAAAGGTTTTCCCGATCCGGAAGGGCTCAACACCTACCTGCATCAGCGTGGCTACAAAAGCGTCTGGATGATCGATCCTGGCGTGAAGGTGGACACTGGATACAGGAACTACCGCGACGGTTGCACGAATGATGTTTGGGTAAAAACGGCGTCCGGGAAGGATTTCGTCGGCGACGTCTGGCCGGGCGCGTGCGTTTTCCCTGACTTCACGCGGCCTGAAACGCGCGTTTGGTGGTCTGGATTGTATCGGGATTTTGTCGCGACCGGCGTGGATGGCGTCTGGAACGACATGAACGAGCCGGCGGTCTTCAACGTGCCGTCGAAGACGATGCCGGAGGATAATCTGCACCGGGGCGGCGCCGAAATCCCGGCCGGCCCGCATCTGCGTTATCATAATATTTATGGCATGCTCATGGCTCAGGCGACCCGTGATGGCATACAGGCGGCGCGCCCGGATAAGCGACCGTTTGTGCTCACGCGCGCGAATTTTATCGGCGGCCAGCGTTATGCCGCAACCTGGACTGGAGACAACGCCTCGACCGAGGCGCAGATGAAACTGTCGATTCCGATGACGCTTACGCTGGGGTTGTCGGGGCAGCCCTTTGCCGGGCCTGACCTTGGCGGCTTTGGAGAAAAAGCTACCGCCGACCTCTGGGCGCAGTGGGTTGGCACCGGTGTTTTTTTACCCTTCTGCCGTGGCCACGCGGTAAAGGACTCAAACGACAAGGAGCCGTGGGCATTTGGTGAAAAAGTCGAGTTCACGGCGCGAACGGCCATCGAACGTCGCTATCGCCTCCTACCTTATCTCTACACGTTGTTTCGGGAAGCAAGTGTTTCGGGCCTGCCGGTCATGCGGCCGGTCTTCATGGCCGATCCGGCGGACCTCAGTTTGCGGCGAGAGGAAACGGCGTTCATGCTGGGCTCCGATTTGCTGATCGTACCGGCCTGGGCGAAGAAGGCGAACCTGCCAAAAGGAATATGGCGGGAGCTATCGCTTGTGCCGGAGGACCGTGCTGATTCTGAGCAGGCAAAGGTGCTGGTGCGTGCCGGTTCGATTGTGCCGCTGGGTCGTGTGGTTCAGAACACGGAAGAAAATTCACTCAGTCCGCTTACGTTGTTGGTCTGCCCCGACCGGAAGGGGCAGGCCACCGGGCAACTTTACGAAGACGATGGTGACGGGTTCGGTTATCGTCGTGGCGATTTCCTTCTTACAACTTACCACGCAGAATGCCATAACGGCGTAGTCGATGTGGTAGTTTCCGCCACGGAAGGCGGGCGTACACGGCCGAAGCGTGCGGTTCTGATCGAGGTGGTTGACGAGCAGGGGCAGATTCTCGCCGCGCGGGTTGTTGGGCTGTGAGGACTGGCGCGGGAGAGCGGAATGCTTACGATTCCCTGTGAGTTTATTGGGGCTGGTTTTCCGGCGTAACGTGACTGTAGTGCATGCCGGCGACAAGTAATGCGGTCAGGCCAAAGTAGAGGATCGCCATGGTGAGACGCTGGGCGGGCGTGACCTCGAAGTAGCGTTTTTCCTCATCGGTCTTGCGCCGGAACAACGAGAATACCCGTGGAACCGACATGACGAGAATCATGATGATGAGGACGTTCATGTGGACGAACAGTTGGGCTACGAGAACGGCCATTCCAATAACCCAGAGCCAGGGAGAGATCGCGGTTACGATACGTCCGCCATCGAGAAAACCGACGGGAGCCAGGTTGAACAGGTTGAGGAAACATCCGGTGTAGGCGAGGGCGCTGAAGAGCGGGTTTCCCGTTGTCATGAAAAGTCCGATACAGGCGACAGCTCCGAGCGCGCCGAACAGCGGCCCGCCAATGCCGACCCAAGCTTCCACCCAGGCGTTGCGCGGCGCATCCTTCAGTGCGATGAAGGCACCCATGAAGGGGATGAAAACAGGCGCGCCGACTTTTAGTCCGAGACGTCGGGCAAAGACGAGGTGACCGCACTCGTGGACGAAGATCAAGACGACGAAGCCAGCAGCAAACCACCATCCCCATGCGAGCGCATAGACCCAGATGGATAGGATCATGGTACCGCCGGTTTTCAGGATGACCGGCAGGAATTTAATCGCAGGCAGGACGATGAATTTCAGTTTCCCGACGAAATTGAACAGCAGCACGAGCAGGCCGCCGAGTGGCCCAAGGTACTTCTTGAGTTTATCACCGAAGGACGTGGGGGGCTTGGGCGGGAGCGGTTGCTGAAAGGGTGAGGGCGGCTGAAGGCTGTCCATGCTTCATCGTCAATCCGCAGCCGACCGGGTCAAACTGATAGCATGACGATGGCTTCCAAGAAGCATCCTAGGATTTTGTCGCAGGGTCTAGTTTGTTCTTAACTCACCTCAAGCACCGGCCGATTAAGGAGAAAGCGCATGAAACAAGTCCTTTATGTGGAAGATAGTGCCACCTCACAGCTGCTCATGCGCAAATATCTCGCGGGTCTTTGTGACCTGACGATCACGCCTTCATTACGGATGGCGGTTTCGTTGCTGTCTGAACGCAGCTTCGACCTCCTTGTTTCGGATTTTCTTTTTCCCGAAGGTGATGCGCTGGATCTGTTGCAACAGGTCAGGAAAACGGAAGCGATCAAGGCGATGCCGATCATCGTAGTGAGCAGTTCCATGGATGGCGCGCTTCTGAATCGTGTGATCAAAGCGGGGGCCAACGAAGGCATGTCAAAACCGCTGTCTACGGCTGAATTTCGGGCCGTCGTGTTACGCATGCTGGAAGATCCCTACGTGCGCTCGCTGGAACAGGCGATCTGTAGTGTGACGTGTTTCCAGTGGGCTTCGCGTGGCACGATCTCGCAGTTTTGCCCTGAGTTGAACCTTACGATTTCTGGGCCAACCAAAGAAGATGTTTCCAGTCGCATGCAGGCGGCTTTGCGCGAACGTTTGGCCTTGGGGGCTGACTTTGGCTACACCAATCACGAAGCGGTCGTGACCCACGTGGTGCAATCTGGCTGACGTAAATTCGACGGGCTGAGTTGAAACAAACGATGCCTGAATTTCCTTCGCAGCGAAACTTTCGACAGAGCTAATCGGCGTTAAATAGGAGGTTGTGACTGGTTCGCTTGGGTATTACTTCCCGGAGGATGGCAGCGTTGTCAGATCCGCGCTTCAACCCACGAGACAGATCCGAATGTGTTTTTGGCCAGGATGTCACGTTCACCGAAGTCCCGCTTGAGTGGCTAGATTCAACGGTGCCCGTAGGCAAAATGGTCGCAGACGTACGTCGCCTTTTTAATGATCTCAATGTGGATCAAGCAAAGGCCGTATGGGCCATTCTGGCGTTGGCACGATCGCGAGATTTTGCCGACTTCCCCCTTGACAGTCTAGGTAAGAGGCGGCTTTGCTCACCTGCCTCACCAAGACTGTCTGGGTGTGGTGACGGTAATCCTCATGGCCAAAGAAAAATCCGATCTCATATATGGCACGCTCGAGATGCTTGTCCTGAAAGCGTTGCAGGCCGGCCCGCGACACGGCCTCGGAATCGCGGACCGCATCCACCTTGTTTCGCAAGATGTGCTGCGCGTAGAGCAGGGATCGCTCTATCCCGCGCTTTACCGTCTCGAGTCAGACGGACTCGTCAAAGCGGAATGGGGAGTGTCAGAAAACAATCGCAAGGCCCGCTATTACGAACTGACCGCCGCAGGCCGTGTGCGTTTGACCGCTGAGCAGGCACATTGGGAGCGAATAGCGGGTGCCGTAAATCTGGTGATGAAACGGGCGGGGAATATCCCATGATCTTCGCCCGTCTCGGTTCATTTGTTCGACGCTTCACCCGGGTTTTTCGCCGGCGTTCGAGCGAGAACAGTCTTTCCGCTGAACTTGCCGCGCACCTCGACGCGCTGACGGACCGACATCTCGCAGCCGGCTTGTCGCCCGCTGATGCGCGAAACGCCGCGTTGTGTGAATTTGGCGGAGTCGAACAGATCAAGGAGCGCTGTCGCGATGCCCGCGGTTTGCCGTGGCTGGAATATGCCCTGCGTGATTTCCAATTCGCGCTGCGGGCGCTCGTGCGTAGTCCCGGATTTACGGCCATCGCAATTTCCACCGTTGCCATCGGCATAGGATTGAGCACGGCGCAGTTCAGCCTGATGAACACGATTCTACTGCGCACATTCCCTTACCCGGACGGTGACAAACTGGTCCGCGTGTTCGGCGTCTCGCGCACTTCGGATCGTCTCGGCCTGCCGCCAGCTAACTTTCTCGACCTCAAATCGTCGGCTCGGTCTTTCACCGCGATCTCGGCCTTTTCAATGGGTGAAGCGAGTTTTGCCGAGCCGGGCCAGCCGACAGATCTTGTATCAGGCCTCTCCGCCAGCGCGGACTTCCTCGATGCATTGCAGGTCCGTCCAACACTTGGTCGAGCCTTCCGCTCTGATGAAGACCAACCCGGCCGACCAAACGTCATCCTGCTCACCGATCACTTCTGGAGGCAACGTTACGGCGCAGACCCCGGCGTCCTTGGCCGCACAGTCCGCTTGGATAGGCAACCCTACACAATTATCGGAGTGCTGCCCGCCAGCTTCGAGTCCATCGGCTGGGGCACAGTCGAGTATATTCGCCCCCTGACGATCTGGCCCAACTTTGCGACAGATCGAAAAAACGCGTGGTTTCGCTGTATCGCACGGCTTGCGCCTGGTCGCTCGCTAGGCGCCGCGCAATCCGAACTAACCGTAATCGGCAGGCAGCTCGCGGCGGCGTATCCACAGGACAATGACGGCAACGGATTCCGTGTGGCGAAGGCCTACGGCGCTGACGTCGATTCCGCTGCCCAGAGTGTGCATCTGCTTCTTACCGGACTCGCCACGCTCGTTCTCGTAGTCGCCTGCGTTAATCTTTCGGGGCTCCAGTTCGCGCGTGCCCTTGTGCGCGAACGCGAGTTCGCGATTCGCGTGGCGCTTGGGGCGTCGCGCTCGCGCTTACTCTGCCCGCTGATCGTGGAAAGCCTGCTTGTCGCTTTTGCGGGCAGCGGCCTCGGCCTCCTTGTTGGGCATGTCGCAGCGACAATGATTGCGCGGCATTTTCAGAGCATCGAGGCATCGGCGAATCACCAGGTTTTTCTCGTGCCGATTGATTGGCACGTAGCCGGTTTTGGCATTGCGGCAGCGATCATCGCCGCTGTGGCTTTCGGATTGGCGCCGGCATGGCTTGCGGCACGTCGATCCACGAGTGCCGCCCTGAAGCTTACGGCGCAGACGATCACAACGAGCCGAACGCAACATCGAATTCGCGGCTTGCTCGTGCTCGGCCAGCTCGCGCTTGCGACCGTGGTCATGAGCACTGCGGCGGGCGTCACGGTCGCTTCGCATCGCTTGCTGGCGCGGGATCCCGGTTGGAACCTAGACGGCCTGTATACGTGCTGGCTCGGTTTGTCCGGCGACAGATACTCGAGCGAGCATGCCGTGCTCGACTTTCAACGTGACCTGCTGGAGCGGGTCCGGTCGCTGCCGGGCGTCGAAGTTGCGGCCTTGGGAAGCGCTCTGCCCAATGTGTATTTTGGCGATCCGATCTCGGCAGAGATCGAAGGGCGACCCGTGGCGCCGCGTGACAAGCAACCGATAGTTTCAAGCATTTTGGTGAGCGCCGATTATTTCGCTACGCTCCAAATTCCCGTGCTTAGGGGTGCCGGATTCCCACGCGAGTTTCCCTCGGGTTCCCCGTTGGTGGTGATCGTCAACGAGACGATGGCCCAAACATTTTGGCCGAACGAAAACCCAATCGGTAAACGCCTGCGATTTTCAGCCACCGAGCCCTGGCGGCAAGTGATCGGAGTTGTCCGCGACGTCCGCGTTTTTGGAAGTCCGGTGGCGCCGCCCTCTGCCTTCTACGTCTATCGCCCGCTTGCGCAATCGCCATCGAGCTATTTCACATGCATCCTGCGTACATCCGCTGCACCTGGCTTGCTTGCGCCTGACGTTCGTCGGGCCGTGAGCGCGATCGATCCAGACCTGCCGGTCCGTCGCGCTGGCTCCCTCCGGCAGATCGCGACTGAGTCGAATAGCTTCCCTCTCCTAAATAAGTGTCTTGGCCTGATGGCTGTGATTTCGACTGGCCTCGCGATGCTCGGCGTATACGCGATGCTCAGTCAGCTCGCAGCACAGCGCACGCGGGAGTTCGGCGTGCGCATTGCGCTCGGGGCCCGCCCGGCGGACATCTACAATCTTGTGCTCCGGCAGGGCACTATCCTGCTCGCAATTGGCGGGACCCTCGGCGTCGGCTGTTCGCTTGCGGTGAGCCGTCTGCTTCACAGCGTCATGGCCGAGCTCGAGTTTCCCGGACTGATGTTCTCCCTCGGCTTCCTAGCCGGGTTGGGCCTGGTGACGTGGCTCGCCGCTTGTGTGCCTGCTCGGCGAGCGGCGAGAGTTGACCCAGTTAGCGCCCTCCGCGCTGAGTGATCCTGACGCTGCGCGAAACCGCGGAGCATCGCGGCGTTCCGCCTGCGCAGCTAGGCAATATCGGAAATACGAGATGTGCATCGGGATGCCCTTCACGTCGTGCTTGGCAATGAGCGCCGAAGTGGGAATCGAAGGCCACGCTGTTAAAACCAAGCCAGTCCTAAAAACCTGTTAGGAAGATGGTGGACGCTGGCGGACTCGAACCGCCGACCCCGTGCGTGTGAAGCACGTGCTCTAACCAACTGAGCTAAGCGTCCAACGAGGAGGGCAAAACGTGGCGGGCCGCCGTGCGCAAATCAACCCTGTTTTACAGACGTCTCCACAAAGCCTGCGTTCACTTACTTTTTTACTCTTACCGCCTGCCGTCGCCCTGGATAAAGAGCTTGGCAAATCTCGCACACGGTTCCGTCGCAACCGCGCGCGGTACAGTGTTCCCGCCCGTAAAAGATCATGCGCAGGTGCAACTGGTTCCAGCGTTCGGGCGCGAAGAGTTTTTTTAGATCACGCTCGGTCTGTTCAACACTGCGTCCATCGCTCAAGCCCCAGCGCGCGGAGAGCCGGTGGATGTGCGTGTCGACTGGAAACGCAGGTACGTCGAACGCCTGCGACATCACCACCGACGCTGTTTTGTGACCTACACTGGGCAGCGCCTCCAATTCCGCGAAAGTGCGTGGCACTTGGCCTTCGTGGCGTTCGACGATGAGTTGGGAGAGCCGAGAAATTGCCTTTGCTTTGGTCGCGGACAGACCGCAGGGGCGCACGATTGCCGCGATTTTTTCTACCGGCACTCGCGACATTTCCTCCGGCCCTCCGGCGAGTGCGAACAGCGCCGGGGTAACTTCGTTGACGCGTTTATCCGTGCATTGGGCCGAAAGCACCACGGCAACTAGCAACGTGTAAGCATCGCGGTGGACCAGCGGGATGGGAGTCTCCAGATAAAGCTCCTCCAAGCGGCGATCAACGAACGCAGCTCGCTCGGATTTGTTGAGACTCGGCATGGTCGGGAACGAAAACCTGTGCCCGCGAAAAGCAATGCTGTTCGGGGCGTCCAAGAATTCCCTTTGCTTCCGAAATGCCATTTTTTAAGGTGCGCGGATGCCCTCGTCGTCTTCAGCGAACGCCGTTTCGTCTCAGTCATCTGCTTCCGTGGCCAAATCAGGCCGGGCGCTGCTCACGCCGCTCGATGTTTTCGAGCCCCGCCATAACAGCCCCGATGCCGGTGAGGCCGCTGCGATGCTCGCGACGCTTGGCTACGCCTCACTCGATACGCTCGTCGATGCTGCGGTGCCTCCGCAGATTCGCCTGGTGAAACCGCTGAACCTTCCCGCTGCGCTGGGCGAGAGCGCCGCGCTGGCCGAACTACGTACCATCGCTAGCCAGAACGAGATCTTTCGCAGCTTTATTGGTCAGGGCTACTACGGCACGCACACGCCGGCGGTCATCCAGCGCAATATTTTGGAAAACCCCGGCTGGTACACGGCCTACACGCCTTATCAGGCTGAGATTTCGCAGGGCCGCCTGGAGGCGCTGCTCAATTTTCAGACACTTATCACCGACCTGACCGCGCTCGACATTGCCAACGCGTCTTTGCTCGACGAAGCCACCGCCGCCGCGGAGGCGATGGGGCTTTGTTATCGCATGGTCGCCGATCCGGCGCGCAATAGATTCTTCGTGTCGAGCCTGTGTCATCCGCAGACAATCGACGTCGTGCGCACCCGTGCCAAGCCACTCGGCCTCGAAGTCGTCGTGGGTGATCACCGCACCTTTGCGCCCGAGGCGACCTCGTGTGGCGTGCTCGTGCAGTATCCCGACACGTTTGGCAGCGTGCATGACTATGCTGCGTTTTTCGAGAAAACCCACGCAGCCGGTGCACTCTGCGTCGTCGCGGCGGATCTGCTCGCGCTTACGCTGTTGCGTGCGCCCGGCGAGTTTGGCGCCGATGTCGCTATTGGTTTAGCTCAACGGTTCGGTGTTCCGATGGGCTTCGGCGGGCCGCACGCCGGTTTCATGGCAACCAGGGATGGTCACAAACGCCAGATGCCCGGTCGGCTTGTCGGCATGTCGAAGGATGCCCAGGGCGATCCTGCACTTCGTCTCGCGCTCGGCACGCGCGAGCAACACATCCGTCGCGACAAAGCCACGTCCAATATCTGCACTGCCCAGGTGCTGCTCTCGGTCATGGCTTCGATGTACGCCGTCTACCACGGCCCGCGCGGTCTGCGCCGCATTGCTCAACGCACTCATTTTCTCGCCCGGCTCCTGCAGGCTTCGGCCCGCGCCGCTGGCCTCACCACGAATGCGGAACCTGTTTTCGATACACTTGCCATCTCTAATCTTGAAGCAGCCAGGGTTCATGCCGCCGCGGCTGCGAAAAAGATCAACGTGCGTGCCATCGATGCCCGCACGGTGGGCGTTTCGCTCGACGAAACTACGACCGACGAAGATCTGCATGGCCTCGCGGACGCGCTCGGGATCAAACTCATTGGCGCGGATGCGGCCGAAGTCTCGAATTCTATATCTGACATTCCTGCGCCGCACGCCCGTGCTACGAGTTTCCTCGCTCATCCGATCTTTAATTCGCACCACACCGAGCACGAGATGCTGCGCTACATCAAGCGCCTCGAAGCACGCGATCTCTCGCTGTGCCATTCGATGATCTCGCTCGGCTCATGTACGATGAAGCTCAATGCCACGAGTGAGATGTTTCCCATCACCTGGCCGGAGTTCGGGCAGCTGCATCCTTTTGCGCCGGCCGATCAAACAAACGGATACAAGAAACTTTTTGCCGACCTCGAAACCTGGCTGGCTGAAATCACCGGGTTCGCCGCCGTCTCGCTGCAACCCAACGCCGGTTCCAACGGCGAATACGCCGGCATGCTTGCAATCCGGGGCTGGCACGAGTCACGCGGCGAAGGCTATCGTAATATCTGCCTCATCCCGACCAGCGCCCACGGCACCAATCCGGCCAGTGCTTCCATGGCAGGGCTCGTTGTCGTGCCTGTCGCCTGTGATACGCAGGGCAACATTGATCTCGCCGATCTCCGCGCCAAGGCCGAGTTGCACGCGAAAAACCTCGCCGCGCTCATGGTCACGTATCCGTCGACCCATGGCGTATTTGAAGGCTCGATACGCGACATCTGCGCGATCGTTCACGAACACGGTGGCCAGCTCTACATGGACGGAGCGAATATGAACGCCCAGGTTGGGCTGACCTCGCCGGGTTTTATCGGGGCCGACGTCTGCCATCTCAACCTGCACAAAACTTTCTGCATTCCGCATGGCGGCGGCGGTCCGGGCGTGGGTCCGATAGGTGTGGCGAAACACCTCGTCCCGTTTCTGCCCGGTCACGTGGTTTTGCCGGTAGACGGTCGTTCTAAACACGCCGTTTCGGCGGCGCCGCATGGTTCGGCCAGCGTCCTGCCGATTTCGTGGATGTATATCCGCATGATGGGTGCGGAAGGGCTGACGCGGGCCACGCAAACCGCCATCCTCAACGCCAATTATGTCGCCAAACGTCTCGATGCACATTTTCCGGTGCTCTACAAGGGCGCGGGCGGCCTTGTTGCGCACGAATGCATCATCGACTGCCGCGGCTTCAAAAAGCACGGCATCGAAGTCGAGGACATTGCGAAGCGTCTCCAGGACTATAACTATCACGCACCGACCATGAGCTGGCCGGTCGCGGGCACGCTCATGATCGAACCCACCGAGAGCGAAGCGAAGGTTGAGCTCGATCGTTTCTGTGACACGCTCATCGCGATCGCCGGGGAGATCCGGGCCGTTGCCACTGGCGAGGCAGACAAGACGAACAACGTCCTGAAGAACTCACCGCACACCGCGAAGGTGGTGTGCGCCGACAAGTGGGAGCGCCCGTACTCGCGCGAGCACGCCGCCTTCCCGACCAAATTCGTGCGTGAGCATAAATTCTGGCCCGCGGTCGGCCGCGTCGACAACGTCTACGGCGACCGCAACCTGGTTTGCTCCTGTGCAGGCATGGAGGCCTACGCTGAACAAAAGGCGTAGCCGGTTTCGGTTTATTGTCGGTCATACCCCTGCTTGCTTCAGCTTGGTTGTAGCCGGCCTCGCTGAGGCCGGTTCCGAAAAGTTCCGGGGTCAGCGACCCCGGCTACACCAAGTCAGGTTCGATCGAATGCCTCGGAGCTTGCTCCGGCATCTTCACTTCTGAAACAGCGCGAACTTGCCGCTCTCTTCCCTCCTCGAGGGACTTGAAACCAAGTGGGTCATCGAAACACGACGACGGAAGAGACGCACAACTCTAATCTGTTGATGCCAATAGGTGGCACGGGAAGTCGGGGTTTCCCTTACCGTACAAACGGGGGAAAGCAGCCTGTGCTCGGCTTGCTTGAGCCGGTCGTAGACGCACCCTTTAAGCAGCAAGACACAGTTCAACGAACATTCCGTAAAGCATCACAGATTATGATTAACTCAGTAAAATACACCTTCGTGGCCTTGGCGGTCGCCGCGTTGGCTTCAATCGCCACCGCCCAGATCGCAACACGCCCTGTAACTTGGGTTGGTACAAATAACCTGAACAGCTTTCTGACTCCGTTGACGGCGCAGCAGACTACTGACTTCACTGCTGCTGGGGTGAATATATCTTCCCACGGCACCGTTCCGCTTCCTGCGAGTTTTGTCCAGGGAAAGCCAGTTCCTCCGGTTTGGTTCAATCCACTGGGTGGTAGTATCAACGTCATGTTCCTCGGCGAATCGGCTGGCTGGAAAAATGACTTGGGTTACGTTTTGAATCCTCTTTCCTCCAATCTGAGCGATTCGTCCGTCTACAATCCTTTGGTTGTCAATATTGACAGCGTGACGTCAGGCACTCCGGCTAACGGAACATTGGTTAATAATACCCAGGCGACCATAACCTATGGCGCAGGGCAAAACCTCGACGTTTTCTTGAACGGTGTAGGTGACGGAAATTCCAATGGTGGAACTTGGTTCGCCTTTGGCACTCCCAACCAGTTTGCCGGTGCGGATAACACGATCCACACAAAATTCGAGTACGCCAACATCGCAGGTCTGAGTACACTGATTGTTGCGTTCGAAGACGCTCGTTTTAATCAGATCGACGGTGATTTTAGCGACGTGATTGTCGCCTTCCAGGGCGTTACGCCGCCGGTTCCCGAGCCTTCCACTTATGGCTTGATCGGTGCGGTTGCTCTCCTCGGTATGGTCGGCATCCGCCGCTTCACGCGCAAAGCCTGAGGTCGCTATCGTTCGAATTTCGAGCCGTCTCCAGTTTTTGGAGACGGCTTTTTTATGTCCGTCGCACCGAGGTTAGTCGCTTAAGCAAAGCATAGAGCATTTCAAGCCGTGGTACCGACGCGCCGGCCTTTTGCGCACGGCGCAAGGGTTCGCCCCAGATTGACTCCACCTCGACTTCGCGCCCTTCGAGGTAGTCGATCAAACTTGATGGCCGATATGCGCCCATGGGCCGCGTGCTGGTGATCTGCTTTTCGATCAAAGCGCGGGGAATAACGTAACCGAGCAGTGCAGCCGCCTCAATGATTTCAGCCATTAACGCTCGCACGAGATTTTCCAGCTCCGGGCTGGCGAGTATCAAATCAGTCGTGACGCCGCCCGCAGCGATTGAGAGGCCGTTAAACGGCACATTCCAGACGAGTTTCTTCCAGCGGAGTTCGGCGAGGTTGTCGCCCATCGAACACTTCACGCCAGAACGCTCAAACATCGCCACGATTTTCCGCAAGCGTTCCCCGATGGGGCGGCCAAACTCGCCGAACCCCACGGACCCTGGCTCGATGCAGAGTACTTCGCCTGGTGCCGTGCGGTTGACGCAGATAAAACAAAGCCCGCCCAGCACACGTTCTGCGCCGAAGAGATTTGCCAGTTGTTCGTCACTGCCGAGGCCATTCTGCAAAGTCAGGATCACGGTGTGCTCATGCAGCAATGGGCGTATTAAGTCCTCAAATACGCGGTTGGCGGTGGTTTTTAGCGCTATGATGGCGAGGTCGCAGGGGCCGATCTCTTCCGGCGAGCCGTGAACTTGAGGTGCGGAAACGACGATTTCATCCTTTGGCAATTTGACGCGCAGGCGGCCGCTCGCCTGGACTGCAGCCAGGTCGCTGCGCATCAGAAAATGCACGTTTTCTCCGACGTTGGCCAGACGGCAGCCATAGTAGCAGCCGATGGCGCCCGGGCCGATGATCGCGATTTTGTGATGACTTGGATTCATGGCTAACTCAACCTTCCCAGTGGTGAGAACCATCAGAACCTGCCTGATATTCACAGGGCGAAGTTACGTGTCCGTCACATTGTAAAAAACACTGATGCTTAAGCCTACGCCGCTTGTTGTTGATGAATATCGGACTACGCATCGCCTGAGGGACTGAAATCTGTGTTCGAAAGACTTAAGAGAATAAAGCTCACAGCTTGTTCACAGCACCCGTCCTTTTGAGTTACGGGTTTTCTTGCGTACGCTGGAGTCGCGTGCAACTCGAAGCCTTTTGGGGTAATCAGCGATGGCATGCAGGCCCCGGCTTTCTTTGCGCTGCAAGGCACACGTGACCACGAGTTCCGCGATCTCGATCAGGTTACGCAGCTCGAGCAGCCGGGGATCGACGGAGAAATTCCAATAGTAATCGTGGATTTCTTTAGCGAGATTGCCGATGCGCGCGTGGGCACGTTCCAGGCGCTTGGTTGTGCGCATGATGCTGACGTAATCCCACATCGTGCGCCGGAGTTCGTCCCAGTTGTGCGTGATCACGACGCGCTCGTCGACATCGCCGCCACCGAGATCAACCCAGCTCGGTATCCGGATCTCGGTTACATCTTTCTTTGTTTTGAGAAATGCATGCACGGATGCGGCGCCACGGTGGGCCATGACCACGGCCTCAAGCAGGGAATTGCTCGCGAGACGGTTGGCACCGTGCAGGCCGGTGCAGGCAACTTCGCCGCACGCGTAGAGTCCCGGCAATATTGTCTCGGCTGAAAGGTTCGTGGCCACGCCGCCGCACGTGTAGTGCGCGGCGGGCACAACTGGAATCATGTCCTTGCTGATGTTGATATCGAGCTTGCGACACGTCTGGTAGATCTGCGGAAAGCGCTCTTTGAGAAAAGCCTCGTTGCGATGCGTGATGTCCAGCCAGACGTGAGGCGCACCGGATTTCTTCATCTCGCTGTCGATGGCACGCGCCACGATGTCGCGCGGCGCGAGATCGGCCAGTTCGTGGTAGCCGCGCATGAAGGCTTCACCCGCGGCATTGCGCAAAACTGCGCCTTCGCCGCGCACCGCTTCGCTGATCAGGAAGCGTTCCCCCGTTAGCGAATAGAGCGCTGTGGGGTGAAACTGGATGAACTCCATGTTCCTGATTTCGACGCCCGCTCGATAGGCCATCGCGATGCCATCGCCGGTCGCGATGTCTGGATTGGTCGTATAAAGGTAGACCTGGCCGGCGCCGCCCGTGGATAGCACCACCACCGGAGCGTGAAACGTCACAACTCGGCTGTCGCGGACGTCGAGCGCGTAAAGACCAACCACCCGGTTGATGCTCCCAGCTTTCTTGCGCGGCGAAATTTTTTCGGTCGTGATGACGTCGATCGCGAAAAAATGTTCGAACAGCGCGATGCGCGATTCCTGCGACACGGCGCGCAGCAGTGCCTCCTCAATCGCTTTTCCCGTCATATCCTTGACGTGGAGGATGCGCCGTTTGCTGTGACCGCCTTCGCGTCCCAAGTCGTAGGCACCGGATTCGGTACGAGAAAACTTCAGGCCGATGTCGACCAGTTCCTTCACGCAGGCTGGACCGTCGCGCACGATTTCACGCACGACCTTTTCGTCGCACAAGCCGTCGCCCGCGGTCAGCGTGTCGCGCACGTGTGACGCAAAGTCGTCGGTTTTCGAGGTGACGACGGCGATTCCTCCTTGGGCGTAGTTCGTGTTGGATTCCGCCCGGGTCTTTTTGGTCAGGATCGCGACGGTGTGGCCCTGCTGGGCGACTTTGAGCGCAAAGCTCAGGCCGGCGATGCCGCTGCCGACAACGAGAACATCAAAGGTTCGTGTCATATTAAATTCGAGGCCGGCAAACCTGCGTGTGGCGCAGGGAAGCGATGCTTCAGAGCGCTATGTTATCGATCAGGCGGACTTCGTCCACCCACACGGCGATGCTCATGAGCGACTGGCCGGGCACGACGTCGCGCATGGCTTCCATCGTATTGCGGTCAACGACCGCGATATAGATGACGCGGATGCGGCGTTTCTGCCCGAGAATGTGGGTGGCCTCGGCAATGAGGCGGTCGGAGCGAAGTTCGTTTTTTTCGACCATGCCCTTCGCGTAGCGCAGCGCCTCGTTGATCGCCAGGGACTCTTGACGTTGGTTCGTGCTCAGGTAGCGGTTGCGTGAACTGAGCGCCAGACCGTCCTGATCACGTAGTGTG
>Ga0302294_10000318_pt1 | contig 14989 bp, 17 predicted proteins | sample III_Fen_N2_3_FD_194550 | JGI IMG/M metagenome (GOLD analysis project Ga0302294, IMG submission 194550) | Peat permafrost microbial communities from Stordalen Mire near Abisko, Sweden - III_Fen_N2_3 | ecosystem: Environmental > Terrestrial > Soil > Wetlands > Permafrost | place: Sweden: Abisko...
GGCGCGATTGGCCTGCTAGTGGCGGGTTACTTAGCCCACTAGGCTAGCGTGCTCCAGGCACGGTTTGGCCTCCCGGAACGAATGATATAGGAATATCTATAACCCAATGGTACTAGTACCTACCATCCTCCCGGCCGTAACGGTTCCCCGGTCGGAATAGGTCGGACTACCCGGTAACAGCCGACCCGCGATTATGTATTCGATACGTATCGTATCGTATATCGGGGATTGGATAGTCGGGTACATAATATCCACTATCCACCCCGACAACCTGTCGCCTAGTCTGACATTACCTAACGAATAGGGGGTAAGGGGTCGGCCGGCAAGGCGTTTTGCTCGTGGTTCGTTAGGCTAGACTGCCAATTATGCGATATTCGTTAGGTATGCGCCCTTCATGCAGCTCCACGCATAAAACCTCTGCGCCCTTCAGGCAACCAGACTAAATAAGTCAACTTCTGCAAATAATGCCCTTGTTTGGCCTGGGATTTTCCGATTATCCTAGAGGAACAGGGTTAACTAGGAAACAATAATCAAATACTCAAAACCTTTTAATCAGTCTGGGAAACTCAATCACAAGAACCTTGGGATAAGACAAGATTCCGATATATAGTGGAAGCCTATTAAGATGTACACGGGGAGCCCGGTAACCCGGTAGACTAGGTAAACCGGGATACAAGATAGATAAATAGATAACTAGGGTTACTAGGATAACCAGTACGTCATTGTCTCTCTATACACTCTCTTACCATATATTAGCCTACGGTTGGGGCAATTCCCCCGTTTTATCAAGAACCTTGTGATAAGCTCAGATTCTCATATATAGTGGAAGCATTCTACTATAGAGGGGAAATAATCAGTCTCCAGAAGGCAGTTTAATGGTTGACAGAGTAAGACGCGCTATGGGCGCAGCAGCAGCAAGCCAGGGTGCCCGTAGTCGGGGAAGACCACCGGGCTCTAAGAACAAGCCAAAGGCTTTGGTCTCTCAGGTTCAGGTCGATGACTTCAGACTGAAGGTTGGGCCGTACGTCTCACGCAAAGACCTCGACTACCTCACTGGAATCTTCGAAGGCACTGAGGAAAACGATCTAACGAAGAACCTGGATATTCTGCTGACTCTCCAGTTCAAGGCTCTACTGCCTCAACTATCGGAAGAAATTTCGTCTGGGACTCTCTCGAAGGAAGCTACGTCTCGTAGTTCCGTCGTCAAAGAACTTCTAGCGATCTATCTCCAGAAGGCTAAGGCAGAAAACAAGAATGACGCCCCAGACCAGCGGTCCTACATCCAAAACGTATTCGTCCAGCGAATTGACTCAGATCGCCTCTTCGCTCTCATCGGACTCCAAGCTCCTAGTCCAGTTGCTCAGATCGAGTCCGGCTCTCTTTATGGAGTTGTTGACCACGAGCCGTGGAGAGCCGACCAAGCTAGAACCGTATCAGACAAACTTCCTGAACGACAAGTCGTTGATGCGGATTATAGTGAAGTCGAGACAGATCGGGTTTAGCTGGATAATCGCTGCCGAGGGTTACCACAAGATTTGGGGAACCCCAGGACGAAATATCAACTACATCTCAATCAACCAGAACGAAGCTAGCGACAAGATCAAGTACGCCAAGCAGTTCCACTATTCAATACCAGATGAGAGCGGGCTTCGTCCGCTTATCTACACGAACGCTGAGTATGAATTCAGTGTTCATGCGATGCCAGACACGTCCTCTATCGAGAGCCAACCAGCCTCATCCGCCATCCGTGGCGGCGAAAAGGACATCTATTTCGATGAGTTCGCGTTCATTCGGGACGCAAGTAAGCTCTTCGACGCGGCAATGCCAGCGACCATTCGAAGCAAGGGTCGCTTCACAGTTGTGAGTACGCCGCTAGGACAGTCTGGTCTCTTCTTTGATATAGCGAACGATAGGGCGAAATACCCAGATTTCACGGTTCACGTTGTTCCGTGGTGGGAATGCTCGATCATGTCGGTCGATCCGTTGGAGTCAATGGCACTCGCCAAAGACTTCGATACGGACGAACGGGTAAAGCGTTGGGGCACCGACGCTATAAAGCGTCAGTACGCCAACATGGACCTTGCATCGTTTCAGCAAGAGTATGAATGCTCCTTCGCTGACGAATCGGTTAACTTCTATCCTTGGTCTCTAGTTGTCGGGAACGTAGACGAAGCTCTTGATAAAAACGTATACGAACCCGAACTCAACTACCACCTAGGCATAGACATTGCCAAGAAGGTAGACAAAACCGTTGTGACGGTTTCCTCTACGGATGAGGAAGGCCATCTCACTATCCACCGAACGTTCGAAACACAGAGCGATTACGAACAGCAAGTCATTGAGATGGATGAGCTTATTCATAAGATCAAGCCAACTCGCGTGACCGTCGATGCAACAGGCGTCGGCGCGGTGATAGCAGAACGCCTTGTCGCTAAGCATGGTGGCATTATCGAACCGGTAGTGTTCACCAACGCCAGGAAAGAGACGTGGGCCACAAGTTTCAAACGAGACTTGCAGCTTCACAATGTCTCCTATCCTCGAAAGCGTGAATTGCTTAACGAAATCCATTCGATAGAGAGAAAGAAGACCGAGGCCGGTAACTACACCTTCAAGGCAAGAGAAGGACAGCATGACGACTACTTCTGGTCTGCAATGCTAAGTCTTTACGGCGAAGGCCGAACAGCCCCAAGCATCGGATATGCGTGGTAACATGGCAGATTTGATAAAGTGGACTTGCTCTAAGGACAGAAGTTTCATATATACCGACACTCTGGTTGCTCCTAGGTGTCCTCAGTGTGGAACTGTAATGACGAACAAACTCCTTAGGCTAACTGGAAGACAAAACTAGTTTGTGAAGATACCTTAACAAACTTGACAAGCGGAAAACTTCGTGAGATTGTTCTCGGTGACCGCCCCCCGGCGATGCCGGACGATAGGGGCCACGGAACGGGTAACCGTGATAAGTGTGGGCCAGTAGTTCAACGGCGAAACAGTGGGCCTTTACCCCATGCGATGTGGGTTCGAATCCCATCTGGCTCTCCAATCTAATGACTGCATGTGCCGTATGATGTGACATTTGACGATACGGGCTAACGAAGCGCAGACAGGTGGCTGTTTCGAGTTCATGCCACCAACTACATAAACCAGGGATAGGAATATAGGTTCAACTTGTGGGGTAGTCGTAACGCTACAGACAGGCCCCCAGTGCAATGGACATGACCGAACGATAGCGGTTCCCTGGTCTAATAATGGAAGTACTCAAAGGAGTGATACGCTCCCCGCTAAGGAGTGAGGGCTGAAAGGCTGTGTGCGTTCGAGTCGCACTGCTTCCTCCACAATGGATGGTCGTATTGGTGTACTAATCTGTCCTGAAAACAGTGATGGCGTAACAGCCGTAGGGGTTCGAGTCCCTTACCATCCTCCACTGGCTTGTCGTTCAACGGCAGGACGGGAGCCTTTGAAGCTCTCTATCTACGTTCAAATCGTAGCGGGCCAGCCAAACTTCAAGAGGTAGTGTTAGTGGTTAGCACTGTGGCCTGTGAAGCCACCAGGGTAGGTCCGAGTCCTACACTCTTGACCATATAAAGAGGCAATCGAATGTCCGTATCTCTTGCAATGTTGGTCAAAGACCCACCAATAGCACGTATCACGATGCTAATTGAGTATCTTAGGCCAATAGTGTCACAGGTCGTGATCGTTGTTGACGACAGAACGTCGCAAGAAGACATAGACATTCTTACTGGGCTAGGCGCAGAGATAGTCATGTTTCACTGGGTAGATGACTTCGCGGCTGCTAGAAACGCTGCGCTGCCGTTCTGTTCAGGTGACTGGGTTCTGCACCTTGACCCTGACGAGTTGCCATCAGTTGAGATGTTCAACTTCATCAAGAAGATAGACGAAAGAGGCCCGTGGACGGAAGGCGACCCTGTTGGGTGGCTGTTCTGGACTAGAGGGTTCACAGACGGCAAGAGAGCCCCTGATCTAGAGTCAAGTTGGCATTGCCGAATGTTCAGACATGGCAGCGGAGAGTGGTACAAGAAGGTACACGAGCAGGTAAGACTCGACGGACAGGATGAGTCGAAGACTCGTGGAACTCCTGTTCTGAGAAAAGCTCCAGCAACAGCAGATTTCATACACTCGTTCTCTGAAAACCCAGAGAAGATAGCCTACTACGCAACTCTTCCAGAAAGATAGAAGGTACTTTGATGCCATATAGCTCCGAAGAAGGCAAGGAATGGATGAAAAAGACCATCCTTGACCTAAATCCAAGTTCAGTGCTTGACATCGGGGCCGGAAGTGGTACATACTTCGATCTTGCGGCCCAAAAGGGCCAAAAGTGGTGGGCAGTAGAGATTTGGAGCCCTTACATACAGCAATTTGGGCTCGCAAACAAGTACGATGGCATAATTCTAGGGGATGTAAGAGACATCCTGTGGCCTAAGGTCGAATTGACGATCTTTGGCGACGTTCTGGAGCATATGTCCAAGGAAGATGCTCTGATCGTCTGGAATAAGGCAATATCGCACTCTCGGTACGTTCTTTTGTCGATCCCGTTGGGTGAGTACCCTCAGGGTGCATACGAAGGAAATGAATACGAGGAACATAAGTCAACCTGGACCCACGAAGAGTGCATGAGACTCCCTGGCGTTAAGGCTAGCGAGGAAGGAAAGGTAGTCGGGACGTACCTAGCTATGGGAATTCCGACATGAGACTCTACAACCTAGTCCTAAAGTGGCCTGCATTCGCTTGCTGGCTCGATCTGCACCAGAATACCGAAGTAGACAAAGGTAAATATGGTGCGGCTCTGGTTTGCAGTAAGTGCGGTAAGGTTCAATGGGTCATTAGGGCTGGAATACGATAACATACTCCCGTAGCACGGCCTGGTCAGTGCAACCGGCTGATAACCGGTAGGTCGGAGGTCCGAATCCTCCTGGGAGTACCACGCTAGTGAGTACGGTTTACATGGGTCGCTCCCAAGGTCGGTTCGACTCCGACGTGGCATAACAGGTTCGATTCCTGACACTAGCATCTCTGCCCTGTCTTTCAATGGCAGGAAAGCGGCCTCTGAAGCCGGTAATGATGGTTCGAGTCCATCTGGGGCAGCCAATATATACGCCCGAAGCTCAATGGATGAGCAGGTCGCTACGAACGATCCGGGTGCAGGTTCAAGTCCTGTCGGGCGTGCCAAATCAGATCGGAGACAACGTGGCTAAGTGTAAGGGCAAAGGAAAAGGCCGAGGATACGGCCGCGATCTACCGTTCTAACAACAAGGGCTAAGTGCAGGAGTGGTAAGCTGCTCTGCCTGCAAAGCAGAAGTCGAGGGTCCGATTCCCTCCTTGGCCTCCATCTAATCTAGGGTGGCTCCCTTATCGGTCTAGGCCGACCTAGAGCATCCTACGTCACGCCATACAGGGGGCGAAAGCGTGACACACTTCCTCAGGTCCGGTCGGATCGGTAATGGTGTTCTAAGCCATGATTGTGGGTTCGAATCCCGCTCTGAGGGCCATACTCGCACAGCATGTTGGTTCGTGCATCTGTCTTATAAACAGAAGGGTAGTAGTTCGAGTCTACTTGCGAGTACCAAACATTACAAGAGAGGCCGACCTGAACTCGGCCTCTCTTCCTCTGTTCAGTAGAGGAAGACATGGCCCACAGATACCCCGAATTGAACCGGGCATCCGTAAAGAGACACGCAGCCAGAAATACGCAGATCATTAGAGAAGCTAAAAATGTACCGTGTACTGACTGCGGAGAAGAGTTTCCATACTACGTTATGGACTTCGACCACAGAGAGTCGTCTTTGAAGAGACAATCTGTAGGGACCATGACTACATACAGCAAGGGCAATCTTCTTGCTGAGATAGCAAAGTGCGATGTTGTGTGCGCTAATTGTCACAGGATTAGGACATTTGAGCGACTGGAAGATAAAGGCAGCCAATAGGGATCGCAAGCGTAAGACGCGAATGGTTGTCTCCAATACTTCCATCTTCACCATTCAAGCGACCATCGGTCGCAAATATAAAGATACCGCAACAAAACTTGACAAACCGAAAACGACACGGTAAAGTTTGTGATCTTGTGGGGCCGATGGCCTAATCAGTGGGAGTAATGTAGACAAACGGTCAGTCGGCTGTCTGTAAAACAGTTCTCTAAGAGCAGTTGGGTTCGACTCCCAATGCTCCCACCAACTAAATACACTCTGGACAGAGCCTCCAGGTTTTCTCAGTAGAGACTGGAATGACGGGAGTTCGATTCTCTCCCCCGGCGACAATCATGCTGGGGTAGCTCAGTGGTTAGACAGAGGATAATGCGATGTCCCGCTGTAATGTTGCGACAACCTCCTGGTAACAGAGGGATAAGCGGTACCACGCCAGTAGTTCAACGGCTGAACGCAGGCCAGAAAGCCTGATTCCGGGTTCGAGTCCCGGTTGGCATTATGATTTTGGGACTAGGATATGATGAGGGAACTGTTGCATTGTTACCTTCGGGTGACAGCGTTGAACGCCTATCGTCCATGAATGCCTAGACCGGATGGGAAGAATTGAAACTTGGCGAACCATCCAAAAGCGCAATTCGGGTGCGCTATATAAGTACGAGAAGCTAGTCAACCCTTCAATTGAAGGAATAAGGGCTAGCACACAATCTAGGTGTAGCGCAGTTTGGTCAGCGTACTCGGCCTGGAACCGAGTGGTCACAGGTTCAAATCCTGTCACCTAGACATCAACGACTTCAAGGAGTCAAGGATGAGTACAGGTAACGATCAGAAGGCAAAGCTACTAGGAATGCCTTTCGGAACAGCTACAAGTAGACTTAGAAAGTCTCTGTTGTTTCAGATGGCACAGCAGCTAGGGCGAGATATTTGTTACAGGTGTGGGGCAAAGATAGCGGTCCTTGAAGAATTCTCTATAGAACACAAGAAAGCATGGGCATCTGCGTCATGTCCGGTAACTGCATTCTTTGACCTAGGGAATATCGAGTTCTCTCATTTATCGTGTAACTCAGGTGCTGGATACAGAACAAGAGTTTACGCTGACGATAAAGAGAGATACAGGGAGGGATTCAAGAGATTCTATTCCGACCCTGACAATAGGGCTAAGTTTCTAGAGCGCAAACGCGAAAGATATCGCGTTTCAACATCGGGGATATAGGCATAGTGGTAGTGCCCTTGCTTTGCACGCAAGAGGTCAGGGTTCGATTCCCTGTTTCTCCACCACAGCACGGTAACCAGTCCGTGCGAGCTAGCGGAGATTGTAGGCTAGTTCCAACGAACTCCCGGTAGTTGGATTGTTGGTGAGATAGCTGGTACCGGTTGTCCCGACAATCCAATCCGGGATGCTACAATACTCGAACGAGGCGTCATAGGCACGCCTACCGTTAGTACATCGTCGCGGTCGTTACAGTGAAGACACTAACCGGGTCTCATAAGCCTGGTACCTGGGGAGCGTTACCCCCGGCCGCAACCATACCCCGTTTGCCTAACGGCTAGGGCGTCTGCCTTCCAAGCAGGAGAGTAAGGGTTCGAATCCCTTACGGGGTACCATATACGAGACGGTCGAAGCTGGTTCGAACCAACCTTGACGATAAGGTTGATATACAGCACTACGTCTCCCAAATCGTTTTCATCGGTATAAGTACCCTGCGACGGCAGGTTGACCGACCCGGACACTGTAACCGGGAACTAAATGAACGGTTGCAATACCTCTCTAGGATCGAGCTAGAAGGTCGCCAATTTGCAGAGTTTCTGGCGGGCAATATGTCACCGCTATCAATAATGAGATGTCCGGCCTCCCGTAACATAGCTAGTAGCAACAATCCCTGAACGGTAGTACGTCAACGTCGGGAGGGCTTCTAGCAAATGGGAGTGACACCGGGAGGACGGTAATTGGTATCCCGCCCACCAATACTGCTGTATCCCAACTGGTAGAGGAAACAGTCTTAGAAACTGTGTAGTGCGGGTTCGAATCCCGCTAGCAGTACCAATACCGGATTGATGTAATGGTAGCGTCTCTGTCTTACATACAGATGGCGGGGGTTCGATTCCCTCATTCGGTACCACGGTCTCAGCGTTAGCTGGTGAAGACACCCGCCTGTCGAGCGGGATTGATGGGTTCGATACCCATTGGGACCGCCACTCATACTTAGAGGTTGTCATGGCTACTGATGCCGAAAAGATACAGGCAATGCTTGATACCATAGCAACCTCTATAACTGCGCTGAACGTAGAAGTTGATGCGCAGTCAGCGATAATTGAAGCAGCTAAATCTCGTAGAGACGTTCTTCTAGATGAACAGAAGAGTCTGTATGACGTACAGGGCCTCTTGACAAAGCAACTTGCTGGTGGTACATTCCGTGGAATTCCACTTAGCTAAACATGCCGCTGTAGCTGAGATAGCTCTAGCGCCAGCTTGAAACACTGGAGAGGGTGGCGCAAGTCCACTTAGCGGCACCATACGAGCCCGTAGCTCAGCGGTCAGAGCAGAAGCCTCTTAATCTTCTGGTCCTGGGTCCGAATCCCAGTGGGCTCACCAATATGACGGTCGTTCAAAGGTAGGATCAGCGTCTCCAAAACGCCGGATCAAGGTTCGACTCCTTGTCGTCATGCCAAGCCTGTCAAGCTCATGTGGATGAGCGCCAGTTTCGTAAACTGGAGGTAGAGAGTTCGAATCTCTCGGTGGGCTCCATTGCTCTGTCGTACAATGGTAGTACGCCAAGCTGTTAACTTGGTTACATAGGTTCGAATCCTATTGGAGCAGCCACACCCCGACGCCTCGGAACTGCGGTCGGGTCATCCTCTCGGGGTTCTGTCGTTTCCCTGACGGACGTAAGGCTAGTAGCGTAGCTCGCGCCCCGAGTATACATAAGGTACCAAGATGCCGATTGTTGCAATTAGGCTAGAGATTCCAGACAAGGTTTACGTGGATGCAGGCTCCTTACAGGTCATGGGACAGATGCAAGAGTTCGCTAACTACATGAAGCTTCTGAAATACGATACCTTCTACCTCTCGGCTGATACAATTAAGATGAACCACGTAGTCGTGGCAACAAAGGGCACCACAGAGGACACGAATGGCTTGCGATAACTGCGGGACGGTACAGGGTCCATTCTTGAAAGTAGATACCTTGAAGAAGGTCTGCGGACCAGTTGAGTTCGACAAGCAAGACAAGCTTGTCGGTCGGGCTAAGGAATGTCTTGACAGACGTGATAAGCTTGACGCACAAAAGTATGGCGCTGTCGTCTAGACGGTCAGGACGCTAGGTTCTCAACCTAGCAACCGGAGTTCGATCCTCCGTGGCGCCCCCAATAGCCCTCTAGCCGAACTGGCAGAGGCAACGCGCTCAAACCGCGTAATTTGTGGGTTCGAATCCCACGAGGGCTACCATATACTCCGATCTGACTTGATAGCTAACGTAATAAGTCAGCCAGCCTCAACGGTGACGCGGTGCGCATAGGGTGAAAGTTAGACCGCTAGCGCGATTGGTTCTCGGGCTCTGCCGAGATAGGACGTTGATTACGGGGCGGTCGTCTAGTGGCCTAGGACGCCGGACTTTCAATCCGGTAGACCACGGTTCGAACCCGTGTCGCCCTACCAAACCAGGAGACAGTACGATGATATGCGCAGTGATACTACTGATAATCATAGTCATCAAGTGTCTCTCGTAATGCTGCTGTCGTTCAACCGGCAGGACCGCTGTTTTGTAAGCAGCGTATCAGAGTTCGAATCTCTGCGGTAGCTCCACTTATGGTACAGCATGATAAAATTGGTTCATGGTGATTGCCTTGACGCAATGACTGACATAGACTCCGAATCAGTAGACATGATCCTAACGGACTTGCCTTACGGTACAACAGCGTGTAAGTGGGATAGCGTAATTCCTCTTGATCGTATTTGGGAACAATACATCAGGATAGCTAAAAAGGATGCAGCGATTGTACTTACGTCTGCGCAACCTTTTACAAGCGCGTTGGTTATGAGCAACCCGAAAATGTTCAAGTACGAATGGATTTGGGATAAGAAGATTCCTAGCGGAATGAGTTACGCAAGATTCCAGCCTATGAGACAGCACGAAAGCGTGCTTGTCTTCAGCAGAGGCACACCGATCTACTTTCCGCAGATGACACAGAGAGACAAACCGATAAGGGGCGGGGGGATGTCCAAGGGAGAAACCACAGGCAACGAAGACCTAGTGGCCCTAAGGAAAACCTACGACCAGAAGAACCCTACGACTATCCTTAGGTTTGATAAGGTAAGGCTAGGTAGTCTTCATCCTACACAGAAACCTGTTCCTTTGTTCGAATACCTGATTCGCACGTACACTAAACAAGGCGATCTTGTCCTTGATAGTTGCGCAGGAAGCGGTACGACTGGCGTTGCGTGTCTAAACTCAGGTAGAGATTGTATTCTAATAGAACGAGACGCAACATACTATCAGATAATGTCTGATAGACTCCAAGCCTTGCAAGTACATATGGATGTACGCGATCTTGGTAAGATCGAGGTATAGGGTTCGAATCCCTAGCTTGGCTCCATACTCCGGTCGTTCAACGGCCAGGACGCCAGCTTGCCAAGTTGGTGATGAGGGTTCAATTCCCTCTCGGAGTACCATTTATACATAACTTAGTGTGATTTACACTTATTGTCAGCCCGCTTCGGCGGGCTTTTTTATTGCCCAAATTCTAAGGTACTGAGATGCCATACAGAGACCCAGTTGCGGCTAGGGACCATGCGTAATGGAAGAACTTGCATACATCAAGTGTCCTCATTGTGGGACTCTTTTTGGAATCGAGAACGCTGATGGAAAACTAGCCATCAAGTTCAAAGACCTTTACAGAGAGATAGACGGTCGAGTCTCGGGTCCATGCAGAAAATGCGGCAGCCAAGTCGTCTGGCCTTCAGAACTAGACTTCGTGGTCGTAGGCCACAGCGAGAAGGGATAACCAAGTGGCCGGAAGAAGCATTACAGACATCATTCTACGTCGCTTCCCGGTAGAACGGGCACAAAGCGACATAATCAAGCTAAGCCCGACTGAACAGAGACAGGTTGCTCCTGCCAACTACGATACTTATACTTCAATGTACAAGTCTCACCCAATAGTTAGAGCAGTTGTAGACAAGCTGGCTAAGTCGTGCGTAGCTTCTGGTTACACCTTTGTTCCAAGAGATTCAAAGGGAACTCCAAACGAGCCTGCAAAAGCTACACTCGATCTTATCTTTGCTCACTCCAGAGCGATAGAACTGCTTCGTAAGACTTACGTAGACATACTTATCTACGGTGACTCTTACTGGATGATAACTCCGTCTAGGCTAGGAGACCCATACGCCTTTAGACGCATTCATCCTTCACAGGTATCGGTCGTTATAGACCTAGATACCGCCGAAGAGACGCAGTACATCTACAGGGACAAGCAAGGCAAGGAGTTTTCGTCTCCTGCTACGGAATGGCTTCACTTCAAGCTGTTTGACCCAGATAACGACACCTACGGTCTTAGCCCGCTTGAATCACTGAAGTCAACGGTCGCACAAGACCTTTACGCGGCCACATTCAACGAGAACTTCTTCGCCAACAGTGCCACCACTGGAATAATCTTCAATATGCGTAATGCTTCGCAGCAAGAAGTAGAACGCAACCGTGAGTTCTTGAAGAAGAACTACGTTGGAACTGCAAACGCCCACAAGCCATTGCTTCTAGAGGGCGACGTTGACGTTCAGAAGTCAGTGGCCTCGCCTGCTGAGATGCAGTTCATAGAGGGTCGCAAGTCGCTGAAAGAAGAGATTCTTGCAGTGTTCGACCTTCCTGCCACAAAACTTGGCGGAAGCACAGAGAGTGCCAACCGTTCACAGTCAGCAGAGAACGACAAGAGCTTCCGTGCTGAATCAATTACCCCGTTGCAAGGGATAGTTGAAGAAGTAATCAACGAAGGCTTCATTGCTATCGTAATGAATATGCCAGACACGGTATTCAACCACAACGAAGTTGACCTTCGTGACGAGAAGGAAGTTGTTGATATCGCAATCGAAGAACTGAACCACGGCATGATGACGCTCAACCAGTATCTCGATACTGTTGGACGTAAGCACGTCGATGGTGGAGATATCGCATTCTTCTCAACGTCTAAGGGCATAATGCCGGTAAGCGATCTGATACAAGCTGCTGAACAAGGATTGAAGCCTCCACAGGTTCCAGTTCCAGGCCAACAGCCGTTCGGTCAGCCAGCAGACCCAAATGTACAGCCTAACTCGGCTCCGTCACCAGGGGCTAAGCAGGCCAAAGTAACAACTGCCCCCAAGGCTTCTGCTAAGGGGGCAAAGCCCAATCCGTCTACTACAGGACAGTAAGACATGAGTGAACAGTGGAAGATTACCATTCCGGTCATGCTGTCGGAAGATAGAGCAGACGGAAGATGGCTAATCGGTGAAGCATCAGGTACCGAGGGCGACACCAAGGGTACTGAGATGGCACCAGAGTGCATCGCGGACTTCCGCGATCAGATCGTTTCTCGTGCCCAGGCAGGAGACCCGATTCCTTACAAGGATAGTCACGATAAGACCGGAACCGTTCTAGCCGACCTAGGTTGGGTTATGGACGGCGAGGTTACTCGTGACGAACACCTTAGAGTTGCAGTAAAGCTAGACGATAGCAACCCGGCATCAGTGTTCCTACACGAACAAGTCAAACGCGGCAAGCAGTACGGAATGTCCGTTTCTGGCGACGGCGTTAAGGCTCGCGTGGAACGAAATGCCTCCGGTAGAGTAATGCGTATGCAATTCGTAAAGGTGATTCTACATGAGATTTCCAACACGACCCGCCCATCATGGGTACCGTCGTTTGGAACAGTGCTTGCCCGTTCTATTGACGGCGAGGTAGGAGAACTAATGGTCGCAGAACTTGCCCCGGCCTCTGAAGAGACCACCGAGGAAATCGTAGTACGCGAGGAAACCCCGCCAGTAGAAGAGGGCAACCCCGAGACTCCACCAGAAACGCCCGTAGTTGAAGCAGCGCCGGAAGGCGAGGCTCCGGTCGAGCGTGGTGTACTTAACAAGGGCGAACGTGATGCCCTTCTGTCAACTTACCTTGACTTCGGGGCTAAGCTCCATGCTCTAGGTATAGACGTGCCGCAGCCTGTTGCTCCAGCACAACCAGAAGGTCTAGCAACGCCAGAGGCAACCCCTGAGAGCGCAGCCGTTCCGGTCCAGAACTCAGACACGGGAGAACTTATCGACTTCGCAGGTGTGAAGATCGAACGAGCAGCATATGAAGCCATCCAGGCTGAGATTACTGTCGCTGTAGAGCGTGCGGTTGAAGAACTGAACACTAAGCTCACAGAGAAGGACACTTACATCTCTGAACTAGAGGCAATGCCCGCCGGTCACTTCCCAGTAGCCCGCGACCGCGCTAAGTTCCAGAACCCTCAGATTCCTGCAAATCTGGACGATCTTCCCGCTGACGAGAAACTGAAGGTTGGACTTCGGGGACTCTACGGGGACAACTAACAACTCTTAGGAGATTCAATGACCGTCGAAGGTGCGCTGTCTACCCTGACAGCATCGACTGGTAACTACCTTGTACCAACGGTAGTTGATCCAGTTGTTCGTGACTACATTCAGAAGGCAACGCCTATTCTGAACCTAGTCACGCGGGTAAGCTGGCCGACCCAGACTTACTACATCCGTAAGCGCACAGCACTGCCTACTGCTACATGGTCAGCCGATGGTGGTTCGCTACCTACCGCAACCATGTCTCAGTACACGATGGTTGCTAAGCCGGTTAAGTTCCTCTACACTCGTGGTGAGGTAACTGGCCCGCTTATTGCAGCGTCAGGTGGCGTGGTAAACGCTCTACAGACCGAGATTCAGATTCACTCTGCTGAAATTGCAGAGAAGCTAGCTACCGACATCATTTCTGCTGACGGTAGCCCTGCTGAAGAAATCGAAGGTATGCTAACGCAGATTCCTGCGACGGCAGTTACCGCGGCTTCTACTGAAGGTGGAACGCTAGACGTTTCTGCTCGTAACCCTAAGGTTCTGACTCTAGCTATGCTAGACGAAGCCTTGGATATGACCAAGAACGAGGCTGACGTTATCCTCTGCTCTCCTGCGGTAAAGCGCAAGATCAGTGCCCTGCTTCAGTCACAGCAGCGTTTCAACGACACGACAGTGATCGGTGGCGGATTCCGTGTTAAGACTTACGACGGCGTAGCCATTGTGAGTGACGCGCACTGGAACGACGACACGCAGATCATCTTCTATCGTGTTCGTGACGCGAAGCTTCTAGTGAACCAGGACTTCACTTACGAGCCGCTAGCCAAGACGAAGGACTCGGAAGACTTCTTCATCAAGGCATACGTTGGTTTCGCACTTGAAGGCCGTCCGGTTCTTCTAAAGGGCTTCACCCTAGCGTAAGCTAGTATACGGGGGAGTCGCAAGGCTCCCCCGTTCTAATATCGAGGTCTAAGATGCCCCGCGCAAAGTCAAACACAGATGCCACAGGACCGTGGGTCATGGTGGTACTTCCTCCGTATGAATCATCTACGTACACAGAGTTTCTTTACGACGGTGAGCTAAAAGTCATCGAGGGAAGAGTAGAGATACCTCGTGGACGAAATGAATGGGCAGGACGCTTACTACAACTAGGTTACGCATGGGCTGATGGCGTAGTTCCGTCAGACTTTGAGCCAGTAAGGTAGTAGGATGTGTGAACACTACTTCGAAGTCTTCAACGAAGACTTTATATTCTGCCGTAATTGCGGTGAGTTCAAAACTGCTCCTGTCATAGAAAACACCCCTGAAGATGTGCCATTTCTACCGTTCCAAAAACTCCCTAAGATTCCCAACAAGATTCCGAACAACCCATATATTCAGCCTTGGGGAAGAGCAACCTACAGTAAACACACTTGTCTATAAAGTAGATAGATAGCATACAAAGTAGATAGCATACAAAAGATGCCGTAGAGGTACACAGTGAACATCCTAATGCTTGGTGATAGTCCGT
>Ga0302294_10000325_pt1 | contig 14709 bp, 13 predicted proteins | sample III_Fen_N2_3_FD_194550 | JGI IMG/M metagenome (GOLD analysis project Ga0302294, IMG submission 194550) | Peat permafrost microbial communities from Stordalen Mire near Abisko, Sweden - III_Fen_N2_3 | ecosystem: Environmental > Terrestrial > Soil > Wetlands > Permafrost | place: Sweden: Abisko...
CGAAAACCGCCCGGGCAGCGTCGGCCGGCCCTTGCCGCATCTGCGCATCGCCTTCGCCGAAGATGGCGAAATCCTCATCCATGACGTTCGCTGGCGCGGCTACCTTGGCGAATCGGCCAGCCCGGCAGGAGAAGACTTCATCGCCACCGGCGACCTCGGCCACCTCGACGCCGATGGTTTCCTGCACCTGACCGGCCGCAAGAAAAATATCTTCATCACCTCCTTTGGCCGCAACGTCGCGCCGGAATGGGTCGAACGCGAACTGGTCTCGCGCTTTCCCATCCTGCAGGCAGCGGTCTTCGGCGAAGCCAGGCCGTTCAACAGCGCGGTGATCTTCGCCCACCCGGCCGCCACCCCGGAAAGCATCGCCGCCGCGCTGGCCGAGGCCAACGACCAACTCCCCGACTACGCCCGCGTCGGAGCCTGGATACCGGCCACGACGCCATTTACGCCAGCCAACGGCATGGCGACACCCAACGGCCGCCTGCGCCGCAACGGCATTTTCGGCGCCCATGCCGAACAGATCGAAACCCTTTACCAACTTTAAAACCAACAACATCCCATGAGCCACTACCAGCAACTGCAACAAGCCACTGCCGCCGAGCGCGCCACCCTGCTTTCTGCCCCGATCATCGGCGCCGCGATGAGCGGCCAGGTCAACCGCCAGCAGTACATCGCCTTCCTGCAACGTGCCTTCCACCACGTCAAACATACCGTTCCGCTGCTCATGGCCTGTGGCGCCCGCCTGCCCGACAGCCAGGAATGGCTGCGCACGGCCGTCGCTCATTACATCGAGGAGGAAATCGGCCACCACGAATGGATCCTCAACGACATCGCGGCTGCCGGCGGCGATGCCGAGGCCGTGCGCCACAGCCAGCCCGACTTCGACACCGACGTCATGGTCGCCTACGCCTACGACACGGTGATGCGCCGCAACCCGGTCGGCCTGTTCGGCATGGTTTATGTCCTCGAAGGCACCAGCGTCAGCCTGGCCAGCAATGCCGCCGGCACCCTGGCCAAGGCCCTCGACTTGCCGGCCAGCGCTTTTTCCTACCTGAGCAGCCATGGCGCACTCGATATCGAGCACATGGGGCATTTCGAAAACCTCGTCAACAAACTCGACAACCCGCTCGACCGGCTGGCCGTCGAAGACGGCGCCAAGGTCTTCTTCCGCCTCTATGGCGACGTTTTCCGCAGCATCCCCGTTGGAGAACAGGCATGAACATTTCCGCCAGCAACATCCTGATCACCGGTGCCGGCGGCGGCATCGGCGGCGCCATCGCCCGCCAGCTAGCCACCCGTGGCGCCTCGCTGATCCTCGTCGACCGCGATGCCGAACGCGGCGAACAACTGGCCGGCGAATTGCGTGCGGCCGGCGCCAAGGCCCTGGTGCTCAGCGGTGACCTCACGGAAGAAGGTGTGCCTGCCCGCCTGGCGGCCGACGCCATCCGCCTCGCCGGTGGAATCGACATCCTGATCAATTGCGCCGGTGTGCAAAACTTCGGCTTTTTCGCCAACGAGATCAGTACCGACACGACAACGCTGTTCAAGGTAAATACCATCGCCCCGATCAACCTGATCAACGCCGTGTTACCGCACATGCTGGCCAAGAAGCACGGGCAGATCGTCAATGTCGGCTCAATTTTCGGTTCCATCGGCTTTCCCTGCTTTGCCAGCTATTCGGCCAGCAAGTTCGCGCTGCGCGGTTTCTCCGAAGCCCTGCGCCGCGAGCTGAAGGGGAACGGCGTCGGTGGCACCGGCGTTGGCGTCACCTACGTCGCGCCGCGTTTTACCAAGACACCGTTCAATCGCAACGTCGTCGCTCGCATGGCCGACGCCCTGAAGATGAATCAGGACGAACCGGAAAACGTCGCAGCCAGTGTCATCAATGCCATTGAACACGACCGCCTGGACCGCTACCTCGGCTGGCCGGAAAAGCTGTTCGTTCGCATCAACTCGATTTTCCCCCGTCTGGTCGACTCCTCGCTGATGAAGCAAGTCGAGCAGATGCGCCCCTTTGCCACTGAAGCCGGCCGCTAAACCGGCCTGATTACGGAGATCTCCCCATGTACCGCAAAACCATCATCACCGCCCTTCTCCTCGCCGGCCTGAACAGCGCTTTTGCCACCCCGGCCAACCTCGACGATGCCATTTTCGATGTCGCCCATCGCTGGGCCAAGGTCAGCTACCAGACTCCGGAAAACGAGCGCGAAGCGGCCTTCCGCAGCGTCATCAGCGAATCCCAGCAAGTCGCCCAGGCTTTCCCCGGCAAGGCTGAACCGCTGGTCTGGCAGGCTATCGTACTGTCCAGCGCAGCCAAGGCCCAAGGCGGCCTGGGTGCCCTGAGCAAGGTCAAGGAAGCGCGCGACCTGCTGCTCGCCGCCGAGAAGATCAATCCGATGGCTCTCGATGGTTCCGTCTACAACTCGCTGGGCAGCCTCTATGCCAAGGTACCTGGCTGGCCGGTCGCTTTCGGCGACAAGAAAAAAGCGCGTGAATACCTGGAAAAGGCCCTGGCCATCAACCCGAACGGCATTGATCCCAATTACTTCTACGCCGACCTGCTGGCCGACCAGGGCGAATACGCCAAAGCCGCCGAACACCTGAAACGCGCCCTTGCCGCGCCGGCCCGCCCGCACCGCGAAGATGCCGATGCCGGCCGCCGCCAGGACATCCAGCGCCTGCTCGACAGCATTCGCCAGAAACACGGCGATCAACTAGCCAGCAAATGAACGCCCCATTGGTCTTACCCATGAGCAAACATTCCGACTTGATCGATACGGTCGTCTGCACCTTGTTCAGTATGGCCAGCATTCTCGGCGCCGTCTGGCTTTATCTGGCACAGGACAGGATTTGGGCGCCGCCATTCTAGGGCGCAAGCAAAATAGCGTAGTGCCTGGCATTGCGCGCCAGCCTGCTCAATAGATCTGGCCGGTTGGCGGCATCCACCCTGCTTCGGGATGCCGCCAACCGGCTAGGCACCTTTCACAGCGCCCCAGGGAAAAGCCCGCCGTCCGGCATACAGTGCAAAGCAAAAATGCTATAGGCCTGCCCCAATCAGCCTTAATATTCAGCCTCTGTCGTTCTTGCCAAAGCCTGTTCACCATGAAGCCGTCGCCGCGTTTAGCCCTAATTTTTTCCACCCTCTGCCTGTTCGCCGGCCAGCCCCTTGCTGCCCCAGCAGAAGCAGCACAGCAAGTCCAGGCCGGCGGATTTTCGTCCTATGTCTTGCCGAACGGCTTCAAGATCATCCTGGCGCCCTACCCGTCTGCGGCCAACGTGCGCATCGAACTGTTGGTCAAGACCGGCAGCAAGCTTGAGGGCTATGGCGAAACCGGCATGGCCCATCTGCTTGAGCACATGCTGTTCAAGAGCGCCGGCAAGCGCAGCGACATCAAGAGCGACCTGACGGCACTGGGTGCGACCTGGAATGGCACGACGACCGCTGATCGCACCAATTTCTTCGAGGTCATCGCTGCCGAGCCGGACAAGGTCGATGCGGCCATCCGCCTTGAGGCCGACCGCTTCATCCGTGCCAGTTTCACCAAGGAACACCTGGCCAGCGAAATGAGCGTCGTACGTAACGAGCTGGAACGCAACGACAGCGATGCCGGCAGTCTGGTGATGCGTGCCCTGCAGCGGCAAAGCTACTTCTGGCATGGCTATTCGCGGCCGACCATCGGCGCCCGCAGCGATATCGAGGATGCGCCCTTCAGCGCCCTGCAGGCTTTCCACAAGAAACACTACCGGCCCGACAACGCCGCCCTGATCATTTCCGGCAATTTCGACACCAAGCGCGTGCTGGCCCTGGCCGGCAAACTGTTCGCCGAAGCGCGCAATCCGGCAACGCCGAAGCAAGGCAACTGGACCCGCGAGGAAACGCGGGCAACAACCAATCGCAGCGAACTCGTGCTGCCAGCCGGCAAGACCATTGCCGCCAGCGCCTGGAAACTGCCCAGCTTCACCGAACGCCAGACTTACGCGCTGGACCTGGCAAGCAGCGCCATCTGCGACAACGATTGGGGCAGCCTGCGCAAGGACCTGGTCCTTGAGCGCAAACTGGCCGTTTCCGTTTATTGCGGCACCCAGACCCAGGCCGACTACGGCCTGCTGATCGCTTCGGCCAGCGCCGGCAAGGAAGCCGATGCCGAAGTCCTGTCGGCCGCCCTGCGCCAGCACGTTGAAAATGCCGCGGCCAAGGGAATCACCAAGGAGCAGCTTGAGCGCGCCCGGCAGAACGAACTGAACGCCTTCGAACGCCTGGAAAGCTCGCACGAACAACTGGCCCAGCAACTCTCGCAGGCCGAAGTAGCCGGCGACTGGCGCCTGTTCTTCTGGCTGCGCGACGTTACCCGTACGATCACCCTCGACGAAGCCAACGCCGCCCTGAAGAAATGGACGGTCGGCATCAACCGCAGCGATGTCCTGCTGCGCCACGCCGACGGCGTGAGCGCCCCGGAGATGCCCAAGGCGACCGCCGCCGCCAGCCTTGTCGCCGGCCAGTCCTGGCCTGAATTCGCCAAGCATGGCGACCCGATCCCTGCTTCGGCCAACGAACTGGCCAAGGCCACCATCAACATCCCGCTGGCTGGCGAAAATGCCCGCGCCGCGCTGATTTCGCGCCACACCCAGGGCAATCTGGCCTGGCTGAACCTGGCCAACGATTACGGCAATGAAGCCGCACTGAGCGGCCGACGGGCGGCCTGCGCCATGGGCAACAGCCTGCTCGCCTACGGCGGCGCCGGCATGAATCGCGACCAGCTCGACGCCAAACTTCAGGCCTTGCAAGCGGAATGGTCGCTGAGCCTGGGCGGCATCGCCATCGAAGCGCCGAAACCCAACATCGAGGCTGCTCTCGATATCCTGCTCGCTGCCTGGGCCTCGCCCAACCTGCCGGCCGACGAATTCGAACGAATCAAGGCAGCAACCATTGCCGGCCTCGAAGCCGGCCTCAAGGACCCGTCCACTGTGGCCGCCACGACCTCAAGCTTGCGCTTCGACAACTATCCCGAGCAGCACCCGCTCAAGCCGCAATCGCTCGAACAGCAACTTAGCGAAGCCCGTGCTGTCACGCTGGCCGATGCCAAGGCCTGCGTTGCCGACTTGCAAGGCGTTGCCCATGTACGCCTCTCCATGGTCGGCGATTTCACGGCGCAGGACGTCCAGTCAACCTGGGCCAGGATCGACCGGCTACCGAAAACCAAGGTGCCTTATCAACGGATCAGGGAACTTGCCGCACCGCTTACCGTCGATACCACGCCGATCACGGTCACCATGCCGGAAAAGCCCAATGCCTCGGTCGCCGGCTCAGCGCTACTCCGGCTGGTCGATGACGCTCCCGATTTCCCGGCCCTGCGCATCGCAATCAAGATTCTCGGCGGCGATGCCGAGAGCCGCATCTGGAAACGCTTGCGAGAGCGTGAAGGGCTGGCCTATAGCGCTGGCGCTTACCTTTCCGGCAACAGTTTCGAGCCACGCAGCCGGGTCGTCATCCAGGCCAGTGCCGCCAGCGACAAGGCAGAAGCGGCGCGGGCCAGCCTGCAAGATGAACTGGCGCAGGCCCTCAAGAATGGTTTCAGCGAATCGGAAGTCGAACGTGCCAAGAAAGCCTGGGCAGAAGAACGCAAAACCTCTCTGCGCACCGAAAAATCCTTCGCCTCCTACCTGGCGCAGGGCCTGTACAACGGCCGGGATTACGCCTGGCTGGCCAAATACGACGCGGCCATCGGTCGCCTGAACGCCCGCGAAGTGAACGAGGCCCTACGCAAATACCTGGCCGATGCACCGCTGGTCTGGATGGTTGGGCGCGGCGAAAAGGCGGCGCAATAAACACCGCCTCATGAAAATCACCTCATCCGTATTCGGGGGCTTGACCTTGCTGGCCGGCTTGCTCATGACTGCATCTGCGCATGCCTTTCTGACCAAGCCTGTCCAGTTGCCGCCCCTGCATCCGGGCTCACGAATCATCGTCTCGCAAGAGCGGGAACTCGACCGGGAAACCAGCGCAAAAATCATCGCTGAAATCAACGCGAGTCGTGTCGGGATGTGCACTGAATTCAGCGGCAAGGCCAACCAGCCCGAACGTAGTTTCCGGGTCAGACAACCCAATGCCATTGCGGCCACCCAGTTTGCCCTGAGGCACGATGAAATCGTCCAGTTAAAGGCCGGACTGACCAGCGGCGGGTTTTCCTGCCGTCTGGATATCGGGAAGAACCCGAACCTAAAGGCTTTGCTGGAATCAGCAAGCGACTGAATGCTGCGCTTTACTGGCTAGGAACCAGTAAAGCCTGCACGGCGTGAGCGTACCGCCTATTCGCCGATCACATCCACGCCAGACGGCGGCGTGAATTTGAAGCTTGATGCCGGCAGGACGGGGTTGCGCTCGATTTTCGTGAAATGGATCAGCGTCGTCTGGCCGAAGCTGTCAGAGAGTTCCATGGCCCGCAATTCGGCGCCAACGAAGCCCAGGCGGACTTTCTCGAAGCCGCTGTCGCTGGCTTTCGGCGTTGCGGTCACCCAGTTCATGCCTTCTGCTTCACCAGAATCTTCCAGGGTGAAATTCCGCTCCAGATCATTCTTGCCGGCAAGCAGTGCCGCCGGTGAGCCGCCGATGGCCTTGCCGGCCGGGCGCACGCTGACCTGCTTCAATTCGGCATCGTAGATCCAGATTTTTTCGCCGTCGCCGATGATCAATTGCGGCGAGGGTTTCTGGATATCCCAACGCAGCTTGCCCGGCCGTGAAATGGCGACGGTGCCGAAGGATTGCTGCGGCTTGCGCCCGCCCTTGCCGATCACTACCTGGGCGAATTCTGCCCTCAGGGTATTGGTGCCCTGCAGGAACTGGTGCAACTGGTCGATGGCGCCAGCCTTGGCAAACAGCGGGGAAAAAGCGATGGCTGCGACGAGCAGCGTCTTCACGGTAAATTTCATTCAGCTTCCTTGCGGGCCAGCACTTCACGGCCGCCACGACCGTCCATGCCGGAAACCAGGCCGGCCTTTTCCATGGCTTCAATGAGACGGGCCGAGCGGTTGTAACCGATGCGCAGATGCCGCTGAACCAGCGAGATCGAGGCGCGCTTGTTTTTCAGGACGATATCGACGGCCTGGTCGTAGAGCGGGTCGGCCTCGGCGTCGCCGCCGCCCTCCCCGCCCTCGCTGCCTTCTTCGTCGCCGCCACCGGCACCGTTGAGAATGTCTTCGACGTATTCCGGCGCGCCGGTTGCCTTGAGGTGTTCGACAACGCGGTGCACTTCTTCATCGGAAACGAAGGCACCATGGACGCGTGTCGGGTAGCCGGTGCCCGGCGCCAGATAGAGCATGTCGCCCATGCCAAGCAAAGCCTCGGCGCCCATCTGATCAAGGATGGTACGCGAGTCGATCTTGCTCGAAACCTGGAAGGAGAGGCGAGTCGGAATGTTGGCTTTGATCAGGCCGGTAATCACGTCGACCGACGGCCGCTGGGTTGCCAGCACGAGGTGGATGCCGGAGGCGCGTGCTTTTTGCGCCAGGCGGGCAATCTGTTCCTCGACCTTCTTGCCGACCACCATCATGAGGTCAGCCAGTTCGTCGATGATGACGACGATGAAAGGCATGTTCTGCAGGGGTTCGGGCGCTTCCGGCGTCAGCGAGAGCGGGTTCGGAATGTGTTCGCCGCGCTTCTCGGCATCCTTGATCTTGGTATTGAGGCCGGTGATGTTGCGCACGCCCATCGCCGACATCAGCTTGTAGCGCTTTTCCATCTCGGTGACACACCAGTGCAGTGCATTGGCGGCCTGCTTCATGTCGGTGACGACGGGCGCCAGCAGATGCGGGATGCCTTCGTAGATGGAGAGTTCGAGCATCTTCGGGTCGACCATGATCAGGCGGACCTGGTCCGGCTCGGCCTTGTAGAGCATCGACAGGATCATCGCATTGACGCCCACCGACTTGCCCGAACCGGTCGTCCCGGCGACCAGCAGATGCGGCGTCTTGGCCAGGTCGGCAACCACCGGCAGACCGCCGATGTCCTTGCCGAGGCAGACGGTGAGCGGGCTGCTCATATTGTTGTACGGCCCGCTGGAGATGATTTCCGATAGCTTCACGGTCTGCCGCTTGGGATTGGGCAGTTCGAGCGCCATGCACGACTTGCCGGGCACCGTTTCGACGACGCGGATCGAGACCATGGCCAGGGCACGCGCCAGATCGCGCGCCAGATTGACGATCTGGGCGCCCTTGACGCCGACCGCCGGCTCGATTTCGTAACGCGTGATGACCGGGCCGGGCAGCGCCGCCAACACTTTCACCTGGACGCCAAAATCGGCGAGTTTGCGTTCAATCAGACGCGAGGTGTATTCCAGCGTTTCGGCGCTGACCGTCTCGGTGGCCGGCGGCGCCGGGTCAAGCAGGTGCAGCGGTGGCAGCTTGCCGCCGACCACGGCCTCGGGGAAGAGCATTGCCTGCTTTTCGCGTTCGACGCGAGCCTCGGCCTTTTTCGAGACGGGCACTTCGGCTTTCGGGGTTTCGATAATGATCGGCTCGTGCAGTTCGACGCGTCGCTTTTCTTCCTCGACGACGACTTCGCGCTGCTGCGCGACTTCCTTGCCGATCTGCCGATCGCGCCAGGTATCGACCCGGCCGTAGAAGAAACCTATGAAGGTCTCCAGACCAGCGCCGAGTTTCTCGAAGGCCCATAGCCAGGACATCCCGGAAAAGACGCTCCAGCCAGCCGCCATCAGCGCCAGCAACAACAAGGTCGAACCGGTATAGCCCAACTGGCGGGCGAGTACGCGGCTAACCTCAATGCCCAGCATGCCGCCAGGAGCGAGCGGCAACTCGGCCTTCATGGAATAAAAGCGCAGCGCCTCGAGGCAGGAACTCGCCAACACCAGGAAGGCAAAACCGATCAACGCCAAGTAAAGCGGACGACCGGGACCGGCATCCTGGCGATTCAGCTTGCGAAAACCCCACCAGACGAACATGCCAAGCAGCACGATCCACCACCAGGCGGAGAGCCCGAAGACATAGAGCATCAGATCGGCAATCCAGGCCCCGGCGCGGCCGGCCGGATTATGCATGCCCTGGCCAATAACGGCGTGCGACCAGCCCGGGTCATTCTTGCTGAAGCCCCAGAGCGCCATGAAAAGGAACAGGGCAACGGCACCGATGCCGAGCCAGCGCGACTCCTGCAGCAAATCACCGATTTTTTCCGGCAGGGGGCTCGTCGTATTGCGATCAGTTCTGCGAGTAGCCATCATCAAACTCCGGCAATGATCGTCGGGTTCCGCCCGACAAGGCTGGACGGGCTTGGGCAAGGGCAGCAGGCAAAATTTCCAGAAGACACAAATCACTTTCCAGTCATGGGGTTACGCAACAATTATAAACCGCTTTCCCAAACAACATGGGAACTCGGGAAAATTCGGAGGCTCTGAGGAGGCTATAATTTTCCGATTAGCCACTCAAGAGGATCGTCATGTCCCAAGCCACCCGTCACAGCCCCCTCATCATTCTCGGCTCCGGCCCGGCCGGTTACACCGCCGCCGTCTATGCCGCTCGCGCCAATCTCAAGCCCCTGCTGATCACCGGCATGGCCCAGGGCGGCCAACTGATGACGACGACCGAAGTCGACAACTGGCCGGCTGATACCGACGGCGTTCAGGGCCCGGAACTGATGGCCCGCTTCGAGGCCCACGCCCGCCGCTTTGAAACTGAAATCCTCTTCGATCACATCCATACCACCCAGCTGGCGCAGAAACCCTTCACGCTGACCGGCGACTCCGGCACCTACACCTGCGACGCGCTGATCATCGCCACCGGCGCTTCTGCCCAGTATCTCGGCCTGCCCTCTGAAGAAGCCTTCTCCGGCAAGGGCGTTTCCGCCTGCGCCACCTGTGACGGCTTCTTCTACCGCAACAAGCCGGTCGCCGTGGTCGGCGGCGGCAACACCGCCGTCGAGGAAGCACTTTACCTCGCCAACATCGCCAGCCATGTAACACTTATTCACCGCCGCGAAAAGTTCAAGGCAGAGAAGATCATGCAGGACAAGCTGTTCGAGAAGGAAAAGGCCGGCAAGATCACCATCCTCTACAACAGCACGCTCGACGAAGTGCTCGGCGACGACTCCGGAGTCACTGGCCTGCGCGTCAAGAGCAGCAAGGACGGCAGCACGCAGAACATTGATGTGCATGGCGTGTTCATTGCCATCGGCCACAAGCCGAATACCGACATCTTCGCCGGCCAGCTTGAAATGGATCACGGCTACATCGTCACCGAGTCCGGACGCAACGGCAATGCGACGCAAACCAGCATTACCGGCATTTTCGCCGCTGGCGACGTGCAGGACCAGATCTACAAGCAGGCCTGCACCTCGGCGGCCACCGGCTGCATGGCGGCGCTCGATGCCGAGCGCTACCTCGACAACCTTGGCCACTAAGAGCGAGGACAACCCGCTCAAGGCGCGGCTGCGGGCGGTCTGGAAAACCGCCCGCGACAACGCCCGCCCCCAGCCTGCCGCACCTGAGTGCGGCAGCACATCCACTTCTGCAGCAAAGCTGGCCGAGCCTGAGCTAATCGACGACAGCGCCGCCTTCCACGCGGCAGTTGCCGACGCCACTCCGCTGCCACCTGACAATCGCGTCGAGCTGGTCAAAGCCAGGCCACGCCGCCTGCCACCACGCCAGAAACCCCAGGCAGCCAGCATCGGCGCCAATGCGCCGCAGCACACCGAAAGCGAACTGCCAGCACAGTGGCGACAAGATGGCGATACTCCGCGCCAGGCGCTGCCGGATGACCCAGACGCTGCCGCCCTGATGCTTGCCATGACAGGCGTGCAACCTCTGCCCGCCCCCAATCGCGTTCATCTCGGCGCGCCGCCACCGGCACCACGCCCGAAACAATTCGTCGCTGACGAACGCGCGGCACTGCATGAAAGCCTGCATGGCCCGATTGGTCTGCAGGACCGTCTGGAAGGCGGCGACGAACCGAATTACCTGCGCAACGGCCTCGCCAACAACGTACTGCGCGATCTGCGCCGGGGTCGCTGGGTTATCCAGGACGAGGTCGACCTGCACGGCCTGAATCGCGACGAAGCCCGCCACCTGCTGGCAGATTTTCTGGCTGAATGCCTGAGCCGTGGCCGGCGCTGCGTGCGCGTCATTCATGGCAAGGGACACGGCTCGCCGCAGAAACTTTCCATCCTGCGCCAGCTGGTGCGTGGCTGGCTCGCCCAGCGCCAGGAAGTTCTGGCCTATTGCCAGGCCAAACCACAGGATGGCGGCGACGGCGCCCTGCTCGTCCTGCTGCGTTCAGCCAAAAAATAAGGGGCAGCCTGAGCTGCCCCTACGAGAATCATTTCTGCTGCAGGTCAGGCGTAGCGCGAAGACGAGCCGCAGACAGTGCAATCTGCACGGCAAGGCGAAGACGACGCCCTGCAGGAAGTCCCCTTGGGGGACAAAGCTATGGCTGGCATGCGGCAGAAATTAGATGGCGGCTTCGTCGGTTTCGCCGGTACGAATGCGGACGACCTGCTCGACAGAAGTAACGAAAATCTTGCCGTCACCGATCTTGCCGGTGCGTGCTGCCTTGATGATGGCCTCGATGGCCGCTTCGGCATTGGCGGAAGCGACGACGATCTCGATCTTGATCTTGGGCAGGAAATCGACGACGTACTCGGCGCCGCGATAAAGCTCGGTATGGCCTTTCTGGCGACCAAAACCCTTGACCTCGGTGACGGTCAGGCCGGCGATACCGATTTCCGACAGGGCTTCGCGCACTTCGTCGAGCTTGAAGGGTTTGATGACGGCTTCAATTTTCTTCATCGTCTGTTCCTCTTTTATTCGGTTTCTTAAAATTCGTCTTGATAACGATTGGTAATAGGATACCGCCAATCCTTGCCAAAGCCACGCGGCGTAATGCGGATGCCGACCGGCGACTGACGCCGCTTGTACTCTGCGATGCGCAAGAGGCGCACGACGCGCCGCACATCGGCTTCGGGCAGGCCGGCCGCGATGATCTCGCGCGGGCTGCGGTCTTCTTCCATGTAGGCGCGCACGATGGCGTCCAGCACTTCGTATTCGGGCAGTGAATCCTGGTCCTTCTGGTCCGGCTTCAGCTCGGCCGAGGGTGGCCGCACGATGATGTTTTCCGGAATCACCGGTTCGCCGCTGCACAACGTATTGCGATAGCGCGACAGGCGATAGACCAGGGTCTTGTAAACATCCTTGATCACCGCAAAACCGCCGGCCATGTCGCCGTACAGCGTGCAGTAGCCGACCGCCATCTCCGACTTGTTGCCGGTGGTCAGGACCAGCTTGCCGGTCTTGTTGGAGAGCGCCATCAGGATATTGCCGCGAATGCGCGCCTGGATGTTCTCTTCGGTGGTATCGGCCGGCAGGCCGGCAAAAAGCGGCGCCAGCATGGTTTCGTAGGTCGCCATGGCCGGGGCGATGGCGATTTCGTCGTAGGTGCAACCCAACTGGCGAATCATCTCGCGCGAGTCGTCGAGACTCATCTGCGCTGTATAAGGCGACGGCATCATCACTGCGTGCACCTTGTCGGCACCCAGCGCATCGACCGCAACGCACAGCGTCAGGGCCGAATCGATACCGCCGGAAAGGCCGATCAGCGCCCCTTTGAAAGCACTCTTGCCGATGTAGTCGCGAACACCAAGGACCAGCGCCCGATAGGCTTCGGCTTCGACCGACAACTGCTCGACCCGATCATCCGAGTGCAGGCGGCCATGGTCGTAATCGACGATGCCCAGCGCTTCCTCGAAAGCTGGCAGACGCATGCGGCAATTGCCCTGGGCGTCGAGCGCAAAGGAGGCGCCATCGAAGACCAGTTCATCCTGGCCGCCGACCAGATTGCAGTAGATCGCCGCCATGCCGGTGGCAGCAATGCGGTCACCGAGGACCTGGACGCGTTCCTGGTGTTTTTCCAGGTGGCAGGGCGAAGCATTGAGGACGAGCAATAGTTCGGCCCCCGCCTCACGCGCCAGTTCGGCCGCACCGGCCTCCCAGACATCGGCACAAATGTTGATGCCACAGCGCACGCCACCGATGGTGACGACACAGGCATCGGTGCCGGACTCGAAATAGCGCTTCTCGTCGAAAACTTCGTAATTGGGCAGGCGGATCTTGCGATAGATCGCCTGTTTGCGGCCATCTTCGATGACCATGGCCGCGTTGTAGCAGCGGCCTTCATTTTCTTCTGGATAGCCGACAATAACTACCAGCCCCGGCTCGACGCGGGCCGCCAGATCATCCAGCGCCTGGCTGCAGGCCCGGTAGAAATCCGGGCGCAGCAGCAGGTCTTCCGGCGGGTAACCGCAGAGCGCCAGTTCCGGCGTCAGCAGCACCTGGGCGCCGCGCGCTTTGGCCTGCGCGGCGCATTCGATAATACGTTCGACGTTGCCCGTCAGGTCACCGACGACGGCATTGAACTGGGCAACGGCGATACGCAGCATCTTAGTAGGCCGGCTTCTCTTTCGCGTCGTTGTAACGCTGAATGCCGGTCTTGATCTCGTTGCGGGCGGCATCGATATCTTCCCAGCCATTGACCTTGACCCACTTGCCAGCTTCGAGATCCTTGTAGTGTTCGAAGAAGTGCGAAATCTGCTTGCGCAGCAGTTCCGGCGTGTCTTCGAAGGTCTTGACGTCCTTGTAGAGCGGGGTCAGCTTGTCGACCGGCACGGCCAGCAGCTTGGCATCTTCACCACCTTCGTCGGTCATCGACAGCTGGCCGAGCGGACGGCAGCGCACGACAACACCCGGCGGCAGCGGGAACGGGCTGATCACCAGCACGTCGACCGGATCACCGTCACCGGCGATGGTGTGCGGGATGTAGCCGTAGTTGCACGGGTAGTGCATGGAGGTGGACATGAAACGATCAACGAAAATGGCGCCGCTTTCCTTGTCGACTTCGTACTTGACGGGGTCGGAATGGGCAGTGATTTCGATGATGACGTTGAAGTCGTCGGGGAGGGCCTTGCCGGAAGGAACGTTGTTAAGAGCCATTTTTATCTCTCTGCGCTTTGGGTTGAAATCCGGGCATTATACCGCTGCCCTACGTTTCTTCAGCGCCAGGCGGCGAGAAACTCCTGCCAATGCGGCGCACCGATCTTTGCCAATTGCACCTTGACGAACTCACATTCGGCCTTCTCCTCCTCGGCCGTCAACTCGCCGCGCAAGCGACGGAAACGGTTATAGACGAGGTAAGTGTTGATGACATCGGTTTCGCAATAATCGCGAATCTCGGCGCCCTTGCCGGCCTGCCATGCCTCCCAGACCTTGCTGCCATCCATACCGAGCTTGCCGGGAAAGCCGTAAAGCTTGGCCAGATCGTCGAGTGGCGCGTTGGCACGGGCGTTGTACAGCGCCAGCAGATCCATGAGGTCGAGATGCCGGGTGTGGTAGCGGCTGATGTAGTTATTCCACTTGAAATCGCGCGAATCGGCGTAGTCGCCATCGCCCATATCCCAGTAGCGCGGCGCCGCAACGCCATGCAGCATACCGCGATAGTGCAGCACCGGCAGGTCGAAACCGCTGCCGTTCCAGGAGATGATCTGTGGCGTGAATTTCTCGATGCCATCGAAAAAGCGCTGGATGATGGCGCCCTCGTTCAAATCCGGCTCGGACAGCGACCAGACCTTCAGGCCATCGATGGTGCGCAGCACGCAGGAAATAGTCACCACACGCTGCAGGTGCAATTGCAGGAAATCGTTACCGGTACGGGCGC
>Ga0302294_10000327_pt1 | contig 14692 bp, 11 predicted proteins | sample III_Fen_N2_3_FD_194550 | JGI IMG/M metagenome (GOLD analysis project Ga0302294, IMG submission 194550) | Peat permafrost microbial communities from Stordalen Mire near Abisko, Sweden - III_Fen_N2_3 | ecosystem: Environmental > Terrestrial > Soil > Wetlands > Permafrost | place: Sweden: Abisko...
ATTCTAACAAAGTCCGCAAGATTGCTGCGTGATCTCGCCCTACTCAAAAGGATCAACGACCGCACCAAGTGCGTCGTGCAAACTACGCTGACCACATTTGACGAAGCGCTTTGCAAGAAGATTGAACCGCATGTTTCCAGCACGCGGGAGCGGTTTGAGATGCTGATGACGCTAAAAGAAGCGGGTATCCCGACGGTGGTCTGGATGACGCCGATCCTGCCGTTCATCAACGATACGGAGGAAAACATACGCGGTTTGCTGGACTACTGCGTGCAGGCAGGCGTAAAGGGTATCCTGTGCTTCGGCTTTGGCGTCACGCTGCGCGAGGGCGATCGCGAATACTTTTACGCCGCGCAGGATCGCGAGTTCCCCGGCGTGAAGCAGCAGTATATCCGCACGTTTGGCAACGCCTATAGTTGCGACAGTCCGAACAATAGAAAGCTCATGGAGATTTTTACGTGCGAATGCAAAAAGCATGGAATTCTATATCAGACGGAAGAAGTGTTTCGGTATCTTTGGACATTTGAAACGAAGGAAAAGCAAATCAGCTTATTTGAAGCGTAAGAATTACGTTCCCGATTGTCCGTGCGCATAATCTAAACAAAACAAATAAAGAAGATCCCGCACAACGCCGAAACAGCGTTCTACGGGATCTTTTGTCTTCCCCCGCGCGCAAATCGTCCGGGGGGGGGTGGACGAAATGCGCGCATGGTTTCCTGGGGGCCGCCGCGGGAGGGGACCTCACGGCGTTATGTCATCACCCTTTATAAATCAAGGGTGAGATGACTGTTGTTCTCCACTTCGGAGAGAGTGTGGGTAGTTACTGCTCGGCGGGCTTGTATTCGCCGAAAGTGACGGAAACGGTCTGTTCATTGCCGTCGCGCTGAATGGTCAGCGTTGCGGTGTCGCCCGCGTTAAAGCCGCTGATGATGCCGGCGAGCGTTGTGTTGGAATCGATCGAGGTGTCATCTACCTTGAGGATCAAATCTCCCACTTTCAGCCCGGCTTTTTCCGCCGCACTGCCGGAGACGATCTGCGCAATCTGTACGCCGTTGCTTCCACCGCCGATGTAGTTGCCAAAGAAGCCGTTGCCGCCGTTGTTCGTGCCGGAAGAGAGGGTGACATCCTGCGTATATACGCCGAGGTAAGCTCTGCCGAGCACGTAACCGTGGTCGATGAGGTCAGAGATGATGGTCTTGACACTGCTCACCGGAATCGCGAAACCTAAGCCCTCGGAATTGCTGCTGCTGGCTTTCGCGTTGACGATGCCGATTAACGAGCCGCTGGCGTTAAAAAGTCCGCCGCCGGAGTTACCCGGGCTGATGGCCGCATCGGTCTGGATCAGCGACATCTTGATGTTTTCTACCGTGACTTCGCGGCTGAGCGCGCTGATGATGCCGCTGGTTGCCGTTCCGCGCAGTTCGCCGAGCGGGTTACCGATGGCGATGACGTCCTCACCCACTGTGAGCATGTCGGAGTCACCCAATGTCGCGGGAGAAAGGTTGGTTGCGTCAATCTTGAGCACGGCGAGGTCGCTGCGTGAATCGGAACCGATCAGCGTTGCCACATGCTCCGTGTCGTCGTTTAGAATGACTTTGATGGTCTCAGCACCGTCGACAACATGCTTACAGGTGACGATGTATCCGTCGCTCGTGAGAATAATGCCGCTACCGCTGCCAACCGGAACCTGCTGATTGTCGGTTGAGGAACCATTGCCTCCGCCAAATGAGAAGCCGCTGTTGGCGCTGGCGGTGTAATAGGTGTCGATGCCTACGACGGAGGGCGCGGTGAGTTCGATGATTTGCGCTTTGCTAAAGGTGCTTGCAAAGCTGCTACTGGAAGCGTTTGCCACTCCTGTACTGCCGGTACTTGGCTGCGCCTCGGTCAGCGCGCTGGCTACCGTCTGTTTACTGAGCGCGGTTAATTGTTCACCGACGTACTGCCGCGTATAAAGACCGCCGAGCAGACCGCCGAGCAGAACCGCGACCAGCATAAAAACGATAAGCGTTGTGATGCGTACACCGTGTTTTTCGCGGTGCTGTGACGCGTGCGCGCCGCTGTCCGGAGGAGAAGGGGAAGAATACCGTTCGTACCAATCGTTGTTTTGATCCATAGTAATTCGCTCCTTTCGAGTGATGTCTGCAAAGAGATGCGATCGGGTTGATCCGTTTGACCGTTACCGTTTATCTTGCGATCAGTCGTCGATTCAGTCTCTGCGCGGAGGCATTCGCGCTCTGCGCTGCCGAGATTGGAACGAAACAAATCACAATCGCTACTATTTGTTGTGCTTTTAGTATAGAAAATCAATATGAACTTTCAATACTAAGCATTTGAAGTTTCTATGGAAGATTTAGGCGCGATTGTGGCAGTCGGCGTTTATGATAATCGCGCAGGCTCTCATTGCACATATCATCGACTGCAAATGCAGTGAGAGCAATTTTTCGTGCAGGAGTTCTGCTCAAAATTTGCGCAAAAAAAAGCAGCGGAGGAAGTGAATTCCCCGCTGCTTTGCTCATGAGTCGGTGTTACTTTGTCAGGGTAATCGTGACATCACTGGTGTCCACGATCGGGTCGAGATGTCCGGCGTTGATGCGGGCGATCTTGAGGTCGACGGTCACGCTGGTGGCGTTGGTCAGCGTACCTTCCGGTGAGCCATCCGCCCAGAGCAGTATGTAGCCGTGCGTGGTCGGGTAACTATTCGTGCAATAGGTCATGAGCGGATAAGCCGTTCCGTCAATCGTGATTCTGGGGCTGGAAGCATACGCGGTGAGGTCGAGCTTCTTTTTGTAATTCTGCGTGATGTTCTCAAAGTCCAGCAGCAGCGCCTCGTGCCCGTCATACTGGGTCACGCCCATATTGCGCAGAATGAAATAAGAAAGTTCGCTCTGGTACACAATCGGTCCAGCCTCCGGCGCGCTCATTACCGTTTCTGTCACCTTCGGATCGGTGATGGTGGCGATGACCGGGCGATTGAGTCGGCCGTCAAACAGATTCAGCGAAAGATAGAGGTCGAGCTTGGCGAGTTTGGTGATGTTCTCTCGCGTCATCACCTCTGTGCCATCGAGCGCGAGCAAACGGTACTTACCCGCATCCATCGGATAGGTGCGGTTGATGGTGTTTGTATACCCGGCGTAGACCGGATCGATGGTTACACTCATCCACAATGCGCCCGGCTTCTTATAAAGAAGCGCGCGTGTGTTTTGCAGTGATCCGTCGATGCCCTGTAGATAAATTGCGAGGTTTTTGTCTTCGTAAACAAGTGTTGTGCCTTCGGCGGGAGAAGTAACCGCTACTGCGTCCGGCATGGCAACAGAAACGCTCGCTTGCTTGACGAGGATTGTTCCGCTTGCGTCGTCGACAAGGCTCAAGTCGAGCGTAAAGCCCGCAAGGGTGGTGAGGTTCATGTAGACCGCGTTCGGATCGTCGACAAAACTGACGACGACGGAAGCCGTGCGCGTTTCGCCAGCTGCGATTTGCGCCGCATCCTGCAGTGCGCCATCTACTTGCCAGTCGTTGAGGCAAACGCCGTCGAGACTGAGCGAGACCGCGGCTGCGGAAGCATTCTCAATCGAAAGATCGATATAGGTCATATAGTTTGCGCTAAATCGAACGCCGGTAACCGTGACGGTAACTTTTCCGGCAGTAAAGAGCAGCTGGGACATCGCAGTCTCGATGAATACCGGTTCGGGCGTGGGTGTGGGGGTAGGCTCCGGCGTCGGCTCCTGCGTGGCCGCGAGGGTTGCTTCCGGCGTGGCGGTGGTGAGCGGGGTCGCCTCCGGCGCGGCGGGAGAAGCGCAGGCGAAGCATGAAAGCGTAAGGATCAGCGCAAAACCTGCAATCAGGATTTTCTTCATAGGAATTAGCTCCTTTTTATCGGTCAAATAGAACACCATAACCTTACAAATCTGTCGGTCAAATGTCAAGCGAAAGTCTTGATGAAACGTATTGCATGTGACCCAGATCTTTTGTTAAAATGCAAAAGATGGCGCAAAAATTCACGGTAGACGACCGTTCACCTTGATTTTACTCCGATTTGAAGCATCCCAATTCGTACTGAAACACAGTCATGGTTCAATACAATATCACACGGCAAGAAGGATCACATGAAACAAAGAATTGCAGCGGTGTTTTCCATATTATTGATGCTCATGACGATGCTCTCGTGTTTTCCCGCACCTGGAATACAGGAAACACACATCCGCCAAGAAACAATAGTATCGCTAAGCGACGCTACCCCCAGCCCTTTGCCGGAGATACAAACGCCTAGCCCCACACAAGAGGCGAAAGAAAGCCCAACGCCAGATTTTGACGTGCCGTGGTATAGAGAGCGGAACACGGAGTTGGCCGATCTCATCAAACGATATAACCCGACAGAAGCGGACGATCAGATTGAGCAGGACATTGCGCGGATGGCGATCGATCCTGACAAGCCAATGGTTGCGCTGACGTTTGACGACGGCCCCTACCCCGGCAGTACCGACCAAATATTGGATGTATTAGAGGAAAATAACGCACGCGCAACATTTTACGTCTGCGGGTGGCACTTTGAACACGAGAAAAATCAAGATATTCTTCGCCGCATGGCTGCGCTTGGTTGTGAAATCGGAAACCACACCTGGTCGCACCGGAATTTATTAAAGCAAAACTATGTCAGCGTGCGGTATGAGGTGAAGAATACAAATGATATCATCTATCAAATCGCCGGGGTACACCCGCGTACCCTTCGCCCGCCGGGCGGACGATACAACTACGAGGCCATTCGCGTTGCGCGGGAAAACGGCATGGCGGTCGTACTCTGGTCGCAAAGCGGGAATGTTCACGAAAGCGATCCCAGTCGCATTGCTCAAAACGTAGAGAAACAGATCGTCGATGGAAAGGAATTACACGACGGCGATATCATCCTGCTGCACGATTCGCAAACCAATATGGTAGATGCGGTAAAGATCATCGTACCCCAGCTCATTCAGGAAGGATATCAGCTTGTCACGGTGTGGGAGTTGCTAAACTGCTCGGACGAAGGGTTTGTCCCGGGAGCGCTGTACGATCGACAACAGACAAATGCTTCGGCAGACCGTTAGTTAGAAGCATTTGTATCAAATGGTGAACAACTTAGCGGTAGCATCAAAAAAACCAGAGAAAACAGCATAATATGAGGCAAAATTTGCGATTATCGGCTTGACTAAATGTTGAACATGTCATACAATTGCAACAAGATCCCGAAAGGCACAGGGTATGAACATACATTTGCAGCCGACAAGCGTACCAGCCTATGTAGAAATTTATAACTCCCTGTTTTCGGACATCGTAAACGGTGTTTATCCGCAGGGCGAATGCCTGCCCGGCGAAATCGCGCTCGCGCAAAAATATAACGTCAGCCGCAACACGCTGCGGCAAGCCATGGCCATCCTCTGCGAGGATGGTCTTTTGATTCGCGCGCGCGGCAAGGGTACCATGGTGGTGGAGAAGAAGAACGAGCCGGGCAACGGCGCTTCCTCCAATCCGCTCACCGCGTTTCCGTCTGTTTCAATCGACAAAACCGATATTCAATATAATTTCACTGCGCCGACGGACATTGCGCAGGCAAAGCTCTCGCTGAGCAAGAGCGACGTGCTACTGGCGAGCTATCTTGTTTACCAGAGCGGGGATACGGTCGTTGGCTACTCGTTTGTGCAAGTTCCGGTAAAGTTGCTTTCGCGCATGCAGGTGGATGTATCCTCTGCGGACGCGATGAACCGTTTCCTCAACGAGGAGCTTTACACGGCGGCGAGCTATCAGACGATCTCCTTCAAACTCATTTTCGTCAATGAAACGGAGACGGAGTATTTGCAGGTGGAAGAGGGTACGCCTGTCCACCTGTTGGAGTGCATCCTGTTTGGCGCGGACGCGACACCGCTTGCCCGATGCAAGCACTATATGCGGCCTGAGTATTATCAAATTTGCTATACCGTGCGCATCTAGCACGACAAAATATCTGTTCTTGCGCCAAATGATTTATTGCGGCGTAAGGAATCGAATCAAATTTAGAAAGCAGGGAGAGCGATTATGAAACCCCTCGTCATTATGTCCGACTTTGGTCTTGCGGACGGCGCGGTCAGCGCCATGTACGGCGTTGCGTATTCCGTTTCCGAACAGATCAACGTCTCCAGCCTCACGCATGAAATTCCGCAATACAACGCCTGGGAAGCGAGTTACCGCCTGATCCAGACAGTCGGTTATTGGCCCAAAGGCACTGTGTTCGTCTCTGTTGTCGACCCGGGTGTGGGTTCCACGCGCCGCAGCATCGCGGTAGAAACGCGCGCGGGGCAATATATCATTACGCCGGACAACGGAACGCTCACGCACATCAAGCGCATCAGCGGCATTGTTGCCGCGCGGGAGATCGACGAGAGTATTAACCGCCTTCCGGGTTCGGGTGAGAGTTATACCTTCCACGGGCGGGATATTTACGCCTACACGGGCGCACGTCTTGCTAGCGGTGTGATCGATTTTGACGGCGTCGGCCCTGCGGTCGATCCCGCGAGCGTGGTGGAGCTGCCGATGGACGAGCCAACGATTGACGGCGCATGGATTCGCGGGGATATCGACGTGCTGGATGTACGCTTTGGCAGCCTCTGGACGAGCATTCCGCGCGCAATGTTCCTCAAACTTGGTGTCAAACACGGGGATTTCGTCGAGATCAAGATTCAAAACGGCGCGCGCCTGGTTTACCGCAATTCGCTGATCTTTGCCCGCTCGTTTGCGGACGCATTCGTCGGTGAGCCCCTGGTCTATGTCAATAGTCTCGATCGTATGGCAGTCGCCATCAATCAGGGTGACTTTGCGCGCGCTTATAATGTTGGCACCGGAGCGCCCTGGACGATAGCGGTGCAAAAGTCCGTGGGAAAGGAGCCGCAACGTGGAGAATAGCCGAAAGCCGGTCATCGAATTTCGGGATTTTTCGTTTCAATATTTTTCGCAGGCGGATCCGACGCTGCACGACATCAACCTGACCATATACGAAGGGGAAAAGGTGCTCATCGTGGGACCTTCCGGTAGCGGAAAGAGCACGCTTGGCAATTGCATCAACGGACTCATTCCGTTTTCCTATCCTGGCGAGATCAAGGGCTGCCTCACGGTCTGCGGCATCGAGACGGCTACGGCGAGCATATTTGCGCTGAGCCAGCATGTCGGAACCGTCTTGCAGGACCCGGATGGACAGTTTATCGGTCTTTCCGTCGGCGAAGACATCGCCTTCGCGCTGGAAAACGAATGTGTCAAGCAAGCAGAGATGAAGGAGATTGTCCAGCGCGCAGCTGCGATGGTGGACATGGGCGGGCTGCTGAGCGCATCTCCCTTTGAACTCTCCGGCGGGCAGAAGCAGCGCGTTTCGTTTGCGGGCGTGATGGTGCATGAGGTAGAGGCGCTGCTCTTTGACGAGCCGCTGGCAAACCTCGACCCCGCAACAGGCAAGACCGCAATCGATTTGATCGACCGTATCTCGCTGGACTATCACAAGACGGTCGTGATCATTGAGCATCGTCTGGAGGATGTGCTCTACCGCCATGTGGATCGTATTGTCGTCATGTCCGAGGGGCGGATTGTCGCGGATCTTTCGCCGGACGCGCTCATGGCGGCGGATATTCTTACGCCGCTTGGCATTCGAGAGCCGCTCTACGTTACCGCACTGAAATACGCCGGCGTCCCAGTCACAGAGGCGCTCCACGCGGGGCGTATCGACACGCTGGACATCGCCGCCGTGCGCGACGCTATTTTCGATTGGGATGCGGCGCAGCCGGAGCGCGAGAAGAAACCCGCGCATGAACCGATCTTACAGGCAACCGATCTGAGCTATCGATATGTGCAGCAGCGTCCCATTCTCAAAAACCTGAGCTTCTCCATTGAAGCGGGTGAGATGGTCAGCCTCGTCGGCACCAACGGTGCGGGCAAAAGCACGCTGGCAAAAGTCATCACCGGCATCTGCAAAGACCCGGAGGGCAAAATGCTCTTTCGCGGAGAGCCAATGGACGACTGGACGATTCACGAGCGCAGCGGAAAAATCGGCTACGTGATGCAAAACCCCAATCAGATGATCTGCAAATCCATGATCTATGACGAGGTTGCGCTTGGATTAAAACTACGCGGACTGAGTGAAGAAGAGATCAAACCCCGCGTCGAAAAGGCACTCAAGATTTGCGGACTGTCGCCGTTTCGAAAGTGGCCGATTTCCGCGCTGTCATTCGGGCAAAAAAAGCGCGTGACCATAGCAAGCGTGCTTGTGCTGGAGCCGGAGTTGATCATTCTCGACGAACCCACTGCCGGGCAAGACTACCGGCACTATACGGACATCATGGAGTTTTTGCGTCAACTCAACGAGAGCGGCACCACGATTCTGCTCATTACGCATGACATGCACCTGATGCTGGAGTATACGCCGCATGCGATCGTTCTGCACGCGGGCGAGATTCTGCACGACGGCACGGCGGTGCGCGCGCTCACCAGCGAACAGATAGCAACGGCGGCGAGCCTGAAGGTGACCTCGCTCTATGAGCTGGCGACCCGCGCGGGCGTTGCGGACTGCGAAGCGTTTGTGCAGCACTTTATCGACTATGAGAGGAGCACAGCGCGATGAAAGCGAAACTCTTTGACTATGTCGAGCGGCACAACGCCATTTATAATCTCTCAGGCGTGACAAAACTGCTGTGCTTTTTGATGCTGACCGCAGCGGTGATGTTTTCCTATGATATCCGCGCAATCGCGGTGATCATGGTGCTCTCGCTGGTGTTTCTCGGAATGTCGCAGATTCAGTTTCGCCAGATCAAGCTGATGCTGCTGTATGTGCTTTTGTTTCTGGTTCTCAACTTTATTCTCACGTTTGTGTTCAGCCCTACCTATGGCACGCAGATCTACGGAACGGAGCATGTGCTCTTTAGCATCTTCGGGCGATATGTGGTTACGAGTGAACAGATGCTCTATCAGGCGACCAAGACGCTTAAGTATGCTTCCGTCGTGCCGCTGGGCATCATCTTTTTTCTTTCGACCAACCCGAGCGAACTCGCCGCGAGTATCAATCGCGCGGGGGTCAATTACAAGGCGGCTTTCGCTTTTTCGCTGACGTTGCGGTATTTTCCCGATCTCATTCGGGATTATCAGGACATCTCCGCCGCGCAGCAGTGCCGGGGGCTGGATCTATCGAAAAAAGAAAAACTTGGCAAACGCCTGAAAAACATCCTCAACATCACGATTCCGCTGATCTTCTCCACGCTGGAGCGCATCGAGACCATCTCCAACACGATGGATCTGCGCGGCTTCGGCAAAGAGAAAAAGAGAACCTGGTATGCGGCAAAGCCGATGAAGGGCAACGATGTGTTCGCCATCTCGATTGCGATGCTGCTTTTGCTCGGCACCGTTGCCTTGAGCATATTCGTGAATCACAGTAAATTCTGGAATCCGTTTGTTTGATTGATCTCAATCATCCTATTTACACCTGATAAGGAGAACACACATGAAACCTATTCTCGTCTTCCAGACCGACTTTACGTATAAAGAAGGCGCGGTCAGCTCCATGTACGGCGTGGTGAAAACCGTCGACCGCGAACTGGAAATTTTCGACGGCACGCATGAGCTGCCGCAATACGACATCTGGAGCGCGAGCTACCGCCTGTATCAGAGCCTGCGCTTCTGGCCGGAGGGGACGATCTACGTCTCCGTAGTCGATCCCGGCGTGGGTACCGCACGCAGAGCCTGCGTGGCGAAGGTTGCGGGCGGCTACTATGTCGTCACGCCGGACAACGGCGCGCTCACGCACATCGATCGCGAGATGGGCATCCTCGAGGTGCGCGAAATCGACGAGTCCGTCAACCGCCTGCGCGGCAAGGATACGGAAGGCGTCGCGATCTTCCACGGGCGCGACCTCTTTGGCTACACGGCGGCGCGGCTCGCCAGCGGCATCATCGACTTTGAGGGCGTTGGCCCCGCCTATCCCGTGAGCGAAATTGTGCGGCACGAAATATTGGAGCCCAAGGCGGAGCAAGGCAAGGTGGAGGGCATCTTCGAAATCGATGATCCGAACTTTGGCAATCTCTGGACGAATATACCCACACGACTGTTCTTTGAGTGCGGGTTTGCTTACGGAGATACGGTGCGCGTGCAGGTGACGCATGATGACCGGATGGTGTTTGATCAGAACGTGCTGTTCCACAAGAGCTTCGGCTTTGCCAAAACAGGCGAACCCATCATCTATAACAACGAGTTGATGAAGCTCGCGCTCGCGGTGAGTTGCGGCAGTTTTGAGAAAAAATACGATTTATCCTTTGGCGCAGACTGGCGCGTCAGCTTCACCAAGATATAACGAAAAAAATCAGGTCGCATCGCATTTGAACAAGCCCGGTTGGCTTGACAAATCGTATACGATATGGCTAATATGAAACAGAACTCATACAATTCGAATGGATGAGACTTCATTTTAGTTGTTGCTCAGTCAAACAAAATAAGGGGAGGTAATGTCAGATGAAGAAAATGTTCAAAGTCACGACCAAAACCATCGTTGCAACCGGCCTCGGCGCGGCGCTGTTTGCGTTGCTGTTCATGTATGTGAAGGTGCCGACAGGCATTCCTGAAACATCCATCCAGACGGCGTACGGCCTCGGCGCATTCTTTGCGGTACTGTTTGGGCCAATCGCTGGCGGCCTCATCGCGTTTATCGGACATGCGATCTCGGACGCGCTACAATACGGCTCTCCCTGGTGGAGCTGGGTCATCGCCAGCGGCGTCTCGATGTTCCTCGTCGGCCTTGTCTACACGAAGAGCCGGGTGGAGGAAGGCGAATTCGGCTGGAAAGACGCGCTTCGCTTCAACATCTACCAGATTCTTGCAAACGTGGTCGCTTGGATCGTGGTTGCCCCTGTGCTCGATATCGTCATTTACGCAGAACCGGCAAACCTCGTCTTCACGCAAGGCGCGGTTGCCTGCCTCTGGAACGCCATCGCTTGCGGCGTAATCGGCACGCTTCTGCTCTTTGCCTACGCCAAAATTCGCCCGAAGAAGGGCAGCCTCACGAAAGAACAGGAATAAGTAGAACACTGACGCCGAGAAAATTAAGCATAATTCAAAAAGCAGTTTCTCGTGGTTCAACCTTCAAAAAAACGCCGTTCGGACTTTTGTCTGCGCGGCGTTTTATTGTGCATTGCGTTCTGGAAAATGACCGGAAATCTCTGATAAGATGGGGATTGATCGTTTTTATAAACGAAAAATCAGAGAGTATATTATTTCATCGCGAACAAAGTGAAAAATGCAGGATTTGCATATTAAAGTGGCATAATTTTCCGTAATTTCATCACTTGAAAGAAATTTGGTCGTGTTGACTTTTCATTTGATACCATTTAAACTGACAAGTGTGGAGAAGCCACATCTGATCGAAAAAACGAAAATGCCCTAGCTAACAACTGAAAATGGAAGAGAGGAAATCAATCATGAAGAAATTCGTATCGATCCTTTTAGCCGTAGTGCTCGTCATCGGCGTCGTTGGCTGTAAGACGGCTGCTGTGCCTGCCACGGCGACTGCGACGGAGGCACCTGCAACCGAAGCAACAGCTGCACCGGATGCTGCAACGGCGGCACCCGCAACCGAAGCAAAGGTCTACAACGTCGTCAGCCTCGTCAACGGCAATCTGGGCGACAAATCTTTCTTCGACTCCGCCGAGTCCGGCCTGAAGGCCCTTCAGGATGCCGGGCGCATCACCTACAAGACCATCGAGATGGGTGCAACGGACGCTGATCAGCCGAAGTGGCTGGAAACCCTCTATGAAGTCGCCGAGTCCGGGGAATATGACCTGATCATCTGCGGCACATACCAGATGCCCGACAAGCTGAAGGAAGTTGCCACGGCGTATCCCGATCAGAAATTCCTTATCTATGACGACACCTCCTATGTCGGCGAAAATGCCAACGTCGTCAACATCAGCTACAAGCAAAACGACATGGGTTACCTCATCGGCGTGTTTGCGGCGGCAATGACCTCTGAAACCTCTGTGAAAAACATCAACGCGGATAAAGTTGTCGGCTTCGTCGGCGGCATGGATAGCCCGGTCATCAACGACTTCCTCTATGGCTTCCTCGAGGGCGTGAAAGCCACCGATCCCGAAGTCAAGGTTGATACCCGATATGTCACCAATTACTACGATACCGCCGTTGCAAAAGAACTGGCGATTTCGATGATCAACGACAACAAAGCGGACATTCTCTGGGGTGTTGCTGGTTTAGCGGGCAATGGTGCTGCGGAAGCGGCGCAGGAAACCGGCAAAGCCTGGTTCATCGGCGTGGATAGCGATCAGGAACTGACGTTGCAGGCGCAGCTGTCTGCCATCACGCTGACCTCCGGCCTCAAGAACGTCGGCAATTCCCTCATCTGGATCTTTGACGAATGGGATGCGGGCCGTACCTATTGGGGTCAGCTCGTCAACCTCGGCCTCACCGAAGGCGGCGTCGGCATCGTGACCGACAAAAACTTCGCCTCTGTTGCGCCCCAAGCCGTTCAGGACAAAGTTCTGGCAGCCGAAACCGCAATCAAGGACGGCACCATTGTGGTTCCCTCCGCCATCGGCGACGAAACCAATGCTGTGATCGCGCTGCGCGATTCCATGCAGCCGTAAGGATGCATACGGCATATCACTACTGATGAAGCATTGCTAAATCAAACACCGGGGGAGGGCAATCCGCTCTTCCCCGGTTTGTCCAATCAAACCATTTTTTTGTCTTAACGTGCAATATCTGCCGCTCTTGATCTTCGCGGCGTTGAATTGACGCTTCTTTTATATTAAGATATCAGTAATTAAAAATTTTGTTTTTTTAGAATTGAATATCCGCCGCGCAACGGCTTACCACATTATTCCATGCAAAGGGGACCCGCTTTTATGGAACAAAACGATCCGCTCAAGCACGATATCGTCGTTCAAATGAAGGGCATCACTAAGGTTTATCCCAACGGGATTGCCGCAAATCAGGGGGTCGATTTCTCCGTGCGCCGTGGCGAAATTCACGCGCTCATGGGTGAAAACGGCGCTGGCAAGAGCACGCTGATGAAGATTCTTTTCGGCCTAGAGCAGCCAACCGGGGGCGAAATTCTGGTCAACGGCGAGAAGGTATCGTTCGCCTCACCTACGGCGGCGATTACGCACGGCATCGGCATGGTGCACCAGCACTTTATGCTCGTGCCGAGTCTCACGGTTGCCGAAAACATCGTACTCGGCATGGTGCCGAGGAAGAGCGGCATGTTCATCGACTTCAAGAAAGCAACCGAGCTCACGAATGAGTATGCAGAGCGGTTTAACCTCGCAGTGAATCCGATTGCTAAGGTCGTGGACATCCCCGTCGGAATGAAGCAGAAGGTGGAGATCCTCAAGGCGTTGATCCGCGGCGCGAAGATCTTGATCCTCGACGAGCCAACCGCGGTGCTGACCACGCAGGAGACAGCGGAGCTGTTTCGCGAGCTGGTGCATCTCAAGGAGCAGGGCTATACCATCATCTTTATCTCCCACAAGCTCAACGAAATCAAGCAGATCACCGACCGGCTTACCATCATGCGCGGCGGAAAATCGATGGGCGTTTACGAAACCGCCTCGATTTCCGAGCAGGAGATCTCCCGCCTGATGGTTGGCAGAGACGTCATTTTGGACGTGCAGAAAGGCGCGCCTACGCCGACGGATGTGGTACTTCGTGTACGCGGGCTGGAATACACCAACGAATGGAACAAAAAAATGCTCGATGGCGTCTCCTTTGACGTACGAAAAGGCGAAATCCTCGGCGTCGCGGGCGTAGAGGGAAACGGTCAACGTGAGCTGGTGGATATGCTCTTTGACTTGAAAGAGCCGCATGCGGGCACAGCAAGCGTCAATGGAACGGACGTGATCAACGCGTCGCAGGCGCGCATCCGCGCGATGGGCGTTTCGCTGGTGCCGGAGGATCGCATGACCTACGGCATCGCAGAGGCGGCGACCATAGAGGAAAACATCATCTCCGACCGTTTTGAGGAAAAGCGCTTCAACCATGGCCCGCTCTTTAACATGAAGGCGATCCGCGCCGAAAGCGACAGGCTCATCAAAGACTATACGGTTCTCTGCAAATCCCGCAAACAGAAAGTGAAGATGCTCTCCGGCGGAAATATTCAAAAGGTCGTCGTCGCGCGCGAGTTTTCGAGCGATCCGACCTTGATTATTGCCGACCAACCCACGCGCGGCATCGACGTAGGCGCAACCGAGTTCATCCGAAAAAAACTGGTCGATCTCTCCCGCGCAGGGGCGGCGGTGCTGCTCGTCTCCGCGGATCTCAACGAGGTCATGGAGCTTTCGGATAGCCTGATCGTGCTCTACGGCGGCAAGATCGCGGCCTATTTTGAGGACACAAGTCAGCTGGACGACCTGGTGATGGGTGAATATATGCTCGGCCTCAAGCGGCAGAGCGATGAGGAGATCGGGAGGGTGTGTCATGAGAAATAAGCGAATGTTTGGCTTCGAGCTGGTGCGTGGCGCGGCCGCCATCGCGGTTGCGCTCGGGGTAGCAACCATCTTCATCTTCCTGAGTTCAAAGGAGCCGCTCACTGCACTGCGCTACCTGCTCATCGGCCCGCTGGTCTCCATTAAGGGCGGGGTAGCGAGCTTTAATACACAAGGGTTTTACAATATTCTCGCGGCGATGATCCCGACCATCTTCACCGGGCTTG
>Ga0302294_10000328_pt1 | contig 14675 bp, 9 predicted proteins | sample III_Fen_N2_3_FD_194550 | JGI IMG/M metagenome (GOLD analysis project Ga0302294, IMG submission 194550) | Peat permafrost microbial communities from Stordalen Mire near Abisko, Sweden - III_Fen_N2_3 | ecosystem: Environmental > Terrestrial > Soil > Wetlands > Permafrost | place: Sweden: Abisko...
TCGTCGCCACCAACGTATTCGAGGAGCGGGAAGTTTTCGCGTACAATATCGAGCTGTCCAAACTCCGCCTTGTAGCTCTGGGCGGTCTTCACGAGGCGCAGGACACCTCGGTCGTGGGGCATCCATATCGCTCCGTCAACAGTCTGCACGGGTCGCTGGGCAAGGGGCGGCGCCAGGGCAAACAGAGCATCGAGTTCCGGCGATTGGACAAACTCCTCTGTTTTCTCATCGAAATAGACGCGTTTCCCGTCGCCGTTCGAGATGACCGCGGTGGAACCGATATAGCCGACTCCCAGCCAAAGTGGATTTTTCCACGGGATAGAATCAAACAACTGCGAGCGCAATTTCCCGTCTTTCCATGAAAGGCGTGCCACTCGATTTACACCAAGCTCCGCCCATACTGAAGTAGGTGGCACTCGCACGCACACCGCTGGAAAACCTAGGCCGTCGATTACCTCGCCTGCCTGCTCCCATTTGGTACCGGTCCAGCGAAGGGCGGCCATCTTTTGTTCGCCAATGACGACACAGACATCCTCGTTGAGCGGCATGATGCGGTTTGCATTAAAACCCGTGAGGACATGGGTTGTTTCCCCGGAGTCGGCGTGATGGAAGACACCGAGGGCGTTACCCAAAAGCAGGCCATGACTTGTTGAGGCGATCGACCAGATGCCGTCGTTGAGCGAAATCGATGAAGCAACGAACTGAGTTGGTTCTGCCGATTTATTCGGCACAGGATCATATAACGTGCCATCTGAAAGGATGAACAACTTGCCGTTGTGACGGCCAACCGTTGACCACCCAAGGTTGAGGCCGATCCGATGATCGAAAATGGTGATGGGCGAGTCGTAGATGATCTTCGTCACGCCATTACCGTCGGCGACCCACAAAATGCCCAGGTCCCCCTTACAGACTTCCGTGATGCCGCCGAAGATATTGCTGTCGAGTGCGAGCTTTAACTGGCCACTTTCGTTTAGGAAATACAACCCGTGACCGCGAACGAGGACAGCGATGTTCCCGTTGGCCAATGGAAGCATTTTGGGTACCGACGATCCGAGGAGGGGCAGCAAAATCGAATCGATACCCGATGACCAAGGTTTGAAGGTGTTTCCGTCGAAGATCAGAAAACCGTGGCCAATATTTCGACCGAGCACCCGGCCCTCGCCGAAGGGAATGACGGAGTCAAAAGCAACCTTTTGCCCGTTGTCCGAGATCGGTCGGAGTTTCTCCGCTGAGGGATCGATTTCCACCATACCGGTGGTTGCGGAACAAGCATAGGCTTTTTCGCCGATTGCAAAGAGGCTTGCTTGCTCCAGCAGGCGGAAAAACTTCTGGTTGCCCGTCTTCTTGTCGCGATACACGATACCAGATCCGTTGGCGAAGTAGACGCCCGCCGAAGTGGTGATGATGGAGCTGAACTGGGCATTTGAAACCCACACCGGTGTTTTGGCCGGTTTATAGGAATGCTGAACAATATTGCCTTGAGCATCGTAGTTCCAAAAGCCCCACGAGCCGCTTCCGCCAAAATAGTTGGTGCCGTCAGAGTCGCGCTGGACGTATGAAAGATAGGAGCCAGAGTCCTTGTTGATGCGCAACTCCATCCAATTGCGGTCGTCGAAAACCATGTAAGTGCCGTCTTGAACGAGCACGATACGCCCAAACTCGTCGGTGCTGAGACGGACGCCCGGAGAAACGTCCCCAATTTCAGCATAAGGATAACTCCGCATAATCGGCAATCCGATGATCGGCGATTCGTCTGCGTCAGCCTGAAGTGTTGGCCGAGCAAAAATCGCGGCAAAAACGAGCACAGCCACCCTAACATAGGCGCAACTGAAGATACGTAGTGTCAGGGGGGTGTTCAAATTCCAACGCGTTCGGTGTGACATGTATTATCGTCCGATTGTGGGCAGTTCTTTAGGAATTGGCCAAGGAGTTTGCCTGGGCAGTATTCCCTACTTCGCTGTTTGTCGTAGGGGGAGGCGTTCAAGCAGTTCTTTCTTCCACTGGCTCACCTGTACCGGGTGGACTTCGTATTTGGCTGCAATCCCTTGGATCGCCTCGATTCCTTTGAGCGCTTCCAGGCCCACTTGGGCCTTAAGTTCGGAGCTAAACTTGCGCCGGTTTTTCTTGGACAGGTCATGGATTCGTTTTCGGCTTTATCGTTAGCGTTCCTCTTGGTCCAGTTTTCCGGGGACACCTCAATTTCAGCCTAATCTATTCTCAATAAAGCGGCCGTAGTTTTAATCAGGACGGTAGAGTTCCCCGTAGCTTGCTCCGGGGAGGGTTCAATAAAACTATTCTGCGCGCAATCTGCCGAGCAGCGATCAGACAGGGTCGGTCTTGTTGCTTGTGGCATGCCATCTGACGGGTCCGGTTTTGTGACGCGGGGGTGATTCTGCTCCTCTTGGTCTGCTGGCTTCAGCTGCTTCGTCTTCCGATCCGTTTTGACACACAAGTTCGCAAAGAACCGCATAGGACCAGCACGATGGAGTCGCGTTTGGAGTTTGGCGTTTGGTATTGTTTCGTCTCTTCTTTGCGTCCCTTTGCGTTCTTAAATGCCTCTTACTCGACAAGAGTCCGGAAATTTATCGGCAAATCGTTTCACGTTAGAGAAGCGCATCCCCAAGCCACAAAACTTGCCCCTGCCAAGGTAGCTCCGACCGGCAAGCCGAGTGCCGAATCGCTGGCGGAAGATGCATGCCACTGGCGTTCTCCTGCTGATCGACACGTACAAGCTTCAACCCGGACTTAAATCCGAACTACCGAATCCGCAAAAGGGTTAGGATGCACCATGGTGTCCGCTCCGGCGGGCTTGAGCACATAGAACTCAAGCCCGCCAGCGACACGCCGATGGGATAATGGTAGGTTGGCGCACCGTGCCGCCCATTTCCCCCTAAAGCCATGCTCAATAATCTCACCCTCCGACAACGGCTGTTGATTCTGCCCGTGTTCTTTTTGCTGGGGCTGCTTACCCTTCAACTAGCCAATTGGTACATGGCCCGCCAAACCAACCTCACGGTCGTGCTGCCCATGCTAGAAAGCCAAATGCTCGAAGCGCACAAGCGTGAGCTGAAATCCCTCGTCAAAGCTGAGATCTCAAGTCTCTCCCAACTAATCAAAACCGCCAGCTCGCGGGAAGAAAAGATCGCCGCTATCATCGAACAGACTGATCCAATCCGCTTTTTCGAAGACAATTCAGGGTACTTTTTTTCCTACGATCTGAGCGGCGTGCGAATTAACGTACCCACCAACAAGGCACAAAACGGCAAAAACCTGATCGCCCTGGTCGACCCCAAGGGCGTGCACTTTGTCGAGAGCCTGGTCAATGCCGGGCGCACCGGCGGCGCCTTTGTTGAATACCACTTCGACAAACCCGGCAAAGGCATCCAGCCCAAGATCAGCTATGCCGCCCCCGTGCCAGGAACCGACTTCCTAATCGGCGCCGGTGTCTATATCGACGACATCGAAACCGAACGCATTGCCTTCGCCAAAACCATGGAAGAGCAAAACCACCGGTTTGCGCTTTATGCTGGCGGGCTCTTTCTAATCGTGCTCGCCATCACTACGACGCTCACTGTTCTGCTGTCGAACTCCCTGGCCCGGATAATACGCGATGTCGTTCACCAAATTCGCGCCAGCTCGCACGAAGTCGCTTCGGCCTCCAGCCGACTCAACGAGTCCAGCCATACTCTCGCCGACGGCTCAAGCCGCCAGGCAGCCGCACTCGAAGAAACCAGCGCCTCGCTGGAAGAGCTCTCCAGCATGACCAAGACCAACGCCGACAATGCGCTCAAGGGCAACGAGCTCTCCAAACACACGAGCGCCTCCGCTGAACTGGGCGTGGCCGACGTCAAGAGCATGTCGTCCGCGATGGAAACGATCAAAGCCAGCAGTCATGACATCGCCAAAATCATCAAGACCATCGATGAGATCGCCTTCCAAACCAACATCCTCGCCCTAAACGCCGCCGTCGAGGCCGCGCGTGCTGGCGAAGCCGGCATGGGCTTTGCCGTGGTGGCGGAAGAAGTCAGAGGCCTCGCGCACCGCAGTGCCCAGGCCGCCAAAGAAACCGAAAGTCAGATTTCCAGCGCGATCATCAACATCGAAAGCGGTGCCGCGATCACCGCGAAAATGGCCGAGTCGCTCAACCTGATCGCCGAAAAAGCCCATCAGCTCGACGCCATTGCCTCGGAAACGGCGTCGGCCGCGACCCAACAAACAGACGGCATTTCGCAGATCAGCACCGCCGTGAGCGAAATGGACAAGGTCACACAGGAAAACGCCGCCACCGCCGAGGAGAGCGCCTCCGCCGCCAGCGAGTTGAGCTCGCAGGCCGAGATGCTCAAAGAAGCTGTATTAAAACTCTCTCAACTCGTCGAGAAATCCGGTTAAGATCGCACCCGATCGGCAGAACCAGCAATCACCCGAACTAACCAACATGCGAAAAAGGCCGAGCACGTCGGCCGGTAGGACAGCTAAAGAGCGATCCAACGGGATTGTGCTTTTGTCTCGGTGCGGGCTCGCCTGTCCTGGAGTTTTTCGCCGGAGCCATACCCTTCGCGCAGACTCCACCCGTGCCTCACCAACAGGCCGCGGTCAACGCATCCCGCTCCCGAACAAGTGAAGCTCTAAAGAACCTAAGTCCGACTTCAAAGACGATTCGCAGGACATTAGCTGCGTTATTATTGGCTCGTACTTCTCTTTTGTTCGCAGAAATGCGCTGTCCAGCCCCAATGCGGTGCGGGATATGCAGGTGTGGGACCATGATGAATGTTTTAGAAACCAGTTTTGGAGCCCTCGCTGACTATTCGGATTTGATGACTTACGATAGTGGAGCCCCGAAGTCTTGCCGATTGAATGACGAGAACCGCCTCCAAACCTCCGTCGGCGAAATCATTCCGCAATATCGGATGGCTGAATTGGGAGAACGCCAAAAGAAGGACCGACGATCGTTGAGCTTCTTTGAAAGCGGCAGAATAAAAAGCGCGGCTCTGGATGAGGCGATGCCACTGAAGACCCCGCTGGGAGTCTTCACCGCCGAAGCGGTGTCATTTTACGAGGACGGAGCGCTAAATCGCCTGTTTCCATTGAATGGCCAGATCGACGGTTACTGGTCGGAGAAAAATGAAGGCGCACTAGCGGAGAGCCTGGTCTTCGATCTGCCGGTCGGGCAGTTCCGGGCTAAAATCATCAGCCTTCATTTCTATCCGAGCGGCGCCTTGAAATCATTAACGCTTTGGCCAGGCGAACGGATCACGATCAAAACGCCGATCGGGCCCATGCGTATCCGGACCGGTTTTTCCCTCTACGAAAATGGTTCGGTCCGTTCGGTGGAACCAGCCAGTGGGGTGGATTTGACCACTCCCATCGGCCTGGTGAAAGCATTTGACGCTGAAATGGTCGGCATGAATGCCGACCAAAATTCCGTGCAGTTCAGCCCGGCAGGGAAACTGTCTTCGGTGAAGACGATCCATACCGGCATCCGCGTCATGGTTACAGATCAGGTGGAGAAGATCATCGAACCTTTAGAAACCACCAGCCTGATTGATATCAGCGAAATGCGCACGGTGCCGATGCAGATCGATTTCGCCGAAGGCACGGTGAAGGTCGTGGCCCAGCAAACGCACCGCCTAGACCTGTCGAACTGTTCGCTTGCGACATTCGAACGGGAACGGGTCATCCGGGAGGCCTGCGCGTCCTGCGCCGGTTGTGATGGCGGAGATTCCTGTTGTCAGAATTAGGTCCACAGGAGGGCGAACGTCGTAACCAACCGGAGAGAGTTTGGAACTCAGGGACACTGGAACAGAATGATTCGGCCGGATCATTTCCGGGTTTTCTGAGTGTCAGACTGTTGCTTCGCTCGGTACCAGATTCAAACCTTATGGCCCGCGATTGGCGGGCCCGGAAAAAGGTCTGCTGCGACGATCAGGAGCTGTGCATGAACAAGGTTTCAGCATTGGTGAAACCCTATTAGCGGTTAAAGACTCCTGCGAACAAGGCGTGCGCGAGACCAGACGGCTCGCCGAAGAAAATGGGGAACCCAGGCACACTGGAATAGAATGATTGGCTTGCATCATAAAATGTCGTCCCATCGTTTTCATTGTTGGTTGAGGAAATTGATACCATGAGCACCACCGCCGTTTTTGACGCCAAGCCTTACGATCTCACTTACCTCCGCCAGGGCGCGCGCCCGGGACAGGAGCTGCAGTTTCATGAATTTCGTCTCGATGCCAGCACCGCCGCACTGGCCCGGGGCGCGGAGACCGTATGCGTTTTCGTGCGTGATCACGTGGACCGCACGTGTCTGGAAACACTCAAGCAGGCGAAGGTCCGTCACGTGGCGTTGCGCTGCGCCGGTTTCAACAACGTCGACCTCGTCGCCGCCAAGGAGCTCGGCATCGCCGTGACGCGCGTGCCGGCTTACTCGCCTCACGCCGTGGCTGAGCATGCGCTCGCCCTGTTACTCACGCTCAACCGCAAAATCCACCGAGCACACAACCGGATTCGCGAACTCAACTTCTCCCTTTCCGGCCTCGTGGGCTTCGACCTCTGCGGGAAAACCGCAGGCGTCATTGGCACCGGCAAGATTGGCAAAATCACGGCGGAAATCCTGCGCGGCTTCGGCGTCACGGTCCTCGCCTTCGATGTTTTCCCGGATACCAAATGGGCGGCGGAGAAAAATGTGCGCTACGGCTCGGTCGAAGAAGTTCTCCAGCAAAGCGACATCCTCAGCCTGCACACGCCCCTGACTCCCGAGACGCATCATCTCGTCAACCAAAGGACACTGGCGTTGATGAAGCCAAACGTCACCATCGTGAACACGAGTCGCGGCAAACTCATCGATACCACCGCCCTGATCCAAGCACTGAAAGAGCGACGCGTCGGCGGCGTCGCGCTCGATGTGTACGAAGAGGAAGACGGTGTGTTTTACGAGGATCTCTCAGGAGAAGTACTTCAGGATGACGAACTCTCGCGCCTGCTGACTTTCCCCAACGTGCTCATCACGTCGCATCAGGCTTTTCTCACCCACGAGGCCCTCACGGAAATCGCCCACGTCACGCTCACAAACATCGAACATCTAGTCACCGGCAAACCGTTTCTCGCTGGTACGCAGTTGGCCTAAATCTGCAGGGCGCGGTTCCGATTTGGACCTGCGCGGTGTGGCGGCGAGTTTCCTCTCGCGGCGTTTTCCCCAGCCGGTATCAGGGAACGATGAAGATCCTGCTTCGATCGTCCCTTTTTTTGCTGGTCCTCGCACTCGCTTTTGTCGTCCTGCGAGGGGCGGACGGCTATAACGTCCAGATTTCGTCGAAAGTCTTATTTCGGGCAAACACAGACGTCGCGGGTCACCCCCTGATCTATCCGAAAACGGAAAAGCCGGAACTGTCAGGATTGCTGGTTGAAATTCCGCCCGGAGCCGAGACGGGGTGGCATCTTCACCCCAATCCATGCATGGCGTATGTTCTGGAGGGCGTCATCGAGGTGACACAGGAAGGCGGTCCGACCCGTATATTTAGTAAGGGCGATTCGTTCGTAGAGCTCGTTAACACTCGCCACAACGGCCGAAATAAGGGCGACGTTTCGGTAAAAATCCTCTTGTTTGTGGTTGGTGAAAAAGACGTCAGGCCAAGCGTAAAATAGACCAGCAAAATTAGCGCGCTTCGAACGGCATACTCGCTGAACACCCCAGTATTTCACCTAAAACCGGTCGCCAGACATAAGTCGCCTCGACATTAACCAATCCGAGCGACTAGCGTCTTGGATATGGTTATCCCAAAAGCGGGGTCCTCGCGGTGTATCTTCATTTTTCTTATTCTTGGCGTTCTGCCGCTCGTGAGCAGAAACCTCGCCGGAGCAGAAATTTATGTACGGCCTTTGGCTCAGTACACTTGGTTGCCCTCATCCAGCCGGAACGCCAAAAGCGATCCCCTCCATTTCCCCTCGTTCGGTGGCGGAGTAGCTTCATCCGGTCCTTCGGCACCTTCGGCAAACGGCAGCGACTACGTTGCCTCCAGCAGTGCGGCTGGTTTCGGGCTCGCCATCGGCGCAGCCATCGGAAATGAGCATCGATTCGAAGTCGGTGCAGAAGCAACGACAACGGAGTTTAATGGGACCTACACCCTCACTCCCGATCACAGCTATACAACCACTGGCGAGTTGGTGCCTGCTGGACCCCCGATGCCAGGACAACCGTGTACCTTTGCGGTGACGACCGTGGTGGCGACGTTCCGGCGTTGGTTTGGATTATCTACCGATCAAGTGAGACCCTATGTCGGAATCGCGCTTGGCCTCACCGAAGTGAACTTTCATCCCGGAGCTCGAGCCTCAAACGTCGATTATTACGACGAAGCCGGTGACACAAACATCACTTATGGTTTGGGCATGGGTGTGCGGGTTAAAATCAGCCGCCATTTCGCCGTTGAAGCAAGCTACCGTTTTCTCGATGCAGGCGGGGTATTCACGCACGCTGATTTCTATTCACCGGCTCATGTCTTCAGCCTCGCCATCGACGGGCGTTTTTGAGCCGCCGATAATCAGTCCGACCTGATTCGCCATAAACCGTCTTTCCAACTGGAGAAATTTAGTGGCCTGCACTGCCAAGTGATTTCCCAGCCACCACTCCGTCCCGATTCGCGTGCTCCACGAAACATCGGATTCACCCGATTCACGCGGTCGGCCTATGCTAACGCAATAACGCCGTCGCGCACCAGAGTACCGTCGCCTGGCCGTGGAGATCGCCCGTCACACGCGGTCGCGTGAGATAATACTCACGATCATTCTTCGGGCCAGTGCCGGCACACACCTCACGGAGATTCGCGTTGTCATCCAAATAATGAATCAGGGCGAGCCAGCCCTTGCGTGCGGCGGGGCCGTAAACTTTTTCGTCAAGCCAGCCTTCCTTCACGCCGACGATAAAAGCAAAGGTGAACATCCCCATGCTTGAGGTTTCCGGCCATGAATCCGGGTCGTCGATAAGCTGATGCCAGCTCCCGTCGGCCGCTTGGTGTTTAAGCAGAGCGGCCATCATTTTTCGGTAGCCTTCGACGATACGAGGGCGATCAGGATTGTCCGCCGGAATCGAACGTAGAAGCTCGGCCATGCCGGCTGCCATCCAGCCGTTGCCACGGCCCCAATGGAAAGGCGCGTCAGGCGAATGGTAGAACAGCCCGTTGGGTTGTTGCAGCCGCTCCAGATAATAAACCATCTCCTTTGCGGCGCGATCGATGTAGAAACGGTGCCCTGTGGCGCGATAAGCCTGCGCCTGGGCCATCGTGATCATGAACATGTCGTCGATCCATAACCTCGTCTGCCAACTTAGGCCTTTGACTTGGTTTTCACCCGCGTCTTTTGGAATGCGACGTCCGTAGGGCGCGCTCCACTGGCGCTCGGCCATCCATTCGCCGAGCGCAAGGCAGCGCAAATCGCCGTTGATCTGGAAGATTTCCAGTGGCACCGCAGCAAACACAGCCCAGTCGACGTGGTCCGGATCGGGAATCAAGAGCTTGTCTTCACGGAATAAAGGCTCGAAGCGCTGCACCAATTTCCCCTGCAACGCAGAGTCGTCGACCGTACGTGCAAAAGTTAGGGCTCCCCACCAGGCACATACCTCAGCGTAGTGAATAACCGTGTCGTCCCATTGCGGCATGTGAGGACGAGGCAGAAAATTTTCGGTCACGCGCCGACCTATTTCCTGCGGTGAGTGGTCTGTGCTCCAAGGCCCAAAATCATAGGAGGCAAAAGCGAGGGGGTTGCCCAACAATCCCGCCAGAGTCATCAACAAGACTGCAATGAAGAGCTTCATAACGGGTGTTATTGCCATTGTCACGACGGAGACAAGGCAGGTTTCGTCCCTTGTCGCCGGTGTATATCTGTTTCCCCGAGGATTGATCGGGATTTCTATCGGAGACGCGCCGTCGGCGTTTCTAGAGCATTTTCAAAAATATCGTAGCCTCGTCATTTAAGACGTGGCACTCCGCCCCCCGGTGATCACCGCTGCTCGACGGCAGCGGCTGCTGCTACCGTTTCATTGAATACTCTACAGACGGAAGATCGCAATCTAGCCGGCCCAGGTATCGAGCGCTTATGCGGCAGGCTGCTGTTCCCTACCCACTCTTCTCCCTTAAGCCGATCCAACCAGCGGAATCGAAAGATCAGGAATCGAGATCAGTTCCGCAGCTTGTTCTTCAAGCAAGCGGTGGATGAGCGAACGACAGAGAAATTCATCTTCTTTGGCCTCAAAGCCGCCGCTCCACGCTTCGTCCGCCCCGGTCAAAGTTGGGAAACGACGACTCAGCTCGTACTCATGTAGCGGCTGATGCAGCCGGCCATTCGCGGTTACCATGCGCGCCGCGATGTAGGAAACCTTCTCCTCCTCGAGCACGACGGCTTGGACCGCGTAACTGAATTCGCCATAGGTTACTTTGTAAGGCGCCTTTTTCAAAAAGCGTAGATTCGTAACGGGACGCTGCACGATACGGGGCTGATTTTGCAACGGCTTGTAAGTCGAGCGCTGGCCGAACCATTTTCTTGGTTTTGAAATCATAATTGTCTTTAGAATTGGTCGCGACTGATGGCTTGGATTTAAGCCGACCCGATAAAGATCGACTTGGCGCAATGGCCACCTGTGACTGCGTCGAATATCGATGACTTCGCCCAAAACGCGATGGTCATCCCGCGAAAACCGCGTTTCCACCCTCATATCGTTCCGGGGGCACTCGTTTGCACTGTTTATTAACAGAACAGATCTTCACGCACCAGTCCGCGCCTCACTGTCGGAGCTTTCTGCGGCACTAAAAGTTAAACGGTAGCCGCCTTTCAGATGAATTTGTCACGCAAAGCGACCGCGTGAAGTAAACACTTCCACCCACAGAGGGGGAACTTCATTGCGGAGGAGCAGAAGCCGCAAAACGAACTTTCGCCTCTTCATTCTCTTCGTGTTTCCGCTCTTCTGCGTCTCCGCGATACTTCGGTGCGCCCAGCGGCCGCAGCTACGGCTCCGTCCCCTCCCCATGATCAACGTTCTTGGTTTGGAGCTTTGGGTTGATTCGACTACCGAATCCGCGAAAAAGTGGCACGGGGACTTGCCGCAGTCGTCTGCTGGGTAAACGTTTGCCAAAACCATCCGGTCCACACCCAAAACCAGTCCTTTCTTTTCATGATTCTCCCTAAAGCCAATCGCCTCACGTCCGAACAACTCGCCGAGATTACACGGATCGTCGAGGACTTTGGCTGTCGCATTCAGCCGATCGTCGGCGCGGTGCGAACCATCTACGCCATCGTTGGTGACGAGCGCGAAGAGCTCATGATCGACCGGCTGGAAGGGCTTGGCTACATCGACCGGGTCGACAAGATCCAGTCACCGCACAAACTCATGGACCGGCGCTCCGACCTCGCGACACATAGGATTGCTCTCGGCGGAATCACCCTTGGCACGGAGCTACTCATCATCGCCGGACAATGCACGATCGATCCAAAGAACCCGCAGTTGTTCTACGAGACGGCTCAGGCCGTGAAGGAGGCGGGAGCACAGGTGTTGCGTGGCGGTGTCTGGAAGCCACGAACCAATCCCTATGCATTTCAAGGCGACGTGAAGTCACTCGACATCCTGCTTGAGGCACATCGTCGCACGGGCCTGCCGGTCGATGCCGAGGTGATGGACGAGCAACAGCTCAAACTCGCCCTCGATGCCGGGGTGCATATGTTGCAGATTGGCGCTCGCAACGCGCTCAATTATTCGTTGCTGCGAGCAGTCGGGCGGGCGGTGGCGGAGCGTGATACCGTGGTGCTGCTCAAGCGCAGCCTGCACATGGGGCCGCTCAACGAATTCATCTCAGCTGCCGAGTACATCGTGAGCTTCGGCAACCCCAATATTTTGCTCTGCCCGCGCGGCACTTCACCCACGCTCGAGGGCTATCGCAATCATCCCGACGAAAGCATTACCCCTCTATTGAAGGAAAAAACCTGGGCGCCGGTTGTAGTCGATCCCTCTCATTCCGTCGGAAAAGCCGCTTACGTGCCGGCGTGTGCGCTGGCCGCGGTGGCGTATGGCGCTGATGGTTTGTGCATCGAGGCACATGTGTCGCCGAGCCAGGGCATCGGCGACGATCCCAAACAAGCGCTCCCCCCGGCCACCCTCGCCGAAACCATTCGTCAGGCAAAACAAATCTGGATGCTTAGGCACCCGCGCTAGTCTCAGAACGTCGCGTGCTGGCGACGGATTTTGATCTGAATGGCGTTTTTTATTGGTTCGTCAGAAACGAGAATGAGATAGCCACCGCCGCCCGCGCCGCTGAGTTTCCAACCGCGCGCAACCGTACGGTACGTTTCAATCAAATCGCGGACACCGTCGGTCGCCATGTGTGGAAACATCGCAACCTGCGCCTCGAAAGAGGCCGTAAAGGCACGCCCAAACGTGACGGAATCCTTGCGCGGGATCGCCTGCCAGCAGGCATCGGCGGCATTGGCCAGCGCCTTGGCGTTGGCGGGCGTAATATTTGTATCCGATAAAACACTATAGCTGGAAGCGCGCGGCCCGAGCGACACGAGGTAGAGGCATTTTTCCAGCCAGGTCAGCACCTCCTCATCGTGCAGCGATTCGATTTTGTACGGCCAATGCGCGCCGTTGTAGTCGAGTCGATTCAGCCCCGGGTAAACGATGCCGATAGCGTCCTGCGAGCCAGCGACTTCTTTGGTGCCTGGAGGATTTTCGTACGAAAAAAGGATTTTTGCGATCTGCTCCTTGTTGCCCTGTGGAAGCGCGGTGCGCCAAAGCTCGATCGCCTTGCTGCGTGTACTCGAAGACATACCGCTGCGGGTGTTGAAATCGTATGAGGGCTCAATCGAGATCGTCAGCACAGGACCGAGGCTAAACTTCGAAACAAACGGCTGGTCAAGCCAGCCCCCGGCGATGTCGATGCGAAAGGGGATCGTGCAAGCATTGCGCAGCGCGGTCGTGCTCCGAACCGGCAACCCCCCGTGCGGTAGCCGCTGCAAGACCTGATACTCGATACCCAACTCGCGGCAAAGCTGCTCCTTGCTCGCAGTGGCGCCGTCCTGATTGACGACAAACAGGTCAGGCTTGATGTCGCGAATCTCGTTCAAGAAATCCATGAGCCCCATGCCGGTGTTGATGCGGCATTCCTTCACACAGGCCAGCGACTCAATCATGTATTTGCGCTCGTCCTGCGAATTCACCGGGTAGCGGCCCTTGAGCTGGAAAACGCATTCGTCGCTACCGATGCAGACGTAAAGGTCACCACGTTCAGCCGCCTCTTTCATGAAAGCGACGTGCCCGCTGTGCAGCAGATCGAAACAACCGGAAACAAAGACCTTCTTGGGCATGATGGATTGGTTTTGATGCGATACCATGGATCTAGATCGGGGCAACAGAAGCGCTAAGCTTGGGTTCGGAACGGGGAAGGCAAACGATTTTGCTGTACTGCCATGCCCAAATTCACCGCGGCATTTCCACCGACAGATCGAAATGCTCGAAGCGGCGTCCGAGCCACCAGATCGCGAAGGCGAATTCGCCAACGAGAACCGCGCAGGCCCCGATCGAACCCAGCGCAATCGCTAACGCCAGCTGATCGGAGTACAACCAGACCAGGAGAAACGGTATCGCGCCAAATCCTGCGGCCGGGAGCAAAGCGCCAATCAAGACCACCAGATACCCGACGAAGAAAATCAGCCGCTGCCCGACTTTTTCGATGCCCGCGCCATGCTGGGTCGACAGGCTGAGCCACGCCGGAAAATAGAGGACGCCGGCAAAGTTTAGCGCGAAGAGCAGTCCCACCAACGGCAACATCAGCAGCGCAGCGCTCACCGCACCCATTCCCGCCACCCACAAAGTCAGCGCGCCGCCGGGTTCGGACAATCCAATCGCAAGCGCCAACAAAACGAGAAACACCCATTCGAAGGCGCAGAGGATCGTGATCGGGCAAAGCAGTTCACCCAAGACCGCCTGCCAGCCATGTACCGGGTATGACTTGAGCAAATCAAAACGCTCCAGCAACTGTCCGGTCCCGCGGCGGCTGAGCACCGGCCCGAAGAATAGACCGTACGCACACAACACACCTGAAAATATGCCAATCGCTGTTAAGACGGGCCGGTACGTCATGTCATGCCCCAACCAGAACGTTCCCAGGGCAAGCGCCAAGCCGAGGATAAGCCAGTTTTTTGGATAATAGAGGGGACCGGCCGCAATCAGGCTCTTCCATAAAAACGCGATTGACGGTACGCCTTTGGGCACAAGCGCAAACGGCTCGCGGCGTTGTTTTGTGGGTGTGCGGGAAGTCCATTTCCCCGCACGCATCGCTGCAGCCCGCTCGGCGCGTTTCTGCGAAAGTGCGACCGAGGCTTCTTCGAACGCGACATCCGAGCGCACCACCCAAAAATAATGGCCACCCAGCAAGAGCAGCACCGGCCAAAGCACGAAGAGAAAATGAGTCAGGCTCTCTGCAAGGAACGGACGGACCGCGAGGCGAAAGGGAAAAAGCACCCACGCCAGCGGCGGCGTTGCCAGCATCCCTTCAATATAGTTCAACAGTGTTTGTGGGCTGGAAAAAACATCTTCGGAGAGGCGCGGCAGTGTGCGTTGCATCCACAACCAGGTGACAAGTCCAAGCGTCAGCAGCACGCCGGTCGCGATGATTCTGCGGCGAAGTGCATCGACTCCGAAG
>Ga0302294_10000330_pt1 | contig 14588 bp, 10 predicted proteins | sample III_Fen_N2_3_FD_194550 | JGI IMG/M metagenome (GOLD analysis project Ga0302294, IMG submission 194550) | Peat permafrost microbial communities from Stordalen Mire near Abisko, Sweden - III_Fen_N2_3 | ecosystem: Environmental > Terrestrial > Soil > Wetlands > Permafrost | place: Sweden: Abisko...
GCGTCCCTTAAAAGCTGTACGGGAATTAGCTACAGCCGCGCTCCGAAGCGGGTTGGCAGAAGGTGGAGCCCGATCTCCGAGCGGGCTATTCGACGTTGCGGTTTGACCGAGCTCAACTGCGCGTTAGGGACAACGCGCACCACCTCTTCTGCACGATGCTCTCGGTCGTGGATATTTCTCAACTAGAGCCGGCCATCTCCAATTCCCATACAGCTCCTAAGGCGCGGGTTTACGCGCTCCCGCGATTCACCGCTGCTTAATGGCAGCGGCTACGGCCTCTAGCCTTGATTTTACTGGGGGACGGCGACGGGGGTGGTCACACCTGATTTCGTCGTCTTGGGTGTGGGCGGAACTTCCATCGATTTGGGTGTGACAGATTTCTCGGTTGCGAGATCTTTCACGATGTGAGGTGTCACGAAAAAGATTAACTCGGTGCTGTCCGAGGAATCATATGTGCCGGAGAAGGCCCGGCCGATCAGGGGGATGTCGCCGAGAAATGGAACCTTGCGTTTGGTTTTGGTTGAACTGTTCTGCACCAAACCGCCCATGATTACGGTCGCGCCATCGCGAACGCGGACGATCGAGGAAGCTTGGCGGATGTCGATGATCGGGGCGTCGGTCAAACCTGTGGCAGAGGTTTTTGTTCCGGCGAGCCGGCTGACTGCGGGAGTGATATCGAGCGTGATGAGTCCGTCATCGGAAACCTGAGGCGTGATCGACAGGACGGTGCCGACCGTAATGGTTTGGGTCGTTTCAGTGGTGGTGACCACGGGAGGCGTGCCGGGAGAAACGATGGTCTGTTTACCGAAAACCGGGACGTCCTGGCCGACGCGAACGACGGACGGTTGATTGTTTAAAGTACGCAGGCGTGGTCTGGAGATAACCTTCAGTTCGCCTTGTTGGGAAAGGGCGTCGATGATGGCTTGGGTATTGTTGCGCTGGAGTTTGACCTGCACTCCAGGGTCGCTGGGCGCCGAACCGAAGAGGGGCGTTTGCACGATCAAGCCGCCCGCGCCGCCGAGACCGAGCTGTCCAGGGATCGTGTTGAACGTGGTGTCCATGCCTGCCTCGATGCGCTGCCAGTTTATGCCGAGCTGGTTGTTTTTACCGAGCGAAACCTCGTAAATCTCCACCTCAAGGTCCACCTGGCGGACGACGTTTTGTGTCACCGTTGCGATGAACGAGGCGATCATCTCGATGTTGCGATGACTGTCATTGACGAGGACCGTGCCCGAAAGACTGTTGATGGTAAAACTGCCTTTGGCCGAGATCATCGACTTTAGCTGCTCACCGAGATCGCCCCAGAAATTGATGGTCGAGTTGTTGGTCACCGTCATGGTCGAACCTTCACTGCCGGAGCCGCCGCTTGCGCCGCCACCGGAAGAGGCACCACCACCGCCGGAGCCGCCGCCGCCCGAGCTGATTTGGACGGCGCTGGAACCCTGGCCGGTGCGCGTGGTATGGATGTAGTCGATGTGGAAGAGGCGCGACTCGTGGTTGCGTACGCGCAGCAGCCGACCCTCGCGGGCAAAGTAATAGCCATTTGCCTCCAACAAAGCCCCCATCGCGAGATCAAGCGGAAGTTCGCGGAAATCCACCGTCACGTCGCCTTCAACGTCGAGGTCTGGCACGATGTTCAGGTTGTTGGCGCGTGCGAAGAGCGTGAGCGCCTGTTTCATCGGCACGCCCTCGGCGCTGAAGCTAAACAACGCCGTGGGCTCGGCTACGCCAGCACTGGCGAGGGTGTTGGCGACGGTTGTCGCAGGGACGTCTTCACCGCGCATCGCGGGACTCGTGGCCAGGAGGCTGGTTGCCAGAAAAATTTTCGTGAGGGGTGTTCGTGCATTCATTGTATTCACGGGGTAGAGGCCTGGACCGGCTGGTTGGCTGGAGTTTTCAGGACAAAGGTTTTACCGACGGCGATAAAGTCGCGGCCTTTCCAATGGGTGAGCCAGATGCCGTTCTGAGTGGCGGATTCGATTGTGAGACGACCGAGGGTATCACCGACTTTGCTCATGCGGTCATTGACGAGCAGCAGCGTCGCACCGTTTTGGCTCCAGACGGCAGACAGGTGAGCGGTGTCGACTGAGTCGGGCAACTCAACGGTTTCAACCACGGCTGCGGTCTGAACGGCACGAGCGGCGAAAGGATCGCGAGATGTCTTGGGTGCAACGAGCTGTTTCAAAACTTCATCAGGCGAGGCGCTGGCGGTTACACTGTCGGGCTGCGTTTGTTCGCTGGCGGGTGCAATAGGTTCGGCATAACTGGCCGCGGCGGGGTGCCTGTTGCTGGCGGGCGGCCGCAGGGACGACCACGCGAGGCCGACGGCGAGAACGGACATCGCGGTAACGAACCAGGGGTTGTTGAGCCATTTTCTCATTCGGGTATCCGGCAGCCCACACGGAGAAAGACCTCGGCGGTTTGCCTGCCTTGTTCATCGGCACGAATGGACAGCCGCGTTAGGTCAACTGACCGGTTTGGAGGTGAAAACTGACCGAGGAAAGCGAGTAGCGAAGCGAACGCTTGGGCGTTGCCTGCGGACGGCACGAGTTTGCCGCGGGCGGTGATGAAATACAGCGGCGTGTCGGCTGAGTGGCTGGCGGCGGGTGCGGGCAGCGCCTGAAAAGTCGCTTCCCAGCCGCTGGCAAGAGCGGTGCGGGTAAACTCATTGAGAACCGGGCCGATTTGCTTTGGTTCTGGCAGGAGCATGCGGCCGGCCTCGGCGGCACGCGCTGTGGCTTCAGCTGCTTTATCATCACTGCCGCCGAGGCTCAGATCGGCGACTTCCTGTTCCAGCACAAGCAATGGTTGATACGCTGTCCTTACCGATTGGATACGCGGATGAGTCCAGACTTGATTCCACAAGAAGAGAAGAATCATGGCCGCGACCGGTATGAAGATCGGAAGCAGGCGCCGCAGCCGGAGTTGACGTGGCGCGTCGGGCCAGCCGGGTACCTCGGAGAGAATTTGCCAGCAGGCGAGGCCTAGATTGCGCAGGCTATTTTTCAAAAAGAACGCCCTCCAGGTTGAATCGTTGCACTTCAGGCGCACCCGGGGTGACGAGCGGAGCGGTCATGAGAACGTGCGCGTTTTCGTTGAAGCGCACCCGCAAAGGGCTTTTGGCGAGTTCGTCCTGCATGCTCGCGATGAGAGTCCGCGCTGTTTCGTCGTCGGCTTCAATCGAGCCGTTAAATTGGAAGGACCACGAGCCGGCCTCGGCGTCCCAGCGCACGTTGAACTCAACCAACCGCGCGCCGTCCGGCAGCAGCTTGGCGACATAACCGAGGAGGCTGGCTGGCACCGGGGGTAACCGGTCGGTGGATACACGATTGGCAAAGGCGAGATCGCGTTCAGTGGCGTTGTTGCGGCGCTCGAGCCTTTCACGGTCGGCTCGTAGAGCGGGTTCGTGGTCGTGCAGGTTGGTCAGCTGCGCGTGCTCTTTGCGCCAGTCGCTGGCCGCTTGGAAATAGCTGGAGATCATCAAGGCCAGTCCAAGCCAGGCAATGACCAGAACGCCGCCACGAATGAATTGGGTGCGGCGCTTCGTCTTCAGGTAACGCGAAAGCAGATTGATGGGCTGCTGTGGTGAGAGTTTGGCCGCCGACTGCAACCAGTCGACAGGTGTCGTGGGGAGCGCGACGACTTTCTTACCGGCACCGCATTTGGTCTGAAGTTCGGATGCTGCCGAAACGCCATTTTGAGCCATGAGCCAGACGGAGGAAGCCGCGCTTTCGAAATGTTGCTTCGTGTAGAGGAGCGACCGATTGACCTCGACGCCGACGCGACTGGGCTCGCGATTGAGATCGGCGAGGATCGTACGGGAAAACAACAGAGGGCCGCCTACGCGGCCTGCGACGACCACAGTGCTGGTGCCGATCTCGGCGGCGACGATTACCGTGGTGTTTTTTCCTGCTGGGATGCGGTTGAGCTCGTACTGCACCGGCACGATGAGCGGCAGGATGCGAGTCAGATCAAGGTGGCGCTTGAGCAGCACGTGGTGGAGTTCGACATAGAAGCTCTTGGGCAGGAGATGCAGCAGGATCGACTGCTCCTGATGCAACGTGATCAATGGTTGCATCACCCACAGCACCGGCCCGTTTTCCTTTTCGTGGCGCTGGATTCGGCTCTTGAGATAAGTTCGTTGGGCACTTTCGGCAAAGATGGGGATGTCATCGGCCTGGTGCGTGAAGATCTCATTTTCGAGAATGAGGAATGTGTCGGTACCTGCAAAATTGACACTGGCCAGTGCCTCGTCGAGCACCGCTTCAAACTCGGCGACGGTGCGAACCGAAGTCGGACAGGACCAGCTCTGCGTCATTTTCTGACGGCGAAACGTAGCTGCATGGAGAGACCCGTTTAGCCAGGCAAAGCCAAGGACATCATTGTTGCGCGCACCGATTCGTGCTGGAAGTTTGCGGATGGTCGCGGGTGCTGGTGACGCCCCGGCGCCGCCGCTTGCACTTGGCTCAAGCGAAGTGGGTCCGCCTAGCGTATCCGACGTTTGGTTACCAGTAGGCGCAGCTTCGGTCTGAGCGGCAGCCTCGGCGAGCATGCGTGAGATTTCGTCCTGGTCGCTCATGGTTGGGGAACCCAGTTGGTGCCGTCGAAATCGAATCCTCGACCGTTCGAATTGCTTGGTATGACGTAACTATAGCTGAGTGTAACTCGATCGGTCTTATAGAGAGTCACTCGTTCTCCGGGGTGCCGATAAAGAGAAAGGGGTTGGGTTCCCGTGGCTAGGGCCTGCGGCAAGGTATACTGTGGGACCCCATCAACCTGAACGATGTTATAATAGGCGTTGCCGCCACTCTTGTTGTTAATGGTGATTGTCACGGCACGAAGATCGCCCGACGCGAGATAGACTCGTTCGATCACAGGGTAGTCGCCGGCGGTTGCGGCTCGCCAGGCTGCCCAGCCAGCCCAGCTCGTTCCGGTGGGTGGCACCGTGCCGTCTGTCGTGTTCCATACATTGTCGAAAAGGGCCATCGTATTTAGGTTCGCCGTTGTGGGCAGGGCCAAGCCCGTGCTCATGCTTGAGAGGATGAGCACGCGTGTAGGCGAAGCGATGGGCTCATAAATGTACGCCCGCGCGATCTGGCGCTTGTTGGTGAGAATATCGGCCGAACCGATTTCCGCACAGGTCGCAAGATCCTGATTCCACGAAAGGCGACTCGCGATTGTGGGATTCAAACCCGGAGCCCAGCCTCTAGTTCTAAGAAAAAGCTTCACGCCCTCACCGAGCGTTTGGACCGTAGTCACCTCGCTTTGAAGGTCGGCGTTGGAGATGGGGAGTAGATTAACACGTTCGATGACGAGATAGTCGCCGGCTGCTCCATTGAGGTTCGTCCGCCAAGGGGCCCAGCCAGCCCAGCTAGTTCCAGCTGCAGGAACCGAACCATCTGTGGTGTCCCACACGTTGTTGAATAGAGGTATCGTGTTCAGATTGGCCGCTGTGGGCAGGGTTAACCCTGCGTGCATGCAGGACAAAATGAGTACCCGCTTCGGTGAGGTTACGGGCTCATAGATATATGAGCGCGCGATCTGGCGCTTGTTTGTGAGGAGCTCAGCCGAGCTGATGTCCGCAAAGTTCCACAGATCCTGATCCCACGAAAGGCGACTCGCGAGCACTGGATTCAAACCAGGTAGCCAACCTTTTGCTTTGAGGAAGTTTTTGACCTGTTCACCCAGGTTGTGGAGCGTATCAGTCTCAGCCCTAACCGCTGCCCGGTCGAGTGTTTGCAGGGCGCTCGGTGTGATCACTGCGGCGAGGATCGCCATGATCGCGAGCACGCCGATCATTTCGATAAGGGTAAACCCTGATCGCTGCGCGAGGGAGTGTGGCGCTGTGGATTTCATCGGGTATTCCACAGTTGCAGGATGGGGAGAACCACGGCCATGGCCACGAATCCGACCACGGCGATCAACGAAAGCATGATCACGGGATCGAAGATCGCGAAGACCACCTTGATCCGGCGCGGAATGGTTTTGTTGTAGAAGTCGGCCACGCTTTGCAGCGCGATATCAAGCGTGCCAGAAGTCTCACCCGTTGAAATCATGGTGACGACGGTGGGCGGAAAAATATCATGTTTCGCGAGACAGCGGCTGAAGGGAATGCCTTCAGAAACCGCGGTGCGCACTTCGTCGATGGCTTGTTCGAGCGCCTGATTGCCGACCAGTTTTTTGCAGATTTCCAGGCCGCGCAGCAGCGGGATGCCGCTCCGGTAAAGCATCGCGAGATTTTGCGTGAACCGCGAAAGGGCAAACATCGCGATGAGCTGGCCGAAAATCGGCAGCTTCATCAGTGCCCGATCAAACAGACAGGCATAACGCGGAATTTTCAAAGTCATTTTCAATCCCATCCAAATCGCGAAGCCTCCGCCGATGATGAAAGGCCATCCGTGGAGCAGCGCATTACTGATCGAGATGGTGATGCGAGTGACCAGCGGCACGCCGAGCGAAAGATCAGTCAACAAACTGACGAAGCGCGGCACGATAAAAGTGAACAGCAGGATAACGAGGGAGAACGCAGCACCGGTCACCATGAGCGGATAAATGAGGGCCTGCCGGATTTCGCTGATCAAACGATCCAGCCATTCGTAGTAACTGCTCAGTCCCTCAAACGATTCAGGCAGATGTCCGCTTACTTCGCCGGCGTGGACGATGGCGACGACCTGCGGCGGAAAACTGCGCGGAAACAGGGCGAGCGATTGATGCAACTGCACGCCGAGCGTGAGCTGTTCGCGCACGGTGGCCAAGACGGTGCCGAGCCGCGTGCCATCGGCATCATCGGCAAGCCGGGCGATCGCATTGGGGATGGGAATACCCGCGCGCAAAAGGAGCGTCATCTGCACGAAGAACCCGATGAGTTCGCCGCGTTTGACCGCAACGCCGTGAGTTTCGCTGGTCTCGATCGCCGTGCCCTCGCGTGCCTCGAGCAACCAGACGCCCGACGCGCGCAGCCGGTTTTCGGCCACGATGATGCTGTCTGCCTCGATGGCGCCCTGGACGACCTGGCCGGTCGCGTTGTATGCGCGGTATCGATACATGCTCATCGTCGTCAATGGGAGAAGGCTACGCGGAGGACTTCCTCCAGCGACGTGTCGCCGGCGAAGGCCCGGCGCAACCCGTCGTCGAAGAGGCGTGCCATGCCTTTTTCGCGAGCGAGCGCCTGAATCTTTTCCACGTTTCCGCCGGTGAGCAAAGGGTGATAATCCTCGTCGACTTCGAAGATCTCGAAAATGGCGACGCGGCCCTTGTAGCCCTGTTGACGGCATTCGGGGCAGCCGCGTGGGCGCCAGAGTTTGGGCTCTTGATCGGTTGGAATCGGAAGATTGAAAGTGCGCAGATGTTCGCACGGGTCGACCAAGGGTTCGCGACAAGTGGGGCAGAGACGGCGAACCAAGCGCTGGGCGATAATCAGACGCAGCGTGGCCGGCAGCAGAAAAGGTTCGACTCCCAAGTCGATCAGGCGTGGGACGGCGCTGATCGCGTCATTCGTGTGCAGAGAACTGAAGACCAGATGGCCAGTGAGGGCGGCGCGCACCATGAGCTGGGCTGTCTCGGTGTCGCGCGTTTCGCCCACGAGAATGACGTCGGGATCCTGGCGCAAAAGCGTGCGCAGGCCATTGCCGAAAGTAAGGCCGATCTTCTCGTTGATCATGGTCTGCCGTATCTGGGGCAGGCGGTACTCAATCGGATCTTCGAGGGTGAAAACGGAGCGCTCCGTGCGGTTCACGCCATTGAGCGCGGTGTAGAGTGTAGTTGTTTTTCCACTACCGGTCGGACCGGTGACGAGGACAATGCCGTGGGGCATGTTGACGGCCTTGCCCAGGCATTCCTCTTCTTTCGCGCGAAGGCCGAGGGAGCGGATGCTGCGCAGAAGATTGCCACTGTCGAGAATGCGCAGTACGATGCTCTCGCCATAACTCGTCGGCAGGCACGAAACGCGGAGATTCAGCTCGCGTCGACCCAGCGTGAAACTGAAACGACCGTCTTGCGGCAATCGCGTCTCGGAGACGTCGAGATTGGCCATGACCTTGATGCGGGCGAGAAAAGGGTCCTGTAGATCCTTGGGCACGAGCATGGACGATTGCATGATGCCGTCGGTGCGCATGCGGATGCGCAGGGATTTTTCGTCGGGCTCAAAATGAATGTCGCTTGCGGATTTTCGCACGGCGGCGGCGATGATCTGCTCGATGGCGCGGATGATGGGCGCGGTCGTATCGTCACCCCGCTTGTGTTCGTTGATCTTCATCAACTCGTCGATCGTTTCGTCGAGCGAGCCCTCGCGTTCGTGACACGACGCGAGTTTTTCGAGGATGTTGGGCTTGGGCGCGGTGAGAACGTCGACTTTGAGTCGGGTCAGCTGTTCGACGCGATCGATGGCGACCACATCGAACGGGTCAGCCATGATCAACGTGAGGGTATCGTGCGTATGCCGATAGGGAATGATTGCGGCTTCCTTGCAAAACTCGTAGGGTACGAGCGCGATCGTTTCCTGCACGGTCTCGATCTTGGAAACATCAATCGTGGGCGTCTGCGAGTCCTGCGCGAGGAACAGCGCGATGTCTTCTTCGGTCGCCAGTCCAAGTTTTTGGATGACGGCGCCCATCAACAGCCCGGAGCGCTTCTGCTCGCGCACGGCGAGTTCGAGCTGCTGGGGAGTAATCAGACCGGCTTCGACGAGCCGGTCACCCAGACGCTTCGTTGAGGACTTTTCGAAAAACAGGCCAAACTGCAGCCGCGCCAGATCCACTGGCTTGTCGCCATCTTGATTGATGATTTTTGCGGTGGCCATGAGATGACACGCGATCAGGGCCGGCCTTTAATGCCGACCCTGTCCTAAGGGGGAACGAGTCCTGTAAGTGGGAGAAAGTCGGCTTACTGGTGGACGATGTAGATATAGACAGTTGTACCGGCGGCGGTCGGCTTGGCGTAGACCACTTTGCCTCGATCGTCGGCAGTAGAGGTATCTGCCTCGGTGCATGCGTCGCCGTCGATGCGGAAGCTCAGTTCCTTGGCCTCGGTGCCGGTCACTCCGAAAATGACTGCGGAGACGACGCGTGCGCCGACGGGAAGGTTGTTTCCAGCGATGCCATCGAGGCGATAGTTTGCGCCGTTGGCTGCAGAAGGGACGCCGGTGGTGGAGGCAAGACAGATCAATTTTGTCTGATTGGTCTGGGCGGTGCCACCGGTTGCAGCCCAAACGCCGTTGGTGCGTTTCCAAGTGCCACCCGCGATCGCAGGGATAGTCTGAGGCGTGCCGATCTTTACCGCAAAACGTCCGTCGATCAGACCGTCTGCGACTAGAAGGTCGTCGAGGCGCGAAGTATTTGCCGTCACGGGAAGCGTGCCGTATTTCCCGGCGAACTCGACGACCGACGACTTCATGGCGCCCACCGAGCTGACCGCGCTCGTCAGGCGAGCCGAGGCGATGGTGGAGAACACCTTGGGGACGATGATGACGGCGAGCACGGCGATGATCGCCAGCACACCGATCATTTCAATAAGACTAAAGCCAGCTTGACGACGAGTGGACATCATTTGACGTGGGGAGATATTCATGGAGTTGAGGAACTTGGGGGGGTAGGGCGTATATCGACTCGGGATGGGCTGGCTTTAGCTCGGAAATGGGCGAATTCCCCTCGCGATATTTGGGCGTAGCTCAGCGTTAGGCTCATGAGGCAAGAGCACTTCGGCGAAGGTTGCGGCCGCGTGTCTTGCTCTTTCGGATACAAGCGAACTTCGGGTATTAGCTTGCCCGTCCTTCGGTGGAAGCGGACGTAATGACTGCACCTCAGTTACGGGTGCGCTCTCGGGAGGAGGTGGTCCTCGTTTACCCTAGTTCTTCCAAAGAAGTTTGTTAACTCGCCCCGCCTTCAGGCCGATAGATAGGGAGATTGCCCGGTATGCGTTGATTCCGGGCGTCCCCCTTTACCTTTAACCATGAATATCCTCGTCGTGGATGATGATCCGGTCGCCCAGCGGATCATGAAGATGTTTGTGGAGAAATCCGGCTACCAACCGGCCATCTACACGGACGGCCCGAAAGGACTGGAAGCGGCGCTGGCGCCAGATGCGCCACCGATCATCCTGCTCGACTGGATGCTGCCCGGTATGGACGGGATCGCAGTATGCAAAAAAATCCGCGAGGCAAAACCCAAGATCCGGCCCTATGTGATCATCCTCAGTGCAAAGCATGGCAAAGAAGAGATTGCAGCCGGACTGGATGCCGGAGCGGACGATTTTGTGTCAAAGCCTTTCAATGTGGGAGAAATGCAGGCGCGGCTGCGCGTCGCCCGCCGCCTGGTGGAATATCAAAGCGAACTGGTAAAACAGATCGAAGAAAACGAGACGCTGACCCAGCGCAACAGCATCCTCGGCGAACTCATCAGCAAGCGGCAGGGCTCGGAGGCGGAGACGCTGCCGGTGCCTAAACCAGTGGAATCCGACAAGCATGCGGAGAAAAAAATGGAGCCTTCGCCGGCCAGTTTCTCGGGGCATGAGGTTCGCTACATGCTGTCGATTGCCTTGCTCGAACTGCGTCTTGCTTTGCAGGGAGTGACGCCGCGTTCACGTCCGCCGGAATTCAGGCTGACGGAGTATTGTGCGTGGAATGGTTTGCTGCTGCCCGAACTCGACGTCTGGCTGGATATCGTATTGGTGGGGGCAAGCAGCGTGGTGGAGAAACTCTTTGAGCAATCACTCGGACGTCATCCGCAGTCGGAGGCTGAAATTACGGGCTTCATGGCTGAGATGGCGCGCATGGTGGCGATCGGTTTTACCCGCATGTTCAAGATGCGGACGGTGGAAGGGGTGCAACCTCTAATGTCGCGGGCCTTGCGTCTGTCGATCTCGACCGCCTCCGTTCCCCTGCCGCTTGAGACCAAGTCCTACGATCTCGTGGTCGAACAGCTGCCTTTCCGGCTTTTGACCGCGTCCGAACCTTGTGTGAAACGGGTGCTGGCACCTTCGGCGGTGCATACCCTCGACGTTCTGGCCGGCCCATTTCCGCCCAGAGAAATGAGCTCGGTGCCGACCTTCAACGAGGGTGTGGTTATGACACCGCGATTCATCGAGAAAATGCTTAGCCACGACGTGGCCGTGCAGCAGGGTGAATGTGCCGCGGTCCGGCGTCCGACGAAACTCGCCCGTTATTTCAACGCTTAAGGCGGCGACTGCGTTATCGAATAAGGCGAAGGTTATCCGGGAGGCATTTGATAATTTGTATTTCCGGCCGATATAAGCATGGGCGAAATCCAATCCGTGGATATGGCCTGAGACGTTTTGCGAAACACCCAGACCAAATTTGCCCTGAGATCGGAGTAGTTGGAGGAATCCATGTCCACGACCGCGCAACCTGATATAGCAAAAATTCTGGCCGGAGTCGGCAATCTACTGCCTGACTTGCTGGCAGTTTTTAGCGCAGACAAACTGTTGCTGATTCAGATCAACGCTGCGGGAAAGAAGCTGCTTGATCCCTCGGGGACCCGGTCGTTGGAAAAAACCGCACTCACCGACATCATCGGAATTAACGATATCGACCGGTTCCGCCGTGAGGTCCACCCGCAAGCCCTCGTGCTTGGGCGCTGGGCTGGCGGTCTGGTGCTCCGTGATTTTCTTGGGACCGAATTTAACTGTCAGGTCAAGTTGATCGAGATCCCCGCGATCATTGAAGGGACTGGTCGCTGTCTTTGCCTGCACGCGAGCACTGCCGCACAGGAAAGCGCAAACAAGGATCTGGTGTCCGATCCCGACATGCTGAGTGCCCTTCTGGCGACCTCGCAGAACACCATTTACTTCAAAGATACGGCCAGCCGTTTTTTACGCATCAGTCATTCATTGGGGAAAAGACTTGGGCTCGCCGATTCGCGCGATGCCATCGGAAAAACGGATTTTGATTTCTTTACGGCCGAACATGCAGCCCCAGCTTTTGAGGACGAACAGCGGATAATTAAGTCGAATGAACCGCTGATCGATCACGAAGAAAAAGAAACCTTCGGTGGTGGAAAGATCGCCTGGGTGAGCACGTCGAAATTCCCATTTCATAACCGGGAAGGAAAACTAATTGGCACTTATGGTATTTCACGGGACATAACAGCGTGGAAGATCGCGCAAGAGGAGTTGCGGCGAAATGAGCTGACCTTGCGCAGCATCTTTTCTGCCGCTCCCATTGGCATCGCTTTGGTGCATGGGCGGGATATTTTGAAGGTGAATAATCTGTTGTGCGAAACTGCTGACCGCACTCCTGATGAGCTAATTGGGAAATCTTCCCTCCCACTGTATCTCAACGAGTCAGAATATGTCAGGGCAGGTCACGAGTTGTATGACAGTCTCGTGGAACGTGGACGGACGAGTACCGAAACGATCTGGCGACGTAAGGACGGGTCGTTGGTCGACGTGCAGATGACTGCTGCTGCAATCGATCTCGGCGATGGCGACGCGCAGGGCTGGAGGATCGTCACAGTTCTCGACGTGACCAAAAAGAAACGGCAAGACGAAAAACTGCGGATGCTGTCCAGTGCCGTCGACCAAAGCCCCATATCAATCGTAATCGCCGACACCCAAGGCCGGATCGAGTACGTCAACCCGTACTTTGAAAAGATCTCAGGTTTTTCTGCGGCAGAGGCCATTGGCCAGACTCCACGGATCTTGAAATCTGAATACCACACGCCGGAATTCTACCATGCTTTGTGGACAACCATTTCTGCCGGTCACGAGTGGAGCGGCGATTTCCATAACCGACGGAAAGATGGAACGGCTTTTTGGGAACGGGCCACGATTTGTGCTATTCGCGGACAGAATGGCAAGATCGCCCATTTCGTCGCGGTCAAGGAAGACATCACGGACCGCAAACGGGTTGAAGCGGAGGCTCGTGAGCTGGAGACGAGATCGCAGCTCTCGCAGAAGATGGAATCGGTCGGAATGCTGGCCGCTGGCGTGGCGCACGAGATCAACACACCCACCCAGTACATTACCGACAACGTCCGGTTTCTCACCGATAGCTTCACGCAGCTTTTCAAGGTAATAGCTGGTTATAAGTCGCTGGCTGCTTTGGCGGAAGGGCATGCGGAATGCGCACAACTGCTCAAAGCGGTGCAGGCGGTTGAGAAGGAAAACGAGCTCGATTATCTCCTTGCGGAGATTCCGCGCACCCTTGAGCAATCGCTGGAGGGTTTGGGCCGGATCGGACGGATCGTGTCGTCGCTGAAGGAGTTTTCCCACCCCAACCAGGCAGAAAGAAGCGGAGCCAACCTGAATAAGGCGATAGAGACCGTGGTGGCGGTGTCGCGGCACGAATGGAAATACGTCGCCGATGTCGTCACCGAATTCGATCCGAAGCTGCCACAAGTGGACTGCGTCCTCGACGAAATCAACCAGGCGGTGCTCAACCTGGTGATCAACGCCGCGCACGCCATCGGCGATGCGATCAAGCAGCGCGGTCTGAAACGCGGAACTATAACCATCAGAACGCGGCAGGAGCCGGGCTGGGCGGTGGTTGAAGTGGAAGACACCGGGACGGGGATTCCGCCGGAGGTGCGCAACAAGATTTTCGATCCATTCTTTACCACCAAAGGCATTGGCAAGGGGACCGGCCAGGGGCTGGCGATCGTGCAGGCCGTGATCGTGAAGGGCCACTCAGGGAAGATCGATTTCATCACCGAGGTGGGCAAAGGCACAACCTTCAGAATATTCCTGCCGCGGTCGGATTCTCATCCGTCGCGCGCCGGCATTTCGGACGCCGTCAGGTCCTAAATCGTTTTTATCAACCGAAACTCTATTTATTCCCCACCATGATACTGCCTCCACTTAACCCCAAGCAGACGGTTGTATCGAATCGCATTCTTTTCGTCGACGACGACCGCAATCTCCTCGCTGCCATGCAGCGGACCCTGCGCAAACGCTTTAACTTCGACATCGCCGCCGGTGGCGAAGAAGCGCTCCAGCTGGTCAAAGATAAAGGCCCCTACGCTGTGGTTGTGGCTGATATGAGTATGCCATCGATGAACGGCGTCGAACTGCTCGAAGCGATCCATGGTGTCGCGCCTGACACCGTCCGCGTCATGCTGACCGGCAACGCCGATCAACGCACCGCTGCCGAGGCGGTCAACCGGGGCAACGTTTTCCGCTTTCTCTCGAAGCCATGCTCGCCCGAGGAACTTAGCGCCACGCTCGATACGGCGTTGAAACAGTACGAACTTGTCACGACTGAAAAAGCGCTGCTCAGCCTCACGCTCAACGGCTCTCTGCAAGTCCTCACCGACATTCTTGCGATGCTCGACCCCGACGCGTTTGGCCAGGCGCAGCTGCGGCGTTCAGTGGCACGGGAAGTAGCGGCGCAGCTGGGGATCGAGGCGACCTGGGATGTGGAAATCGCGGCGTTGCTGGCCGAGATCGGCCTGGTCACGCTGCCTCCTGTTTTGCGTGAGAAAGTACGCATGCGCCAGACGTTGACCGATAACGAACGGCAGCTGGTCGATCGCATCCCCGAGTTTTCGGCGCGGCTGCTCGGCAGCATTCCGCGCCTGGAATCCGTGGCCCGCGCCGTCCTGTATCAGAATAAAAACTACGATGGCACAGGTTTCCCG
>Ga0302294_10000332_pt1 | contig 14571 bp, 13 predicted proteins | sample III_Fen_N2_3_FD_194550 | JGI IMG/M metagenome (GOLD analysis project Ga0302294, IMG submission 194550) | Peat permafrost microbial communities from Stordalen Mire near Abisko, Sweden - III_Fen_N2_3 | ecosystem: Environmental > Terrestrial > Soil > Wetlands > Permafrost | place: Sweden: Abisko...
TTACGCAAGGCCAGCTAGCATAGTGGTTCTGTATCAGGGCTGACTTTACCCATGCCGATGAGTCCTTAATTTTTGTCATCCCCCGCCGACCCGCACCGCGGGACGGCGGGGGATACGCTCTTCTGGTTCTTTTCCGCAATATCTTCCTTCATGCTTTTCACTTCCCCACCAACCATCCCTGTCCCAGGATCGGTGCGGGCGTCCACGTCAACACGAACAGCCCAACCGCTACCACTGAAAGTCCGATCCGGCCTTTGCTCAACTCTGGCCACGGAGCCACCGGAGGATGCCGCCGCCCAATCAGCCCCAGGATCAGCGCCCATACCAGCCAGCCAACCCAGAACAGGGAAAGCAGCGCCAACACGGCGACGGTCGCTGTGGTCACCCACTTGTGCGCCCTTGGAGCAACCGCATACACCAGGTGCCCACCATCGAGCTGGCCACCCGGCAACAGGTTCAAGGCTGTCGCCAGCATACCGACCCACGCTGCTACTCCCACCGGATGCAGGTACATCATGCTTAGCGATGGCGTTTGCGGCAGCACAAGCCGTACCGCGACGTGCGAGATATGAAAGATCAACGGATAGCCCAAGTCAATCAGCGACCCCGAAGCCTGCGGCAAGATTGGTTTCGATAGCACCAGTCCGCCCAGCAAGACCGGCACAGCGACTACGAATCCGGCGATTGGGCCTGCGATGCCTATGTCGAATAGCGCCTGTCGAGTGCGAATCGGCGATTTAATTCGGATGACGGCGCCGAACGTTCCAATCGGCGAAATGAACGGGCCCGGCAGGAAATACGGAAGCGTCGCAAACACGCCGTTACGCTCGCAATACACGAAGTGCCCCATCTCATGCGCTAGCAGGATGCACAACAGCGTTGTCGCGAACGGAATACCCAGCGTTAGTCTCTGCGGTTGCTGCAAGATCCACTTCAACGGAAACGGAAGATCGAGCACCACCGGTCCCGCGATGTGCAAGATTTTGTGCGTCAGTAGCGCCGGTAGTTGGTACTCCTCCGAGGTAAACGCCGGAAGGTTGTGGTCGAAGTTATATTGCAGATGCGCGCCGACCACCAGCGTTGTCAAAAGCGTCAGCAGCAGAAGCAGGATGTGCAGCCAGTACCTGCGACTGCGCGAGCGGGCGACCATCAACACCTTGTGGAAGCGCGGAGGTTCTAGTGGACGGACCAAAGGTGTCGAGGGATCGGACATGTTTACTTCGTTGCGTATCCGCAGCTAGCATCGATCTGACACAACGACGCTCTCCATCACCGCAGCATTCGGGTGACAGGCGCTGGACTTACTACTCGATCGACTGCAGCTCTTTGCCGGGCTTGAAGCGCACGGCCTTGCCGGGCGGAATGTTGACCTCCGCCCCGGTGCGCGGGTTACGACCGATGCCGGTCTTGCGCGGGCGGACGGTGAAGACGCCGAAACCCCGCAGTTCAATGCGGTCGCCCTTCGCCAAAGCATTCTTCATGCTCTCGAAAACCGTCTCCACGGCCATCTCGGCCTTGGTTTTCGTCACCCCAGTCTTCGTGACAACCTCGTTAATCAGGTCCAGTTTGATCACAGATGGCTCCGCAATTGTTCTTTCCCCGGGAACCGCTCTAACCCGAGCGCTGGTGAGATTCTACCCGACCTTGCCGTTTCGCGTAAGTCTTAGTTTGTCTGTAAGTTAGAAATTTTTCAACCCCGCTCGCCCGCCCGGATTCGCAGCCATTGTCAACCACGATCGATTCCGTCCCTGGCCTTGAACGGGACGGCCTTCAAGCCGTCCATTTCGGCCTTGATGTCATCGCGGCTTTAAGCCGCTGAGTACTTTTCGTTCTGACTTGTTGAGACTCTCCCGAGCCTGGGTGAAGCCGCTCAATGAGGGCTTGATCCGAAAAACGAGAACCGACAACTGATCCGCCATTGTCAATCCACAACCCCATTCCGTAAGATGGCCTCACCGTTCCTTGCATCCCCGAACGAGTCCGGCCCACCCGCCGCATCTAGGAGTTCCATGCCCATTCTTAGTGACCGCTGGATCCGCAAGATGGCCCTCGAGCACGACATGATCAATCCCTTTGCGGAGAAACAGGTCCGCGAAGGCGTCATCTCCTACGGTTTGTCCAGTTACGGTTACGATCTGCGCGTCGCCGACGAATTCAAAATCTTCACCAACGTCAACAGCACTATCGTTGACCCGAAGAAGTTCGACGAACGCTCCTTTGTCAGCCTGGAATCCGACGTCTGCATCGTGCCGCCAAACTCATTCGCCCTGGCGCGTTCCGTCGAGTACTTCAAGATTCCCCGCGACGTGCTCACCATCTGCGTCGGCAAGTCCACCTACGCGCGCTGCGGCATCATCGTCAATGTGACGCCGTTTGAGCCCGAATGGGAAGGCTTCGTCACCCTCGAGATCTCCAATTCCACGCCTCTGCCCGCGCGCATCTACGCCAACGAAGGCCTCTGCCAGATTCTCTTCTTCCAGGGCAACGAGCCCTGCGAGGTCAGCTACAAAGACAAGAAGGGCAAGTATCAGAACCAGTCGGGAATCGTGCTGCCGAAACTGTAGATCCTCCACCCCGTCCGACCAATGAAAAACCGCGCCTTTGGGCGCGGTTCAGACTGCTGACAAAGTACCAAACAAGGCTCTCGTTTTCCACGGGAGCTTTGTGTTTTTATGCCTACATGTTGAAAAAAGCTGAAGTACAGCAGCAGGAGATGGAGATGGTGACGATAGAGTCGCTGGTTCCTTGCGATCATCTGCTGCGCCGGATCGAGGGGGCCATCGATCTGGAGTTCATTCGCGAACGGGTGCGGCATTTGTACTGCGAGAACAATGGGCGACCGGCACTGGATCCGGTGGTGTTGTTCAAGCTGCTGCTGATCGGGTATCTGTTCGGCATCCGCAGCGAGCGGCAACTGATGCGCGAGGTGCAGTGCAACGCGGCCTACCGGTGGTTTCTGCGGCTGAAGCTGACCGACAAGGTGCCTGACGCCTCGACGCTGAGCCAGAACCGGCGGCGGCGTTTTCGCGACAGCGATGTGTATCAGCAGGTCTTCGACGAGGTGGTGGAACTGGCCTGCCGGAGGAGCCTGGTGACGGGCCAGGTGCTCTACAGCGACTCGACGCATCGGAAGGCCTCGGCCAACAAGAACAAGTTCGATGTGGTGCGGGTGCAAGTGAAGCCGGTGGAGTACCTGGTGCAACTGGAAGCAGCGGTCGAGCAAGACCGTGCCGAGCACGGCAAACGGGAGTTAAAGACAAAAGCCGCGGCGCCGCAGACGAAAGAGATCAAGGTAAGCCGCAGCGATGCCGAGTCGGGCTACATGGTGCGCGAGGGCAAGCCGAAGGGCTTCTTCTATCTCGACCATCGCACGGTGGACGGCCGGCACGCGATCATCACCGACACGCATGTCACCCCGGCCAACGTGCACGACTCGGTGCCGTACCTGAAACGGCTGGATCGGCAGCGTGAACGCTTTGGTTTTCAGGTGCAAGCCGTGGGACTGGATGCCGGCTACTCGACCGCGGCGATCGCCAAGGGCCTGGAAGAACGCGACATCTACGGAGTGATCGGCTACCGCACGCCGAACCATGGGGAAGGGTTGTTCCGCAAGCGGCAGTTCCGTTACGAGGAAGAACAGGATGGATATGTCTGTCCGGCGGGGCAGCTGCTGGTGTACCGCACCACCAATCGCGAAGGCTATCGTCAGTATCACTCGGATGCGAAGATATGTTTGCAGTGTCCCTTGCGACAGCAGTGCACCCGCAGCCGCAACGCCACCAAGGTCGTAACCCGCCATGTGTGGCAGCGCTGGAAAGACCGGGTGGATGCGCACCGATTGGAGCCACGGGGGAAGCGCATTTACAAACGACGAAAAGAGACGGTGGAGCGCAGCTTCGCCGACGCCAAACAACTGCATGGACATCGCTACGCCAGGATGCGTGGGTTAAGTAACGTTCGCGAACAGTCGCTGCTGGCAGCCGTGGCGCAGAACATCAAGAAAATCGCCCTGCTGCTGAGCGCGGCAGGGCCGCAAATACCGCCTTTCACGCGCTATCGGCTGCTGTTGCTCTACTGGCGGCTGCTCACGCTCGCGTCGACGCTCTAGATCTGCGTTTTCGCCGATTCACCAAAAAACTCACAATAACAAACCCACCCCAAATTGGGTGGGTTCGTCAGCAATCTGCGCGCCTTTGGGCGCGGTTTCTACTTTCGCGAAAACCTCGGCAGCCTACTTGCCGTCGCCTTCTTCGTTTTCCTTATACATGTACTTAATGCTGGGCTTGTAGATCAGCAGGTTCGGTTCACCTTCGCGGGTCACCTTCAGGCAATACTTGTCGTACCACTCGATGACGCCGTGCACCTCTTCATCGTCTTGCAGCACGAGAACCATCGGCGTTTTGGACTGCATCTGTTTCTGGTAGTAAAAATTCTCGGCATGGGTCTGCTCCGGCGGTGCGAGCTTCTTTCCTCCATTCGCGGGCCGTTCTGGTCGGTCGGCGCGCTCGCGGCGATCTCCATTTTCGGGGCGGGGGGACTCGGCGCGACGCAAAGTAGGACGAATCAGGCGTCGGTTGGCGTATACGTCGGCCTCGTTGCCGCGGCTAATCACAGGGGAATCCAAGGAATCTTTCATGGCGCTTGCTCCTTCAAATGACACACCAGCGTTACCATTGCAGCCACCAGCCGCCTGCTTCGTTTTTCGGTCTGGCTAGACTCTGGACGTGGAGTTCCAAGAGGCCTTCGGGTGTGAACTTGGCGATACCCTAACACAGCCTCCCCGCCAAAACAATGAGTTGCGTCACAAAATTGCGCACGAGTACATTTAGCGCTCTAGCGAGGCCGAAAAGGCGTCCAACGCCAGCGTTCGCAATAGGTTACGGCGCATTCCGGTCTCCAATTCTCCCAGTCGGTTAGCTGCCTCCACCAACCACGCGAACTCCACCTGTTCCGCCATCTTTCCTAGCTGCCCTGCGATATCGGTGTTCCGAACCAACTCCGGCGTCCCTGACTTCAGGAACAACATGTCCTCGAGGAGCGAGTACAGCGTACGAATGGTCAGGTCGAGCTTCGACTTGCCATCCGCGCCTGACCGGTAGGAATCCGTCACCCGAAACAGATCGCTGTGTTCCTTTTCCCCGAGCGCGGGCCCGAGCAGCGCCAGCGCGTCCTGTCTTGCAGCCACGTATTTCGCCAGATCGAAGCTCGCCGCCCGACCGAGTCCGCCGCCACAGAGTCGTGCCACCAGCCCACGCTCCTTGGGCTTGAGTTCGGGACGGTTCTTCGCCAGGTACTCCTCGACCAGATCGAGCGGTAGTGCCGACAGCTTGAGTTGCATGCACCGCGACCGAATCGTCGGCAGCAGCGCCGACGGATTGTCAGTCAACAGGAAGATCGTGGCAAAGTCCGGCGGCTCCTCAAGGATCTTCAGCAAGGAATTCGCCGCCTCCTTCATGAAGTCGGCTTCGCTGAAAATGTAGACGCGGTGGCGCCCTTCCGAGGGGCGATAGTAAATCTCGTGGATGACATGCCGGACCTGGTCCACTTTCACCAGCATCTGCGGCGGGTCGGGCGGTATCACCGTGACATCGGGATGCGTCTGCACCAGGATGCGCGTCTCGCGTTTGTCGGCATCGCGCAGGTTTTCGCGGGCTTCCACCGCTTCGGCGAATCGATCCTCCAGCGCGTCGGCCCCGCCGATTCGTACGCAGTTCGTACACACACCGCAGAAGTCAGGAAGCCCATCCGTCTCCGGCTGTTGCAGGCAGTTCATGGTTTTGGCAACCATCTGCGCCAGTGTGAACTTGCCCGAACCTTGCGGTCCCGAGAGGATCACCGAATGGGGAAAGTGGCCGCGCACCAGCATCTCGCGCACAGTGAGCACAACATCCGGATTGCCCTGAAACTCACCGAATGGCATCGGAATTCCTTCTTCCGTCAGGCGAGGCAGATGTCGCTGATTCGGTCGCTCCCAGCAGTCTCTCCCGCACCACCCTCAAAATCTCCGGATGCACCACGTCAGCCGGCCGGCGCGCATCCACCATGGCCACTCGCTGCGGTTCCCGTTCGGCGATGGCCCGGAACGCCTCCTGAACGCGGGTAAAGAAAGCGTAGCTCTCCTGTTCAAAGCGGTTTTCGTCAGCAAGCGCACCGTCGGTTGCTATCTTGTTGCGGCGTCGTGCGCGCTTCACGCTGTGCTCGACGTCGGAGTCCATCAGTATTGTGAGGTCCGGCCAGAAGCCTCGGCACAGGACCTTATGGAGTTGGAGTACAGCATCGCTGCCCAGCTTTCGTCCTCCGCCTTGATAGGCTTCGGTAGAGTCAGTGAAGCGGTCACAGAGCACCCACTTTCCACTCTCGAGCGCGGGCAAAATGACTTGTGCGAGTTGCTGCGCACGCGAAGCAAACATCAGCGCCATTTCCGCCATCGGATCCAGTCCCGCAGTGCGCGAATCCAGCAGCACCGCGCGGATGCGCTCGCCAATCTCGGTGCCGCCGGGTTCGCGAGTAGTCAGGACTTCAACGCCGTCCGCCCGCAGCACCGTTGCCAGCTTCTCCAACTGAGTGGATTTACCGCAGCCGTCGAGGCCCTCAAAGGTAATGAACTTCCCGCGTTCGAGCTGATTGCTCACGCGGCCATCATATCAATCGCGGGCCAAATGTGGCTGCGAGCGCACATGATAACCTCAAGGATCGGAATCATTCTGTGGCAGCATGCCAAGGGGATTGTTCACATGATTGAGAGACTGAAGGAAACCGGCGGCTGGGGGTTCGGCTTCAAGATCGCCGGCAAAGTAACGACCGAAGACGTCAAAGCGTTTGAGCCGCAGCTCGAGTTCGCGATCGCCGAGCGCAAGAAGCGTCCGCTGGGCCTGCTCGCCGACATAACGGAGATGGACGGCGTTGACCTTGCGGCGCGCTGGGAAGAACTGCGCTTCTTGCATAAGTATTCCGACCACATCGCGCGGGTTGCGTTGGTGGGCGCGAAACCGTGGGAAGAAGTCGTTTCGACCTTCGTCGGCGGAACGGTATTGTTTGCGGCCGAAACTCACTACTTCCATCCTGAAGAAATTCAGCAGGCTTGGTTGTGGGTGAAGACCGCGAAGCACGCTGATGACGTCCCCGTGCGTCCGATTTACCAGGGCGGAATCTGGCGCGATTACCGGGAAGAATTCAACCTCTAGCTGTCAGCTCTCAGCTTTCAGCCGTCAGCTCTTAGCTTTCCGCCTCCTTATGGTTTGTCGTCCCGAGCGGAGCTGAGTCGAGGGACCTGCATTTCCTGTACCGCTGGGTGTCCCATCCCCTTCTATTGGAAAGGGTAGGAACGCCAATCTTCACTGACAGCTAATAGCTGACACCTGACAGCTATTCCCCCACCCCCTCAAACAAATCCGTCTCCCACTTCGCCTCCTGCGGCTCAAGCGTCGCTGCAAGATGAAACATCTCCGACGTCGGCATTTTGCCAAGGTTCTGGCGCACCCGCACAAACAGGGGCTGTTGCGTTTGATGCTTCATAAACGCCTCATTCTTGCGTTCAAATCTCTCCGCGCCCACTTCGATTCGCGCCGTCACAGTTGGCGGACACGTTGGCATGCGGTCGGGCAACTTGAAGTTGGCCGCTGCGTAATAGAGCTTCTGTGCCGCGTGTAGTGGCAGACCCGAAGCAATTTGCTCGGGATAGCGATCAGGGCGCCCCGCCCAGTGAAATGCCTGGGTGGCGAAGGTCCCGGCCATCGCGTGGTCGGGATGTCCGGTGAGTCCTCCGTCCTGCCCAAAGGTGAGCACCATGTGCGGACGGATGGTTCGAATCCTCGCAACCAGTTCTCCGACGACCTCGTGAAAGTCCGCGCGATCAAGCTTGCTGTCGGGATACGACAGCACCTCGCCGTGCCTGATTCCCAGTACTTCGCAGGAAGCCTGAAACTCGACCGTGCGTAACCGGACCAGCTCTTCGTCCGTTCGGGCGGTGCCACGGTTCTTAGCAGCGGTCCCAGCGGTGAGGCAGACGACCGACACCTCGACGCCGCGATCCGCATAGAGCGCCAACGTTCCGCCGAAGGCTCCAGCCTCGTCGTCGGGATGAGCGGTAATGCAGAGGAGTCGGAACATAGTCAGGATTCAGAGTAACGCAGGTCGCGTTCCTGTTTTTGGGAGTCAGTGTTCACCGGGCATGGGATGTTCCCGGCTGCAACGAAGGAGACCACTCCAGGGTGGGATCCTGCCTGTCCACCGAGGGCGAGGAGATTTTCGACGGGGTAACGTAAACAAGCTGAGCGACCACGTGCCGGGCCTCATCGGGGCTAGCTAGGGTCAAGACCGGAATGATGGCTTCCCCGGATTGAGTAAGGGTGATCGTCTGGTCAAGACGAACAAATTGATCCTCGCCGGGATAGACCTCAACGCTAATCGAAACACCTCGACCGGCGACGATGCGGTGTTGACCTGGCGCTGCGTGGATGGCGAAGAACTTGCCAGGCTTAAGCTTGGCGATTTGCGCCCCGTCATAGGTGATTGGCAGCCAGGAATTTTGGCCAGAGCCCCACGCAGAATAAACATAGATACGCGCCGAATTTTCGGAGGCGAGAGGGCACGAGAGCGAGAGCCCAAGCAGCGCGAGAAGCGAAAGTCGGAAGGCGCGGATCATGGAGGAACCCGGGTGGGCCCGATGAACCATCGTATACGGTATACGCCGTAACCGGAAGAAGCCGGCGGAAAGCGAGTTGTCTATAATCCTCGCACCCGGGGGTGGGGGTGAAGAATGCGGCTGTGGTCACGACAGGCGACACGTATAGCGATCGTGATGTTGGCGATGGTGGGGTCCGCGTGGGCGCGTCCGGCGGAGAGGAAGTTTCTGTGGGTCTCGGATATCCACTTCAATCCAATGGCGGATGCCGCGTTAGTAAGCGAACTGGAAAAGGCCGAGCCGGTGCAGTGGGAGGCGATTCTGAATCGCACCTCGCCTAATACGTTCAGCCAGTACAAGTCGGACACGAACTGGTGGTTGCTGAAGTCGGCGCTGGCGCAGTTTCCCAAGACGATTCGGCATCCTGAGTTTGTGATGGTGACAGGAGACCTTCTGGCGCACGACTTCCCGGCGACGTTTCAAAGCGCGACCCACGACAGCGACCAGCAGCACTACCGCGACTTCGTGCTGAAGACGGTCGAGTTCCTGGCGCTGAAGCTGCAGAAGGAATTTCCGGGCACGAAAATCTTCGTCACTCCCGGCAACAACGACAACGATTGCGGAGACTACACCATCCAGGCGAACGGAGACTTCCTGAACAATACGGCGCACGTCGCAAACGAGCTGGCGGGTGGGGACAAGGACTTTTCGAATACGTGGAGGACGCTCGGCAGTTTCAACGTGCCGCATCCGACGATTGCCGGCGTGCACATCGTGTCGCTGAATAGCATCTTCCTGTCGCAGAAGTATCAGCCGCTGAGTTCTGCCCAGGGCTGCAAGCCCGTACCTTCGACGGCCGCCGCAGACCTTATGGCCTGGCTCACTCATGAGCTGGCTGCAGCGGCGCAGGCTCACGAAAAGGTGTGGCTGATGTTTCACATTCCGCCAGGAATCGATGGATATGCGACGGCGATGCAGCGGAAGAAGCTGATCGCGGGAGGCGCAGCGGACAGCGCGGATACCTGCTCGCAGTCGATTGTCCCGATGTGGGCGACGCAGTGGACAGCGCAGTTTGATGCGCTGCTGACCCGGTATCACGACACCGTGGTGACGAGCTTTGCGGCCCACACACATTCGGATGACTTCCGCGTGATGGGCCAGGAGTTTGTGTTGATGAATCCTGCGATTTCTCCGGTGTATTCGCAGAATCCGGGATATCGGGTGGTGAGTTACCGCCACGACGGGACGCTGGCGGACCAGTCCACCTACTACCTGACCAACCTGCCGGATGCGAATTCGAAGAAGAAGGGCAAGTGGAAGAGGGAATACCAGTTCACGCGGCAGTGGAAGACGAAGACGTTGGATGCAGCGAGCTTGAACCGGGTGTATGGCGAAGTAGTCGCCAACGATCAGGGGCGAGCGAATTGGCTGAAGGTGTATGCGGTGTCTGGCCCAGCGCTGGAGGGAGAAAAGCCGATTGTGCGCGCGTTGTATTGCGCAGTAGAAGGGCTGAGTGTGGAGAACTACAAACAGTGCTACTGTGAGGCGGAGAAATAGCGGCCAGTGACCCGTGATCAGTGGCTAGTCAAAAGCAGATTCCCCGCGTACTCGTTCAACTCCTTCTCGCCGATGCGGCGGTAGAGAATTTCCTGGCGACCTTCCTCGGTGTTTAAGTACCACTTGCCGCTTTTCTTGATTATTAGGAATTGGCAGAGGCCACTCTTGTTCGCCAACAACGATGGTGGCGCGGTTCGGATTCGACTTGTAAACCTGGACGGAGTGTTTGGCGGCGGCCTCTTTGGCGAAAGCCTGGGCATTCTCCTTGTCCTGAACGGCGTCGGAGGGATTCGACTACGTCTTTGCCATCAGGACCAAGAATCGCCAGAAGTTCAGGCATGTTGAAATTGCCGGCCGCCTTGCACGGTGTGTCTGCACGTGGACGATGTGCGCGCATTGGGCTACGCTGGGTCGCGTTCTATTTCGGGGCCGGTTTCAGAACCACCTGATTGCGCTCGTCACCGGCGATGATGCGGTTGAACTTCTTCAACTCATCGGCGTTGCTGGCGGGCACGCTGAGCTGCTTGATTTCGAAGCTGCGGGTGTATCGAATCACGGGCCCGCTCACTTCAGTTTTGGAATGATAGCTGCCAAAGCTGTAGTCGGCGTTGACCGGCGCAGGCAACTCGTCAACAACATAGCCAGCGGGCAGTGTGATCTCAAACGTATCGGTATCGAGCGCGGGACCTGGGAACTCAACTGCGAATTTACGAGGCTCCTTGGTTTCAAGTATTCCGTCAGCCTTGGTTCCGAGGACGCGTGGCCGCACGAGTATGAGGTCGCCCGCGGTCTTGGTGTAATTCGGGGCCTCGAAGGAGTAGTTGAAGCCGAAGGGCTGGTCGTTCTGCTCAAGGTTCGACATGCTGGCCTTCAGGATGTGAAACGTGGGCAAAGAATTGGCCAGCAATCCTTCGATGGGTTTGATTTGTTCTCGGCTGCTGGGAGTGGTGAGCATAGCGTGGCGTTCGTCGCGCGCGCGGTCGCCAAGGCGAAGCTCCTGGACATCGCCCTTCAGTGTGCCCTCAGGATCGAGAGTGAGCTTGGCAGTGCGCTTGATGCCGTTCATCGCGGAAGGCTGCTCCGGCAACTGGACCAACTCGCCGCCGTCAGCCGTTACCAGCAGGCCGTAGTTTTGCTGGAGGTGTCCGGAGATCTGGCCAAACGGAGTGAGAGGATTCGTTGGATCGAAAAAGAGCAGCCGGCCGTATGTGGGATCGTTGCGGACGGCGATCAGCGACGGATCGTTAAGGCTGTCGGGGAGTTTGATGGCCAGAATGGCGTGGTTGAATCCGCCGACGTGGGCCGCCGTGGAAGAAGTGACGGCGCCGCGGCGAGTGTTGATGATGACGTAGTACGAATCAATTCCAATCTCGTGAAGCATCGCCGACATCAGAGTGGCTTTGTCTTTGCAGTCACCGTAGCGGTGGGTGTAAACCTCAATCGCAGGGTGAGGTTGGAAGCCACCGATGCCCAACTCGATGGCCACATAGCGGATCTCGTGCTGCACGAAATTGGCGATCGCCTGCATCTTCTTCAGTGGCGTGGAAGCGGACGCGGTCATGTTGAGGACCGACTGCTTCAAATCCGGAGACACGTCGCGACGGCCCTGGACCAGGTTCACATACCACATGCCCATCTGCTGCCAGTTGGCGAAGCCTTTCTGCCCTGGTCCCCCAGGGGGGAAGAAGGAGACGATCATCTGTCCAGCAACGCCGGCCATCGGAGGCATGTCCTCCTCCCAACGGATGGAGGGCACGTCGCGGACCGTCCACTGCCACTGATTGTTGCCCGACTCCGTGGGCTGTACCTCGGGATGGTTCAGCCACGTCGCGCGATACTCCCACTGGGCAGGAAGAACAAGGGAATAGTGCTGCTCTACCGCCGGGATCCGGTGCTGGAAGTGCCACAAATCCTGCAACAGCATGGGCTGCTCTTCAGTGTCGTACTCGTAGCCGACGATGTTACCGGGGTCGCGCGCCGGAATCTCCAGCACTTTGTACTTCACGTCGGTCATGAGCTCGCCATATTCCACTCCACGAGGGCCCACTTCAAGGGCTTCCTTGTCGCCGACTTCATAGTCTTTGCCCTGCTGGGGAATGCACCACGCGTGGAGATTGAAAACCTTCTTATGTGCATTTAGTTCCACAGCCACAATGCCGTGTTCGCGTCCTGCAGGCCGCAGAATCTTGTACGCCGCGCGCACGTGTTCCTTGATTTTGTCAGTGGAGACGACCGTGACCGTGTCATCAGAGTAGAGGAGAATGGCGTCGGTCTTTTCGTCATGGGCGGGCAAGGGAGTGCTGGACAGGGCGTGCAACCATGCGGGAGCGTCCCCGGCTACTGCACAGGGGGCAGCGCCAAAGAGGCACAGAGATACCGTCAGTAGAGCAAAGGCCAGCCGCGAGCTAATTGCTGGCTGACGTCGCGGCGGGTTGTAGGACGATCTGCTGCTCATCGCTGGTTTTTACCCCCTGAAAGAAGGTTCGCAGAGCTGAATAGTATTCCCGTCCAATCAGCAGGAAATCGACGGTCATCGTTCGGCTAAGGCGCAGGCTGCCTTTTTCATTGGACGAAGTTAGCGAGTAGGTGATGACATGTCCGTCCTGTTTGTGTGCAGGCGGGAGCGTTCCAATTTGCCAACCAACGGGAACGGCGACGGCAATGTCGTCGGTCTGTTGAAACGGAAATTCCATGTAGATAGGATGGGTGCGGTCGGCGTGATCGAACAGGTGCTTCTCCTGGGCGGAGAACAGGCCGACAGGGAACAGCACGCGGCGCCCGGTTTGCGCAGCCCAGCCAGGCACTTTCAGATCGAACTCAGCGATGAGGGGCGCGGCGGCGCTGGTCCAGTCCGGTTGATTGGAGAGGGAAGCCTCGCTGGCTGCCGGTATCGAGCGCATTACAGATTCCTCAAGGAATTTCTTGCGGCCCGCCTCGTCTTCGTTGCGTTCTTCGCTGCGGCGGCGGGCGCCTTCGAGTCCAGTAAAGGTAATGGTGACCTTGCCCTCGAGGTCGCCGGTCTCGGTCAGTGTAAGGGTAGCCTTACGCGCGACCGTAGAGTCGGACGACGGAGGCAGGGGAGTCTGGATCCAGGTGCCGCCATCTTTGTCGAGCCGCAGTCCGGAGACGCCGGTCTCTGACCAGGGCAACAGCCCGAACGGGATGAACTTGGCTCCTGGATCGCAGAACACGTCCTTACCATTAAGTTTGACGACCACCAGATTGGCGCTTAGCCGGTCGCTGTCAATGGAGCTCTTGGGGTTGAAAAAGTAGCGATTGCGGCTGGCGACCCACACGCCGTCGGCCTCGATGCCGGCCGCCCGAACCAAGGCGAGGTACAGCCATGTGAGTTGTGTGCTGTCGCCGTAGCCGCGTGACCAGATATCTTCAACGTTGGGAGCCTTTTTGTTTTGTTCGCGCTTCTCTTCCTGCTCGGTCTTGGCGACTTCTAACGATGTATTGCGCAACTGCTGCACACGGTAATAGATCTTCTTCAGCTTTTCTTCAGGAGGATCCTGGGGCGTAACGATTTGCGCCACGGCTTGCTGCATGGCGTTGCGCTTATCGATGAAGTGCTCCAAATCGGAGTTGCGCTTTTTACCTACGCCTTTCCAGTACGACTCCGGCTGGTTGTCTTTGGGATTGTCGCTATAAATGAAGTCGACCCGCGACTGCAGTTCGGTTTCCGGGGGCATGAAGTCTTCGGTCTGAAAGGCCGGGATATTACGGGTTTCCATGCGGATCACAGAATCCTTGCCCTCTTTAGGTGGATCGGTGCCGGGAGGAAGGCCGTGCCACATCCAGCGAACCGTGAACATGGAACCGGGATGGTTGAAGGGTTTCAGCGTGAAAAGCGCACGCTTGGTGAACATGTCTTCGCTCAGAACCCAATGTGAGTCGTAAAGATAGCGCTCCTTGAAATCGTAGGAGTAGTTATATTCGATGATGCAGCCGGGCAAGACCTCAGGGAGTGTGAAGGTCTTGGCCAGATACTTCACGCCTCTTCCCTTGACCAGGGACTTCTCGAAAATCTTGCCATCAAAACTCACGATCGATCCATCGGGACGGATCGTTCGCGCCTTGACGTTGACTACATCGTTCTGGCCCTTTACGAAAGGGATCTCGACATTGGCGTACTTGCGCCCTTCTTCGTTGAATATCTTGATGCGCAGATAATTATCTTCGTGGGAAGTCATCCCATTGTCGTCGCGGTCCACCTGGCGATAGAGAATGATGGCCGGCGCCCCCGGAGCCAGCGGCTCGCCCTTCATGGCTGTTTCTTCAGGGGTGACGGGCGGGATACGGTCCCCGGCACTTGCCGGGATAGATCGGAACATAGTGCAGCAAAGAAGAACTGCCAGCAGGCGTAGCGAATTACTAACGAAGCGACG
>Ga0302294_10000334_pt1 | contig 14514 bp, 15 predicted proteins | sample III_Fen_N2_3_FD_194550 | JGI IMG/M metagenome (GOLD analysis project Ga0302294, IMG submission 194550) | Peat permafrost microbial communities from Stordalen Mire near Abisko, Sweden - III_Fen_N2_3 | ecosystem: Environmental > Terrestrial > Soil > Wetlands > Permafrost | place: Sweden: Abisko...
AGGGAAGCTACTTTCCGGAGTCGTGCTAATTCGGCGAGCCCTTGGGGATCGTCATATCAAAGGGAGGCAGAATGACGTGAATCTTGTTTCCGTACTCGTCCACGCCATGAAAGCTGCCGTGGGCGCGCGCGTCGACTCCGGTCATATGGTAGCTGTTGTAGGAGAACTGCTCGCTCGGCACTAGGCGCGGGGTTTCGCCAACGATTTTGTCTCCCTCAACGACGAGTTGCTCGCCATCGCTGTGCTGGATCACCCACTTCCGTCCGAGCAACGTCACGACGCGATCCGAGGCATTGTGGATGGTCACAAAATAAACGAACGCGTGCGGCTTATCCGGAGGCAACGTCACGCCGCCGTGATGGTACACGAGTTTGTCGAGATGGGCGGTGAGGCCTTCGAGCGGAACGGAAGCGGGCATTATGCAGGGAAGGAATGCACGGGAAGCGCGTTTGCAAACAATGGTTAGGCACGATCCGCAATCATGACCCCGATCCAGGAATTCGCCGACGGGCACCGTCTCCGCGTGATACCAATCACCCGATGCTTTTTACCAGGGCCCCAAGATTTCGACCCATTGAACAGGAGAAAACGGAGGTAACGGAGCTTCCAGCAAAGAGGCTCCGTTTGCTCTGTTCCCTCCTGCAAAAAACGGGTTTTTGCCATTCGAGAAAAAACATGGGGCGTTTGGTGTTAGTGGTAGCCGCGCCCATTTAGGCGCGGTGCCTTGAACTTAGCGGAGTCGCATTGGACTGATCCGAGCCGCCTCCTGCAAAATCCAAGAAATTCGTTGCTGCCCACGCCACGAACTCAAGTTTGGACGCAATGAATTGGAGCGATTACGTTGGCATTTTTTTGCTCGGGCTGAGCGGCACCGGGCATTGCCTCGGCATGTGTGGGGCATTCTCGCTGGCGGTGTCGGCCGGGGCACAACGCCCGGCCATCGTGCTATGGAGGCAGGTGAGTTATCAGTTGGGCAAGGCAACCTCCTACGCGTTTATCGGTACGGTGTTGTTGTTTGTGAGTGGTACCGTCGAAGCGCAGTGGCCGTTGCTCCGGCTTCAAGCCGGGCTCGGCTGGCTCGTGGGCACGACGATGATTGTGATGGGGCTCGCATACGCGGTGGAATGGCGGCTGCCGACCGTAGCGACGCGTTGGTGGCAGGGCAGTGCCGTATGCGGCGCGCTGGCGGGGCTGTGGCGTTCGCCGTCGTTGTTTAGGAGCCTGCTGATTGGTTGGGTAAATGGATTTTTGCCGTGTGGGTTGTCGCTGATGGCGCTGTTGGCACTAGCCAGTCGTGGTTCGACGGTCGGTGTCGTGGTGGGCGCGTATGTTTTTGGCTTTACGACGCTGCCCGGGTTGCTCGCGGTGGGGGTGCTCGGTCAGCGCATCGGCGTCACGCATCGGCGCTGGCTGGTGCGTTTGGGCGGTATTGCACTGGTTCTCTTTGGCGTGCTCACGCTGGTGCGCGGCGTGCCTGCGGTGCATATGTGGCTGCACGAGCACCTAATGTTCGGCGGCACCGAAGGCGGTCCTGAGATGTGCCATTAAGCAAAAAACGGGCTTTCCGCTTGCCAGTGTTTTTGTCCGGCCGCAAAACGCCTCTTTATGGAAAAGCTAGCCCTTCTCTCTGTGAGCGATAAACGCGGCCTCGTCGAATTCGCGACCGCCTTGGTCCAGCGTTTCGGTTACAAGCTGATTTCGACCGGCGGTACCGCCAAGCTCCTTGCCGAAAAAGGTCTGCCGGTCACCGAGGTGAGCCAGCACACCGGTTTTCCAGAAATGATGGAAGGGCGCGTTAAGACGCTACACCCTAAAATACATGGCGGCCTGCTCTGCCGTCGCGACAAAGCCGATCATCTTGCTGCCGCCAAAGAACACGGCATCACGCTCATCGACCTCGTCGTGGTGAACCTGTATCCATTCGAGCAGACCGTGGCGAAGCCAGGCGTGCATTTCGAGGAGGCGATCGAGAACATCGACATCGGTGGTCCATCCATGCTGCGCAGCGCCGCCAAGAACCACGAAAGCGTCACCGTCGTGTGCGATCCGGCCGACTACGATTCGGTCATCGCCGCGTTCGATAAACCGGCGTCGCTGCAGGCGCTCCGCCGCAAGCTCGCGCTGAAAGTTTTCCAGCGCACGGGCAGTTACGACACGGCGATCGCGCGCTATCTCGAAACACAGCAGGCTGAACCCGATCTTGGCGCGTTGTCCGGATTTCCGGCGACGCTCAGTCTCTCGTACAAAAAGGCGCAATCACTCCGCTACGGCGAAAACCCACACCAGCAGGCCGCGCTCTACGGCACGTTCCACGAGCATTTCCAACAGCTCCAGGGCAAGGAACTAAGTTATAACAACATTCTCGACATCACCTCGGCCACTTACCTGATCGGCGAATTCGAAAAGCCGACCCTGGCCATCCTCAAACACACCAATCCCTGCGGCGTTGCCACAGCCGACACGCTGGAGGCGGCATGGGAGAAAGCCTACGCGACCGACCGGCAAGCGCCGTTTGGCGGCATCATCATTGTTAACCGCACGCTCGAAGCCGCACTGGCGAAAACGATCAGCGAAATTTTCACCGAGGTGATCATCGCACCGCATTTCAGCGCCGAAGCGCTGGCGATTTTTGCGAAGAAGAAGAACCTCCGCCTGATGATCGCCAAAGCCGGCCCGGGCGTAGATTCACTGCTGGACGTGCGCTCGGTTATTGGCGGGGTGCTCGTGCAAGACCGTAACAAGATTCTGGGTACGCCGGAGAATTTCAAGGTCGTGAGCAAACGCCAGCCGACTGACGAGGAATGGGCGTCGATGATGTTTGGCTGGCGCGTCTGCAAACACGTAAAATCAAACGCCATCGTTTACTGCCGTGGCGAACAGACACTCGGCATCGGTGCCGGCCAGATGGCCCGCGTCGACAGCTCGCGCATCGCGGTGTGGAAGGCTGGCGAAGCCAAACTCAATCTCAAAGGTTCCGTCGTGGTGAGCGAAGCGCTGTTTCCGTTTGCCGACGGCCTGATCGCCGCAGCCGACGCGGGCGCGACCTCGGCGATCCAGCCGGGTGGCTCTGTCCGCGACGAAGAAGTCATCAAAGCTGCCGACGAACGTGGCATGGCGATGGTTTTCACCGGCATCCGGCATTTTAAGCACTGAGATGGGTTTACAGGACAGTCGCGGAAGCGCGAAAGGGCAGAAGCGCGGGAAAATCCTTCAGCGTTTCCGCCCTTCCGTGCTTCTGCGATTTTTTCTTATCTTTTCTGACTAGCCGCACGGACGCTTTTGCGCCACGTTGCGGGCATGTTTGATCCGGTCGAAAAGCTTAAGGAATTTGTCCGCCACCCAAGTATTTCCGCCGATCCTTCGGCTAAAGAAGGCATGCGCGGTGCCCGCGAGCTGCTCGCTGGCCTACTGACCTCGATTGGGTTTTCCACCGAGATCGTGCCGACCGCCTTGCACCCGATCGTGCTGGCGCATCGCGGCGGCAAACCGGAATGGCCTCACGTGATCATCTACGGCCATTACGACGTGCAACCGGCCGATCCGCTCAATCTCTGGCAGACGCCGCCGTTCGAACCGCAGATTCGCGGGCATCGCATCTACGGGCGCGGCACAGCGGATAACAAAGGCCCGCTTATGACCCACGTCGCGGCCGTCGCGCGCCTGTTGGAACGCCGGCCGGATCTTCCCTTGCGCATTACATTTATGGTCGAAGGCGAAGAGGAGACCGGCAGCCCGAGTTTCCTGCCGTTCATTGAAAAATATCGCGACCGCCTCAAGGCCGATTTTGTGTACCTGTCCGACACCGGCATTCCGCGTCCCGACCAGGTCGTGATCACCTGCGGCCTGCGCGGTCTTTCGCTTTTTGACGTGGTCGTCACCGGGCCCAAGATGGATCTGCACTCCGGCCTGCATGGCGGTGTGTTGAGAAACCCGATACAGGCTCTGACTGAACTCTGCGCCTCACTCCACACGCACGACGGGCGCGTCAATGTGCCCGGCTTCTACGACGATGTGCTCGACGTCGAGCCGTGGGAACGCGCCGAACTGGCCAAACTCGGCCAGAGTGAGGAGCAATACCGCGAGTTCCTCGGCATCCCGGCTTTCCATCCCGCAAAAGGTTATACACCGTTCGAAGCGACGCGCTTCCTGCCGACGCTGGAGTTCAACGGCATCGGTGGCGGCTACCAAGGCGAGGGCACCAAGACGGTGATTCCGAGCAAGGCCTTCGTGAAGATCAGCTGCCGTCTCGTGCCGAACCAGGATCCGGAGAAAATCCGCGCGCTGCTTTACAAAACCGTGCGCGAACGCATGCCCAAGGATGTCACGTTCGAGCTGGTCGACCAGCATCAGGGCCTGCCGTACGTGGTGGTGCCGCCTGACCGGTCGAACACGCCGAAGGATCAGTCACCGGTGCTGGCGCGGGCGTTTCGCGCCGCGGACAAAGCGATCGGCGAGGTATTTGGCAAACCGCCGCTCTATTTGCGCGAAGGTGGCAGCGTGCCGATCATCGCCGACATCAAACGTGTGCTCGGCCTCGATTCGGTGCTGTTCGGTTTGTTTCTGCCGGAGGACAATCTCCACGCGCCAAACGAAAGCTTCGACCTAAACGTCATGGAAAAGGGGATACGCGCCTCCGAAAAAATCCTGGAAGCCGTGGCAAAAGGGTGACGTAGCGGACCTTTTTATGGGGAACTCAGGAAGTCAGGAAATGATCGGATTGTTGATCCTCACTTCCTGATTTCCTGAGTTCCTCATTCGCTCCTTCTGATTTTCGGGCACACAAAAGCCCCGGATTACTCCGGGGCTTTTGTATTGGGAAATCTGTGACAGATTACTTTTTGAGAATGATGATCTCGACGCGGCGATCCTTCTTCCTCTCTTCGTCGGTGCCTTTTTCCTTCGCCTCTAGGCTTCCCTTGGAAAGTGTTTCCACCTTGGTGGCAGGCAGGCCAATTTTGCCGAGATAACTCTTAGAGGCATTGGCGCGACGGTCACCGAGGCCGAGATTGTATTCGGCGGTGCCGTGCCAGTCGCAGTGACCTTCGAGCAAGAGGCGGTACTGGGGATTCTTGTCGATGTAATCCTTGGCGGCTTTCAGCTTTTCACGCTCGGATTCCTTGATGTTGGACTTGTCGAAATCGAAATAGACCGGCTGCAACAGCCCCTTGATCATGTCAGCATCCTCGTAAACGCCGTCGGTGCGCGGAGCGAGCGTCGCAGACGAAGCATCGGTCATACCGCCCTGAACGTCGTTCGGGTTGAGACCGGAACCTGAGCCGATCGTATCAGCCGGCACGGGGCGTTGCGGTTTCTTTAAGCACCCGGTGAAGAGGACCAGCGTGCAAGCAAGGGCGAGACAAAGTTTCTTGGAGAGGTTCATTTGAAGTAAGTCAGTAGGTTGACCTTATTGAGCAATGGTTTTGCGTCGGCAAGTCATTAATCCGAGCAAATGCACGCTGCGCAACCGCATAAATCACCTGTTTGTTTCCTGTTCGACAACGGTTCGCTGCGACCGGCATCGACATTAAGTCTGCGCGTGACGGCACGCCAGCTCGCGGTCGAGTTGGGGATCGAGGTGCGTGCCGTGTCGCTTTTGCACTCGAGCGCGATTGATCCTGCCGGGCTGGGCGGAAAACCGGCGCAGTTGCTCGAACCGGCCTTGGCGACTTTTCTAGAGGGGAATTCAGAGGCGGTGGTGGTGGCGCTGCCGTTGTTTTTTGGGCCAAGCGGTGCGTTGACCGACTATGTGCCGGAGCGGCTGGCGGCGCTGGCCGTGAAGTTTCCCCAAGCGCAAATCCATCTGGCGCGTTGGTTAGTCGATCCATCCGAACCCGACAATCGTGTCGCGCAGGCGCTGGCCGAGACAGCGCGGTGCCTGATCGTAGTGGAAAATCTCGTACGCCCGAAAGTCGTGCTGGTTGATCACGGCAGTCCGCAGCGTGCGGTGACGGAGGTACGGAATTTTCTCGGTGGCCAGGTGCGAGCTTTGCTGGCGGACGTGGCGGCCGAAGTGGCGGTGGCGTCCATGGAGAAACGGCCGGGCGCAGACTACGCGTTCAACGATCCATTGCTAGCGCTGCGACTGCGCACGCCGCCGTTTGATCGTGGCGACGTGGTGGTGGCGTTGCAGTTTTTATCGCCGGGACGACATGCCGGGCCGGATGGCGACGTGGCGTGGATTTGCGCGGAAGCACGCCGCGAACGGACGGAATTGCGGACGCATTTGACCGAAACGATTGCCAGCGACAGTCGCGTGATAGCGGTGCTGGCTGATCGCTACAAGCAGGCGCTGCGGCCCGCGACTTAAGCCATTTTCTTCGGCTCGATCAAACCGACTTCGAGCGCGTAACGGGTGAGGCTCGCGACGTCGTGGAGGTTGAGCTTGCGCATCAGGTTTGTGCGGTGGTTGTCCACGGTCTTGACGCTGATGCCGAGCTTGGAGGCGATTTCCTTGGTGCTGTGGCTTTCGGCCACGAGCTGGAGGATTTCGCGTTCGCGGTCGGTAAGAAAATCGGCGGTGTTGCTCGCAGCAGGATTTGCCACGACGTTGCGGAGAAGCGCGGCGACGGCCGGGCCAAAATAGGTGCCACCGTTGGCAACGGTTTCGAGGCCTTTCTTAAATTCCAGAAGGCCGGCGGTCTTTTCGACAAAACCATGGGCGCCGGCTTCGAGCATTTCACGGACGAGCACCGGATTTTCATGTCCTGAGAAAACCAATACACGGAGATTCTTCAGCTGTTTGCCGATGCGGCGCAGCAGATCGACGCCGTTGAGGCCCGGCAACTTGGCGTCGAGCACGATGAGATCGGGCTTTGTTTCCAAGCAGAGGTTGTAGGCGCTCTGGCCATCACCGCTCTCGCCGACGAGCTGGTAATTCGTGTCTGTGCGGAGGATTTCGACCAGCATTTCGCGGATCGCGGTTTGGTCTTCGATGATTACGAGTCGTTTCATGGGTAGCGTGCGCCAGTTCCCAAGGATTTCGGCGGAAACCCCCTATAGTTTTAGTGAAAACTCATTTCCGTGTGCTAGTTAACGGACATTTACACTGATTTTACGAAACGGGCTCAAGGAACTGTGATGCTGGTCCGAAGATAGGTCGTGAACCCTACTTGGAGCTCCCTTTTTCGAACGCTTTTACCTGCGGTGTTGTTACCAGTTTTGATCATGATCAGCGGATGCGCCACCGATGAGAACGGGGGGGCGCCAAGTTCCGGCTCCGCGGCCAAACTAGTGCCGTCGACGAACGTCAGCCGGGTCCAAGCGTGGAAAGATGCCGAGATGGTCGCATCGATGGGCGAAGGCCGAGCTTCGGCGGCCGGCTCCGGTGGATCAATGCAACCGGTGTTTGGCGACAATACGATGATCGTGATCAGCAAAATCGCCTATGAAGATCTTCAAGCCGGCATGACGGTGGCTTATTTAAATCGTCGAGGTCATCAGGTCGTGCATCAGATCATTGAAAAGGAAACTGCCGGCTGGCGAGTTCAAGGACTGAACAACGAAATCGAAGACCTCGATCATGTGACGCGGGAAAACCTACTTGGGGTTATCTACGCGTCGTTTGCGGCAGAAGAGCCATAAGCCCGCAGAAACAAAATCCTCCTCCCTTTTCACCGGCTTGGGATTTCGGCGGTGGTGGGTCGGCCGGGATTTGAACCCGGAACCAACGACTTAAAAGGACGCTGCTCTACCATTGAGCTACCGACCCAGTGACCAACCGAAAGGAGGCAGGTGAATACGTTTCAGGTCGGAATCTTTGCAAGGATTTTTTCGAAGGTATTGTCGTTGTCCCCATAAATTCTTCTGGCGAAGAAGCGCACTTGAGCCGACCATCAGCGTTTCCATTGGCCATTTCCGCACTTTTCTAAAGTCCAGAACGTCACCTTCAAATAGTGGGAACAATAGAAAAATATACCCATCAAACTTCCGCTGATCGCATGTCAACGAAAGCGCAAGAAGTGGCCTTTGACCGCATATTGGTCGACCGTTTTAAAAGCGGCGACCAAGCGGCCTTCAACGAAATGGTTTCACGGTACTGGGATCGCATTTATGCGATGGTTCACCAGTTGCTGCGAAATCCCCAAGACGCCGAGGAAGTCACTCAAGACGCATTTATCCGCGCGCATCGCGGGCTGGTCAATTTCCGTGGCGAGGCTGCTTTTTCGACTTGGCTTTACCAAATCGCGACCAACCTGGCCCGGAATCGGTATTGGTATTGGTGGCGCCGCAAACGCGACAAGACCGTGTCCTTCGATCAGCCGGTGAGCGATGACAACAACACGCCGCTTTCCGAGGTATTCGCGGCCGAGCTTGAGACGCCGGAAGATGCAACCGTCACACAGGAACTCGTGGATCGCATCGCGGTCGGAATGGAAAAACTGGGAGCGAAGCACCGCGAAATCCTGATACTACGAAACATCAAAAACCTATCCTACGAAGAAATCGCTGCGATTTTGAACATCTCGGTTGGGACTGTGAAAAGCCGGATCGCTCGAGCTCGTGAAGCCCTTCGTGCTAAACTGGGAGATGAATTTAAATGAACGACACACGATTTATCGAGCTGCTCAACCTATACGTTGATCAACAGCTAACCGCCACCGAAGCCACCGAACTGGAGGCAGAACTCCAGCATAACCCTGAAAGTCGGCGAACGTACCAGCAGTACTGCCGCATGCAAAAAGCATGCACGCAGTTATTCGAACAAGAGCGTCAGGCTGCGCCCGCTACCTCCAAGTTGTCACGCGCCTTGGCCGATGCCGATCGCAAGGTGGTCGAATTCCCTGAGCAGCGCACGTGGTGGCGTCAGCGCGGCGTGTTTGCCGCCGGATTGTCAGCGATGGCGGCTTGCATCGCATTTGTTTTGGTTCGTCAGGTGCCTGTTTCGGTCAGCCCGTCAGTCGCTTCGATTCCGAGTACGGCAACGGTTGCCGTGGTTGATCAACCAGCTCCGGCGATCCAAACCGTGGCGATTCCGGCAGCTGACCCTCAGGCGTCAGAGTTGCGTCAGACTTTCCGCATGCTACCTCCGGCCCGTCAATTTGTGCCTGTGCAAGTGTTGGCCACCAATAGCGAGACGATTAACGCAGGAGAAGAGCAGCCGAGCTTCGAATGGATGAAGCACGTTGAACTGGCCCCGATGCGCAACGTAAACGCGGACGAGTTTGTCCTGGAGGCAAACAACTCTGTCCAGCAACCCGCTGGTCTTTATATCAGTAATCGGCGCCCTGTGCAGGGCTTGTACGAGAAAGCCGCATTTCAATTCCAGAAAGACAAGTAACAAAAACGGGCCGCAGCCCGTTCAACTTGACATCGCCAAGGCGCTCAGTTGAGCGCCTTTTTTATGAGCTGTTCGGTGGTGGCTTTGGGACCGACGGCGAGCGCGGCGCGGCGGATGGCGGTGTCGGCATCGGCCGCTTTGTACCCCAGTGCGGTGAGTGCGAGGACGGCGTCGTGAAGTTTGGTTTCGGCGACGGGCTGAACGCCGTCGGCATTTGCGCCGAGCGACGTTGTATCCAGAGAGCCGCTTGCTCCGACTTTACCGCGAAGTTCAACCACGAGGCGTTCGGCCGTTTTTTTGCCAATACCGGGACATTTCGCGAGAGTGGCGATGTCACCGGCACGGATTGCTGACTCGAGTGTGGAAAGGGAAAGTTTGCTCATGATCGTGAGCGCGCTCTTTGGACCGATGCCGGTCACGTGCTCGATCATCAGGCGGAAAAAGTCGCGTTCGGCAGTCGTAGCAAAACCGTAGAGCGTTTGCGCGTCTTCGCGGTAGATGACGAGGGTGTGAAGTTTTACCACCGAACCCGTTGCGGGAAGTTTCTCTGCCGTCGTGACGGGAATGTTTACCTCATAACCGAAACCGTTGAGCTCGACGATGGCGTGAAGAGGCGTGGCGTCGGTCAACGTACCTTGGATAGAGGTAATCATCGGTTCGGTGCGTGGAGCCTTATTTCAAACCCAACACGTCCTGCATGTCGTAAATGCCTGGCTGCCGGGAGACGATCCAGTGCGCAGAACGAAGGGCCCCACGGGCGAAGATGTCGCGGTCGGAAGCTTTGTGCGTGAGCTCGAGGCGTTCGCCCAAGCCGGCGAACATGACTGTGTGATCGCCGATGACATCGCCGCCGCGGAGGGCGTGGATGCCGACCTCGTTGGGCTTGCGTTCGCCGGTGATGCCCTGGCGTCCGTGGCGGAGGGAGTCGGCGGTGAGTTTGCGTTCTTCGAGAATGATTTCGAGAAGGCGCGCGGCGGTGCCGCTGGGGGCGTCTTTCTTGAACCGGTGGTGCATCTCGACGACTTCGATGTCATAGGCAGCGCCGAGGACCTCGGTCGCACGACGGGTGAGTGCAAAGAGGAGATTTACCCCAACAGAGTAGTTGCCTGACCAGACGCAGGGTATTTTGGCGGCATCCTTGAGCAGGGCCGCTTTTTCGTCAGCCGAGTGGCCGGTCGTGCCGATCACGAGCGGTTTGTGATGCACGGTGCAGAGTTGAATGACTTCGGCGGTGGTTTTGTGAAAGCTGAAGTCGATCACGACATCCGCTTTTTGGATGCCCGTGGCGAGGTCGTCGCCCAGATCGAGCGGCCAGGCGATGACGGCGCCGGTTTCGGGCGCGGCTTTGGTTATGGCCTGGCCCATGCGGCCCTTGGCTCCGACGAGTGCGATTTGCAGCGGCATGATGGTTCTAGAAACCGAGGGGCGCGAGGCTGGCGAGGAGGGCATCCCGGTTGGCCTTGGTCATTTCGCAGAGAGGGGAGCGCACTTCGTCGGAAGCGATGCGACCGGCGTGGGCGAGGGCGGTCTTAATCGGCACGGGGTTCGGTTCGATGAAGAAGGACTTGAAGACCGGGTAAAGCTTGCGGTGGATCTTTCCGGCTTTGGCGAAATCATTGGCGAGGGCAAGTTCAGTGAGCTGAACCACTTCTTTGGTGAAAAGGTTGGAAGCAACACTGATGACCCCTTCGGCACCGACCGACATGAAGGGAAGCGTGAGGCTGTCGTCGCCGCTAAGGACGGTGATGTCTTTGCCCATCGCCTGCTTGAGTTGGTCGACGCGGTCGACCGAACCGCCGGCTTCTTTAATATAACGGACATGCGGGTACTTGGCCCGGAGGCGTTCGATGACAGGCACGCCGATTTCGATTCCGCAACGACCCGGTATGGAATAAAGGATGATCGGCTTGTCGGTCGTCTCAGCGAGCGTGGCGAAGTGGCGGAAGAGACCTTCCTGGCTCGGCTTGTTATAGTATGGAGCCACGATGAGCATACCGTTGGCACCGGCTTCGTGGGAAAAACGGGTTTGCTCGACGGCCTCGTGCGTGGAATTTGATCCGGTACCTGCGATGACGGGAACGCGACCGCGCGCGACCTCGATCACAAAACGGATCACTTTGAGGTGTTCTTCCGTCGAAAGCGTGGGTGATTCGCCGGTGGTGCCGACAGGAACGAGACCATGAATGCCAGATTTTATCTGTGACTCCACCAGTTTGCGCAGGTCATCGTAAGCGACAGCGCCGTTCTTGAACGGCGTGATAAGGGCGGTAATGGCACCGGTGAGCGGTCTGAGTTTCATTGAGCGTTTACAGGAAGATACCTTGCACAGGAAACCAGTCCTATTTACCAAATGCGCAAGGCTTTTTAACCTGTATATCCCTATGTCGCTACACACTGAAATATTTAATGACTTGTTAAAACTCGCGGTCGAAAGTGGGGCCAGCGATGTAGTGGTGAAATCCAACAAACCCGGGTACGTGCGTTTGTCCGGACGTTTAAAGCCGGTGGACATGGACCCGATAGCGGGCACGGAAGCTCAGGCGTTCGTCGATGACCATGTTCCGCGGGTCTTCAAACAAGTTTGGGAAACGCAAGGGCAGATCGACTTTGCCTACACGGCGGAAAACATCGGGCGTTTCCGTGTGAACGCGTTTCATCAACGCGGTACGGTCAGCGTGGTCTTTCGTCATGTTAAAAGTCGCGTGCCGACTTTTAAGGATCTGAATCTCGAGGAGGAGCCGCTGCTAAATCTCGCCAGGGCCAAGGACGGTATCGTCCTCATCTGTGGCGCGACCGGTTCCGGCAAGAGCTCCACGATGGCGGCGATCCTTGACTGGGTTAACCACAATCACGATCGCCATATCGTCACCATTGAAGATCCGATCGAGTTTACGTTTCAGGACGATAAATCGGTCTTCAACCAACGAGAAATCGGTCTCGATGTCCCGGACTTCGCCACGGCGATCCGGTCGGTGTTGCGCCAAAATCCCGACATCATTTTGATCGGTGAAATGCGCGATCGCGAAACTTTTGAAACCGCCATTTCGGCGGCGGAAACCGGGCATCTTGTGCTGTCGACGATGCATGCTTCGACGGTGGCCCAGTCGCTGACGCGTCTGTTTGAGTTTTTCCCACCCGAACAACAACAGACGGCTCGCCGCCAGATCTCGGGATCGCTTTGTGGAATTATCTGCCAGAAATTACCTCCGGCTTTGGAAGGTGGCGGGCGTTTGCCTGCTCTCGAAATTCTCAACGCTGATGCCACGATCAAAACGCTGATTCTTGAGGGCAAATTCGAGAAAATCCAAAGTCTGCTGGAGAGCACCGGTGACTCGCGCACCTTCTCGTTTAACAAAGATCTCTACCGTCTGGTGAAAGCAGGATTGATCAGCAAGGCCGATGCGTTGCGCTTCTCCCCGAATCCGCAGTCGCTCGACATGAATCTCAAAGGTATATTCATTACGGCGTAAGGCTTGTCAGCCTGCGCTGTTTTCGTGAATGTCAGGTTATCAATCGTCGCTTTAGTCCTTTTCGCTGTCTCGGTGCAGGGAGAAACACCTGCACCGGCGCCGGCTGGGAATGCCTTGGATGCTGCGCGGCGCGATCTGCGGGCGTTGCCTGCCACGGAGAAATCGCGTGATGGTTTGGGTAAATCGCCGGGTTCGGCGAGCTTGCCGACACTGACGATTCCAGCCAGTGGTGAAACTCAGCAAAGCAAGCCGGAGGAGCCAAACGCACCGCCATCGCCTACCTGGTTGCTCGATGCGTTAAACAAAACCGACGCCGAGCGCGGCCAGCGTCGGCCGGGTCCGGATGCGGCACTCTTCCGAGATCAGCCCAATGGTTACAAGCCGGTTCAGGCGAAGGACCCGTTGGCGCAATATCTAGGCCAATGGATGGCACCGCGCGATTTGGAATTACTCAGACCGGACGCGAAGAAGACTACTGAGCAGACGACCAAGAGCCCGCAGGGATTGAGTGTTCAGACGACCGATCAAACTTCTGTGCCCGGAGCGCAATCGGGTGTGACGTCGTCGGTCGCTTTGGGCGAACCTGCAAAAAATCCGTACTTGCAGGAAGCCGAGCCTTTGCCGTTGCCGGCGAATCCTTTTAGCCCAACCGGGTCGACGAATGCTCTCGCGAATGACCGTGGCCGGGTGCCGCCAGCACTGCCTGCACCGCTGTCAGCAGATCTGCCGACGAAAACCGATTTGCGAAAGCCTGCTGCTGCTACGCTTGAGCAGGCCCCGGTTTCGCCCGCGGCTCCGATCATCGATAGCGGAAAATATTTCCCGCAACTTCGACGGTTTTAGGGCTTGGCCCCGCCCGGCGCGGGCCTTACGAGTGTTCGTTTTACTATGGCACTCGCACTTATATTTGCTGGTCAAGGCGCCCAAAAAGTCGGCATGGGCAAGTCGTTGTATGAAAACTCCGCGGCAGCACGCGCGCTCTACGATGAGGCTAATCGCGTGTTGGGCTGGGAGTTGACGAAGCTTTCGTTTGAAGGCCCCGACGCCGAGCTCACGCAGACGAAAGTCTGCCAGCCGGCGTTATTCGTACATGGCATGGCTTTGCATGCGGCGCTGAAAGAGCAGAGGAAACTGCCTGAAGTGAAATTCGCGCTTGGGCTTAGCCTCGGCGAAGTCACCGCGCTGACGGCGGCGGGTGTTTTTGATTTTGCGACCGGGCTCAAGGTTGTGGCCGAGCGTGGCCGCCTTATGCAGGTCGCGTGTGAGCAGACGGTTGGCGGCATGGCTGCTATCGTCGGCGAAGAACGCGGCACCGTCACCGCGCTTTGCCAGGAGTTCGATGTCGAAGCGGCCAATTTTAACGCGCCCGGCCAGATAATTATCTCCGGCGAGAAAACCAAGATCCAAGCCGCTGTCGCAGCGGCCAAAGCTCGCGGGATTAAGAAAGCCATGGAGCTCAACGTCGCTGGTGCCTACCACAGCCGCTTGATGGTCCCGGCGCGTGATGCGTTTGCGAAGTTCTTGGAAACCGTACCGTTTGCCGCGCCGAAATTCGCTGTCTTCACGAACACGACCGGCAAGGCTGTTTCTGCTCCCGACGATATTCGGGCTGCTTTGGTGAAACAGGTCGTGTCCTCGGTTCTCTGGGAAGATTGCATGCGCAGCGCGGCGGCAGCGGGTGCAACGGAGTTCCTCGAACTCGGCATGGGCGGCGTGCTCGCCGGCCTCGCGCGACGCATCAACAAAGACTGGCCGGTTAAGAGCCTG
>Ga0302294_10000335_pt1 | contig 14498 bp, 12 predicted proteins | sample III_Fen_N2_3_FD_194550 | JGI IMG/M metagenome (GOLD analysis project Ga0302294, IMG submission 194550) | Peat permafrost microbial communities from Stordalen Mire near Abisko, Sweden - III_Fen_N2_3 | ecosystem: Environmental > Terrestrial > Soil > Wetlands > Permafrost | place: Sweden: Abisko...
GGACAGGATTGTGGGCCGATGTTGCCGCGCGCGGAGCCATCGAACACAAGTCCAACGTCTTCCGCGCGGCTACGAGGACTACTTTCCTGTACCCAAGGGCAACCCCTCGCGCGCTCCCTCCGTGTAAAGGGCGACTCCGAAGGTTTCCAAAGGGCGAGCGGAAAGACCCGATCGGTTTCGTAGGCGCGCAAGGCACTGCTGTGCCCTGCGCTTGCGAAACCTCCCACCTGCGGGTCGCTTTCGCCTTCGGCGAAGTGCCCACGGGGCACACGCTTCCCTCCGGTGCCTTTGGTGCACCTTCAGGTGCATCCCCTGCCAAACAAAAGACCCCTTCCCAAAAGGAAGAGGCCCGAAGGATGCAGGGGCGAGCGGAAAGCCCCTGAAAAGTTATGGGCTGTTCTTTTCAAACACCAACTCTTCGTAAAGAGATACATACTTGGCAAACTGCTGGTATTTTTCATATTGCTGGGAGCGGGCGATACACGCCTCTGTCGTGCGGGGGTGATCGCACAGGCGTGCGCAGGCATTCGCCACGCGTTGCAGATCGACTTCCGGCACCACGGCGCCCACTTCGGGGGTCACGGTTTCCGGCAGGGCGGTTGTATCGTAACAGAGCACCTGCGTGCCGCAGGCGAGGGCTTCCAGCAGCGTCATGCCCTGCGTTTCCTCATGGCTCAGGCTCAGGCAGATGTCGGCGGCGGTGTAGAGGGCGCGAAGCTCGCGAATGCTTTGCGTGCGGGGAATGCCAAGCATCGTGATCGGCAGGTCGCCACACTGCGAGGGGGTCAGGCCGAGCACCACAATCATCATATCCTCACGGAGGATCTCCGACAGGGCAACCAGATCGTTTAGCCCCTTGCGCTCGTCCCATGTGCTGGCGACGCTCAGGAGCATTCGCTTTTCACCCAGTTCCCCCAAGCTGTAACGCTTTACCACATCGCGAATCAGGTCGGGTTCATCGCAGGGGCGAAACTGCGAAAGATCAATGCCATTGGGGATGACGCGGATGGGGCGCTTGCCCAGAAACGAGCGCCGCGCTTCGTTGCCCAGCCATAGGGACGGGGTCACCAGCGTGAGGTTGGGCAATGCGCCGATATACTTGCGTTTTTCCTTCCAGTTGCGCTCGCTCTGATCCAACCACAGGCTGGCGGGATAGGCCCTGCGCTGTGGACAGCTCCCGCAGCATTGGCGCCAACGGTCGCACTTGGCCATGGTGTAGTAGGCGCAGTGGCCGGTGAACGGCCAGCAATCGTGCAGCGTCCACACCACGGGTATGCCTGCTTTGGCGAGCCACGTCAGCAGCGTGCGGATATCCACATAGTACCCGTGCAGGTTGTGCAGGTGTACCACATCGGGCTTGTAGAGCTCGAGCTGATGAACAAGCCTGCGTGTGGCGGCGCGGCTGAGAAACCCTGCGCGGTCCAGCAACCGTGCGCCCAGTGCGTGCAGCCACACATCCACACGGTTGCCAATGTGGAAGCTGGGCACCTTTTGGGGCGGATACCCGCGCGAATAACACAGGAGCGCCTTGTGCCCAAGATCCTCAAGCACTTCGCAGATGTCCGTCGCGATGCGCCCGGTGCTTAAGCCTGAAGTTACGTTGATGTGCGCCACGCGCATAGGCCATTCTCCTTTTGCCGGGAAACCGGCAGTCGTTATTATCCGCGTTACTCTTGCGCAGCGGCTTCCACGTGGTAACGGTAGACCGAGCCCTCGCGGGCACAGCCGATATGCTCATAGTATTCATCATTGCCGGAAAGGATGTACAGCGTCGCTTCGGGATAATCTTCCCGGAGACGTGAGATCAGCGCATTGCCAAGCCCCTGCCCGCGATTCCCCTCTATAACCAGCAAATCGCATACATACAGGTTCAAAATATCATCCAGCGCACGCAAAAAGCCGCAAAGCTGACCGTTTTCCATGGCGACGTAGGTAATGGAATCGGTAAGCAGTCTTCGGTAATGCCAGTTGTTGGGTTCCTGCCAGTAGATGGCCCACTCCTCCCCTTCGCCGCAGATCATCTGCAATAGGGGTTCCTCATGTTCCGGTCGGTAGGGGTAGATTTCAACCATGGGACACACTCCTTTCATGGGACGCGAAAAGAACTGCCCCCGCAGGGGGAAAGGGCACAACACCTTGCGGCTCTTGTGCCTTATGGGGATTGGGATAGCGATAACGCGCCGGAGATGAGGCGCGTAACTGGATCGGTGTTAATATCCGGCACGGGGTAAGAAAGGGTAGGAAACATGCCATGACGAATGCATCCGTTTGATCACAGCGCCAAAGCTTGATCTGGCGTGCGCTCAAACCCGACACATAGCGCCGAACGACCTGTTGCCATCGATTTCGCGCCTCGCCGGAGGACGTCATCGCGCGCGGAGCTCGATGCAGGAGAAATCAGGAATTGCCTTAATGAAAAACTTCGACACGCATAGCGCGATGCCTGCGATCGATTGTAAAAATCTGAAAAGAAAATCACGCGCAGGCAAAACATTGCAAATCATTCATTGCAGCGGTAGTTAAGCACCGCCGCACGGCAAATGGCAGGATGATGGAAAGGCGGGAGATTCGGCTACCCATGCTGCTGGGCATCGAAATACAGATCGAAGAAACCGCGAACGGGTTACGTTTGAACGCGCGTGCCGCCGTGCTGTGGCAACGGGACGGGCGCTGGCGGGCGGCAGACAAAACGCCGGCTGTCATGGGAAAGGGCGACCCTGTAAGGGATCGCCCCTGCGTTTGCGTGGAGGGAGGAAGTTAATAGTTTCGTGCCTTCATCTGGAAAAACGACTTGGGGTGTTTGCACACGGGGCAGATTTCCGGTGCGTTGCTACCGATGACGATATGCCCGCACACCATGCACTCCCAGATCACATCGCCATCTTTGCTGAATACAACGCTGTTTTTAACGTTGACCAGCAGGTTGCGATAACGCTCCTCGTGCGTTTTTTCAATCTTGGCCACACGGTTGAACAGCTCGGCGATCGCATCGAAGCCTTCTGCGCGCGCTTCTTCGGACATCCGCACGTACATGTCCGTCCACTCGTAGTATTCGCCTGCGGCGGCGTCTTCCAGGTTTACAGAAGTCGAGGGAATGTCGTTTTCGTGCAGAAGCTTGAACCAGATTTTGGCGTGCTCCTTTTCGTTGTTGGCGGTTTCCTCAAACAGATTGGCAATCTGCTCGTACCCATCCTTGCGAGCCTTGGAGGCATAGTACGTGTACTTGTTGCGCGCCATGCTTTCGCCAGCGAATGCCGCCTGAAGATTGGCTTCGGTCTTGGTGCCCTTGAGTTCCTTCATGACAATTCCTCCTCAGATGATATGATGCTGTTTCAAATCATTCCTGCCATACGTCTCGGGATGGATTGATGCTGTGGCGCGAAGTGAAACGGACAGCGTGGGGGTTCCGTCTGGATTTTGGCGCACAACCCCATCCGGCATTCCCATTAAGACGGATTGCTAATGGTTTGAAAAAGAATTACATCCTGTACAACGCCTATTGTACGTAGAAATGGCGTTTTGTTTTCTTCTGACCGAAAAGCGTGACGTGTGAGTGGACGGCACAAAAGCGGTTCAACCCTGACATACCTGGAACTGCGATACGGGAAACGTTTTCTGGATAGTACGCGCTTACAGCCAGCTTGCGCCAAAGCCGAAAACGCACCAGTGATCGGTATGCAGTTGGTATTGCACCAGCGGATCGGTCTGTTCGGCTTGGGGCAGTTCGCTCATGTTGGATTGCAGCTTGCGCCCTTTTTCCACGCCGACGGTGTTGTTGGCTTTGCTGCTATCGTACAGGTAGGTATAGCTCTTGACGGTATTGCTCATATTGCCCTCGACGGTGGTTACGGCGTACTGGCCGTCGCCGCGATCCACAACGTCTACGACCACGCCGATATGGGTGGTGCGGTAGCCGTTGCTCAGGTCGCCGTAGATGACCAGATAACCGGGCCTGGGCACGGAAACAAATCGGTTGAGTTTCATAAACCCGTCGTACTGGTTGCCAACCTGGCCTTCGCGGAAGTAGACCACGCTGGAATCGGGAACCGTGGTAAGGCTTTCCTCCTGCACGGGGTTGTTGCCGCTGGCGTTTGCGCACCAGATGGTGAACACCGAGCACCAGCCGACTTCCTTCTTTTTACCGTAATACCATTTGGCGTACTGATTATACTTGGGCAGATGCGCGCGCTTGACGGTGTAAAACTCATGACGCGCCACATACACCATGGCTTTGGCCTGCTCGGGGATTGCGTCCGCCGATACGGTCACGGTAAAGCTAACGTCGCCGGAGGCCGCGTGGTAGGTTACGGTGGCTTCACCGTCCGAAATGCCGGTCATGAGGCCGGTTTCATCCACGGTCACCATGCTGGGGTCGGAGGTTTCAAACGTACCGTCCACAGCTGGCAGCGCCAGGGTGGTCTGCACATCGGACGGGGTAATCTCGGGGGCGACCGAGGGCACATAGGCAGTGGCGCCTGTGCGTAGCGTAACGGTTCCGCTTTTGAGGGCAGCATCTTTGGGGCTGAGCAGCGCGGCGGCGGCTTGCTCAAACTGGGCGTTGTTATCGTCTGCGAGTGCCGCGCCGGAAAGCAGCAGCATCAGGGCGGCGGTCAGTATACAAAGCGCATTGCGCAGTCGAATCATCCGGTTCCATCTCCGTTGTGATGCGTTTAGTATACCACATTGGCAGTAGAATGGGAACCAGCATTGGGAGGACTGCCTGCCGACTTTTACTTTGCCTTGCACTTTATTTGTGTTACAATGGCGGCGGAGGCGAACCGATATGAAATTGCTGTTGCACATCTGTTGCGCGCCCTGCTCCATTGCGTGCATCCAAAGTTTGCGCGCGGAGGGCATCGAGCCCACGGGCTACTGGTATAACCCCAACATCCATCCCTATTCCGAGTACCGCGCCCGCCGCGATACGCTGATCGAGTACGCCCAAACCATCGGCCTGGCGCTGAGGATGGATGATGATTACGGTCTGCGCCCCTTTACCCGCGCCGTGGCGGAGAATATCGCCGACCGATGCCTGACCTGTTATGCGGCGCGCATGCGGCAAACAGCGCGCTATGCGGCGGAGCACGGCTTCACCCACTTTTCGAGCACGTTGTTCATCAGCCCCTACCAGCAGCACGAGCTGCTTCGCGCGGCTGCCGAGCAGGCCGCGGAGGAATTCGGCGTCTGCTTTTTATACCGCGATTTCCGTCCGGTGTTTCGCAGCGGGCAGGAGGAGGCGCGGGCGTTGGACTTGTACATGCAAAAGTACTGCGGCTGTGTGTTCAGCGAGGAGGAACGCTACAGCAAGCGCTTCCGTAAAAAACCCGTTAAAAGCGGGGCAAAAGAACCAGCACCTGAAAATCCGCCGTTGGAGGGAAGCCAAGCGGAAGCGGAAGCCCTTCGGCGAGAAGCCATGCCGGAGTTAAAGGCTGCCGGAGAGCGGTTTGAGGCAGCACGGGCCGCCGACGCGCAACCGCCTGTGCAGGCGGAACCGCCAAGGCAGGCACAGGCAGCCCCGAACGCCTTGAAACAAGAGGAGCTGCGCACGGAGGTTGCCATCTTGACAGAGTTGACCGAGCGTGCTTTATGGGAAGTGCGCAACGTGCTCCGGTGCACGGCGGACAGCGGCTTATGGGAAAAACGCTACGGCGGCGCGCCTGCGTGGCGGCATGTGTATCATATGCTGCATTCGCTGGATCAGTGGTTTATCAATCCAACGCACTATCAGGAGCCTGCCATCCATACCGAGGGTCTGAATGATCTTGATCTGGCGCTGGACATACCCGCGCTTTCCCCCGCTGTGCTGGATGCCTATCTTGCACAGATAGCGGACAAAACCCGCGCGGCGCTGTGCGATCTTTCCGGCGCGGAGCTGACGACCCGTCCCGAGGGCAGTCCCTATGAGCGTTTGGCGCTGATGGTGGGGCAGATGCGCCATCTTCACACCCACATGGGGATGCTGATGGGCTTTATCATTGCCGAACGGGGCGAGTGGCCCATGGTGCTGGGCATGAAGGCGGCGATGCCCGCGGAGGATGACGGGAAACCCCGCTACTACTGAGCATACCCAAAACAGTGGCAAAGAGAAGCAAATACAGAATAAAGCCGGATATTCCTCCCCCACCTTTACCAGGCGTGGGGAGATAATCCGGCTTTTTATATGAATGGAGGCTCCCTTGGAGTGCCGCCTTAGATACGGCTGACAATAAACGTAATCAGCAGGAACGCGGCCCACAGGAACAGAAACCCGAATTTTGTGGAGGTCACAATGCATGCGATACCGGCTAGCTTTATGTTTTGCTTGGGGTAGGCGCGGTACAGGGTCAGCAGCAGAATGTTCTCGGCAACGTCCAGCAGCGCACGTGCCGTAGCCGCGATGGCCATCAGCACTGCAAACGTCGCGTTAGCCTGTGCCACGTTCTGCCCGATGGCGATCATCACCACCCAGAAGCACGTGATAAACCCAAAATCCAGCAGCCAGTAGCGGCGCATGCGGGGGCGCTCCTTGCCCGCCAGCGCAAAGGTATGGTACAGCGCATCCGGCGTGGAGCGCAGGCGCATATCCGGCATTTGGAACGACGTGCCGCCCTTGGTAGGGATGCGGCGCGGGCTACGCGGTGTCATGTCCATGAGAAAATAGAAGATGCCCATGCCAATCGCGAAGACGGGCGCGGCGATGGTTTGAAGCCATGTCATAGGGAGAACCTCCTTAGGGGGGGACGGTACGGAAAAGTTCAAGAAAGGGATTGACGGGCGCATGAGCGCCCTTTGGGAAAGGGACTGACGGGCGCTTTCCGCGCCTTTGGGAAAGGGACTGAGGTCCCCTTCCCAACCTTCCCCTGTGGGGTGGAGCGGCTGGGGTGCTTGTCAGAAAGTTGTGTGCTGAGCCGCTCGCTTTATAGCCGCTTCGCGGCTGTTCGCTCGCTTGAGACTGTGGTGCCGTGGCGTGGGGGAACGTTGGGGCTTAGCCCCAAACCCCACCCAAGGGGCTAAGCCCCTTGGGAAACCCATTCTTTATCCTTCTACCCCGATGTGGGTGCAGGGGACACGGCCATCCATCATTGCCGCAATGTGGTGCCTTGCATGGCCGATAATTACATGGCTGCCATTCTCTGCCGCCCGCAGCGCATACGCCAGCTTCGCGCCTGCACCGTTCGCGCCCGTTCGGCTCGCGCCTACGCAGTGCGTCATCAGCTCGCCTACTTCGCTTCGTAAGGTTGCAATGTCCTTGCAGATCACATTCTTAACCAGCGTGTTCGGGTCGTGCCTGTCCAGATAGATGCCTTCCGTGCTCGTGAGCAGGATCAGCGTCTTTGCCCCCACCAGCGAAGCGATCACGGCGGCGGTTTCGTCGTTATCCACGCACTCCACCACGGAGTCGCCGTTGAGCCTGCGGTTGGTGAGCTCCATCTTGCGGTTTTCCTCGTCGCTCACAGGATCGTTATAATTGATGATCGGGATGCATTCCTGTTCCGCCGCCCGAATCAGCAGCTTTAAAATATGCTCCCGCTTCATGGGGTCGTTAAAATGCGTATGCTCCACCAGCAGTTGGCGCACGCCAAACTCCGGATGCACAAACCGGCGGTACGTATCCATCAGGATAATCTGCCCCTGCGCGGCATAATCGGTTTTGTCCTGTTCCACATCGCCCGCCAGCTCACGGCCTGTGCGGTGCAGATAGTCCAGCCTTCCGATCTCGGTTGCCCCGCTGGTGACCAGCGCCATGCCGGGGCGCAGATCATCGCCCAGCCGTTGGAAAATATTATAGTCGATGGCACCGTCATCCTTTTGCACCAACGCCATGCTGCCGATTTTAATGACCAGATCAATCGTTTTCAAGGGCGGGTTCTCCCTTCTTTTCCGTCAGGTTATTCAGCCATTTCCGGCCGATAAAGTGCGGGATACCGATCACCATTTTCACAATCTCTTCGGCAAAGGTACACAGATACACATATTCGACCGGAAGGTGGAACACGAACGTTGCCACCGCGCACAGCGGCACGCCCACCAGCCACATGCTGCCCACGTCCAGCACAAGGCTGAACACCGTATCGCCGCCGCTTCGCAGTATGCCCACCACGTTGATGCAGTTGAACGCGCGAAACCACATCGAGAGCCCGCCAAACAGCAGAATGGTTTTCGCCTTGACCAGCACCTCCGGCGAAAGCCCGCTGTACAGCGACAGAATGGGCATGCGGATGGCGATCAGCACGCCGCCCAGCACAAATCCGGAAAGCATGGCGCCCGCGATCATACGTTTCGCGTTGCGGTAGGCTTCTTCCTTCCTGCCTGCGCCAAGCGTTTTGCCAATGATGATGGCGGTCGCGTGCATCATGCCGAAGATGAACACCCACACAAGGCTGTCAATGGTGGAGCAGATGCCCGTGGCGGCAACCGCCACATCGCCCATACGGCCATAATACACGCCGTACATGGTAATGCCCAGCGCCCACAGCCCTTCGTTGAAGATGACCGGCGTCACGGTTTTGGCAAACTTGCGGATAAACGACGGATCCCCGCCAATCATCTGCTTGAACGTTGCTCCGGCGGGCAGGTGTTTGCCGTAGGCGAAAGCAAGAATAATCACCAACTGCACCACGGCGGCGATATCCGTCGCGATGGCGGAACCGTACACGCCCATGGCGGCAAAGCCGAAGTGGCCGTAGATCATGCCGTAATTGAGCACGGTGTTGGTTGCGATGCTCACCACACCCGCAATCAGCGGAATGTGCGTCTTCTCCCCCGCCTTCATGCAGATGGCGTAGACCGTGCTGATGGCGATGAGCACATAGCTTGGCGCTACGGTGGTCAGGAAAATGATCGCTTCGTGATTGCTGGTGCTCTCCGCGGGTAAAAACCACGATACGATCAGGTCAGGAAACAGCAACGCCGCCGCTGTGAACAGCACAGACAGGAAGGTGACCGCAAACAGGCAGATGCCCATGGATTGCCGCATACGGGGGATATCGTGTGCACCCCAGTACTGGCTCATGAAGATCGCGCCGCCGCTGGCGGTGCCAAAGCAGAACAGGTTAAACAGAAAGCTGTAGCGGTTGGCCTGCGTTACGGCGGAATAGGCCGCGTCGCCAAGGCCGGAAACCATCAGGCTATCGATGATGTGCAGCGAAGCGCCGATCAGCTCCTGCAGAATAATCGGCAGGGCGACGGCCGCCACCCAGCGGAGATAGGCTTTGTCCCAGTGGAAACACTCGTGGAGAATCGCGCCCGTACGCGCGAAAACAGAGCGGTACATATTGGTAATTCCTCTCATAACCTGCGGGAGCAGGGTTGAGGAGCCATAAACCGGCGCGCGGTTTCGGAGGAAACGATCCTGCGGATGTTTGCCCGCGCGGCTGAAACCGGACTCGCTGCCAACATGCCTTGAAAGACCTGATTGGCGGTACGCGGGCGAAAGTCCGGCGAATGGCTCCTTATGGATAAATGCGGAAAAAGTTCACATAGCCCAGGGAATCGGCATAATCCCAATCTACTGTGTCGCCGCCGGATTCGGTTACGTAGCTCATCAGACTCGGCCACGGCTCAGGGTCGGTGCTGGCGAGCATCACGTTGTCCCTCAGGAAAATGGAGGCGTTGAGCTCCGTGATGCCATACTTGGCCAGCATCCGGTACCAGCTTGGCGAACGCGCGGGGTAGCCGCCCCAGAACACCACATTGCCCGGGATGCCCGCCGAAGTATCGGGAAACAGCCGATGGTCGGACACGAGCGAAAGGTCGGTTATGAATAGCGTATCGGGGTGTTGCGCCGCGTACGTGTCCAGATCGGTCAGCGTTTCGTTGGAGGAGGTCAGGGCATCTTCGCCCATCGCGTCCAGCGTGGGCCGGAGGCTTTCTGCGGTCATGGAGACAATCCCGAAGGTGAACCAAAGGCAGACCAGAAGTGAAATCGCCATCGGCACCACCATCAGTGGCAGTGGTCGGGCGGCGGGATGGACTGCCGCAGGCGTGGCTGGATTTTCGTCTGCCGATATAGCCGTGTCAGTCGGCAAGCTAACGGGAGTGGCATGCTTGGTTTGCGGCGTTTCCACAGGCGATGCTTCCGTGAAGCCGAACAGTGCCGCAAACAGGTACGCGGCCATCGGGAACAGCACGCTCACGGCGGCGCGCATCGGCAATCGCCCCGTCCAACCCAGGTAGCACAGCAGCAACGCGCCGCCAGCCACCGCCAGCAGAATACTCACATACGCCCAAGGATGGCGGTATCGCCGGAGCGCGGCTGCAAACAGCGCCGCGGCTGCCATGGCAAGCGTTGCCCAAAAGCCCTGTTGCGTAGCCGGATTATCCCGCAGGGACGAGAAAATGGTGTTGCCCATGGCCGCGACGTGGTCGGCGGTGGTTATGCCCGCATCATCCGCCGCTTGCTGGGCGTTGAGCGTTTCCAGCGCGGTGGTGCTGATGTTATCGTCCATGAAGTACCAGTAGGTGAAAAGCGTAAACTCGCTATCGCTCCAACCCAGTTTTTGAAGCGTTTCCGGCGTGGTGGTGCTGTCATAATCCGTATAGTCAAACAGCTTGATGCGTTCGTTTTGCCATTTCAGGAAGGCTTCGGCGTGGTTGAGGCGGATATCCGCCGCGCGCACACCTGCAAACAGGGCAAAGAGCAATGCCGTTACGATCATGCCTGTGAACACGGGTCTGGCCAACCGCCACGGGCGTTTTTTACCGCCAAACGCGGCCAACAGCTTGATCACAAGCGCAAGCACCCAAAAGCACAGCGGCGGGAGTACGGAAATCTGGCGGAGGCAATAGGCGCAAAGCAGCAACAGCGTGCTGCCAACGATAGAGCGGATCACGGATTTTCGATTTTCCACCGTAAAATCCATGCTGATCAGATGGGCGACGGCCGCCGCGCCCGCGAGCGCCGCCGTGGTGGTATAGCTGATGCGGCAGGTGACATACACGGTGAACATCGCAAGGAAAACCGCACCTGAAAGCGCACCCGGCCACGCGTGCCAGCCGCGCCGCTGCGAAAGTTGCACGAGGCTTTTCACAATTACCACCTGCGAAAACCACAGGAGGAACAGTTGCAGGATGGAAAACCACGCGATGCCCGGAGCCAGCTTGGCAAGCGACCACAGCAGCCATGCGAAAGCCGTGTGCAGGTACAGGTGGAACGTCGCAGGTTCGCCACCCTCATACCCCATGAAGGAACGCAGGATGGGCGTATCGTCGCTGCCGATGTATTGGTAATTGGAAAACACCAGCAGCGCTCCAAATAAAAGCGATGCGATCAGAATTCCGAGCAGCCACGGCGTAGCTTTGCGAAAGCGTCGCATGGTCATTCTCCTTCAATGGCGGGGCGCTCACGCGGAGCGCCCGCAGTGTCAGGGTAGCGTTTTGGCAGGCTCAAGCGTAAAACGGAACACGCGCAGTTCGTTGGATTGATCGGTCAGAACGGCGTACACCGGCTTTCCGGCGCGTTCCGCCAGATAAGCCATCAGCGTATCGGAGGGTTTATCTTCGGCGGTCAGCAGGCGAACATCGCTTCCCAGCAGGGCGGTAATGGAAAAATGGTTTCCATCCAGCCCGAAGGCGGACAGCGCGGCGAGCTTCCCCGTGGCACGACAGTTCCAGTGGTTCAGCGGTACCAGATTTTTGGTGCGTACGGCGGGTGCGAACAGGGCAACCTGTGTAGGGACGCTGCCATCCAAGAAGAATAGCTGATCGGGGTGATCGTTGGCGTATTGCACGTCCTCGTCGATTTTCGATGGAAAATTGACGCTCGGGTTGTAGTAGAACCGGAAAGCAGTGCGCATCGCACCAACGGCGACCAGCGTGCACAAGAGCGCAACCATGATGGGCAGCAGCACGCGAATGCCGCTGCGGCTCGGCCATGACTCCAGCGCTAGGCACAGGAGAGCAGCCAGCGCGGGAAACAATACCACGGCGGTTGCCCGCTCGGGAAGCCGCCCGTTGTATGCCAGGTAGCACAGCATCAGCCCCGCCAGTGCCAAAATGCACAGGGGTACAGCGTAGGCAGAGAACCGCCGATCCTTTGCGGCCAAGCGTCCAGCAATCCCCAACAGACCGAAAAGCAGAACAGCCTTCCACCAAGCCGAGAATGCAGGGGATTTTGCGTCCAATTGTAACAGGGTGCGCCAGACCCTGTGCGGTATATCGACCGTATCCCCGTTGGGGAGGGCAGTGTACAGCGTATGGATTGATTCCAACTGAGGCGTAGCCATGTTTTCGTCCCAGAAGTACCAGCCTCGAAACATGGCGACTTCGGTGGATGTCCAGCCAACGGAGGCCAGATCTTTCTGCGTGAGAGCGGATACATCGGCATAGTCCGTCAGCTGTATACGGGCTGTCTGCCAGCGCGTGAATTCGCGCTGTCCCTGAAGATCGATATCCGCCTCGCGAATGCCGATGAGTACCCCGAAAACAAGGATGCCCACGGTGCAAACTTTAAGTGCGGCTTTGAAAGGCTCGGCGCGGCGATCCGGTTGCATCAACAGCAACCGACTTGCCAGTACCGTGAGCCAGAACGCCGAGGCGGGGAGTGCAGGCACCTGACGAAGGCAGTAGCCCAGCATCAGGGGAAGAAGTGACAGCAATAAGCCCCGAATACGTCCACGGGGTGCGGCTAAATCAACCGCAAAAAGCTGAAAAATGGCTGATGCATACAGAATTGCCGCTGTGACTGAATAGGTAATGGTCGTGCTGCCCTCCAGTGTAAAGGCCGCACTGAACGCCAGCGACAGAAGAAGTCCCAGCCAGAGGGGACGCCCCAGCCGCGCGCAGGTTTGCATCAATGCTTTGGTAGCCAGAACTGAGGCAAACCAGAGCAGCGCAATCTGCAAGGCCGAAAACCAAGGGATAGCAGGGAAAAGGGTACTCAGCCAGTATAAAGGCAATGCGAGCAGGGTATGGATGTAGGGGCAAAAAGAAGAGGGAACACCGCCCCAGTATCCCATGAACGTGCGGGAAAGCTCCATATCGTCCGACAGGGCGAAATGGACGTAAGTATAGCGGAACAGGAACAGGAACTGCACCGATGCCAGCACGATGCCGCACAACCAGTACCAGGGTATGCCACCGCGCCGCCGCATCCCATCGCTCCCTTTCCCGTGAGTGGATACCGCGCCGTTGCGGCAATCTGTAGTCAAAAGCATACACACCTGAGGCTGAAAAGTCAAGCGTACGCTTGTAAAAGGGGTGTTATTGCCCTCAAAACTCCCTGCGAATTGACAATTATACTATATATAGAGGAAGCGATCTGAAATGCGCGCAATTCCTCAAAAAAAGTGAAAGAAATTCGAAAAAAGGTGTTGACAAGGGAAGGTTGAAATGGTATTATAGTCAAGCTCACTTGAGAGCGACGAACCTTGAAAATGATACAGAGCAATAAGAAACGCAAAGCGCAGTCAATAAATTTGAGTAAATGTACTTGATCCTGATTGAGAGATCAGGGGTAAATCAAGAGCATACAGGATTAAACATAAGAGTTTGATCCTGGCTCAGGACGAACGCTGGCGGCGTGCCTAACACATGCAAGTCGAGCGGAGACATTCAAGTAGCAATATGAGGATGTTTTAGCGGCGGACGGGTGAGTAACGCGTGAGTAACCTGTCCCAAACTGGGGGATAACGAGCCGAAAGGCTCACTAATACCGCATAAGACCACGGTGCCACATGGCATTGAGGTCAAAGGAGTAATCCGGTTTGGGGTGGACTCGCGTCTGATTAGCTAGTTGGTGGGGTAACGGCCTACCAAGGCGACGATCAGTAGCCGACCTGAGAGGGTGATCGGCCACATTGGAACTGAGACACGGTCCAAACTCCTACGGGAGGCAGCAGTGGGGAATATTGGGCAATGGGCGAAAGCCTGACCCAGCAACGCCGCGTGAAGGAAGAAGGTTTTCGGATCGTAAACTTCTATCCTTGGTGAAGATAATGACGGTAGCCAAGAAGGAAGCCCCGGCTAACTACGTGCCAGCAGCCGCGGTAATACGTAGGGGGCAAGCGTTGTCCGGAATGATTGGGCGTAAAGGGCGCGTAGGCGGCCTGGTAAGTCTGGAGTGAAAGTCCTGCTTTTAAGGTGGGAATTGCTTTGGATACTGCTGGGCTTGAGTGCAGGAGAGGTAAGTGGAATTCCCGGTGTAGCGGTGAAATGCGTAGAGATCGGGAGGAACACCAGTGGCGAAGGCGACTTACTGGACTGTAACTGACGCTGAGGCGCGAAAGTGTGGGGAGCAAACAGGATTAGATACCCTGGTAGTCCACACTGTAAACGATGAATGCTAGGTGTAGGGGGTATCGACCCCTTCTGTGCCGGAGTTAACACAATAAGCATTCCGCCTGGGGAGTACGGCCGCAAGGTTGAAACTCAAAGGAATTGACGGGGGCCCGCACAAGCAGCGGAGCATGTGGTTTAATTCGAAGCAACGCGAAGAACCTTACCAAGGCTTGACATCCACTTAAACGCATGGAAACATGCGGTCTCTTCGGAGGAAGTGAGACAGGTGGTGCATGGTTGTC
>Ga0302294_10000336_pt1 | contig 14489 bp, 14 predicted proteins | sample III_Fen_N2_3_FD_194550 | JGI IMG/M metagenome (GOLD analysis project Ga0302294, IMG submission 194550) | Peat permafrost microbial communities from Stordalen Mire near Abisko, Sweden - III_Fen_N2_3 | ecosystem: Environmental > Terrestrial > Soil > Wetlands > Permafrost | place: Sweden: Abisko...
TCGCTGGCGCTGGGGCTTGCGTATCCAGCCGCACCGCGCCCTGGTCTGTGTCGCCGCTGTCGCAGTCGCCAGCCTGCCCTTCGAGGACCAGGGCTACCCCGCTTCACTGGTGATGCGGGTGGCAGTCTGCCTCTGGGGGCTGGCCGGTTTCGCGGTGTATTACCTGCTGCCGCTGCTACGCGGCGGCTGGCGCGGGCAGGATCGTTTCGAGGCCTGAGGCATGCGCGCTCCAAGGCGATGAATCGGCGACCCCCTCGCGTTTTCCAGACCTTTGCCCTGGCGATCCTGCGCTTTGTATTGCTCGGCGCGCAGGCGGGGGCAGTCGTTGGTCTTTCGGCCATGTTTCTTATGTGTCTGGGTGGCTGCGGTGGCTATGGCGAAGTGATTTACGGGGCGGGTTTTGCCGTGTTTTCCGCTTTTGCAGTATTTGTGGCCTTGATGGTGCATTTCGCGCGGCATTTTCGGACCGATCCCGAGGCGCTGGCTCGTCAGGCACGCCGCCAATGGTTGTGGCTGGGCGTCAGCGGCTTTGTCCTGATTTTGTTCCTGTAGGCCTTCCGCTGTAACCGAAGCTTAACAATCCTGTCATCCTGGCTTCACTGCTGCACCCTATCTTGGGCGCATGCCACGCGTCAGATCTGTCTTCCTTTCTGATATTCACCTCGGCACGCGGGCGTGCCAGGCGGATTCCCTGCTCGATTTTTTGCGCGAGTATTCAGCCGAGCAGACCTTCCTGATCGGCGATATCGTCGATTTCTGGGCAATGAGTCGCGGCATCCACTGGACGCCGGCACAGAACACTGTGGTTCAGAAATTGCTGCGCCGGGCGCGGCATGGCGAGCGGGTGGTGTTCATTCCGGGCAATCACGACGAGGCTTTGCGCGCCTATTGCGGCATCGTTTTCGGCGATATCGAGGTGGTCGATGAACTGGTGCATGAAACTGCCGACGGTCGTCGTTTCCTGCTCATCCATGGCGACGTTTTCGACCAGGTAACGCGCCATCACCGCTGGGTGGCGGTGCTCGGCGACAAGGCCTACGACCTGCTGGTCGGCATCAACCACTGGCTCTCATGGGCGCGGCGCAAGCTCGGCATGGCCGGTTACTGGTCGCTGGCTGGTTACGCCAAGCGCAAGGTCAAGACGGCGCTCAATTTCATTTTCGATTTCGAGGAATCGGCTGTTCATCATGCCCGGGAGCGTGGCCTGGATGGCGTCATCTGCGGCCATATCCACTGGGCGACGATTCGCGACATCGGCGGGCTCAGCTACATCAATTGTGGCGACTGGGTCGATTCATGCACGGCCATTGTCGAGCATTTCGACGGCAGCCTCGAACTGGTGCCCTGGGGCGAACGCAGCGCGCAGTTGGCCCTGGCGGCGCCGGTTGCGGAAACAGCGGAGGTCTGAATGCGTGTCCTGATGGTGTCCGATGTCTATTTTCCACGGGTGAATGGGGTTTCAACTTCGATCGAAACCTTTCGTCAGACCTTGATTGAGCAGGGGGTCGGGGTGCGCCTGGTCGTGCCGCGCTACGCTGACGAGGCGGACGAAGCGGAAATTATCCGCGTGCCGGGCAAGCCGATACCGGGTGATCGCGAAGATCGCCTGGTCGGCTGGCGAGCCATGCATCGCACCGTACTGGATGCCGCCCGGGATTGCGACCTGATCCATATCCAGACGCCCTTCGTTGCCCACTATGCCGGACTCAAGGCGGCGCGCCGCCTTGGTTTGCCGGTGCTGGCCACCTATCACACCTTGTTTGAGGAATACCTGCAGCATTACGCGCCTTTCCTGCCCGCCAGTTGGCTCAGGGGGCAGGCCAGAGGTTTTTCGCGCCGCCAGTGCAATGCGCTGGATGCGGTGGTCGTGCCTTCGACGGCAATGCAGCAACGCCTGCTCGAGTACGGTATCGAGGTGCCGCAGCATGTGCTGCCGACCGGTATTCCGATGGCTCGTTTCGCCAGCGGCAACGGGCCGGCTTTTCGTGCCGAACATGGGATTGCGACGGGGCGGCCGGTGGCCTTGTTCGTCGGGCGCGTTGCTCACGAGAAAAATATCGCCTTCCTGCTCGAAGCCCTGCTCACGACCCGCCAGATGCGGCCAGACATTCTCCTGGTGATTGCCGGCGAAGGTCCGGCCACCGGCGATCTCAAGGCGCAGGTACGTCGCCTCGGGTTGGAAGGATCAGTCCTCTTCATCGGCTATCTGGATCGCCAGCAGGCTTTGCCGGATTGTTACGCGGCGGCGGATGTTTTTGTTTTTGCCTCGCGGACCGAAACGCAGGGGCTGGTCCTGCTCGAAGCCATGGCCGCCGGCCTGCCGGTCATCGCCCTGGCGGAAATGGGTACCGTCGACATCCTGGCGCCGGGCCGCGGCGGGTTTGCCGCGCCAGATGAAGCCTCGGCTTTCGGTGCCGTACTCGGCGATTTCTTCTGTCAGCCCCTGGCCTGGCAGCATCTGGCCGAACAGGCGCCGGCCTATGCTGGGGAATGGTCGGATACCGCCATGGCCGCGCGCCTGGCCAATGTTTATCGGGAACTGGCGGGAATCCGCACGCTACCTGATAATTCGCAGGTTGCCGTTGCCTGAATAGACCGAACATGAACGATACGCCCGAAACTGCCTGCAGCCTGTGTCGCTATTTCAGGCCGGGTGATGCGCTGAATGGCAATTGCCACCGCTTCCCACCGGTCTTCGCCGGTGAAAGTTCACCCCGGGAAACCCACCACTGGCGGTTTCCTGTTGTCAGTGTGCATGCCTGGTGCGGTGAGTTTGCTGCTCAGATGTCTTCGATAGGCGGCAACATCTGATTCGCGGCGCGCAGGCGTTCGGCCAGTACGCGCATTACCTGTGTGGCAAAAAACGGCGTCTGCTGGATCAGGTAGAGAAAGCGTTTTTCATCGATGGCGACGAATTCGCAATCACTGCTTGCGATGACCGATGCCGAGCGAGGGCCGGGGGAGACCAGCCCCATTTCGCCGACAATGCTGCCGTGCTGCAGGGTTTCGACGACGCGATTATTGACGATGACTTCAGCGCTGCCGGTGGTCAGGACAAACATCAAATGCCCTGGGTCGTCTTCGCTGAATAGCGGCTGGCCAGCCGGGATGCGGACGATGTCGGGATTGTTGGCGAAAAGTTCGAAGAAAACCATATGCGGTACTTTTGAAATGTAGAGGTGCCATCTTTAACACGGCGCTCCTCCGGATTTTCTTTCGCTAATGTGACAGATCCGGGGTTTTTGATCTGCGGCAAGAAAATTTCCGGTCAGGGCAGGCCTGATGAGGCGATTCTGACACTTTCGTGACATTCCTTGTCATCAAAACATAGCCTGGCCTGATTACCTTGGGAGCTTTCATGGAGCTGCCATGCAGGAACCCTCGACGCACGAACTCGGACTGGATCCTCTTAACGAGTCTCCTTTCAAGGGCAAGACCGGTCTGCGCCGGGTCTGGAATGCCTTCAGCTATTCCATGGCCGGTCTCAAGGCAGCCTACCTGTGTGAAGACGCGTTTCGCCAGGAGGTCTGGCTGGCCTTGTTGTTGATTCCCACTGCCTGCCTGCTGCCAGTGCCCTGGCTCGGGCGCGGCATGATGATCGCCAGCGTGCTGCTGGTGCTGATTGTGGAATTGCTCAATTCAGCCATTGAGGCCGTGGTCGATCGGGTGAGCCTGGAAAATCACCGTCTGGCCAAGCGCGCCAAGGATATCGGCAGCGCGGCTGTCCTCGTCTCTTTGTTCAATGTGCTGGCGGTCTGGGGTTGCGTGGGGCTGTCGGCATGAGCGGGCTGGCGATTGCGTTCGTCACCGAGACTTTTCCGCCCGAGGTCAATGGTGTGGCGATGACGGTTGGGCGATTGGTCAGCGGGCTGCGCGAGGCAGGGCATCGGATCAGCGTGGTCCGGCCACGCCAGGGCAAGAAGGACTGCGGCAGTGAAAGCGAGACAACGGTGGCTGGTCTGCCGCTACCCGGCTATCCCGGCCTGCGTCTGGGCTTGCCGGCAGGGAAAAGGCTGACCCGTCTGTGGCGTCTGCAGCGGCCCGATCTGGTTCATGTTGTGACCGAAGGGCCACTTGGTTGGTCAGCTGTCAGTACGGCGCGAAAAATGGGGATACCGGTAACTTCCGGCTTTCATACCAATTTCGATCGCTATAGCGTGCATTATGGTCTGGGCTGGATGCGCCCCGGCGTTGCTGCTTACCTGCGCACCCTGCATCGGCGGACTCTCGCCACCATGGTGCCGACCGAAGCATTGGCTGCGGATTTGGCGGGGGAGGGCATCGTCGGCGTACGCGTGGTGGGGCGCGGTGTCGATACGCAATTGTTCGACCCGTTGCGCCGCGATGCGGATTTGCGCGCCAGTTGGGGCATTGGTGAAGGCGGCCTGGCGTGTCTCTATGTTGGCCGGATGGCGCCGGAGAAAAACCTGGCCCTGGTCCAGCAAAGTTTTGCCGCCATCCGCGCCATTCGCCCGGATGCACGCATGGTCTGGGTCGGCGATGGCCCTTCGCTGGCGCAGCTCAAAGTCGAGCATCCCGAAGATCATTTTGCGGCGGTACGGATAGGTGAGGATCTCGCCAGCCATTACGCCAGTGCGGATCTCTTTCTCTTCCCCAGCCTGAGCGAGACCTATGGCAACGTGGTTGCGGAAGCCATGGCCAGTGGCTTGCCGGTGCTGGCCTATCGCAGCGCGGCGGCGGCGGAGCTGATTTCCTCAGACATGGATGGCATCAGCGTCGCGCCGGGGGACGAGTCAGCCTATCTCGCGGCGGCCCGAGCGCTGGTTGCCGATCCTCAGGCAGCCAGCGAGATGGGGCGACGTGCTCGCCAGAGCATGTTGTCGCGGGGCTGGCCGGCGGTGATCGAGCGTTTTGCGGCGGTGGCCCGCGAGGCCGGCGGTTTTCACGCCGGCCTATGATTCAGGCCGGTTTCAGAACTCGGCGTGAATGCGTGCGCCGTAGATGTTCACCGGGCCGCGATCGGCGTTGTAGGCCGGGTTCGCGATGCGTTGGTAATCAGCCGTCAACCATAGGTACTTGTTCACGTTGAGGCTGTAATAGGTTTCGAAAACCTGTTCCGGCCGGTAATGCAGCCAGCCATCGCCGATGAAGAAGGAGATGCCGCCCTTCTCGAGATATTCGCGGCGATCCTTGGACAGGAATTGCGCTAGGTAGGAAACCCCGAGCGTGTCCTGAGCGCGGCCCCAGTAGGCGCCCTTGATCGAGGTGCCGGTGGAGATCGAACGGTCTACTTCGGCGAAAGCGTAGGTTTCCGTCTTGCCGTCGGACCACATGGCCTTGAAGAATACGCCGACATTCTCGGAGAGCGCCTGTTCCAGATTGATGCCGATGCCACGCTTGAACTTGTCGCCATTGCGGACATTGAGAATGTATTCCATGCCATTCTTGCTGTCTGGCGTCCAGCCGACCGAGTCGCCGTAATTGATGGCGTCGCGGAAAGAGGCCAAGCCCGCCTTGTTGCGGTAGGCAATGATTCGCACGGCACCGGGCTGACCAGCGATTTCGTGATCATGTTCGATCTCGATCTGGTCGCCGTAGTGCCTGAAGATGTTGAAATCCGTCTCCATTTCGTTAGGCGCCTTGGGGCCGGTCATGCGGCCGAAACGCAGCACCCAGTTGTCCTGATACCACTCGGTGGCGAAACCCCAGCCAAAGCCGCGCGCATCTGCCGCATAGTCAAAGGCGACGTTGTTCATGTGGCCCCAGTTCATGAACTGGCGGCGTGGGTCATTGGAATAGGCGTTCTTGTCGAAGACATCGAGCGTCGCGAAATTGCCGAAGGTAAGCACGACCCGGTTCTTGCCGACGGTGCCCGCCATCCAGTTGATATCGCTGTCGATCTTTTGCGTATCACCTTCCAGGTTCCAGGTCTGGCGCAGGAACAGGCGCTGGCGGTAGATCTTCGGCGTGTTGCCGGCGGCGCGGGTGATTTCGCCGTTGTAGAAGCTGCCGAGGCCGATCAGCCCTTCTGTGAACGGCATGCCCTGGGTGATTTCCAGGTTCGTGAAGAGTTCAGCACCTTCCCAGGGGCGAAAGCCAAAATACCCGGTCAGGCTGCGTGTATACGAATAATCGGCATGCCTGGTCAGGCTGTATTGGGGGTAGTTGCCCGAGTATTTGCTGCTGTCAAAACCGGCCGGCCGGTTTTCAGTGAAGGCAGGATGGTATTGCGAAATCTGTGTGAACTGGAATTTGAATTGGGTATCTTCAAAGTCGGCGGTTTCTGCGAAACAGGCGGCTGAAGACAGCAGGCCGGCAAAAATGGCGCCCAGCGCCTTGCTGCTCCGGCGAAGATCGGATTTTTTGTTGAAAGACATTTGTTTTCCCATGCCCCGGTGCGTAGTGCTTTGCACCTGGTTGGCTCGAGCCTGAAGGCCCGGATTTTTATCGTTGGGAAGCAGATGAATGCCCGGAAACCGGCCATTTAAGTGCTACTACCCGCCATTTTGGCAAGATAGCAGCGGGATGTTACCCCAGTGTTACCGTGCCCATGTTGAACCGATTGAAGATCGGTAACTGGAACTATCCACGGAAGTAACTCCGAAAAAAGAGAAGCGCGGACTTTAACAGTCCGCGGCGGTCTTTGCCACCCCCGGAGGATGGCATGGCGGGGCCTGAATCCCGAAATCCCTACCGATACGGTCTTCGTGAATAGCGCTGGAAGTGCCTTAGGTGCGCTGAATCAGTTCGATCTTGTAAGCATCCGGGTCTTCGACAAAAGCGATGATCGTCGTGCCATGCTTCATCGGCCCGGCTTCGCGCACGACCTTGCCGCCGCGTGCCTTGATCGCGGCGCAGGCGGCTGCTGCATCGGGTACAGCCAGGGCGATGTGGCCGTAGGCGTTGCCCAGTTCGTAGGTCTTGGTGTCCCAGTTGTGGGTGAGTTCGAGCACGGCTTCGCTGTCTTCGCTGCCATAGCCGACGAAAGCCAGTGTGAAGCGGCCTTCCGGATAGTCGGAGCGGCGCAGCAACTGCATGCCGAGAATTTCGGTGTAGAAGGCGATGGATTTATCCAAGTCGCCGACGCGAAGCATGGTGTGAAGAATGCGCATGGTTGTGGGTTGATCCTGGTTGGTGGTTAGTGGCCTGGGCTGGCAACGGGCGTTAATAAGCGGCAACCGCACGTCCGAGGTGGCGCAGTTCGAGGCGGCGGGCTTTCCAGTCCGGGCAGAGTTGCTCGACAACAGACCAGAAGCGCGGGCTGTGGTTCATTTCTTTCAGATGGGCGAGTTCGTGGCAGACGACGTAATCGAGCACGGGTAGCGGCATCAGAATCAGGCGCCAGTTCAGCGAGATGCCGCCGTGGTGACTGCAACTGCCCCAGCGCGTGCGTGCCGACGACAGGCGCAATGGCGGTGCAGTCACCCCGAGTAGCGGGGCGTAATGGGCCAGACGTTCGCTGAAAACCTGGCGTGCCTTCTCGCGCAAGGCCTTTTCCAGCACCTGATTGGCATTTGCCGTTGCCGTCGTCCACAGGTGCAGTTTTTCCTCGACGAATTGCCAGCGGGCGCGGCCGATAGCGGTCACGGTGATGACCAGTTGCTGGCCGAGTACGGAAATGACCGAGCCGTCCTTGATTTCGAGTTTTTCAGTGGGCGGGCGTTCGCGCCAGTTGGCCAGTTTGTCGAGCACCCATTGGCCGTGCTGGCGAATCAGTTGTTCGATATCGCCAAGGCGGGCACGCAGTGGTGCTGCGACGCGCAGACCGCGCTGGTCGATGGCGAGGCCGATGGTGCGGCGTTTGCTGCGCCGCAACTGGTAATCGACGTTTTCGCCGGCAATGGCGATGCGATGCCCGGTTTCAGGTGGCGTTGTGCTGGGCATCCGAATAGCGATGCGGCGAGAGACGATGCATTTCGTCCTCGATCCATTCCTCGGCGCGGCGATTGACTTCGAGTTCGGTCATGCCAGTAGCGTCGAAAGCCGGGCCGATACTGACGGTGACGATGCCCGGTGTTTTCAGGAAAGCCTGGCGCGGCCACAGTTCGCCCGCGTTATGGGCGATCGGTACGACCTTGCAGCCGACGTGGGTGGCGAGATAAGCGCCGCCCGGCTTGTAGCGTTTCTTGTGGCCGGGGGCGACCCGCGTGCCTTCCGGAAAGAGAATGACATAGAAGCCCTGCTGCAGGCGTTCGCGGCCCTGGGTTACCACTTGGTCCAGCGCATCCTTGCCGGCGGCGCGGTCGATGGAAATCATTTTCATGGCGGCCAGACCCCAGCCGAGCAGGGGAATGCGCAGGAGTTCCTTCTTCAGCACGAAGACGCAGTAGGCGCCGTTCGGCACGTAATCCTGCAGGGCCATGGTTTCCCAGGCCGACTGGTGCTTGGCGAGGATGACGCAGGGTTCCTGCGGCATGTTTTCCAGGCCGATGACCTTGGGACGGATGCCCAGAATGTTTTCGACGCCCCATTGCATGCCGAGACGCCATAGCCTGCCGGCCCGGTAGCCCCAGAGGCCGCGCAGCAGCAATGCGGCGATGACGACCAGCGGTGCCGTCAATACCGACCAGAGCAGCGCCCAGGCCATGAATACGGTCGAACGGATGGTGTTCATGCCTTTTTCCCCGCCAGGATGAAATCGACGGCGGCCGAGAGATCGGCAAATTCCAGCGTGCCTGCCGGCAGGCCGCCATCGGCACTGGTTTTTTCTCCCTTGCCGGTGCGCACCAGCATCGGCTGGCAGCCGAGCACGACGCAGGCCTGCAAGTCGCGCAGCGAGTCTCCAATGGCCGGCACCCCATTGAGGTCGGCATTGAGGGTTTCCGAAATGCGCTTGAACATGCCCGGCTTGGGCTTGCGGCAATCGCAGTCGGAATCGGCCGGATGCGGACAATAGAAAACGGCATCGATGCGGCCGCCAACGGCAAACAGCGCCTTGTGCATCTTTTCATGAATGCTGTTCAGCGTATCCATGTCAAACAGGCCGCGCCCGACGCCGGACTGGTTGGTCGCCACGACCACCTTGTAGCCGCTCTGGTTGAGGCGGGCAATCGCTTCCAGGCTGCCGGGGATCGGCTTCCATTCCGCCGGGTTCTTGATGAACTGGGCGGAATCGAGGTTGATCACGCCGTCGCGGTCGAGGATGACGAGTTTCATGGCGTAGGCTTTCCGGGACTCAGGCTGACAGCTTGGAAAGGTCGGCGACGCGGTTCATCGCCACGTGCAGGTGGGCGAGCAGACCGAGGCGGTTGGCGCGCAGGGCCGGATCGTCGGCATTGACCATGACGCCGTCGAAGAAGGCATCGACCGGGGCGCGCAGCGCAGCCAGCGCTTGCAGCGATTCCGTGTAGTCGCCGGTATCGAAGGCTGCATCGGCCTGCGGTACGACGTCGACCAGCGCGGCGTGCAGGGCGATTTCAGCAGCTTCCTGAAGCAGGCTTGCCTCGACCTTGGCTTCGACGCTACCTTCGACCTTCTTCAGGATATTGCCGACCCGCTTGTTGGCGGCGGCCAGCGCGGCAGCTTCCGGCAGGGCGGCAAAAGCGCGCACGGCGGCCAGGCGTTTCGGGATATCGCCCAGGCGTTGCGGCCGTTGCGAGACTACGGCATCGACTTCCTGCGCGGTGTAACCCTGCTCACGCAGGCTGCCGGCCAGGCGGTCGTAGATGAAATCGGCACACAGCTTGAGATTCTTAATCGCCAAATCGGTAACGATTTCCGCCGAGAAATTGTATGCAGCAGATTCCAGCAGATTGCCTAGCGTCAGGTCGAAATTGTTTTCCGAAAGCATGCGAATGACGCCCAGCGCATGGCGACGCAGGGCAAACGGATCGCGGTCACCGGTCGGAATCTGGCCGATGCCGAACATGCCGACCAGGGTTTCCAGCTTGTCGGCGAGTGCGACGATTGTTCCAACACGGTTGCGCGGCAGGCTGTCGCCGGCGACGCGCGGTTTGTAGTGGTCTTCAATGGCATCGGCAACATCCGCGTTGAGGCCGTCATGCTGGGCATAGTAGCGGCCCATGATGCCTTGCAGTTCCGGGAATTCGCCGACCATGTCGGTGACCAGGTCGGCCTTGGCGAGCAGCGCAGCCTGTTCGGCGTGCTGCACCAATTCGCCGCCGCCCAGTTGCTCTGCGATGGCGCGGGCTATTGCCGCAACGCGTTGCATGCGCTCGCCCTGGGTGCCCAGCTTGTTGTGATAAACGACCTTGGACAGGCCGATGACGCGGCTTTCCAGCGACTTCTTGCGATCCTGATCAAAGAAGAACTTGGCATCGGCCAGGCGCGGGCGCACGACGCGCTCGTTGCCGACAATGACCGCGCTCGGGTCGGCCGGGCTGATGTTGCTGACGACGAGGAATTTGTTGGTCAGTTTGCCAGCGGCGTTGAGCAGCGGGAAGTACTTCTGGTTGGCCTTCATCGTGAGGATCAGGCATTCCTGCGGCACGGCGAGGAATTCTTCCTCGAACTGGCCGACCAGCACGTTCGGGCGTTCGACCAGCGCGGTGACTTCATCGAGCAGCGCGTCGTCGTCGATCGGTTTCAGGTTGGGGCCAGCCTTGGCAGCGGCTGCGACCAACTGGCGGGCGATTTCGGCGCGGCGCTCGGCGAAGGAGGCGATGACGGCGCCTTCGGTTGCCAGCTTGGTGGCGTATTCGTCGGCATTGGCCAGGACGACCGGATCGACGGTGGCTTCAAAGCGGTGGCCATGCGTTTCGCGGCCGGAGGTCAGGCCGAGGATGGCGAGCGGCACGATATCGTTGCCATGCAGGGCAACCAGGCCATGCGCCGGGCGCACGAAGTTGACGCTGCTCCAACCGTCGGCCAGTTGGTAAGTCATGACCTTGGGGATGGGCAGTGCGGCAAGGGCGGCTTCGAGTGCCTTCTGCAGGCCTTCGGCCAGCGTTGCACCCTTGGCCAGGCTTTCATAGAACAGCACGTCAGCCTTGCCGTCATTTTCGCGGCGCAGATTCGGCACGCAGGAAGCATCGGCACCCAGCGCGCCGAGCTTCTTGAGCAGGGCGGGGGTGGCGTTGCCGGCGGCATCAAGGCCAACGGCAACCGGCATCAGCTTCTGCACGACCGGCTTGTCGGCGGCAACGGCAGCGACGTCGGTGATGTGGGCGGCCAGGCGCCGTGGCGAGGCGTAGGCGGTCACCGTGGCGGTGGATGCTGCCAGACCGGTGTTCTGCAGCGAGGTCGCCAAGGTCTGGGCAAAGACTTCGCCCAGTTTCTTGAGCGCCTTGGGCGGCAGTTCTTCAACAAACAGTTCGACGAGAAGATTCTTGGACGACATATCAGGCAGCTTTCTTTGCGTTCTGTTCTTCGAGCTTGGCGACAACTTCGGCCGCCCATTCCTTCGGGGCCATCGGGAAGCCGAGGCGGGCGCGGGAATCGAGGTAGGCTTGTGCCACGGCGCGGGCCAGGTTGCGGATGCGGCCGATGTAGGCGGCACGCTCGGTGACCGAGATGGCGCCGCGCGCGTCGAGCAGGTTGAAGGTGTGCGCCGCTTTCAGCACCTGTTCGTAGGCCGGCAGCGGCAGTTGGGCACCCATCAGGTGTTGCGCCTGCTTCTCGTGCGCGCCGAAGGCGTGGAACAGGAATTCGACGTCGGAATGCTCGAAGTTGTAGGTCGATTGCTCGACTTCGTTCTGGTGATAGACGTCGCCGTAAGTCAGGCCTTCCGTCCAGGTCAGGTCATAAACGTTTTCGACGCCCTGCAGGTACATTGCCAGGCGTTCGATGCCGTAGGTGATTTCGCCGGTGATCGGCTTGCAGTCGATACCGCCGACTTGCTGGAAGTAGGTGAATTGCGTCACTTCCATGCCGTTCATCCAGACTTCCCAGCCCAGACCCCAGGCGCCGAGCGTCGGGTTTTCCCAGTCGTCTTCGACGAAACGCACATCGTTTTTCTTGAGGTCGAAGCCAAGCGCCTCAAGCGAGCCGAGGTAAAGCTCAAGAATGTTGTCCGGCGCCGGCTTCAACACCACCTGGAACTGGTAGTAGTGCTGCATGCGGTTCGGGTTCTCGCCGTAGCGGCCATCCTTCGGGCGGCGCGACGGCTGCACGTAGGCGGCTTTCCACGGCTCAGGGCCGATGGCGCGCAGGAAGGTGGCGGTGTGGCTGGTGCCGGCGCCGACTTCCATGTCGTAAGGCTGGAGCAGGGCGCAGCCCTTGTCGCTCCAGTATTGCTGCAGGCGCAGGATGATTTCTTGAAAGCTTGGCTTCTTGCTGGTGGTCATGGGACGCACTTGGAAAGACGGAAAGCCGTGATTTTACTAGGTTTTGAGCTGATTCGGCAGCCTCCGCCGATGGCCGCCCGGGCGGCGCGGGCAGGCATGGTTTTTCCCCATTTTTACCGATGCTGCCGTGCTCGCGTTTTTCGCCGATTCGCTGCTGCATAGCAGCAGATGTTTCTGTCTGAATCCGGGGTGGATTGACAAAACCCAGTTAAATCAATAAACTGGAATCTATGTTGCGGTGCAGCATCGTTTTCGTGAGGTGCCAGGCGTGGCGCCATGCGGGATTCGGGCCTTTTGTTCCACTCGTCCGCCGATGTCGTATCCCCTGAAACCGCCCTTTGTCGAAGATGTATTTTTGGCAGAGGCAACAGTGAAGGAGGTCGCATGTTTACTACGACTTTTCTCCCGCCCGCGTTCTTGCGGGTTTCAACAGTTATCTACGCGTTGCTCCAGAAATTCCTGATGGTCGCCGGCCTGGTTTTTGTCGCCGGCCTGATCGGCCTGCAAACCGGTAACGCCGGTTGGCTCGATGGCCTGAAGTCCGTACTGCCGTCGGCGGTCGCTTCGGTCGCCGAAGAAGATGTCGTCGAGGCTGAAACCGACGCCGACCAAAGTATCGCCACCCTGAGTCCCCGCATGCGCGGCGCACTCAATTATGTTTCCCGTCGCTATCACGTCTCCACCGAGGCGCTGCAGCCGATTTTTGCCACCGCCCAGGCGGCCGGCAGCGAGTTGCGCATCGATCCGCTGCTGATCATCGCGGTGATCGGCGTCGAATCCGGTTTCAACCCTTTCTCGCAGAGCGTCGTCGGCGCCCAGGGCTTGATGCAGGTGATGCCGCGCTTCCATATGGACAAGCTGCCGGAAGAAGCCGAGTCGGCTTCTTTCCTCGATCCTGTGACCAATGTCCAGATCGGGGCGCGTGTCCTCAAGGAATCGATCAGCCGCTACGGCGGCCTCGAAGGCGGCCTGCAGCAGTTCGGTGGGGCGACCAACGATCCCGAACGCCGCTATTCATCGCGTGTGCTGGCTGAAAAGCAGCGCCTTGAGCAAGCCGTGCAGCGCCTGCGCACGACCTGAGCCCTGCTGGCGGTCAGGCTTTGACGCCTGATCGCCGCGGAGGGTTTTTTGGCGACGGCTAATTCAATGTAATATCTGGCCCACTTTTCTAGGGGGCCGCTGATGAAAAATATCCGTCTTGCCTTTGCTTCGGCAGCGCTGCTTGCCTCTTTTCCCTTTGCCACGGTGCTGGCCGCCGAAAGCGCCTCTGCCGCAATTGTCTCCCCGCTGAGCGAAAACGTTTGCGGCGCCGATCGGCAGGCCGCTTATAGCCAGGCGGCGATGGATAAGAAAATTGCCGCCTACCAGGTGTTGAGCGAAGAAGCGCTCAGCCTGCGGGCGCGCGCCATCGATTTTCTCGAAGTGCTGAAAGCCAAGGATGCCAAAGGCGAGGCGCTTTCCGGCACGGATCTGAAGCGTCTGAATCAGGGCGCGGCCGCCCTGCTCGACCAGCGCCAGGCTCTGTTGAAGGTGGCTGCGGCGCACGAGTGCTGGCTGGACGATCCGGTGCCTGCCGACCCCGCGGCGGCCAGGGTTCAGGCGAGCGGCGTTGCGCTCTCTCTGTCGGCGGCATTGATGCTGTACGACAACTATTTGTCGGCGGTCGGCCTCTATCGGGCCAATCCTTTCCTGCGCCAGCATCTGAACAGCAAGGACAGCGGTTTTGCCATTCCAAGCGGCGAGCTCAACCGCATCTCGATTTCCTTCAATTCGGCCATCAACCGGGCCCGCGTTCGCCGGGCGCTTGACTGGTATGAGCAACACGGCCGGCAGCTCGGTGAGTCATCGGTCGATGGCGAGCGTTACCTAGCTGCCCTGATCGAGCAAAGTCCCTCCTACCAGATGGTGCGTCACGCCCAGCCTTTGGGTTACGTCGGGAACATGGTCGGATTTTTCAGCGTTTTTTCGGTGGATACCTTGAATCACCTGAAAAACGAGGGGGTTAACCTGTCGAGCCTGCTCTTCGGCAACGCCGCCGGCCTGGTTGAAACCCGGCGCGGCAAGCTGGAGTCCGATGCGCAGTTGCTGGAAAAACTGACCGGCTCGATTCGAGCCGGCGATGTGCTGCTCGAAAAAACACCCTTCCGGCTGACCGATGCCTTTATTCCCGGTCATTGGGGACATGTCGCCGTCTGGGTCGGCAGCGAGGCGGAGTTGCGGCAACTGGGGATATGGGAGCATCCGGTCGTGCGCCCCTACCAGGACAATATCCGGGCCGGGCGT
>Ga0302294_10000349_pt1 | contig 14167 bp, 15 predicted proteins | sample III_Fen_N2_3_FD_194550 | JGI IMG/M metagenome (GOLD analysis project Ga0302294, IMG submission 194550) | Peat permafrost microbial communities from Stordalen Mire near Abisko, Sweden - III_Fen_N2_3 | ecosystem: Environmental > Terrestrial > Soil > Wetlands > Permafrost | place: Sweden: Abisko...
ACAGGTCCTGAGGCCATTCGCGAGGCGCTCGCCATTGGCTCCGAACGCATCGGTCACGCTCTCTCCGCTGTTCGGGATTTTTATCTAATGGAGGAGCTGAAAGAGCGGCGCATCCCTCTCGATCTGAATCCGACATCGAATGTCCGCACCGGCGTTTGCATATCGCTTGCCGACCATCCGCTGAAGAAATATTTCAAGGCCGGGCTGCTGGTAACGATCAACTCCGACGATCCGGCCTTCTTCGGGTCGGATCTGGCGAATGAATATTTACTGGCCCACACCGAGCTGGGCTTTACACGCGACGAGCTGCGCCAACTGGCCGCGAACTCCATTCACGCCAGCTTCCTGCCGACTCCGGCCAAGGTCGACCTGCTCTTCAGGATCGATTCAACCACGTAAGGATGACTTGATCTAGAGCCGGTTCATGGGCGCCGATTCTTCTGGTAGAAGCGCTCGCGATCCTCTCGCGCAGGGCAATCGCATGAACGCCGTTGAAGTCCTGAGGTTGGTTCGTACCGCCCTTACAGGGCGGACGGATTGGACAAATGCGTCTTCCCAGGATTCCGCTTCGCTCCATCCTGGGCTATTCTCGGCGCGTCCCTCCGGGACGAGGGGTGTATTTGACTGGCTGGCCAGCGGAAATGTATCAGGTCTCTGACCGCGTGATTTCGCACCTTGGGTTCGTGGTTTCCCACCCATTCGCCAGGAAGAAGCGAATGGATGGGGCACGGTGCAGGTACAAGAACAAACGGTTAGAGACCTAGTTCCGACTACAGAATTCGTTCATGCGATCGCCCTGTTCTCTCGCGAGTCGCTCTTCCGCATGCCTCGTTTTCGCTTTACACTTTTGCCATGGACAACGAACGTATCCGCGCGATCTGCATGGGGTTGCCGCACGCGGCTGAAACCCTCAACTGGGGCGAGGTGCTTGTCTACTGGGTGGGCGACCGCGAGATTGGCGGCAAGATGTTCGCCTTGACCAACGTCGATGGCATGGGAGACGTTGTGCTCAGTTTCCATTGCGGCGCTGAACGCTTCCATGAACTGCTGGAGAACGAGGGCATCAAACCCGCGCCGCATCTGGCGAGGGCCTGGTGGGTCGCCCTGGAGCGGTGGGATGCGCTCAAGCCGCGCGAGATTGAAGAGGAGCTGGTGCGCGCTCATGCGCTGATCTACGAGAGGCTCGCGAAGCGCACCAAGGCCGTGCTGGCGCTGCCGGAGAAGGAACGCGCAAAGATCATCCGTGAACAAAAGAAGCTGCTGGCGGCCAAAGCCAAGAGCAAAGGGAAATGAAACTGAATTTCACTTCTCGCCGCGCACGATTGCGCTTAGACTCACAGCATGGACAGCGAGCGCATCCGATCCATCTGTCTCGGCCTTCCCCATGTGGTCGAAGCGATCAAATGGAAGCACTATCTGGCCTATTGGATCGGCGACCGGGAGGCCGGGGGCAAGATGTTCGCCATGACGGACATCGACGGCGCCAGGACCGGCGTCTTCTCGTTCTATTGCGGGGCGGAGCGATTTCACGAGCTGCTGGAGAATGAGGGAATGTGTCCTGCTCCCTATATGTTCAACCACAGTTGGGTGGCTCTGGAGCGGTGGGATGCGCTGCGCCCGCGGGAGATCGAGGAAGAAGTAACCCGCGCTCATGCGTTGATCTACGGGAAGCTGCCGAAGCGCACCAAGGCCGTGCTGGAGCTGCCGGAGAAGGAACGCGCGAAGATCATTCGCGAGCGCAAGAAGTGGCTGGCGGCGCGCGCCGAGGCGAAGTCGTGAGGATTCCAAGCTGCTATTGATCCGGTAAGAAAAAATGACATTCTTTCCCACCCATTCCCGCACAATGCGCGGGAATGGGGCACCCAAAGTTCGTGATTGGATTCAAAAAGGGCTGGTTGGGGTTCGCGGTATCCCAGGTCCGCAAAGTGCGCGGGACCTGGGGCACCCAAAGTTCGTGGTTTCCGATCCATTCGCAAAGAACGCGAATGGATGGGGCACTCACACAGTATTTAGTTGCCGGATCAATAAGAGCCAGCAACCGCCGGAGACGAGAATCATTAAAAAACTCCTGAAAGTACACGTTGCGCCGATGGATTCTTCAGGTGCATCGCATGATTCGACACATCGTTGCGCATCTTGCCGCCGGAGTGGCGCTGGCGGCCGTTTCTGTAAGCTGCGCAGCTGAGGTCTTTCCCGTGGTTCGCAACGAACCGATCGTCATCCGCATTCTTGGTGGCAAAGACGGCCAGCCGCTTGCACGATTGCATCTGACTTTGATTGCCGGTTATGACCGGAGGGACATGAACGAACAGCTCTTCCGCGAGGAGGTGCTGACCGATGCGCACGGCCAGGCGCGGCTCTCGAACCAGTTGGCCAACCTGCCATGGCTGCAGGTCTGGGTCGAGAAGAAGACGCTTTGCCAGGAAAATCCACGCATTACACGCTTCAGTGTCGAGCTGATCCGCCGCGACGGACTCAGCACACCCAACCACTGCGGCATGGCTACGGTCGAGGACAAGCCCGGTGTCTTCACGGTCTTTGTGAAGGGCAAGGGTGCGGCCCCGGCTGCACATGCGATTGCGACGCCGACCCCGGCTCCGGCGGTGGCTCCGGTCAGCAAATCCGCGCCCGCCAGCGTTCAGCCGGGCGGCTCGCCAACGGTTTCCATGCCTTGCCCAGCGGGACCGAAGAAGCCGCGGCGAGCCCGGAATGCATGCGGGCGGGAGATCTTTGCATTGCCTGGGCTGGCTCTCTACCTCCATTAGCCTCTTTGCGGCCTGAGCAACGAAGAAGGGAACTGGAGTCACCGCGGCGGCGTATCTTGGGGGGAAGCACTTCGGGCGTACGCCCGGGCGGTGAGGACTCAAGTCATGGTCAAGTTTCTCTTGTTTTGCATTCTCTTCGTGCTGTGCTGGCCGCTGGCACTGCTGGCTTTGGTGCTGTACCCGCTGGTGTGGCTGCTTCTGCTGCCCTTCCGCATCGTGGGAATCGCGGTGGGTGGCGTGCTCGAGCTTGTCAGCGCCATCATCACCCTGCCTGTGCGGGTGATTCGGGCCATCTAGGGCCTGCCCGACGCCGATCGTCTCGACATCCACCTCGAAAATGCAGTAGCGTGAGTCATGGGCCGGTTCATTCGCAGCCGGAGTACGTCCAACTGTTTGAGGAAGAGACTCATGCGCAGAGTTTTGCTGGCGGCGCTGGCCATTACGATGCTTGCCGCGCCGCTTGTTTCGCGGACGCAGACCGCCCCCGCCGCTCAGGAAGACGCCGCCCAAAAGAACGCGAAGCAGGCGCGCGCGGCGCTGGACGCCATGGTGCAGGCGCTGGGCGGGCAGGCCTGGCTCAACCAGAAGAACCGGATGCGGCAGGGACATATGGCAGCCTTCTACCAGGGCAAGCCTCAGCTTGGCACGATGGATTTCTGGGAGTACCATGCCTGGCCCGATCACGACCGCATCGAGATGACCAAGCACCGCGATGTGATGCAGTTTTACATTGGGCGCACAGGCTTTGAGGTGACCTACAGAGGCAAGACGCCGCTGCCGCAGGAGATTGTGGACGAGTATCTTCGCCGCCGCGACCACTCGATCGAAACCGTCATGAAAGTGTGGTTCAACGATCCCAAAACGATCCTGATCTATGAAGGGCAGAGGCTGGCCGAGCGCCATCTTGCCGATCAGGTCACGCTGATCTCCGCCGACAATGAGGCCGTTACGATCCAGATGGACAAGCAGACCCACCTGCCGCTGCGACGCACTTTTGAGTGGCGCGACCCGGTCTACAAAGACAAAAACCTCGACGCCGAAGAGTACGATGACTATCACGTCTTCGACGGCCTGCCTACGCCCTTCACCATCACCCGCTTCAAGAACGACGAGATGACCCGGCAGTACTTTCTGGACCGCGTGAGCTATAACCAGGAGCTGGCTGCCGATTTCTGGAGTGTGGACGCGGCCGACCGGCGCATCAAGAAGTAGCGTTGCGCGCCGGACCGGCAACTGCCGAGAGAGCGGTGCGTGCTTTTCGATATAATCCTTTGGAGCGCTTGAACAGGAAAACACCAGCGCCCCGGAGAGATGAATGACATTCGACATCCAGGAGATCCTGGGTTTGCTCCCCCACCGCTACCCGTTTCTGTTGATTGACAGAGTTGTTGAGTTTGAGCGCGGCAAGCGCCTGGTCGCCATCAAGAACGTGACCATGAACGAGCCTTTTTTTCAGGGTCACTTTCCGGGCTACCCTCTGATGCCGGGTGTGCTGATCGTCGAGGCGATGGCTCAGGCTGGCGCCATCATCATGCTCCACGAAATTCCCGACCGGGAGTCCAAGCTGGCGGTCTTCACCGGTATTGAGAAGGCCAAGTTCCGCCGTCCGGTGACGCCGGGAGATCAGTTGCGTATTGAAGTCGACGTGCTGGCCTTCAAGAGCCGCCTGGGACGCATGGAAGCCAAAGCGATGGTGGACGGCAAGGTAGCCTGCCAGGCTACGCTTACCTGCTCGATTGTGCCGCGCGTGCGCGAGAGTGCACCGGCCGGCGAAGCTCAGCCGGTGGCGGAAGCGGTGACAGCCGAGTGAGCATTCATCCCAGCGCGGTCGTTGCTCCCGGAGCCGTCGTGCCGGAGTCCTGCACCATTGGGCCGTTTTCGACGATTGGGCCTGATGTTGTGCTGGGAGAGGGCTGCACGCTGATCTCCCACGTCGTGCTCGACGGGCACACCCGCGTCGGCGCGCGCAATACCTTCCATCCGTTTTGCGCGATTGGCGTTGCGCCGCAGGATCTGAAGTACCACGGCGAACCGACGGCGTTTGAGATGGGCGATGGCAACACGATCCGCGAAAACGTGACGATCAGCCGCGGCACGACAGGCGGTGGAGGCGTGACGCGGCTTGGAAGCAATTGTTTGTTGATGGCCGGGGTGCATATCGGCCACGACAGCCAGGTAGGCAGCGCCTGCATCCTGGCCAACTGCGCCACACTGGCCGGACACGTCGTCATCGAGGACTTCGTGACCTTGGGTGCGTTCTGTCCGGTGCATCAGTATTGCGTCGTCGGCAAGTATGCCTTCATCGGCGGCGGGACGATTGTGACGCAGGATGTCCTGCCGTTTTCGCTGACCTCGTCGCGGCGGGAGAACAAGGCCTTCGGGATCAATAAAGTCGGCCTGTCGCGGCGTGGCTTTTCGCCCGAGCGGCTGCAGTTGTTGCAGAAGGCTTTCCGGATGCTGCTCGCGGCCAAGCTGAATACCACGCAGGCCGTTGAGAAGATCAAGGGGCTTGAGGGCGAGGACGCGGCGCTGCTGGCGGCTTTTATCGAACGCAGCGAACGCGGGGTGATCAAGTAAATCAACAAATGGGAGGCTTCATGCATTATCGAAGAATTTCATTTTTTATTCTTGCCATTCTGACGTTCTCTCATATCGTTTCGGCACAAGAGGTTGTTTCCGTTGATCAAATTACACTGAAGCAGCATGTGAGCCATCGAGTTGCGCCATTGTATCCGCCGATGGCAAAAGTTGCCTTGATCCAGGGAACAGTGAATCTGTCTGTTTTTATTGATGTCACTGGAAAAGTCAAATCAACGAAGGTTGTTAGCGGACCTGACAAGCTTCAGCGAGCCGCAATGGATGCTGTAAAACAATGGACTTTTCATCCGTTCAAAAAAGATGGAAAGATAATCCCGGTGACCGGCACGATTTCTTTGGTATTCAATTTGGAAGACTATGGAACTTCTCCCGAGAAAAAGTAGATTGCCCGCCCCGTCCCGTAGGGACGGTCGAAACTCACCCCCAAACATAACGCGGATCGTATTCAATTTGGTGTTTCTTCAGGAAGGCAATGAACTCAGTTTGGAAATCGCACGTCCGATGATGCTCTTGCTGGCCAGCGATGTACTCCAGCGTGGCGCTCACCTGGGGCCATCCAATGGAGAACGCGCCATAACCTTCCTGCCATTCAAAGCCTTCGATCTCGCAGGATTGGTTCATCCAGAGCGAAGAGGCACTCTTGATTTCTCTCATTGCTGTGGCGACTGGTACGGACGACGGCAAAGAGAGCAGAAGATGGACGTGGTCCTCCATTCCGCCGATGCCAAGGGCCTTCATTTGGTGTTCGCGGGCGATGCCGCCCATGTAGGCCCACAGACGGGGCTGGATTTCAGGTGTGATTATTTTGCGCCGCTCTTTGGTGGAAAAGACACAGTGGAAGAGCGAACAGCAATAGGTGTGTGACATGACAGAATCGTATCGCATCACGGACGGTTTGGAAGGTTTCGATCGCCCCTACGGGGCGAGGCATTTCAGCGGGTTGCGTACCCAGGGTTCCGTCCGCTATACCACCCCAGCGACGAAGACCTGTCGCTGGGGACCCCGGTTCCGCGGACTCCACCCTGGGCTATTCTCGTTGCTCCCTCCGGGAGCCATCGCGTTTTGCCCCTCGGGAGCCATTTACGGGGCGAGGCTTTTCGGCGGGTTGCGCACCCAGGGTTCCGTCCGTTTTACCACCCCGGCGACGAAGACCTGTCGCCGGGGACCCCGGTTCCGCGGACTCCACCCTGGGCTATTCTCGTTGCTCCCTCTGGGAGCCAGTGCACAGCAGGTCGGTCAAGAATGGATTGTGTTCAGGGGACGAGCGCGTTTCGAAAATTGCGAGACTGAGAGTCAACTGTTGCAAGGCAGGTGCGCATCATGAAACTCGGCCTCATTGCCGGCAATGGGCGGTTTCCGTTTTTGCTGCTGGATGCGGCGCGGGCGCAAGGGCTGGCCGTTGTGGTTGCCGCGATCCGCGAAGAGACCGACCCGGAGATCGACCGGCGCGCGGCTGAAGACGAGCGCATCACTGTCCACTGGCTCTCGCTGGGCGAGCTGTCGCTGCTGATCGAGACCTTTCACAAGGAAGGCGTGAAGCAGGCCGTGATGGCCGGGCAGGTGAAGCACAAGCAGATTTTTTCGAGCATCCGCCCGGACTGGCGGCTGGCCAAGCTGGTGCTGAATCTGCGCACGCGGAATACAGATATGCTGCTGGGCGCGGTGGCCAAGGTGCTGGGCGACGAAGGCATCGAACTGATCAGCTCCACCGCATTCCTTGAACCGATGCTGGCCGAGGCGGGCGTGCTGACAGAACGCGCTCCGGACGAAGAAGAACGCAAGAATATTGAGTACGGGCTGAACGTGGCTCGCGCCGTTGCCGGATTCGACATTGGGCAGACAGTCGTCGTGGCCGCGCAGGCCTGCGTCGCCGTCGAGGCGATGGAAGGCACCGATGCAGCCATCGAGCGCGCCGGACGGCTGATGAGTTCGCTTGAAGACGAAGTGGCTGATTCTGCAACGACACTCGAACGCCGCCTGACTGTAGTGAAGGTGGCCAAGCCGAATCAGGACATGCGTTTCGATGTGCCGGTGATCGGCGTGGCAACTATCGATGCGATGGCTCGCGCGGGGGCGAGTTGCCTCTCGGTCGAAGCTGGCCGCACGCTGCTTTTTGACCGTGCGCAACTGATCGAGCGGGCAAACCATAAGGGTATTGCCATTGTGGCCACTCCGCGTCCATACTGAGTTTTAGCAGGATTTCCCCGATACGCTCCTGCTGTTCCCCGTATCTCGTTCGACAAAGAGGGTTCGACAACCAGGAGGTCTCACGTGAGAAAGAGAGTTCTCTTTTTCGTTGCAGCGGCCGTTGTGCTGGCGGCTGCACTCGTCACAGTCCATGCGGCAGATCAGGCGCAGGCGCTGCCCGCGGTCGGCGATGCCGCGCCCACTTTTACGCTCCCTTCACAGGATGGCACGCCGATCTCTTTGGACAGCTACCGCGGCAAGTGGGTGGTGCTCTACTTCTATCCCAAGGACATGACGCCGGGCTGCACCATCGAGGCGCATAACTTCCAGCGCGATCAGGCGAAGTTCGACTCTGCCAACGCGGTGATTCTGGGCGTGAGCCTGGACACGCCCGACAGCCACAAGCAGTTCTGCACCAAGGAAGGGCTGCGCTTCCATCTGCTCGCCGATCCGGAGCACAAGGTTGTCGACGCCTACGGCTCGCTGGGCCACTTTGGAACCATGACGATTGCCAACCGCAACACCTTCCTCATCGATCCCACGGGAAAAATCGCGCAGGTGTGGACGAAGGTTGACCCCTCGGTGCATTCGGCGCAGGTGCTGACCACCATCAACGCGAAGCAACTCTCCGTCAAGCCGCCCAACACGAACTAGAGTATCGAACCGCAACGTCAACCGCCGTAAAGGAGCAGCTATGAGCAGATCCGTGAAGCCGCCGAACAATCAGGACGTACCGGTTAAGCCGCCGAATGATCAGATGGACGCTATGCTGGCGCCTGCGGCGCAAGCCGTCTCTGTCAAGCCACCCAACAAGCTAAACCAGTCTTCCGCCTCATAGCCATGAAGGAAGTTTCAGACCGCAGCAAAGGCCTCGCTTAGCGGGGCCTTTGTTCTTTTTGCTTCCGTTGAATCGATCCATGCGCGTAGCACTCGCCTCCGATGCAAGTCACTATAGGATGGAATCAAAATCCACTTCGATCTTGGAGAGAACGATGCCGACACAGATTGCCCTGAGTTTTCGTGATGACTTGAAATCGGTTTATGCAGCCCTGCTTGCACTCTCGCCGGAGATTGCGGATACGCCCTGGCGGGAAGGGGGCTGGACGCGCAAGCAGGTTGTCGGGCACATGCTGGATTCGGCGACCAATAATCGCCAGCGCTTTGTGCGCGCCTCTACAGACGGCCGCTTCGTTGGGGCGAACTACGGGCAGGACGGATGGGTCGCCGCGCACGGATACGCGAGCCAGCCCTGGGCCACTCTGCTCGACTGGTGGAGGGTGGAACACGAGATTCTCGCCGCCGTGGTGGATCGCATTCCCGAGGAGCGGTTCGATGCGCTCTGCACCATCGGCGAGGATGCGCCTGTAACGCTGCGCTTTGTGGTGGAGGATTACTTCCGCCATCAGCGCTGGCATCTGGCGCAGCTCATGGCTTCTATTGCAAACTGAGGAGCTTCATGGCAAGTCATCCATATCAGAGCGTTTTTAGGAATGGTGCAGACCGAAAAGCTGTAGGTCTCCCACCCATTCCGCAGAAAGAAGCGGAATGGATGGGGTACGGAAGTCTACAGTAAATCCGAAAATGCGCTAGCCTTCGACAGGCGTTTCGTTCTGCGGGGCGGACGGGCTGGAGCGCCGCGCGGGTTCCGATCGCTGCGGTCTCGGCTGCTCTGGATTCCGCTGCCTGGGCTTGGCATTGACGCGACGGCCTTGCGGCGGAGGCGCGGCGGTTGCCTGTTCCGTTGTCGCGCGCGCCGGTCTGGGCGGCACGTAGCTCTTGTAGACAGTGATGTGGAAGCAGGACTGCTGGAACTCCTCTTCCACGTCGATCTTGCCGGCGTCCTGGAGCGGCAGCAGGCGGGCGCGCATCCAGGCGATCTCCTGGCGGGTCAGGCCCTGCTTGGCAATATCGATTGTTGCGCCGGTCAGATGCGGGCTGGCGATGTCGCCTTCGGCCGCTGCGGCGTTGCCGTTGATTCTTGCCAGTTGCTTTTGGTAGGCGACGGTGCGCACAGCGGAGTTGACCTGAATAGGAGTATGAAACCGGGCCACATGGGCGCGCGCCAGGTCAGAGAGAAAATTTGCCGTCCAGGGCCGGCAATAGCGCCGGTTCTCCGGCAGGTTGCCGTTGATTGCGAGAGCAGATGAGACGGGAACGGGCACGAGCATTTTGCCGGCGATGCGATTGGCCAGATCTTCGTCGTCCTCGATGCGCTCTAGGCCGTCGGCCTCTGACTTTTCGTTTTGCCGCACCAGCGACTCATGAGAGCCGCGCAGGGGAGGCGGCATCACAAGCCGGGTCTTGGTAAAGGATGCGGGCGTGACGGCTGGCTGACGCTCAGCGGGAGCATCAGTCTCTGGCGCACGATGAACCCTGGCTATTGGCGCAGCTTTTGTGGCGGTCCGGGAACGGGAAGTCCGGCTGGTAGAGGCCGGATGCGTCTTGCCGCGCACGGCCGTGTGTTTCTCAGCACGCGCAGCCTTCTTATGAGATGTAGTGGCGGTGGCAGTGCTCACCCGCGGCTTCTTTGAGCCGTAGGACGCGCTCGCAAAGAGCGCCAGGAACACGAGAACCGCGATAGAGGTTCGCCGCATAATGAAGTTCGCGGAGAAACCAGAGCAATTCCAGTGTAGGACGGATTGGGCTCGGCTCCTAGTAGCAGTCAGGGTGCGGCTGGGTCCGATAACTGGAGGTTGGCGATTGCACCTTGAAGGCCTGTGCCAGGGGAGCGCTTCAACGTCTACAATGGGGCGTTCATTTTTATGAGGAGTTTGGCGAGCCGTGACGATAGGGAAGAAGCAGATCTGGTTGATTGTTATTGCACTCATTATGGTGCAAGCCTTGCAGACGGCATTTGTGATCCATCGCGAGTCGCTGACCTTTGACGAAGGCGACCACATGTATGCCGGCTACATGATGTTGCACGCCGGCGACTATGGGCTCAACCCCGAACACCCGCCGCTGGTGAAGATGCTGGCCGCACTGCCGCTGCTGGGAGAAAAGCTGTGGCTTCCGCAGCCGCGCAATCAATATTTCAAGGCCGTGGCCTATTTGGACGGACGCGATTGGCTGGCACACAACGACGGCGACAGCCAAAGGCTTGTCTTCAGGATGAGGCTGGCCGCCGGGCTGCTGGCGATTGGGATTTCGCTGATGGTGTTTTTTGCCGCGAGCGAGTGGTTTGGAACGGTTGCCGGGCTGGTGGCTCTGGCGCTGGTGAGCTTTGATCCCAACATCGTGGGGCACTCGGCTCTGGTGACGACGGACATCGGCGTTTCGCTGTTTTTTCTGACGAGTATTTATGCCTTCTATCGTTATGTGAAGCAGCCTTCTCTTTTAAGACTGGCGCTGGCCGGATTGGCGTCGGGGTTGCTGCTGGCGACCAAACACTCCGGGATTCTGCTGGCGCCGATGCTGATTTTGCTGATCGGCTGGGAGGTGGCGACCGCAGCGAAAGGCACACGCGGCCGGCTGGCGCTGCGGCTTTCGGGGGCCTTTGGCGCGATTGTTGTGATGGGTGTCGTGGTGCTCTGGGCCTTTTATGGATTCCGCTATGCGGCGCGGCCTGCGGGGCTGGCAATGAGTACTTCGCTGGCGGAGTATGTTGCGCCGCTGAGCCACTTCAACGCATCGGCGGTGATGGCGATCGCGCATCTGCGGCTGCTGCCCGAGTCGTACCTGATTGGCCTGGTGGATGTGAAGCGCATGGCCGAGTTCTATCCCACATTCATCTTCGGCAAGAACTACTCGCACGGGGTGTGGTGGTATTTTCCGTCGGTGATTCTGATCAAGACCACGCTCGGTTTGCTGGCGTTGGTCGCGGCGGCCTTTTTTGCCATCTTTACCGGCCGGCTGCGCAAGGGGCGCGAGCTGGCCTTTATTCTGATCCCCGCCGCCTTCTATTTGTTTGTCGCCATCCAGGCTGGAATCGACATTGGCGCGCGTCACATTCTGCCGGTCGACACGTTCCTGTTCATCCTTGCCGCAGGCGGAGTTGCCACACTGGCTGCGGGAAGCAGGCGCTGGGCTTACTTTGGAGCTGGACTCGTGCTGGCGCACATCGTCTCGGCACTCACCGTCTTTCCCAATTACATTGCCTATGCCAACGAGGCTTGGGGCGGGCCGAAGAACGTCCACAAGTTGCTGAGCGACGCCAATGCCGACTGGGCGCAGCAGCTTTATCAAGTGAAGGCATGGCAGGACCGGCATCCCGGCGAAGAGTGCTGGTTTGCCTACTTCGCGCGACCGGAGATCGATCCGGCGGTCTATGGAATTCGCTGCCACGCTATGCCCACAGCGGACACTGGATGGCTGGGCGGGTCGGAGGTCATCCCGCAGGTCATCAACGGCAACGTGCTGATCAGCGCGGGCGACTGGAGCGGCTGCGAGTGGCCGAGCGGGCGCATGAATCCCTACGATATCTTTCAGCCGCTCAAGCCTGTCGAGATGATCGACTATGGCGTGATGGTTTATCACGGCAGCTTCCAGGTGAACCGGGCCGCCGCGCTGAGTCGCGCTCAGAACGCCAATACGCTGCTGGCTGCGGGTAAGACAGCGGAGGCCTTGGCGCTGGCCCATGAAGCTATTGGCATCGACCCAACCGAGATCACCAGCCAGATGGCATTGGGCGACGTTGCTGCCGCCATGGGCCAGAAGGATGAGGCTCGCAAGGCCTGGCAGGCCGCGATCGATTCAGCGAAACGGATGGAGCCGGAGGCCCAGGCCAGCTTTATTCCGGATCTTGAGGGCAAGCTGAAGAAGCTGTGAGGCATGGTGGATTACCATTTGTATTGGCGTCGAATTGACGATTACGAGGACGAACTATGACTAAGCGCGCACCGCTCCCCTACCAGACAAGTTTTAACGCTCAGCACTCGCCCATGGGCGCGTTTATGAGCTTCACGTGCGGGAACTTCGGAACCCGCGGCGGCATTGGCCTGCAGATCGGCCAGCCCGGCGACCAGGAACTTTTTATCGGCTTCAAGGATGGGGATCGCTACTCGGGCGAGACGCTCAAGTGCCTGCCCTTCTATGCCGGAGCGGTGAATCGCGCCGCAGACGCATTTCTGGTGGAGCAGGCGGGACCTGCCGAGCAGAATGTGAAGCCCGACGCCGTTCCCTTCAAGGAAGGCGAGTTCGAGCGCTCTTATGGCTGGGCCAGCGATGAATGGCGCGCCGATGGGCTCACGTTCTCGGTGTATTCGCCGTTTGGTTCGATTCCCGACCCCGCGACGGATGGCAAGCGGCAGATGCGCGAGGGATTGCTGCCCGCGGTCGTTGCGCGGCTGGTGCTGGACAATACCAAGGGCACGGCAACCAAGACGGCGATGTTTGCGATGAATCATGCGCGTCCCGGCACGAGGATTCTCACCGACGATCTGGGCGCAGGCCGCCTGGGCTTCGCCTTCCGGCGTGAGGCTGGAGGAGCCGCGGAGCTGAAGGATTTTACCTCGTCAAAGAAGGGCGCCAAGATTGCTGCCGAGCCGTTTGTCTTTATGCGCTGGTCGGCCAGCGACGGAGTGCGCGAGAAGCATAACCCGGTTCATCTGCTGGGCTCGTGTCCTGGCTTCGGCTTTGAAGTCCCGGCAGGCAAGAAATATGGATTGACGATCGCGCTTGGTTCGTATCTTGAGGGATTTCAGACGAACGGCATCGATGGGCGTTATCTCTACCAGCGCTACTTCAAGAGCCTGGCCGATGTGCTGAAGTTGGCGCTGGATCGCGCCGACAAGCTTGTTTCCTCTTCCGAGGCGCTGGATAAAAAACTCGACGAGGCAAAGCTCTCGGATGATCAGCGGTTCATGATCGCGCACTCGACGCACAGCTACTATGGAAGCACGCAGTTGCTCGAGGTGGACAAGCAGCCGTTCTGGGTGGTGAACGAGGGCGAATACTGCATGATGAACACCCTCGACCTCTCCGTCGATCATGTTTTTTGGGAACTGGATCACAATCCCTGGCTCGTGAAAAACCTCCTGGACAACTTCGTCAAGCTCTACAGCTATACCGATGAGGTGAAGGTTTACAAGGGCGATGTAGCCATGGCGGAACACGCGGCGCAGATCGATCCTTCGCAGCCGCCACCGCCGGCCGACGAGGCGCAACTCAACCGGCCTTACGACACGAAGCCGGGTGGCTTGAGCTTCTGCCACGATATGGGCGCGCACAACAATTTTTCGCCCAAGGGCCGCAGTAGTTATGAGCTGGCGAACCTGACCGGCTGCTTCAGCTACATGACCGTAGAACAGCTCTGCAATTGGACGCTCACTGCAGGCTGCTATGTGGCCAAGACCCGCGACAATGCCTGGCTGAACGGAAGCAAGGCGGTGGTGGATGCCATTTTGACCAGCATGATCAACCGCTCGGGCGACGTGGGCTTTGCGCAGTATGACAGCACGCGCTGCGCAGGCGGCCAGGAGATTACCACCTATGACTCGCTCGACCACTCGCTGGCGCAGACACGCAACAATATCTACATCGCTGTGAAGAGTTGGGCAACCTACAAGGCCCTGGCGCTGCTCTTCCGCGAACTGGGCGACGCCGCGAGCAAGAAGAAGTGCGAAGATCTGGCGGAGAAGGTTGCTTCGGTCGTCAATGAACAGGCCGTCGATGGTGTG
>Ga0302294_10000352_pt1 | contig 14140 bp, 10 predicted proteins | sample III_Fen_N2_3_FD_194550 | JGI IMG/M metagenome (GOLD analysis project Ga0302294, IMG submission 194550) | Peat permafrost microbial communities from Stordalen Mire near Abisko, Sweden - III_Fen_N2_3 | ecosystem: Environmental > Terrestrial > Soil > Wetlands > Permafrost | place: Sweden: Abisko...
GATTGCCGAGGGATCCGTCTTAGTAGCCCGGGACGGTAAAGAATTCGGTCAAGGCGGTTTGCGTATTCTATTGAAAGCGGTTGGCAAAGATTTCCAAACCGTCGTCCGCACCATGAGTGACGGAAACTTCTACGTCATGGATTTGGCACCCGGTAAATACACCATGGAAATTGACCCGATCCAGCTGGGTTTCCTGAATGTAAAATGCGAACCAGAAAAAGTTGAATTTGAAATCAAGGCACTTGCTGATGGCGATTATGTGGAGGATTTGAATATTACCCTAACACCCATTGAAGCAAAAAAAGAGGTTGTCGTTGTCCCTAAAATTCAGCCTAACGTCGTTAAAGATTCAGTTGTAACAAAAGTGCCTGAACCAATCAGAATTTTACAAAAGGATACAACGCCCTTACTTAAACAGGATACAATCATAGCAACAAAAATTGAAAAAACCAGCATACGAGTTGATACAACGATTGCAGTAAAAGACACGACTGCCAGCATCAAAATTGAAAAAACCACTGCACCAAAAGATACAACCGTCCGTTTACAAAAAGATACTATTCCGGTACCATCAAAACTTCCACTTGTAGCGAGGTACAAGGGCTTGATTTTACCCAAATACCTTGGTGAACCGCTGATTCTCCGAAACAAGCAAGGCAAATACTCCATCAATTTCGGGTCTTTCAGTCAGAAAAAGCAAACGAAAACGCTAGTGGACCTCATAAACAAGAAATCGCCGGACAAAACGCTGATTGTGAATAAAAATGGGCACTATTTGGTCAGTTTAGGGTATTTTGACAATCGAAAAATTGCCGAGAAAATTAAGGCATCGATCGTTTTTAAAAAGAAATCAAAGAGATGAATCCGAACGTGGAAGCCATGACCCCCTTCATCGTCATGGACGTGCTGGAGCGGGCCAACGAGCTTCAAGCCCAAGGCATCGACATTGTCCATTTGGAAGTGGGCGAGCCCGATTTTGACATGCCTGAATGCGTGGTGGAAGCGGCAAAAGCAGCTTATGACACAGGCAAGACGCACTACACACACTCGTTGGGTGACCCCGAGCTCAGAAAAAACATTGCTGAATTCTACAATCAGGAGTACGGCGTTTCCATTCATTCAGAAAACATCGTAGTCACCTCAGGGTCCTCACCGGCGATTCTCATGGTTTTGATGGCGCTGTGCGAAGCCGGTAGCGAAGTCATCCTCTCCGACCCCGGCTATGCCTGCTACAGCAACTTCATCCTAGCCGTGAACGCCAAACCGGTGCTGGTACCCCTCAAGCCCGAAAATCACTTCCAATATTGCATCGAAGACATCAAAGCTCGAATCACCGGCAAAACCCGTGCCATCTTTGTCAATTCCCCCATGAATCCAACGGGCGGGTTGGTGGACGACAGCGTTTTCAAAGCCTTGGCTGAACTCGACATTCCCATCCTCTCAGACGAAATCTATCACGGATTAGTTTATGAAGGGCGTGCCCGAAGCATTCTTGAATTTACCGACAATGCCTTTGTACTGAATGGTTTTTCCAAGCGTTATGCCATGACTGGTTTGCGTTTGGGGTATCTAATCGCCCCACCAGCCTATACCAGGGCACTTCAGACCATCCAACAAAACCTGTTCATCTGCGCATCCAGTACGGCACAAGAGGCAGGCAAAGCCGCTTTGGCGCATGCCGGCAAGGATGTGGACATCATGCGCGCCACCTATCGTGAACGCAGGGACTACATGGCGACACGACTGCTGCAGATGGGTTTCGGCATTCCAGCCGTACCGCAAGGCGCCTTCTACATATTTTGCGACGCACGGAAATTCACGAACGACTCCTACGCCTTTGCCTTCGACATCCTGGAAAAAGCCCACGTCGGCGTGACGCCAGGCATCGACTTCGGCCTAAATGGAGAAGGGTTCATCCGGTTCTCCTACGCCAATTCCATCGAGAACATCCAAAAAGCGTTGGACCGGTTGGAACTCTATCTTAAAGCGTTGTGAGAAAAGTCATCGTTTACCTAGCAGCCAGTTTGGACGGGTACATCGCTGGACCAAATGGCGACATGAGCTTTCTGGACAGCGTTCAGCAAGAAAGAGAAGATTATGGTTATTTCCAGTTCACGGAAAGCGTGGACACCGTGGTCATGGGCCGGAAAACATACGATTGGGTGATGGGGCAAGTCCCAGAGTTTCCGCACGCGGACAAGAAAACGTACATCATCACCCGCACGGAACGGCCGCAGCAAGGCAACCTCCATGGTGTCAAGTTGTTCACCGATGGGTTGCCCACGCAAGCCTTGACGTTGATTTCCTCCAAAACCTATGAATCGGGTCTGGTCCAGCTTCACTATTCGATACGGGGCTGAACCCGTTATCGGCCAAACTTCCAGTTCAGCCCTTTTTCCGCCAAATAAACGCCACCCACGATGAGGCAGGCACCCATCATGGCTGGAAACGGTATGTGCTCGTGCAAGATGAGATTCGCCGTAATCAGAGTGATGACGGGGCAGAAATAGATGTAGGTGGTCACCCGCACGATGCCCAAACGCCTGGTAGCCAGGCTCCAGAAAATGTAGCCCAGCATCGAGGCGATGAGCCCCAAAAACAAGAGGTTCAACAGTACCTCGGGCTTAAATAACAAGCTTAGCGGAGGGTGAACCGATTGACTCAATAGGAAAGGCAAAATCGTGAGCATGCCGTAGAAAAAAACCTTCCGGGTAACGAACATGCTGCTGTATCGGTTTATCAACCCTTTGGAAATCAAGCTGTAGAAAGCCCACGAAAGCGCGGCCATCAACGCCAGAAAATCGCCCAGCGGATTGATCTTGAGGATGAACCCGCCGCTGTAAATCACCAACGCCACCCCCGAGAACGCCAACACGGAACCATACACCAACTTGAACTTAAGTTTCTCCTTGCGGTGCGTCAAGAAAAACAGGATGGCGGTGAAAATGGGCGCGGTGCACACCAACAGCGAGACGTTGGAGGCCAGCGAGTACGACAGGGCCGTGTTTTCGGTCATGAAATACAAGGAGCCTCCGGTGATTCCGGAGAGCAAAAAAAGACATTCGTCCTTGACGGTGTCGGCAAAAAGCTTTTTGTACGTGACCATCCACAGAAAAACATAGGCAATGGCAAACCTCAGAAACATGATTTCAGCAGGTGTCAAGCCATTGTTTATCAATACCTTGGTAGAAATGAACGTGGTTCCCCAAACCGAAACGGTGAGCAGGGCAAGCAAATGGTATCCAAAATTTTTGGCTGGCATGCGGCAAAGATACGTTAAAATCGTTGGAGGCTGAAGTCGTGAGCCTGGGCATACTGCGTTAAAAGCCGCAGTGCTAGTTCCACCGCTTCGTCCAATCCCGAAGCACCGCCTGCCGAATGGACGACCATGAGCAGCCGAGAAGTCTCCAGGCTGAGCTTGCTGCGCTCCACATCGCTGGTGGGCGTACCGATGGCACCCAACGCATCCCGATACACGGGCAGACCCTCAATATTGAGCTGCCCACGACCAATCGCTTCGAACGATTCACCAGCCTGCCCCACTCCGATGCTCAACTCACCTTGCACTTTTTCGGCATCGAATCCGCCAATGGAGAACCCTGTGCGGATGGACACCAAGTTGATGAGGTCCACCAGCGTATTGATGCGATAGAGCTCCTTGCCCAGCAACAGCCTTCTGCAGAGCGCCTCGGCCGAAGGACGGTACCGATTCGGATCCTTGCCGAGCTTCTTATAAAGCTGCCGCATCTCGTAAATGCCAGGCAACTTGTTGACCTCCTCCACCACGTAAACACTTCGCAACCGATGCGTCTCCGCCGCGATTTCCTCCCAGAGCAAAGGGGCGTGGGCTGAATTCAAAACCGAACATTCCACCACACATCCGGCATAGGAAGGTGCTGCAGCATAGATTTCAGCCTCTATCGTGATTGGTTTCATTGAGATGGGGTTTACAGCTCCAAAATTAACGATAAAAGCGTACATTTGAAGTCAAATTTGAACTACGAATGAACATTTTCGACTACTTCAAAAACGACCGTTATGCCGCTCTGACAGGCATTGAACTGCAGGAAGCGGCTGAAGGCTATGCCAAAGCCACTCTCGTCGTGGCCGAGAAGCACCTCAACGCCAACGGTGTCGCACAAGGCGGCGTCATCTTCACCCTGGCGGACTTTGTGACCGGCGTAGCCTCCAATTCCCACGGTGAAATGGCCGCATCCATCAACGGGCACGTGAACTTCCTCAGGGGCAGCCGACCGGGTGACGTGCTCACGGCTGAAGCGCAAGAGCGCTTCCTGCACAAACGTTTGGGCAATTATCAGGTCAACGTGACCAACCAACTCGGCGAATTGATTGCCACCCTCGAAACCACCGTTTACCGGAAAGACCAGAAACTGGATTTAACCCTGTGATTTTTGGGGTTGACCGACAAATAGACTGGTATGACCGACCTTCTAAGACCTCCGTTTGAACTTTTTGTACTTTTGGATGTCCAACTTTACGAAAATGGAAACGAACAACGTACTCGACTCTGAACGCTTCAACATGACCAAACTAAAAACGCTGCCGACGGTGCTCATCCACCTGTTCATCTGGCTGGTGATCTTCTCGTTGCCCCTGCTTTTCCGGCCGGGTTACAACGGTCCGAACGGTCATGGAGGAGTTGAAATGCCCATACCGCTTCCGCTGCCCATTCTGATGAACAACATTTTTCTGGTCATCGCGTTTTACATCAACCTGTTCGTCTTGATGCCTCGGTTTTTCAACACCAAAAAATGGGGGTATTTTCTATTTTTCACGGTCTTGTTTTTGGTGGTCAGCCTGTATTTCCACCAATTTTCCCAATATTTGGAACGTAGCTTCTGGCCAGACCTATTTCAACCGCACGGTCCAAAACCGGGCGAGATGATGGGAGGCGATTTCCACGACCACAACCGGGGATTTTCGTTCCGACAATTCTCGTTCATCTACCTGTTCATCATGACCTGGGCGCTGAGCGTGGCCTATTACCTATTCGTTCAATTGCAGGAATCCGTCCGAAAGGCCGACTTGGTGCTCGCTACGGCGCTGCAATCGGAACTGTCCTTCCTGAAGGCGCAAATCAACCCGCATTTTCTTTTCAATACGCTGAACAACATCTATGTATTGACACTGAAGAAATCGGAGTCCGCACCCACGGCGGTGATGAAGCTTTCCAACCTGATGCGCAAGATCACCAACGACACGGCCGTCGATTTCGTTCCGTTTGAGGAGGAGGAACAATTTATCCGCGACTACATGGACTTGCAAGAACTGCGCCTAAGCGAAAAGACCAAGGTTGTTTACGAAGTGACGGGCGATTACAGCCGCTGCAAAATCGCACCCAGAATACTCATTCCGTTCATTGACAACGCCTTCAAATTTGGCGTAAGTGGGCATACCGAGTCCGAAATCGCCATTCGGATGCATTTTGAGGGCACGGTGTTGCACTTCACCATCAAGAATGCCATCCACAATGGTGGAAGTGAAGCCACGGATTCAGCCGGTGTGGGTCTTGAAAACTCCAGAAGACGCCTGGATCTGCTCTACAAAGACCATTATAAATTGAAAATAAACCAAACCGAGGAGAGCTACGAAGTTCTGCTCCAAATTGAACTGTTATGAAATGCATTGCCGTAGATGACGAGCCGTTGGCGCTCGAGCTGATGGAGACCTACATCGCACAGGTTCCCGGACTGGAATTGCTGGACACGTTCACCGACGCCATTTCGGCTTGGGGTTTTTTGAAAAAAAATCAGGTGGATCTGGTCTTTTTGGACATTCAGATGCCCGATATCAATGGCATTCAGTTGGCAAAGTCACTGGACCGTAAGAACCCGATGGTCATTTTCACCACCGCCTTCAGCAAATATGCCGTGGAGGGCTTTAATGTGGAAGCCATCGATTACCTGCTCAAACCGTTCGAATTCAGCCGTTTCATGGAAGCGGTGAACAAGGCCAGGGAGCAAAAGTCGCTCAAACAGACCACACCCGTTGTGGAAGACGACCAGGCCATCTATGTGAAATCCGACTATCAGAACGTCCGGATTTCTACCCGCGACATCAAATACATCGAGGGTTTCGACGACTACATCCGCATCCATGTGGACACCGGCAAGAGCATCTATACCTTGATGAGCCTCAAGAGCATTCTCGAGAAACTGCCCGCCAGCGATTTTCTGCGCGTTCACCGCTCCTACATCATTCCGGTCAAACGGATCAAACGCATTCACAACCAGCATGTTCAGCTGGACGACAAAGAAATACCCATCGGCAAGAGTTATGTGGATGCGGTACGTACGTTTTTAAACATCAAATAAGTTCCCCAAATGAAAGTGCTCAAACTCGTTTTTTTACTGCCTTTATTAACTGCTTTCCAGGCGTTTGCCGGAAATAACATGTCCTATTACAAAACAGATGTCACTGTAGACGGACAAAATACGGAATGGAAATCGCCGCTTCCCAGATACAACAAAATAGCTGGAATCAACTTCGACGTAGCCAACGACGAACGGAACCTCTACCTGATCGTTCGCGTAACCGACACCACTTCCATTCGCCAAGTCCAGCAAAACGGATTGGAGGTATGGATCAATAAAGACGGCAAAAAGAAAAATACCACCGGCATCACCTACCCCATGGCTCCGGACAAACCGAAGGCAGGAGCCAGATATAGGACTCAAAACCTGAAAACGCCTGATGGTTTTTCCCTGAACATCAACGAATTGATGCTTACAGGCTTCCTCCTTGAAAACGGCAGACAGCCGGTCAAGGGTTGTCCGGTCAAGGTAGCCATTAAGAAGGATTCCTCCAATTGCCTCGTCTACGAGCTGGCCATCCCGTTTAACACGTTTTACAAGGAAAAATTGGAAAAAGAAGATCTCAAATACAAATTCTACATCGGCTTTGTCGTTAAGGGCGTGACCGTTGATATGGATGCCGCACCCGGCATTGTCATGAGCAGAATGGCCATGGGCGGAGGTTTTCCAGGTGGCGACGGTCCCAGAATGGGCGGCATGGGTATGGCTGGCATAATGTCCATGATGGGCGATATGGACAAGCTTTGCTGGCAAAAAATTCAGTTGGTGCTCAAGTAGAGGTTGATGAGGTGCTTTCGGATAAATAGTACTACCTTTGCAAAGGTTTTCAATTCGTTATCCAGCACCCATCCAATATGACCCAGGAACTTGATTCCAAGGAGGTAGGCGCTAAAAGGCCCAATCCTTCCAAAACCATCGATAAAGACAAAGCGACCAAACTGGGGACTGAACCCGTCGGCAAGCTTTTGATGCATTATGCCCTGCCTGCCATCCTCGGCATGACAGTATCCTCCCTTTATAGCGTCATCGACCGCATTTTCATCGGAAATGGGGTCGGTCCGTACGCCATTTCCGGCTTGGCGCTCACCATGCCCATGATGAACCTCATGATGGCCTTCGGTGCCATGATCGGCGCCGGTGCCTCCGCCATGATTTCCATCCGTCTGGGGCAGAAAAAAATCCAAGATGCCACGAACATACTGGGCAATACGTTGGTGCTGAACTTCATCATCGGCTTTCTCATCATGGTGGTCGGTTTGATATTCCTGGACCCCATCCTCATCGCCTTCGGCGCCAGCGGCAAAACACTGCCCTACGCCAGGGACTTCATGCAGATTGTGCTCTTGAGCAGCCTGTTCAGCAGTAATTTTTATGGGCTGAACAATGTGATGAGGGCCACCGGGTATCCCAAAAAAGCGATGTACTCGAGCATGCTTTCCGTCGCGGTGAATCTTTGCCTTGCCCCTCTGTTCATCTTTGTTCTCCATTGGGGAATCCGTGGTGCCGCGCTGGCTACCGCCATCGCTCAGTTCTGTGGATTCGTCTGGGTATTCACCCATTTTTTGAACAAGAGCCATTTCATCCATTTCCAAAAAGGGTATTTCCGGTTGAAAACCCGCATCATCAAAGACATTTTGTCCATTGGCATGTCACCCTTCCTTATGAATGTGGGCGCCAGCATGGTGGCCATGGTCATGAACATGAGCCTGGCCAAATACGGTGGCGGCGGTGAACGCAGCGACATGGCCATCGGGGCCTACGGCATCGTCAACGTGGTCGCCATCCTGTTCATCATGGTGACGTTGGGCCTTACCATGGGCATGCAACCCATCGTGGGCTACAACTACGGTGCCAAACAAAACCACCGTGCCCTGAGGGCCTACAAATTGACGGCTATCGTAGCGGTGGTGGTCACAACATTAGGATTTACCATTGCCATGCTGATACCCAAACAATTGGCTTCGATGTTCACCAGCGACAAAGGTCTCATCGACCAATCCGTCGTGGCGTTGCGCATCGTTTTGCTCATGTTCCCCATCGTAGGCTTCCAAATTGTGACTACCAGTTTCTTCCAGTCGGTGGGCAAAGCTTGGTTGGCCATCACGCTGAGTTTGTCGCGCCAGTTCTTGTTTCTCATCCCGTTTCTGCTCATTTTTCCGCGTTTTTGGGGACTGAACGGTGTATGGTATGCCGCCCCGGCGGGTGACTTTTTAGCTTCCATCATTACCATCGTTTTGATTGCCACGCAGTTGAAAAGATTGGTTCCGGCAAATGGACCTGTTATCAAGATGTAACGATTATGCCGATGAAACTTCTTGCCCTGTTCTTTTCCTTGTACATCCTGCTGCTGACGGCTCAGCCGTGCGCGGATGCACCTATGGGAAGACATGCGCAGGATGCCCCCATTTCGAAAAATTCCACCAATCACGACGATCAATGTTCTCCCTTCTGCACCTGCAACTGCTGCGCCTCGGCCATGGTTTGTCATGTACAAGCGGTTGATTTCAAGGTGACAACCATAGTTCGTGAACACTTTACGACCTACCCTTCGCTAAATATCACCCAACGCTCTGGGGAAATTTGGCAACCGCCTCAATTAAGCTAATACAACGTTTTTTTTAACGGCTGCATGTTTATAAAAGGCGTGCACCCTCACGTTCGTATTAACTTAATTTTTAGCGAAATGATAGAGCGCATCATCCATTTTTCGGTCAAAAATAAATTCATCATCGGGCTGTTCGTGCTGGCGTTGATCGGCTGGGGAAGTTATTCCCTCACCCGATTGCCCATCGACGCCATCCCCGACATCACCAACAATCAAGTACAAATCATTGCCATGGCGCCTTCGCTGGCGGTGCAGGAGGTGGAAAGTTTCATCACCGCCCCCATCGAAGTCTCCGTGGCCAACATCCCGGACATCATCGAGTTGCGGTCCATCTCCAGGCTTGGCCTGTCGGTGGTCACCGTCGTATTCAAGGACAAAGTCGATGTCTATTGGGCCAGACAACAACTCACTGAACGCCTTAAGGAAGCGGAAGAAGCCATACCCAACGGCCTTGCCAAAATAGAACTGGCACCCATTTCATCGGGGTTGGGCGAGATTTTCCAATACCGGTTGGCGGTACAAAAAGGCTATGAGCACAAATACAACCCCATGGAACTCCGCACCCTGCAGGACTGGGTGGTACGGCGCGAAATGCTGGGCACGCCCGGTGTGGCCGACATCAACAGCTACGGCGGTTTCGTCAAGGAATACGAAGTGGCGGTGAATCCCGAACGCCTCCGCAGCATGGGTTTGACGTTGAACGACATCTTCACCGCACTGGAGAAGAACAACGAAAACACCGGCAGCGCCTACATCGACAAAAAACCGAACGCCTACTTCATCCGCGGGATCGGCTTGGTGAAAACGCTGGAGGATATCGAGAAAATCGTGGTCAAGAGCAACGGCTCAGGCATGCCCATGCTCATCCGCGACATTGCCACCGTCCAGTACGGCAACAGCACCCGCTACGGCGCGTTCGTGGTGGACACCACCGAGGCAGTCGGCGGCGTGGTGATGATGCTCAAGGGCGCCAATGCGCACCGAGTCATCAACGACGTGGAAACCCGCATCGCCTCCATTCAAAAGTCCTTGCCTGCGGGGGTTAAAATTGAACCCTTCCTGAACCGCTCCGAGCTGGTAAGCCGTGCCATCGGCACCGTTTCGCGCAACTTGCTGGAAGGCGCGCTCATCGTCATTTTCATTTTGGTACTGCTGCTGGGCAACATGCGCGCCGGGCTCATCGTAGCCTCCGTCATCCCACTTTCCATGCTGTTCGCCGTGTCACTGATGAACCTGTTCGGCGTTTCGGGCAACCTGATGAGTCTGGGTGCCATCGACTTCGGCCTCATCGTGGACGGCGCCGTCATCATTGTGGAAAGCGTGGTGCACCGCATCACGCAAAGCAAGACACACCACCCCGGCGTTCAGGTGCTTTCACAAGCACAGATGGACGAAAACGTGTTCCAATCGGCCAAGCGGATGATGAGTTCAGCCACGTTCGGGCAGGTCATCATCTTAATAGTGTATCTGCCCATTTTGGCACTGGTCGGCATCGAAGGCAAGATGTTCCAACCCATGGCGCAAGTGGTCATGTTCGCATTGATCGGCGCGGCCATTCTTTCGCTCACCTACGTTCCCATGGCTTCCGCACTATTTTTGAGTAAAAAAACGACTCATAAGCCCTCGATTTCAGACAAGATGATGGCGGCCATCCAAAAAGGATTTCAGCCCATCATTGATTTTGCCTTGCGCCGGAAAAAATTGGTCACGCTTTCAGCCATTGGGTTGTTTGTGGTTAGTTTGCTTGTTTTTAGTTCGTTGGGAGGCGAATTCATTCCTCAGTTGGAGGAAGGCGACCTCGCGGCAGGCGTCATGACCTTGCAGGGCGGTTCGCTGAGCAACACCATCGAACAGGTGGAAAAGGCCAACAAGATACTGTTGGAACACTTTCCGGAAATAAAGCACGCCGTCTGCAAAATCGGTGCCGGCGAGATTCCAACCGACCCGACACCCATGGAAACAGGGGATTACATCATCACCCTAAAAGACAAGAAAGAGTGGACCTCCGCCAAAACCCGCGAGGAACTGGTAGCCAAAATGGAGGAAGCCTTGGTTCCGCTGGCCGGCGTCAAGTTCGAGTTCCAGCAACCCATCCAGATGCGTTTCAACGAGTTGACATCGGGTTCGAGGCAGGACATCGCCATCAAAGTTTTTGGGGACGACCTGACCACGCTGGCATCCACGGCTTCAAAAATTGAAAAAATCATCCGTCGTGTTGAAGGTGTCGAGGACATCAACGTGGAGAAAGTGACCGGCTTGGAGCAGGTGCAGGTCACCTACAACCGCGACCGCCTGGCTCAATACGGGCTGAGCGTGGACGATGTGAACCGCGTGCTGCGCACCGCCTTTGCCGGCAGCCAAGCAGGCGTGGTTTTCGACGAGGAAAAGCGCTTCGGCCTGGTGGTGCGTCTGGACAAGGACTACCGCAAGAGCCTGGATGATGTGAAAAACCTTTCCGTCGTGCTGCCCAACGGCGGTCAAATCCCCATCGAACTGGTGGCCGACGTGTCCATCCAATCGGGCCCTGCGCAAGTCTCCCGCGAGGATACCAAGCGCCGCATCACCGTGGGTTTCAATGTGCGCAACCGCGATGTGCAGAGCGTCATCGCCGAGGTGTCCAAAAAAATCGATGCCGAAATCCACATGCCCACCGGCTACTATGTGACCTACGGCGGTCAGTTCCAAAACCTGGAAGCGGCCAAAGACCGGCTGATGATAGCCGTTCCCGTAGCCTTGCTCCTTATTTTCGTGCTGCTCTATTTCACCTTCCACTCGGTCAAACAAACGCTGCTCATCTACACGGCCGTGCCCATGTCGGCCATCGGCGGCATTCTGGCGTTGTGGATGCGGGGCATGGACTTTTCCATCTCGGCCGGCGTCGGCTTCATCGCCCTGTTCGGGGTGGCGGTGCTCAACGGCATCGTCCTCATCGCCGAGTTCAACCGGTTGGAGCGCGAAGGCATCACCGATATCGTGGAACGCGTCAAGAAAGGCCTCCACACCCGCTTGCGCCCAGTCATCATGACGGCGGCGGTGGCTTCGCTGGGCTTCCTGCCCATGGCCTTGTCCACCTCTGCCGGAGCGGAAGTGCAGAAACCCTTGGCAACCGTAGTCATTGGCGGATTGATTTCAGCCACCTTGCTCACATTGATTATCTTGCCGGTGTTTTATGTACTGTTCTCGCAACGCTCGTTTCGGCCACGAAAAAAAGGCTTGATGCTGGTGGTTTTGATACTGGCTTTTTCAAGTGCTCACGCACAGACGCTTAGCTGTGACCAAGTGCTCAAAATGGCGCTGGACAGCAACCTCACCGTGCGCTCCTCCGGCCTGCAAGTCGATTTGGAACGCGCTTTGAAGGGCGCCGCCGTGGACATCGAGAAGACCAGCATCGAAGGCCAATACGGCCAGTTCAACTCGGCCACCAAGGACAACGGGCTCACCGTTTCCCAGTCCTTCGCCTTCCCAACAGTGTATGTGAACCAGCGCCGCCTTGCCGACTCCAAAATCAAGAGCAGCCAGTGGCAACACCAAGTTTCACAGCTGGAAATCGCCACGCAGGTGAAGCAACTTTACTGGCAACTGGCCTACCTACACGCACTAAAAACGCTGTTGCACGAGCAGGAAACCCTGTTCGCTGGATCCTTCAAAGCCGCCTCGCTCAGAGCCGAAAGCGGCGAAACCGGTTCCCTCGAGAAGATGACCGCCCGCTCCCAAGCCCTGGAGGCCCAAAACCAATCCAGGCAAGTTTCAGCCGACATCGCTGTGTGCCAACGCAAACTCCAGTCCCTGCTGAACACGTCGCTCCCCTTCACCACCGCCGACACCATTCTCGTGAAACTCCCCTTTTCGCCCATGGCTGAAGCCTTGGCTCAGCACCCCTCGCTGGCTCTGGCGCAACAGGAAGTCACCATCGCCGCCACGGAGAAGAAGCTGGAACGAAGCCGCATGCTGCCCGACCTGAGCATCGGATATTTTAGCCAGACCATTGCCGGCACGCTGGATGCCAACGGTGTGGCCTTCCGCAACGGCTACCGGTTCAGTGGCATCCAAGCCGGCATTGCAGTTCCGCTCTGGGCGGCACCGCACGCCGCACGCATCAAGGCGGCCGGCATCAGCGAGGCCGTGGCACGAACCAACTCCGAACAGTTCAGCAAAGCGCTGGCTAGTAATTACGACGAGCTGTTGCAGGAATACGCCAAATTTAAAAGCAGCGTGGATTATTACGAGCAACAGGCCGTGCCTGAGGCACTCATGATCGTGGACCAATCCACCCTGAATTACCAGGCTGGCAGCTTGAACTACCTCGATTACGTGTTGAGTCTCGGACGGGCTTCAGCCATTCGTAAAAACTACCTCGAAGCCTTGAACGGCCTCAATCAAACCATTATCCAACTTCAATACCTCACCGGACAACTTTATTAAGTATGAAAAAGTACAGCATATTTTTAGCTCTAATTTTATTTTCCTGCGCTGGCAATAAAAAAGCCGAAGTCGCCTCCGTTTCGGAAGAAGTCATCCCCGAGAACATCGTCGAAATGCGTGCCGACCAGATCAAACTGGCCGACATCCAAACCGGTGCCTTCGAATTGCGCTCCATGAGCGGCACCCTGAAAGTGAACGGTGTGGTGGCTGTGGCCCCCAACAGCCAGGCCACGGTTTCAGCCCCCATGGGCGGTTATGTCAAGAGTACCAACCTGATGCCGGGCAAACCGGTTCGCAAAGGGCAGGTACTAGCCGTCATTGAAAACCCCGAATTCATTGATTTGCAGCAGAATTACCTCGAAGCCAAAAGCAAGTTCGAGTTTGCCGAAGCCGACTTCAAGCGCCAGTCGGACTTGTACAAAAACGACGCCACTTCGCAAAAGGCCATGCAGCAAGTCACCAGTGACTATAAGATTTTGAAGGCGCAACTAAAGGGCCTGGAGCAGAAACTCCGCCTTATCGGCATTCAGGCAAGCACGCTCACGGCGGACAACATCACCAGTTCAGTCGCTATCGTTTCCCCAATTTCAGGCTTCCTCAAGGCCGTCAACGTAAGCATCGGCAAGTCCGTTTCGCCCACCGACGTATTGTTTGAACTCGTCAACAGCGACCAACTCTTTTTGGAGCTCACCCTGTTCGAAAAAGATGCCAACAAGGTCGCCGTGGGTCAGCACCTCCACTTCCTCATCAACGACGAAGACGAGGAACACGATGCAAC
>Ga0302294_10000353_pt1 | contig 14122 bp, 9 predicted proteins | sample III_Fen_N2_3_FD_194550 | JGI IMG/M metagenome (GOLD analysis project Ga0302294, IMG submission 194550) | Peat permafrost microbial communities from Stordalen Mire near Abisko, Sweden - III_Fen_N2_3 | ecosystem: Environmental > Terrestrial > Soil > Wetlands > Permafrost | place: Sweden: Abisko...
ATCTCCGCGTTGCTTTTTGCCGGATAATCACGGCAGAATAAAAACATGCCCTCAGTCCTTATCGTTGATGACCTGCTCTCCATCCACGAGATGCTGGATGCGGTAATTCAACCGACCGGCTTCTCGACTTCATTTGCCACCGATGGAGAAAAGGCTCTGGTGCGCTATAAGGCCGAAAAGCCTGACCTCGTTCTTGCCGACATCGACATGAAGCCGATGGACGGCATCACACTGCTCAAGCAGTTGAAGCTTTTCGATCCGAACGCCGTAGTCATCATCATGACGGCTTATGCGAGCACGGAGAGCGCGATTCAGGCCCTAAAATTTGGCTCTTTCGATTATCTGCAGAAACCATTTCGCGTCGATGAGCTGATCGCGACCTTGAAACGAGGGCTGGAGTACAAACAGTTTTCCAGCGAACGCGCGGGCTCCTCAAGTGCTCCGCCCTTTGCCGCGGCAAAAGCAGCCGACCTTGAGAGCCGCCTGATCGGCAGTAGCCCCAAATTCAAGAAACTCCTGCAGCAAATCAAGAAGCTCTCGGTGGTCAAAACGCCGGTTTTGCTCCAAGGAGAAACTGGTACAGGAAAAACCACGATCGCAGAGGTGTTGCACAATATGGGGGCCAGCCCAGAAAGCTCTTTTGTGCGAATCGATTGCTCGCTGAGTTCCGAAGCTAATTTCCGCGAAGGTCTGCTCGGTCAAGGCGGCGCGGGCGGCTCTTGGGTGAAACAGGCTAAGGGCGGCACGCTCTTTTTGGATCACCTGCAATGTCTGCCTTTGGCGATTCAGAAGGAGTTGGTCAGCGTGTTGCGAGCCACTGCGCAAGGTTTTCGCATGGTCTGCACGACGTCGGAGGATTTGGAAAAACTTACGGACGAAGGCACGTTTCACGACGAACTTTTCTACCGCGTCGCCTCGCTCCCTGTAGTGTTGCCTCCACTACGCGATCGGGTCGACGACATCCCGATGTTGGTGAAACATTTTGCCAGCAAGGCCACAAACCCGCTTTTCGACGCCAGTCTGCTCGAAGTGACTGATGATGCGATGGACGTGCTTAAGACCTACGACTGGCCATGCAACCTTACGGAGTTGCACCAGGTGGTGACAAAGCTCGCCGCCACTGCTGAAACCCGGGTGGTTACTTCACAAGAGCTCCCCATGCGTCTGAAAGAGGTCAAAAAATGGCCGTCGCTTGCCGATTACCTTGCTGGTCAGCAGAAACAATATGTCGACATGGTCGTGCATGCCTGCGGCGACGACAAAGCCAAGGCGTCCAAGGTGCTCGGTATCGACGCGGCCAAGATCAAATAAGCCGTTTCGCGGCTTTTGAGCCGTCGTTTGAGGTCTAGGCTGATAGGCGCGATTTTTTAGCGACCGTTTCCCGCTTGCTCCCATTAAGAGCGGCATCAAATCTCGTCAGAGTTCACGCCCATGCCTAAACGTTCTGACCTCCAGTCCATTCTTATCATTGGTGCCGGCCCGATTGTCATCGGCCAAGCTTGCGAATTTGACTATTCCGGCACCCAGGCCTGCAAGGCGCTCAAGGAGGAGGGATACCGCGTAATTTTAGTGAACTCAAATCCGGCCACGATCATGACGGATCCAGAATTTGCCGATGTGACCTATATCGAGCCGCTCACGTTGGAGATGTTGGAGAAGATCATCGAGGCGGAACGCCCTTCTGCTCTTTTGCCAACGCTTGGAGGACAAACTGCGCTCAATCTTTCGATGGAGTTGGACAAGGCCGGTGTCCTAAAAAAATACGGCGTCGAGATGATCGGGGCCAAACCCGAAGCCATTTCAAAGGGCGAGGACCGTGAACTTTTCAAGCAGGCCATGCTTAAGATCGGCCTCGATGTCGCCCGGTCGCGCACCGTCAAATCCATGGAGGAAGCACGCGGCGCGGCCGAAATGCTGGCCATGTACCCGCTGATCATTCGTCCGTCGTTTACGCTCGGCGGCGCTGGTGGCGGCATTGCTTACAATAAAGAAGAATTCGAGCGCATCGTCGCAAATGGCCTCGATCTTTCCCCTGTGCATGAGGTCCTCGTCGAGGAATGCCTGCTTGGCTGGAAAGAATACGAGATGGAGGTCATGCGCGATCACAAGGATCAGTGCGTCGTCATCTGCTCCATTGAAAACTTTGATCCGATGGGCGTGCACACTGGTGACTCGATCACCGTCGCACCCGCGATGACGCTGACCGACAAGGAATATCAGGTCATGCGCGACGCGTCGTTCGCGGTCATTCGCGAAATTGGCGTCGAGACGGGTGGTTCGAATATCCAGTTTTCCGTTGATCCCGACACCGGCCGCATGGTGGTGATTGAGATGAATCCGCGGGTGAGCCGCAGTTCCGCGCTCGCCTCCAAGGCCACCGGTTTTCCCATCGCAAAAATCGCCGCCAAGCTCGCCGTTGGCTATACGCTCGACGAACTTCGCAACGACATCACGCGCCTTACGCCGGCCAGTTTCGAGCCGACGATCGACTACGTCGTCACCAAGATTCCGCGTTTCACCTTCGAGAAATTTCCTGACGCTGATGCGACGCTGACCTCCGCAATGAAATCTGTCGGCGAGGCGATGGCCATCGGCCGTACCTTCAAGGAATCCCTGCAAAAAGCTCTGCGCTCGCTCGAAATCGGAGCCCGTGGTTTTGGCGGTGGTGGTAAGCTCGGTGATGAGATTCTGCCCGAGGACAAGGTCATCAAGCAGAAGCTCGGCACTCCGTGTGCAGAACGCATTTTCTACATCCGTTACGCCTTTCTCGCCGGCTACTCGGTCGAGCAGATCTTCGACCTCACGAAGATCGACCGTTGGTTCCTGCATCAGCTCCAGGAGATCTTCGAAATGGAGCAGCAGCTCAAGCCGCAGACGCTCACCACCATTGACGTCGCATTGTTTAGGCGTGCCAAGCAGTTCGGCTTTTCCGATGCCCAGCTTGCGCACCTGCTCAAGACCGAACTCTCGGCTGTACGTTCCGAGCGGAAAAAACGCGGCATTCACACGACCTACCGGCTGGTCGATACTTGCGCGGCGGAGTTCGAGGCGTTCACGCCCTACTACTATTCCAGTTACGGTGACGAGAACGAGGTGCTGCCTTCGAGTAAGCGCAAGATCATGATCCTCGGCGGCGGTCCCAACCGCATTGGCCAGGGCATTGAGTTCGATTATTGCTGCGTGCATGCGAGCTTCGCCCTGCGCGAGATCGGCTTTGAAACGGTGATGGTTAATTCCAATCCCGAAACAGTTTCCACCGACTACGACACTTCCGACCGGCTCTATTTCGAGCCGCTCACGCTGGAAGACGTGTTGGAAGTCTACGAACAGGAGAAATGCGAAGGCGCCATCGTGCAGTTCGGCGGGCAAACTCCGCTCAATCTCGCCACCGCGTTGAAGGCCAATGGTGTGAACATCATCGGCACCTCGCCGGAGTCGATTGAACTCGCCGAGGATCGGAAGCTTTTCGCGGCGATTCTGACCAAGATCAACCTGAAGCAGCCCACCAATCGTACCGCACTCAACGAGGGCGAAGCGTTGAATTTTGCTCATGAAATCGGGTTCCCGGTACTGTTGCGCCCGTCATTTGTGCTCGGTGGCCGCGGCATGTTCATCGTTTACAGCGAAAGTGAATTCAAAGCGGTCATCAGCCAGGCGTTTGCCGCCATGCCGGGAAAACCGGTCTTGATCGACAAATTCCTCGAAGATGCGATCGAGCTCGACGTCGACTGTATCAGCGATGGCAAGACCAGCGTGATCGGCGGTATGCTTGAACACATCGAGTTTGCCGGCGTCCACTCGGGCGATGCAGCCATGGTGATGCCTCCGCATACCCTTGGCGCTCCCATGCTCCAGACCGTGCGCGAAGCCACCTACGCTCTCGCCCGGGAGCTGAAGGTCATCGGCCTGATGAATGTGCAGTTCGCGATCAAGGACAACCAGCTCTACGTCCTGGAAGTTAATCCGCGCGCCTCACGCACCGTGCCGTTTGTTGCCAAGGCGATGGGCGTGCCGCTCGCGAAACTCGCCGCGAAAGTGATGACCGGAAAAACGCTGCAAGAACTCGGTTTCACCAGCGAACACACCCCCAAGCACTGGTGCGTCAAGGAAGCCGTCTTCCCCTTCGTCCGTTTCCCTGGTGCAACCATTACGCTTGGACCTGAAATGCGTTCCACTGGTGAAGTCATGGGGCTTGATGAAGATCTCGGTATCGCCTTTGCCAAGGCGCAGGCCGCGGCCAAACCAGGGCTTCCCACCAAGGGTAACGTTTTCCTCTCTGTGAAGGATGCCGACAAGGCGCTCGCCGTCGTCTTGGCCCGAGAACTTTTGGACCTCGGTTTTGTCATCTTCTCAACCAGTGGCACGGCCAAAACCCTCGCGGAAAATGGCGTCAAGGCCACGCGCCTGGCCAAGATCGACGAAGGTCGGCCGACTGCGGTGGACATGATCAAGAACGGACAAATCCAGCTGATCATCAACACACCCAGCGGCATGATCCCGCGCAAAGACGAGAACAAGATCCGTTCCGCCGCCTACGCGCACAACATCTGTATCATGACGACCATTACAGGAGCGAGAGCCTCCCTCAATGGTATCAAGGCGCTCCGCAACAAAACAGTGGGCGTCCGACCAATTCAGAAATACATCGGCAACGTCACCGTAGCCTGATGCCTGTCGGGTTCTGACCAACGCTTCAGGAAATCCTGGAGCGTCAGCGGCCCAGCAAACCGGCGCGCTCAGAGCGGTGGCTGGTCGCGGTTGGGTTATAATCCAGTGGAAGTCGCGACGGATGCAAATGCGCGCAACGGGAATTGCCACGGCTGAGGCGCGGAGTTCAGCTGGTGGTGTGCGACCGCCTAGCCAACAAACCATCCTTGTCACCGGCGCTTCGTCGGGCATCGGCGAGGCAACCGTACGGCGGCTGGTGCGTGCCGGAGCCAACGTCGCACTGGCGGCGCGGCGGTCGGAACGGTTGGCAGTACTTTGCGCGGAGATTGATCCTCAAGGGCAACGTACGCTTGCGCTGGCGGGCGACGTGACCGTCGAGGCGGATCGGCGCCGGTGGGTCGAAGCGACGTTGCAACGCTTCGGCCGGATCGACGGATTGGTGAATAACGCTGGTTATGGTCAGCGCGGACCGGTCGAACAGGTGCCGCTGGAGGCAATCCGGCGGAATTTTGAGACCAACGTGTTTGCGCAGCTTGGGCTCACGCAGCTCGTTGCCCCGCTCATGCGAGCGCAGGGCTTCGGCCGGATCGTGAACATCGGTTCCGTGGCGGGCCGGGTTGCGCGGCCGATGTCATCGGTCTACGACGCAACGAAGCATGCGGTCGAGGCGTTTACCGACGGCCTGCGCGGAGAACTTAAACCATTCGGCATCGACGTAGTTCTCGTGCGGCCAGGTTTTATCCTGACGGAGTTTGTTGACGCCGCAGATCGCGCCTCGGCTGGGGCCGTATCTAATCCCGGTGCTTACGCGCCATACGTGGAGAGTTTTCGGGGCGGAGCCCGTAAACTTCACCGTATCGCGGGCCGCCCCGACGATATTGCGCGTGTCGTCGAGCGAGCGCTCTCCGCTCGGCATCCCAAAACCCACTACGCCGCGCCGCGGCACGCGAAAATCATTTTGTTTCTCAAATGGTCGCTTCCCGTGCGGGTTCTCGACTGGTTGGTGCGGCTGAGGAAATAGAAAAACGGATAAAGAGAAAGAAGAACGAGAAAGACGAAAGAGATTAGGCGGGATGCAGGAAGGCGTGCAAATCGGCGGCGAGCTTGGGGCCGAACCCGTCGACTTCGGCAATTTGGGCCAGCGTGGCGGCACGCAGCCGGTCGATGTCGCCGAAACGGGCCATCAGCGCTGCACGGCGCACGTCGCCGAGACCGGAAAAATCATCGAGCACGGACTCGCGGATTTTCTTGGAGCGCAAGTCGGCGTTGTAGGTGTTGGCGAAGCGGTGGGCTTCATCGCGCAGGCGTTGCAGGAGCTGAAGTCCGGGGTGGGCGAGCGAGAGGTTGAGCGGCGCGCGTTCGTCGGGGAAGATGATCGTCTCCATCTTCTTCGCCAGGCCGATCATGGCGGGTGGTTCGACCCCGATGGCGATAAACGCTTTTAACGCTGCTCCGATCTGGCCGCGCCCGCCGTCGATGACGACGAGATCAGGGAAGGGAAGCGCTTCTTCTTGCAGGCGCCGGTAGCGGCGGCCGACGACTTCTTCCATCGCGCGGAAATCATCATTGCCGACAAAACTTTTGATCTGGAAACGCCGGTACTGGTTTTTGTCCGGTCGGCCATTGGCGAAATGAACCATCGAAGCCACCACAAACGTGCCCGAGATGTGCGAGATATCGAAGCATTCCATGTGCGTGAGCGGCGAATTGAGCCCGAGCGCTGCCTGCAAGGCGGTGAGGGCGCTGGCGTCGGCCTGTTCAAACGGACGCTCGCGTTCGAAGCGACGGGTTTTCGCGAGCGTTTTTTCGAGGGCGAAAACGACATCGCGGAGTTCGGCGGCTTTTTCGAAGTACTGTTTTTCGGCGGCGTCTGACATCTCGGCGCGCAGGAGCTCGAGCCATTCGTGCGATTTTCCTTCGAGGAAGGCGCAGGCCTCCTCGGCACGTTTGTGGTAATCGGCGGGCGCCACTTCGTTGGCGAAGCCGTAGAGTTCCTGGCGCACGTCGTCGTAGAGCTGCCAGTTGCCGTCGGGAAGTTTTTGTGGTGTGGCGTCGGCGAGCAAAATGCCGAACTGACGTCGCATTTGCGCGAGAGTTTTGCGCAACAGACCGGAATGCGGGAATGGGCCGAAGTAGCGCGAGCGATCCTCTTTTCGGATACGCGTGAGCCTGAAGCGCGGCAGCTCCTCGTGCAGGTCGACGCGCACGAGGAGAAACCGTTTGTCATCGGTAAAGTCGGTGTTGTATTTCGGTTTCCACTGTTTGATCAGGCGGCCTTCGAGCAGCAGAGCCTCGGGTTCGGATTTCACCTCAATGGTCTCGAAATCGACGATCATCTGGATGAGCGCGCGAATTTTGGGATGCAGCGTCATGCTGCGGGCCGGTTGAAAATACGTGGAGACGCGCTTCTTGAGGCTCTTTGCTTTGCCGACGTAAATGATGCCCCCGAGGCGATCTTTCATCAGATACACGCCCGGTTTGTCCGGCAGCCGCCGGACTTTCTCCTTGAGGCTCAGGGGTTCACCGCGATCTGGCTCGATAGCTGGCATTTTTACCACAATAACCTAGTTTTCTTTCCAGCAAAGTATGGTTTCACCGGTCTCGACTTCATCCGATGGGCGCCCCCCCGTCATCAACAAACGCTACGAATTACTCACGTTGGGTGATGAGCTGCTGCTTGGCCTGACCACCAACACGCACCTGCGATTTCTTGGCGCGCAGCTTGGGCGTCATGGCGTGCTCCTCCAGCGCAATGTCACTGTCACCGACGAAGCTGACGCGATCGCGAAACAATTTTCGGAGAGCTGGCGCACGGCTGATGTGGTCATCACCACGGGCGGATTGGGGCCAACCTGTGACGACCGTACCCGCGAGGCGATTGCGAAAGAGCTTGGCCAAAAACTGGTGCTCGACGCCGAGGTTGAGAAAGCGATCGGAGAGTATTTTACACGGCTGGGACGCAAGATGACGCCGAACAACCTTAAGCAGGCCTACCGGCCGGAGCGCGCGGTTGTGCTGGCCAATCCCAACGGCACGGCCCCGGGGCTTTGGGTGGAGCAGGACGGCAAGGTGCTCGTGATGCTTCCAGGACCGCCGCACGAGATGCAGCCGATGTTTATCGAACAGGTGGTGCCCCGACTGGTAAAGCTTGGTTTGCTGCAGGAGCGGGAGGCGTATGTTCAGTTCCGCACGGCAGGCGTGGGTGAGTCGGCGCTGGAGACAAAATTACAGCCAATCTTCGACTTCCATGGCGACGCGCTGAGCGTGGCATTTTGCGCACATCAGGGGCAGGTCGATTGCCGCTTGAGCTCCCCCGCGGGTAAACTTTCCTACGCGCAACTCGAAGAAATTTCCCGCGAATGCGCGCAGGTGCTCGGCGAAGATCTGATCGGTTTCGGGCACGATTCACTGGCGAAGGTCGTTGCTGACCTGCTACGCGCGCAGGAAAAGATTCTGGCGGTGGCCGAGACGGTGACCGGCGGATTGTTGGCACACGCATTTACCGATCTGGCGGGAGCGTGCAAATTCTTCGCCGGCGGCTGTGTCTGCTACAGCAACGAATCCAAGATTCAACTCCTCGATGTGCCGGAATGCATCCTGGATCAGCACGGCGCGGTGAGCGCCGAAAACACCGTGGCGATGGCGACCGGCGCGGCAGAGCGCATGGGTTCTGACTACGCGCTGGCGGTGACCGGCTTCAACGGCGCGTGCGGTGGCAAGACGACGGAAAACCCGGCGGGCACGATTTTCATCGCGTTGTATTCGCCGCAAGGCGTGTGGTCCAAGCGGCTGTCATTTCCCGGTCCCCGGTCGGCGGTGCAGGCGCGCTCGGTGAATGCCGCGCTCGACTGGTTGCGGCGCGAGTTGTTGCGTGCGAGCAGGGGCTCGGCCGCGCCGATGCGCCAAACCGAGGCGATGTGAGGCGAGCGGCAGCGAATAAAAATCCAAGGAGCAAGTTCCGGGGCATTTCAGAAAGAGGCTTCGCCCCGATGCGAGCGGGCGGCATTCATCCCCGCAGCGAGCTACGGGGAATTCGGCCGGCCCGATTAAATGATGCTGGAGCCGTAGCCGCTGCCATTAAGCAGCGGTGAATCACAGGAGCGCGTAAACCCGCGTCTGAATGGACGCGGCTACACTATTTTTTGAAATGCTCCAGATATGCCACGCGCTTGACGATTGGCAGAAACCTGCCTGAGCACTGTTCCGCTCCAGGACAAGTAACCTATTGGGTTACTTGTGCCTTTTTGCCTGTTCGTTATAATTGAATGAATGAGGACAATTGAACTTCTTCATTCTATCCAAGCCGGAGCAAGCTGCTTCGGGGCATCAGACCCAGAGCAAATAAAAAGCGCGGCGTTTGAGGCCGCGCTTGAAGAGAATATAAGCGGTTTTAACCGGTTCGGTTTATTGCTTTTTCTTGCGTGACAGGAAGAGCATAAACGCACCGAAGGCGAGGATGACAACGCCCCAGCGGGCGTTGATGTTGATGCCGAGGGAGTGGGTGTCGTAGATCGCCGAATCGGCGGTGAAACCATGTACAAGCAGGATCACGCCGATGATGGCGAAGAGCAGACCCATGGGGAGACGGACGTCGAGATTCATGATTGAGTGAGGGTCGAAGGGTTACCAGAAGATGACGTTGAGAACCAAGGCGCCGACGAGCACGAGCGCGCCGAGGGTGGCAGGGCGGGCGTACCACGCGGCGCCTTCGTCTTTGGTTTTTGGGGTGAGGGAATAAACGAGGCCGCGCAGTTCGTCGTCGGTCTTGTTGGCTTTGGTCGCCAGCGAGATGACGATGGTGGCGACAAAGCAGAAAACGAAGGCGAAGATCGCCATCCAGAAGTTTTGCGCCATCGAGCTCGTGAACGTGTGCTGGACGCTGATCCAGCCGCCCTTGATTCCGGTCGCAGTGCCTACGGCAGGGAGCGTGAGGCCGTGAAAAATCATCGCGGAGACCGTGCCGGTGAGCAGGCCGAAGAAGGCGCCGTGGCCGGTGCTGCGCCGCCAGAACATGCCGCAGAGAAACGCGGCAAAGAGCGGGGCGTTGACGAAGCCGAACACCAGCTGGAGCATATCCATGATGTTATTAAACTTTGTTGCGGCGTAGGCGCAGCCCGCGCTGATCAAGAGGCCGACGACCGTGGTGATGCGACCCATGCGCACGAGGTCGGCGTCGGTGGCCTTCGGGTTGATGTGATTATGATAGAGGTCGTAGGTCCAAACCGTGTTGAACGCGGTGACGTTGCCAGCCATGCCGGACATGAACGAGGCCATGAGGGCGGTGAGGCCGAGGCCGAGCATGCCGGTCGGGAAATATTTCGCGAGCAGAGCGGGGACCACCATGTTGAAGTCGGTTTCGCCGCCGGGCGTGGTGGGAAGGTGGATGGAGTCGCCGCCTTGCTGGATGAGCGCGATCGCGATCATGCCGGGCAAAATCACGAGCGCAGGGAAAAGCATCTTCGGGATGGCGGCGATGATCGGCGTGCGGCGCGCGGAGTTCATGTCCTTGGCGGCCATGGCGCGCTGGATCACAAGGAAGTCCGTGCACCAGTAGCCGAACGAGAGAACGAAGCCCAGGCCCATCGCAAGACCGAACCACTCGACACCCATAGGATTGCCGGCGGCGGTGCCCATATGGGCCCACGAGTGCGACCATGCGCCGGGCATGCCCTGGGCATTTGAATAGAGACCGAGTTTCGTCATGAGGCCGTCCCAGCCGCCGACATCTTTGAGACCGAGAAACACCAGCGGAGCGAAACCAAGCACGATCAGGAAAAACTGGATGACTTCGTTGTAGATGGCCGAGGTAAGACCGCCTGTATAAATGTAGACGAGGACGATGATGCCGGAGAACGCGATGCAGGCCCAATAGTTCCATCCGAGGATGGCGTTGAGCAGCAACGCGAGTGCGTGCATCGAGATGCCGGAGGAAAACACGGTCATCACGGCGAACGTGAGCGCGTTGAAGGTGCGGGTTTTTTCGTCGAAGCGCAGCTTCAGGTATTCCGGCACCGAGCGGGCCTTGGAGCCGTAGTAAAACGGCATCATGAAAATGCCGACGAACACCATCGCGGGAATCGCGCCGATCCAGTAGAAGTGACTGGTTGAGATGCCGTATTTGGCACCGGAGGCCGCCATGCCCATGACTTCCTGCGCGCCGAGATTGGCGCCGATGAAGCCGAGCGCGCAGATCCACGCCGGCAGCGAACGACCGGATTCAAAATAATCCGAGCTCGTTTTCAGATAGCGTTTCAACACCCAGCCGATGCCGATGACGAACGCGAAGTAGATGGCCAGGATCGCGTAATCGACCGAGGCGAGTTTGAGCAGGACGGGGCTGCCTGCAGACGGAGCTGATTCCGCGACTGCGGCAAGAACAGGGCTGATGAGATGCACGGGAGGAGGGGTTGTAAACCGGTAAGCCGGTTGGGACGTTTTACAGAATTCCAGGACTGCCGAAAGCCAATTTTCCCCCTATTTTCAGAATAGTCATTCCTGATGGTTCACGGGAGAACTGTGCCGCGCGCTTGACCCGATCCACGGCATGAACGTCAATCGCCGCGCTCCTCATGCAGAAACCCGCCGCCAAACGCACCGTCGATATGCAGATCATCGCCGACTGGGTTGAGCCTCGCTCGCGCGTGCTCGATCTTGGCTGTGGTCGTGGCATTTTGCTCGAACTGCTCGTGCAGACGAAGGACGTTTTTGCCGTCGGCGTGGACATGCAGTTCGAAAAAATTTCTGCCTGCGTGCGGCGTGGCATCACCGCTTATCAGGGCGACATGATGACCTTTATGCGGTCGTTTCCCGACGCGCATTTCGACCGCGTCATCTGCTCGCGCACCTTGGAGGAAGTCGCCGATCCTGCAGCGGTTATTGCGGAGGCGCTGCGAGTGGCAAAATCGGTCACGGTCGGTTTTGTGAACCACGGTTATTGGAAAAACCGGCTCGCCGCGCTCCTGCACGGACGCAAGCCGCGCAACGCCGTGTATACGACCGAATGGTTCGAAAGCCGCCCGGCGAATCCGGTCAGCATCGCCGATTTCGAATATTTCTGTACCGCCAAACGCATCCGTGCTGTCCGCCGTGCCCTGCTGCGCGGCGACTGGAAAACGCCTTGCTCCTTCCGCCCTAATTTCTTTGCCGGCTACGCGCTGTACGATCTGACGAAGTAAGGAAGGCCAGACTTGTTCCCTCTGGGTCTAGTTCCCCGGAGCAAGCTTGTTCCAGCCCGGATGGAATGAAGACGTTCAATTGTCCTCATTCATTCAATTATACTGAACAGGTAAGAAGGCACAAGTAACCTAATAGGTTACTTGTCCTGGGACAGAGCAATGTGCTGGCAGGTTTCGGCCGATCGTCAAACGCGTGGCGTACATGGAGGATATGGCGTCGGTTTGAAATGCCCTGGCGCTTGCTCCGGGGCATCTTTACTCAAAGACCCGAAGGGGTTTTCGCGTCGTCTTATTTGTGTGATTGAGATTGCGGCTGGATAATTTGAACGGGCGAAAGTTCTGTGGGTGTCAGCGATTGCGGTTGGCGATTTCTTCCTTGAGTGCGGTGAGGATGGGTTTGAGCAATTCGATGCGCTCGCGGTAACTGATCGAAAGGTCGCGCTGGGCATCGACGGAGTTGGTAGTGGTATCACGGGACTGGCCGGTGGCAGCTGGGAGTCCGCGCCCGCGGCTGTTCATGCGGGAGCTCTGGACGTCGGTGTCGGCGTTCTGGCTGGTGCCTTCGGCGACGGACTGTTGGGCCTTATCCTTGGCCAGCTCGCACTCGTGGTTCAGGTCGAGGATAGTCTGTTCGATTTTGACAACGAGAGCGGAGAGCTGGTCGGTCTTCCAACTGCGGAGGATTCCGGGCAGCTGTTCATTTTTGGCAGCGACGATGGCGCGGTTGCGTTCGCGGGCGATTGTGGTGTTGCGGTCGGAAGCGATGAGGAGATCGGAGAGTGGCGCGGTTTTCAGATTAGTGATTTCAGTATGTTCGGCATCGGCTTTTGCTTTCCGCGCGATGGCGTTGGCGAGATCGGACTTGAGCGAGGCCATGAGGTGGGAGAGTGCTTGGGGGAGCGGCTTGTGCGGACCGTTGATGGGGCCGAGCCGATAATCTCGGAAAAAGGACCACTCTGGACTGCCGCTCGCACTGTTGATGATGGTGAGCGAGATTTGGGCGGAAGTATAGGTTGTGCTCTGCACGGTCCGGCACTGTACTTTTACGGTGTAATCGGGGTGGGCGTCGCTGGTGGCCGCAACGATGCGTGTGAAGATTCCGCTGTTGGCGACGTCGTTGGTCAGGGCGTTGATCACTTCCAGTCGATGACGCTCAATCACTTTGTCCTTAAATCCCTGTTGTCGCCATTTGCTTTGGATTTCCGGTGCGGGGTTGTAAGTCACCTCGATGATCGCGCTGTCGGCGATATGCGCTGACGCTGGTGCGGGGGCATAGGCGACGGGGTTGAGAGGAGACTGGATCGTGGGGGCGGAGGCACAGCCAGCGAGCAGCAGGAGAATAAGGGCAGAAATTAAGCGTTTTTTCATGGTTGTTGTAAAAGTCAGCGGCTGCGGTTAGTGATTTCGTCCTTAAGCGCGGTGAGGATGGGTTTGAGCAACTCGATGCGCTCGCGGTAGCAGATGGCGAGGCCGCGTAGGTCGTCGATCTGGCGGGCGTCGCCATTCGTTGCGGTGGCTTGCTGTGTCTGGTCCTTGGCGACCTCGCACTCGTGGTTCAGGTCGAGGATGGCCTGCTCGATTTTGACGACCAGCGCGGCGAGTTCGTTGTTCTTTTCATCACGGAGAATGGCCGGTAGCTGCTGGTTCTTGGCAGCGACGAGCGCACGGTTGCGCTTGCGAGCGAGAAGCTCGGTCTTGTCGGACGATACGAGCAGCTCTGTCAGCGACGCCTTGGCGAGGTGGTCAACCTCGTCTTGTGAAACCAGTCCCTGCCGTTTTTTGATGTTCTGATCTTGTTGTAGATCTGCCGCCAGATCTGCTTTGAGCCCCGTCATGATTCTTTGCAGGTAAGGATTCTGTTTTTCGAAAGTCAGGCCCATGAGGATAGGGGCCGACGCCTCACGGGCATGGTCTGAAATCTCTTTTCCGGTCGCGGCATCAAAGGCCTGCATCCTCACGGAAATACTGTAACCGGAGGGGTGGTCTTCCACGCTCACGATCTTGATCCGATAGTCAGGCTGAGCTCCATCGGTGGGTTGAATAATACGGGTAAATAGGCCCGATTTCTCAATGTCATCGCCGATAATAGCGGCCACGGCACTGCGGTAGTTATCAAAGTATTGCGCCTTGCCCAACCGCGCATCCAAAGCCGGCGTCATGGTGGATGTAGCCTCGACCGTAGCACTAGCATCGATCTGCACAGGAGACCGTTCAACTTCGTAGCCATACTGAGTCTTGAGGGATTCCACAGTGGGTGCGAGGGCGCATCCTGAAAGAAG
>Ga0302294_10000364_pt1 | contig 13995 bp, 15 predicted proteins | sample III_Fen_N2_3_FD_194550 | JGI IMG/M metagenome (GOLD analysis project Ga0302294, IMG submission 194550) | Peat permafrost microbial communities from Stordalen Mire near Abisko, Sweden - III_Fen_N2_3 | ecosystem: Environmental > Terrestrial > Soil > Wetlands > Permafrost | place: Sweden: Abisko...
TCCCGCCGACTAGGAGCAAACACCATGGATATGAAAGTTGCCAAAAAGCTCGGCCTCAAAGAGCGTTACAGCCTGATGACCCGCGATCTGGCCTGGGACACCACCTTCCACACGACGGAAGAGGTTTTCCCGCAGACTACCTACGAAGGCATCAAGATCCACGACTGGGACAAGTGGGAAGACCCCTTCCGCCTGACCATGGACGCCTACTGGAAGTACCAGGCCGAGAAGGAGCGCAAGCTGTACGCCATCCTCGACGGCTTCAACCAGAACAACGGCCACCTGTCGGTCACCGACGCCCGCTACATCAACGTTTTGAAGCTCTTCCTCGGCTCGACGCCGCCGCTTGAGCTGATGGCCGCCCGCGGTTTCTCGATGATGGGCCGGCAGATGAACGGTGCCGGTCCGCGTGTTGCCTGCCAGATGCAGGCGGTCGATGAGTACCGTCACTTCCAGACGCAGATTCACTCGATCTCGAACTACAACAAGTACTACAACGGGATGGATGAGTTCGCCCATCAACAATCCCGTATGTGGTACCTGTCGGACGGCAAGTCCTTCTTTGACGACGCGATCACCGCCGGCCCCTTCGAATTCATGGTCGCCATCGGCTTCGCCTTCGAATACGTGCTGACCAACATCCTGTTCGTCCCGTTTATCTCCGGCGCCGCCTACAACGGTGACATGGCGGCGATGACCGTCGGCTTCTCGGCGCAATCCGACGAAGCCCGCCACATGACGCTCGGCCTCGAATGCATCAAGTTCATGCTCGAACAGGACCCGGACAACCTGCCCATCGTCCAGCGCTGGATCGACAAATGGACCTGGCGCGGCACGCGCAAGCTGGCTTCGGTTGGCATGATGATGGATTACATGCTGCCCAAGCGCATCATGAGCTTCAAGGAAGCCTGGGAAATGTACGTCGAGGACAATGGCGGCTCGCTGTTCAAGGACCTCGCCCGTTACGGCATCACCATTCCCAAGTGCTTTGGCCAGACCATCGAGGAAAAGGAACACGTCACCCACCAGTCGTGGATCGGTTTCTACATGAAGCCCGATGCGACGCCGTTCCACACCTGGATTCCGTCGCCCGACGAAATGGACTGGCTGTCCGAGAAGTACCCGAACACCTTCGACAAATACTACCGTCCGGTGCTCGAACATCTCGACGCCCAGGAAAAGGCCGGCAACCGCTACAACAACAAGACGCAGCCGATGAACTGCCAGGTCTGCGTCAGCACCATGAAATTCAACGAGCCGGGCGACCCGATGGAAATGTGTTTCCGCGAGTCGGAGTACAAGGGCGAGAAGTTCCACACCTGTTCCGACCACTGCAAGGAAATCTTCGACAACGAGCCGGAGAAGTACGTCCAGACCTTCATCTCGTCGCATCAGGGCTTGCAGGGCAACTGCGAGCCAGACGGCGTTGATGTCAATGCACCCGACTACAAGCCAGGCAGCCAGATGCTCGACTACTGGAAGCTCGACAAGCGTGCCACCGGTGACTTCAACGGTTCGGACGACCAGGCGAATTTCGCCAAGTGGCGCGAACAGGCCACCAAGAACTAAGGACAAAGGAAGGAAATCGCCATGACGATGTTGAAAACCCTCGCGCCGTACGAGTTCAAGTCGAGCGACGCTCTCGAGAACTACAAGGGCAAACAGTTGCTGTACGTGAACTGGGAACGTCACCGCATGTTCTCGCGCCCCTTCGTGCTCGCCCTACCGCCGGAAACCCCGTTCTCGGTGATTATTGACCAGTACATGACCGACTGCTTCAGCTACCACCCGGACTGGAAGCAGATCGACTGGAAGACGGTCGTTTGGCAGAACAGCAATACGGCTTTCAAGCCGGATCGCAACAAGAGCCTCAAGGAGAATGGCATCGGCCACAAGGACCTGATCCGTTTCCGGACACCGGGTCTCGACGGCATTGCCGGCACCGGCTACTAAAAATAAACGGCGCGCCGCGCGGGGTTTCCGCGCGGTAGCCCGGTTTCACCCCGCGGAGATAAAACATGAGCTACGAACTGAGTATCGAGCCCCTTGGCCGGACTATCGAAGTCGAAGAAGGCCAGACCATCCTCGACGCCGCGCTGCGCGCCGGCATCTACCTGCCACACGCCTGCGGCCAGGGTTATTGCGCCACCTGCAAGGTGTGCATTACCGATGGCGAAGTCGACCACGGCAATTCCTCCAGCTTCGCCCTGATGGATTTTGAGCGTGAGGAAGGCCTGGCGCTGGCCTGCTGCGCCAGGCTGGAAAGTGACATGACCATCGAAGTCGAGATGGAAACCGACGACGATGCGCGCGATATTCCGGTGCGCGATTTCCCCGGCGTGGTCAGCCGCATCGAGAACCTGACGCCGACCATCAAGGGCATCTGGCTCAAGCTCGACAATGACGAAGTGCTTGATTTTCAGGCTGGTCAGTACATCAATATGAACTTGCCGAACGACCTCGGCCATCGCGCCTTCTCGCTGGCCAATGTGCCATCGACCGGCAACGAGATCGAACTGAATATCCGCATCGTCCCCGGCGGCGCCGGCACGGCCTGGATTCACAACGAACTAAAGGTCGGCGACAAGATCACGGTGTCCGGTCCCTACGGCCGTTTCTTCGTGCATAAGTCGGCCAACGTCCCGTCGTTGTTCATGGCCGGCGGTTCCGGGCTGTCCAGCCCGCGTTCGATGCTGCTCGACTTGCTGGAGGAGGGCAGCGATCTGCCGATTACGCTGGTCTACGGCGCGCGCAACCAGGGCGAGCTGTACTACCACCAGGAATTTGTCGATCTGGCGGCGAAGTACGCCAACTTCACCTATGTTCCGGCCCTCAATGATGAGCCGGCCGACACCGGCTGGGTCGGCTTCCGCGGGTTTGTGCACGAAGCAGCCAAGGCCCACTTCGACAACGATTTTCGCGGCAATAAGGCTTACCTCTGCGGCCCGCCGGTCATGATCGATGCCTGTATCACCACGCTGATGCAGGGCCGCCTGTTCGAGCGTGACATCTACACCGAGAAATTCTTCTCGGCGGCCGACGCCCAGCAGGTGCGCAGCCCTCTTTTCAAGCGGGTCTGAGGCGTTTCTGGTTCAGCAAACAGGCATCCTGCGGGATGCCTGTTCCGCGTTCACGGGCCTGTGCGTAGTCTTTGTGTTTGTCTCAATACGCTGCGGCTACGGATCAAGTGATCCAGGCAGAATGCCCTAGCTTTGTGATCTACACCTTTGGTGCGCGCTGCGTGTGCGTTCCCCCATTTTGGTGCCTTTTGTTGTCGTGCCTTCGCTGCTGTTCAACGATTCAGAGCGTTTTTCTGTAATTCGTATTTCAGCGCCAACCCCCTTGTTTTTCCAGAAATTCGAGGCGAACTCGACGATTCCATTCGGGTTTTTTCCACACATGAAGATCACAGGCCGGATTTTTGCTAGAAGGGGACATCCGGGGTTTCTTGAGCAGCCATGCAAAAAGTGTTGAATGCCGGTGCAGGATTTAAGTAAACATGTTAGTAAATATGTTGTATATTGATTAATCGATTTGTTATTAGTGAATCAGGTGGCGTGGAGGAAAGCAAATGAACCAGAGTATGGAATCAGTCGCAGCTCATGGTGCCGTTCATTGCCGCGTCATCCGGAATGCAGATGTTGACCAACAGGCCTCGGCACTTGGCTATGCCGGCTGGGGGCAGCGTTACGACCAGTTATCGGCGGGGCTGTTCCAGGGGTCGATTCACGAGATCAAGCTGCCTGCCTTCACCCTGATGCGCGAAACCAGTAATCGCGTGCTGTTGCAGAAGGGTTGCACGCCGAGTGGCATCTTCGCCATCGGTACCGTCATGGGCTTGGCCGAGCATGGCTATCATTGCGGTGAAATCATGCGTCCGCGCTCGACTGCGCTGCTTAATCCCAATACCGAATTCGAGATTCGCACGCCTGAACGTTTCGACTTGGTCGCTGCGGTTTTTTCGCCGAGGGATCTGTGTGAGAACCTGGAAGACCCCAGCGTCAATTTCCATGAACTTGAAAGCGAACTATTGAACAGCGCAAAAACCATCGAACCCCGTCATTCGGTGGCCCTCGCTGATTTTTTGCTGCGTGCGTTCGAAACCAGTCAGGAGTCTCCTGATCGCCTGATGATTGCCTCGAACCAGAAACAACTCGCCGAAGAGCTTTATGGCCTGTTGACCGAGACGGTCAGCGCGGGGCGCGATAACCCGGCGCGCGGGCTGTGCCCGAATCGCGAGCGCATCGTGCGCCGTGTGCGCAGTTTTCTTGATGCCAATCCCGAGTCGGCTCTGAGTATTACCGATATCTGCGACGAGATCGGTGTTACCCGGCGCACGCTGCAGAATGCCATCCAGGAAGTGTTCAGCGTTTCGCCGCAGCACTACCTCAAGGCCATTCGTCTGAACGGCTTTCGGCGTGCCCTGAAGGCTTGTGATCCCGGGCGCGAGTCGATCGGTGATGTTGCGGCGCGCTGGGGCTTCTGGCATCTGTCGCAACTCGCCCAGGACTATCGCCGCTTGTTCGGCGAATTGCCGTCGCAGACGCGGGAGCGCTGCCTGAACGCCTGAGTGATCTTCTGGCCGGCATCTACATCGATCGTGCCGGTTTGCTGGGGGCGTCTGCCTGCGCTACAGGCCAGCGGCTGTGATCAGGCAAGCACCCTGGCCGCCAGTTCAGTCCGGCTGGCCACACCCATTTTCCGGAAGACGCTGAGGAGATGGGTTTTCACTGTAGGCAGGGAAATGTCCAGTTCCCGGCACAGTTGCTTGTTGCTCAGGCCGGCGGCGACGAGCTGAACCATCGTTGCCTCGCGCGCCGTCAACGCCGGGAAACGCTCGATGATCATTTCAAGGCTGGCCTGGTGCCGGGGAAAGGTGCGGGCCAGGGCAAAATTGCCGAGTATCCGCAAGGCCTCCGCCTTTTCGATGTCCCGCCGGGAAAATTCCGGTGCCTCGCCATGGCGCAGCAGCGAACAGCCGAGAATGATGTCGGCGTCCGATTTAAGGAAAATTTCCAGCGCGTCGACAATGCCATGGCGCTGCATGAATTGCGTTTGATAGGTCGCATGCTCCGCGACCAGCGGTGAAAGCATCTGGCGCAGCGTAGTGACCCAGCATTCCCGGGCCAGACAATGCGCCGGCGATAGCGGGTCGATAGCGGCGAAATGCTTTTCGTAATCCTTTTGCTCCTCGCTGGGCGTGTTGCTGGTCAGGAAATGCTTGATTTTCAGCTCCGGTCCGACGACGTAGGTGACCCAGCCGGTACTTGCCAACAGGGCGCCGGCGCAGCTACCGAAGGCCAGACCGAGGTCGGACAGGGACTGATCACTGAACTGTGTTTCCATGGTTTTCTCTGTTATTGCCTCGGGGAGTAGCCCGCGTAGAAGTTTGCTCAGGCTCTCATACTTCTGGTCGATTTTCACCTGTTCAGGCTTCGGGGATAGTGCGGTCTCAGTCTTCTTTTTGGAAACGACCATGACCACGAACGCAAATACCTCTACCGAATGGATCACCGTCGGTGCCCTGGGCGACGCATTTCTGCCCGACAACAACTGCTTGCCGCCGGTGCCGGATCTGGCCGGAAAGAAGCTTCGTCTTTTCTTCGAGAACGGCTGGCTTATCGAGCATGAATTTGCCAGCGGCGAGCGCCTCAACTGGCGAATGATCGAAGGAGAGAGCGATTCCCGCCAGGGCCAGGAGCATTACGTGGCGACCCGTCCGCGCGAGAATATCTATCTGGTGGATTTCATCAAGCGCGGTGAGCGCGCCACCAGCGTCACCCTGGTTCTTGACTTCAAGCGCGCAACCTTCATCGCCCTGATCGGCGAATTGCCGACGGCGGAAGAGCCGATGATCCCCTTCCTTACACGCATTGAACTAGGCAAGGAACTGACGGCGGTCAAGCTGACCGTGTTGCGTGGCGGCATCGACTCTCCCGCCGACGACGGCCGGCAACTGCCGGCGCCGACCGACGACCTGCTCGGTCGGCGCGTCGAATACACCTACAGCCCGCACGAGCGCTACGAGCACATCTACCTCAACGAGCGTTTCTATACCTGGCGCTGCATCGAAGGATCGGAGAAGGGCTTGACCGATACCGATGCCTGCCATTATTTCAAGATTGACCAGAATCTCTACCTGTTTGCCTGGCGCGAGAAGATCGTGCCGACGCTGGGGATCGTCATGGTCGACCTCGATGCCCTGAAAACCACTGGCAAGATCGTCGGTTACGAGAGCAATGACTTCGGCAAGCTGCGCAATTTCACGGTGGGTGCGCGGGCGCGCGTGCTTTCGATCATTCCTGCCGAGTAAGCCCCGATGACTTCCTCGCTTAAACCCCTGGCCGGAAAAGTTGCCGTCGTTACCGGCGGCGGCACCGGCATTGGCGAAGCCTGCGTGCGCCTGCTGACGGCACAGGGCGCTACGGTCGGTGTGCTCGGCCGTCGCCGTGAACTGGTTGAAACGGTCGCCGCCCGGCATGGCGGTTTTGCCCTGGTCGCCGACGCCAGCCAGGAGGCCGACATGCAGCGCGCCATCGCGACGGTGATCGAGCGCCATGGTCGCCTCGACATCCTGATCGCCAATGCCGGCGGGTACGGCCAAGGCACCTGCACGGAAACTAGCGTCGAGGATTGGCACAAGGCGTTTGAGGCCAACCTCAACACGGCTTTCATCAGTGCCCGTGCCGCTTTGCCGCATCTGATTGCGCAACGCGGCACCATTGTCTTCCTCGCGTCCATCGCCGCGCTTGCCGCCGGGCCGCAAGTCTGCGGCTATACCACCTTCAAGCATGCGCTGATTGGCCTTTCCCGCTCCCTGGCCCGCGATTACGGCCCCCTGGGCGTGCGTTCCAACGTCGTCTGTCCGGGCTGGGTGCGCACGCCCATGGCCGACGAGGAAATGCAACCGCTCATGGCGCAGCACGGCATTTCGCTTGATGATGCCTATGCGCTGGTGACCGGCGATGTTCCTTTGCGCCGTCCGGCCGAGCCGGCCGAGATCGCCGAGGTCTGTGCCTTCCTGGCTTCTCCCGCCGCTTCCATCGTGACCGGTGCCGTGCTGACGGCTGATGGCGGCGCAACAGCCGTCGACGTTCCAACGCTGGTTTTTTCCCGTTAAGGCAAGCAATCCATGAGCAATTTTCTCAGTCAATATCGCAACAGCCTCGATTTTTCGGGGCGGACGGTCGTTGTTACCGGCGGTGCCAGCGGCATTGGCCGCCTGATCGCGCTGACTTTCGCCAGCCACGGCGCGTCTGTCGTCATTGCCGATCTCAATGGCGAAGGCGCTGCGGCGCTCGCCGAGGAAATCAACTCGGTGGGCGGCAAGGCTACTGCCTTGCATTGCGACCTTGCTGATCCTGCCGCACCTGGCGAGATCATCGCGGCTGCCTTGGCCGCTTATGGTGGTGCTGACGTGGTCGTCCATAACGCGGCTTATTTTCCCCTGACGCCTTTTACAGAAATCACCCCGGCGCTGCTTGCCAAGACTTTCGCGATCAACGTCGGTGCCGCTTTCGGCCTGCTGCAAGCGGCCTTACCGCATTTCAAGGCGGCGGGCGGCGGGCGCATGCTGGTTACCTCGTCGGTGACCGGGCCGCGGGTGGCTTATCCGGGGCTGGCGCACTACGCCGCTTCGAAATCCGGCGTCAATGGTTTCATCCGTGCCGCCGCGCTCGAAGTGGCGGCGCACGGCATAACTGTCAACGGGATTGAGCCGGGGATGATCCGGACGCCGGCTCAGAATAATCTGGGCGGGGGGGAAGTCACGGCCGCTCTGTGTCAGCGTATTCCCCTCGGGCGTCTCGGCGAGCCGGAGGATATTGCTGCCGCGATGCTGTTCCTCGCTTCGCCGGGGGCGTCGTATATCACGGGGCAAACGATCATCGTCGATGGCGGGGCATTATTGCCTGAGGCGTGATGAACTATCATCAAGCGCCAGCACATCAACGCACCTTGCTCCAATAACGATGGAAGGGGAATCTATGGACGCTCATCAAGAGATGCCAGGTGCGCCGGGCGGCACGCGCAAAACCCTGGGCGCCGCCACTCTGGCTGCGGTCATCGTCGGCATCGCCATTTCCCAGGTGGCACTGGTCGGCGTGTTGCAGGGCGTTGGCGTGGCCGGCCAGCAGCCGTTGTGGATGATCGGCATTGCCTTCGCCTGTGCCTATCTGCTGGCCATCAGCTATGCCCTGACGTTCTCGGAATTGTCCTTGATGATGCCCTCCAGTGGCGGCTTGAGCACCTATACCGAAGTGGCCATCGGCAATTTTCCGGCCTTGCTGGCCACCTTTTCCGGCTATGTGGTGGTCAATGTTTTTGGTGTTCCCGCCGAGTTGTTGCTCTTCGACAGTGTCGTCCGCGAGATTGGCGGGATTCAGCTGCCGCCCAAGGTGATCGCCTTGACGCTGCTGGCAGTTCTGGCTGTGCTCAACATCCGGGGGACCGACGTGTTCGCCGCGCTGCAAAACAGCACGGCAGTTCTCAAGGTCGGCCTGATCCTGGTTAGCGGGCTGGCGATATTCTGGGTGGCGCCGCTCGATGCGCCTGCCGTCGCGGCCGGGCAGGGGGCGGCTCAAGCTGCTCACTCGGCCGATTTCGGCGTGGTGGTGGGCTTGTTCTTCTGGTGTTTTGTCGGCGCGGAGTTTGTTTGCCCGATGATCGGCGAGGTCAGGAATCCGCGCCAAGTCATTCCCCGCTCCATGCTTCTTGGCATCACGGCCCTGGCGGTGTTGTTCGGGCTCTATTCGCTGGGCGCCAGGGCGCTGGTGCCCCAGGATGTATTGATGAGCAGTGCCTTTCCGCATCTCGATTATGCAAAAGCAGTCTTCGGGCATGTTGGTGCCGTTGTCCTGTTGCTGACTGCCATTACCGCGACGATTGGCCTGGTGAACGCTGTTTTGGCCGGTATTTCCAGATTGCTTGAGGGGATGGCACTGAATGGCCAGGCTTTCGGGTTTCTGGCCTGGCGTCACGCTCGCTACGATTCGCCATGGGCTGCCATCGCTGCCATCTCGGTCGCATTTGCCATCCCCATCCTGTTGATGGGCGGGGCGCCGGAAACCATCATGAATCTGGTGATTGCCGCCTCGACCTCATGGCTGGTCGCCTACATCGTGGCGCACGTCAATCTCATCGTGCTGCGCCGTCGCTATCCGCAGGCAAAACGGCCTTTCCGCTCGCCGTTTTTTCCGCTGCCGCAAATCGTCGGTATCGTCGGCATGGTCTATGTCATCGCCAGCAGTCCGCAGGAGGTCATGGTCATTGCCGGTTACGTGCTCGGCCTGGTCGGGGTGGCCTCGGCGCTGTGGACCCATTTCGTCATGAAGCGCGGCTTGTTTACGCCCGAGCCGTTGGCCGCCTCCGGCGAGTCGGAAGCGTAAGGCGCTATTGCGAGCCGCCCGGAGCAAGGGCGCACTTTTTCCAATTCTTGATACAGCCTCTGCCGGGGGCTGCCGGATACTGACCTCACACTCCCTAACGAGTCGATCGAGGTCAGAAAATGAAAAAACTCAGGAAGCGGCTTTGGCTGCTGATGTTGCCAGCCTGTCTGGCAATGCCCCTTGCCGGGGCCCAGGATGGCCGGCCGGCACCCTTGCCGGAAGAGGAAATGCACGTCGAGAAGGCGAGCGCGCCGGACGGCAATCGCCTGTATGTCAGTGACTTTGCCTTCACGCACATGGTTGATGGGCGCATGCACATCCTCGATGGCAAGGCCGGTCGCTATCTCGGGATGATCAATACCGGCTTCGGTGGACTGACCACGGTGGCGCCCGATGGCAAGGCTATCTACGTGGTGACGACGTATCACTCGCGGCTCTATCGCGGCCAGCGCGCTGATGTGGTCGAGGTGCATGATCCGCAGACCTTCGCGCTGCGGGCGGAGATCGACATTCCGCCGCGCCGCGCGCAGTCGGCGAGCTACCGCAGCCTGGTCGGCCTGAGTAGCGATGGTCGATTCCTCTATGTGCAAAACGCAACACCGGCGACTTCGGTCACGGTCGTCGATCTGGCGCAGGGCAAGTTCGTTTCGGAAATCCAGACGCCGGGCTGCTGGTCGATCCAGACCTGGACGCAGGGCTATCGCTTCTCGGCTATCTGCGGCGACGGCCGCCTGCTCACCGTGACGCTCGATGAACAGGGCCAGCCGCTGACGCGCGAGCGCAGCGAGGCCTTCTTCGATCCGGACAAGGATCCGATCTACATCCATCCGGAGGTGTTTGGCGACGAGCGCTATTTCGTCTCCTACCACGGTGACCTCTACAAGATCCGCCTGGCCGGCGACAAGCCGGCATTCTCGCCGCCGGTCTCGCTGCTCGACGCGCAAGACCTCAAGGAAGCCTGGCGGCCGGGCGGCATGCAGATCATGGCCTTGCACCGGAAGAGCGGCACCCTGTTCGTCAACATGCACGACAAGGGTGCCGAAGGCAGCCACAAGTTCCCGTCCAAGGAGGTCTGGGCCTTCGATCTCGGCACCATGAAACGCACGGCGCGCATCCCGTCCAATATGGCCTCGTCGATCATTGCCAGCCAGGGCGATGAGCCGCTGCTTTACCAGCTCAATGTGCCGAAGGGCGAGATCGACGTTCGCCAGATCGCCCACGGCTATCCCAAGCTGCGCACGATTCCGCGGGTCGGCGATACCGCCGTCTTCATGGAGGTGAATTGAGATGAGCGCCAGTCTTCTCCTGCTTGATCCGGTCATCGTCAACGCGGCGGCTGCGGCCGTCGGCATCGTGCTGATCGTCGGCGCCAGTGAAAAGCTGCGCGACCTCGAACTGTTCCGTTACGCGGTCGACAACTATCGTTTGCTCGGCAGTCGGGCAGCGGCGCTGTTCGCGCCGCTGTTTGCCGGCACTGAATTGCTCGGCGGGGTCGGTCTGGTTGTTGAATCGACCCGGCCGTTCGCCTTGTGGCTGGCCCTGGCCGTGATGCTGGCGGCGACCGGCGGTGTCGTACTCAACCTGCTGCGCGGCCTCGATCGCATCGAATGCGGCTGCGGCACCGGCGGCCAGCGTATTTCCTGGGGGCTGGTCGGGCGCAATCTCTGCCTGATCGTTGCCATCGTTCTCGGCGCTGCCGATGAAGTGCCGCGTCAGCTCGCTGCTGTCGATTACTTCAGCGTTGCCGGGGCCGTTCTTGCCCTGCTGGCCATCTACGCCAGCGCCAACCAGTTGCTTGCCAATCAACCGCTCTTGAAGGAGTTGCAATCATGATGGACCCTACCGTCCTTTCCCTAGCCATCCTGTGGGCCGTCGTCATTGCGCTGGGCATCTGCGTCCTCGCGCTGTCCCGCCAGATCGGCATTCTTTATGAACGCGTCGCGCCGATGGGCGCCCTGATGATGGACACCGGCCCCAAGGTCGGCGAACTCGCCCCGCCGGTCGACGTCACGACCTGGGAAGGTCGCAGCCTGAGCATCGGGCGCCGTGCCGAGAAGAGCACCCTAGTCTTCTTCCTGTCGCCGACTTGCCCGGTGTGCAAGAAACTGCTGCCGATCATCCGTTCCGTGCAAGCCCGCGAAAACCGCTGGCTGAATGTCGTGCTGGCTTCCGACGGCGACCGCACCGAGCATGTCGATTTTTACGCCAAGCACCAGTTGGCCGACTTCCCCTACGTGTTGTCGCAGCCGCTCGGCATGGCCTACAAGATTTCCAAGTTACCGTATTGCGTGCTGCTCGACGCCAAGGGTTTTGTGCGCGCCAAGGGCCTGGTCAATTCCCGCGAGCAGGTCGAGAGCCTGATGACCGCCTACGAAAGCGGCGTCGCCTCGGTGCAGGAACACATCGATCGCCAGCTGCTCGGCGACGTTACTCCGGGCAAGGTGTAAATCATGGATTTCCTTAAACTGCTCGACCGCTTTGCCGAACGCGGCACGCGCCAGGTGGCCTCGAAAACGGCGCGCCGGGGCTTCCTGGTCGGCGTCAGCAAGCTGCTCGTCGCCGGCGCCTTCACGCTGCCCGTGCTGCCTTTCGACCGCACGACCTCGGCGCTCGCCGCCGACGACTCGCGGAAGAAGAAGCTCGACGCGAGCGACAAGAAGAAGCTCGAGGCAACCGAACAGAAGCCCGAACCAACCGATACGGACTGCGACTACTGGCGCTATTGCAGCGTCGACGGTTTCCTCTGTACCTGCTGCGGCGGCACCAAGACGAGCTGCCCGCCGGGGACCACGCCGTCCGCCGTATCCTGGGTGGGCACCTGCCGCAACCCGGCCGACGGCCGCGATTACCTGGTCAGCTACAACGACTGCTGCGGCAAGACCACCTGCGGCCGTTGCGAGTGCAATACCAATGTCCGCGAACGCCCGGGCTACCGCCTTGGCGTGCATAACGACATCAACTGGTGCATGGCTAACCAGAGCAGCCTCTACCACTGCACGGTATCGGTCATCGTCGGCCTGGAGGATGGGCAGTCATGAAGCTGCAGCACATTTTTACCCTTTTGCTCGGCCTGGCCGCTGGCTGCGCTTTTGCTGCCGACGGCAAGACTATCTACGACGCCAACTGTGCCGCCTGCCATCAGCCCGATGGCGCCGGTGCGGTCGGACTGGCACCGCCGCTGCTTGGCACGCTCGGCAAGCGCGTCGCGACGCCGGCCGGTCGCCAGTATGTGCCGGGTGTCGTCATTACCGGCATGGCCGGCAAGCTGGTCTCGAAAGGGGTTACCTACACCGGCATCATGCCGTCCTGGCAGCAGTTTTCCGATGAGGAGCTGGCCGGTGTCGTCAATTACGTGCTGACCACCTACAACGCCGCCGAACTGCAGCCGGGGCATCAGCCTTTCACCGCCGCCGAGTTTGCCCAGATGCGCGAGAAAAAGCCGGCAGGCAAGGATCTCAAGGCCTGGCGCGCCGAGTCGGAATAAGGGAAAAAACATGCGTGCCTCCACTCTGCTTTGCCGTTGCCTGTTCCTTGCCGGGCTGACCTTGATCGGCACCGGCGCGGCGCAGGCCGATCCGGCCCAGAAAAACTACCGTCTGTTCTGCATGGGCTGCCATCAGGTGGATGGCAGTGGTTGGCCGGAACACGGCATTCCCAATATGCGCGACGAGGTCGGCAGGTTCCTCCGCTTGCCGGAGGGCCGGGCCTATCTTTCGCAGGTGCCGGGAACACTGAATACGCCGCTCAATGATGCCGAAACGGCCGCATTGCTCAACTGGGTCGTGAAGGAAATCGGCCGGCGCAGCGTGCCGGCCGATTTCAAACCCTACAGCGAGGCTGATGTGAAGGATTATCGTGCCACCGTGCCGGAAGATATTCCGGGCTTGCGCGTCAAGCTGGTTGGCCTGATCGAGGCAGGACACAGGGGCGACTGAGCTCGTTTCTGTGGGGCGGCAGCGTCGGCCGGCGTTGCCGCCATTTTTCTCAGTAAATTACGAATATATTCGTGAATAATGGCCGGTGTGCTGTGTGTTGCGCCGGCCTTTTCGAAAGGATGTTCAATGGCATCTGATGAACCCGTTTCCCCGCGCCTCGGTGCCTTTGGCGCGGCTTTTGTCGTTGCCCTCTCCTTGCTGCTCTGCCTGGCCATGACCCCGGATTTTCTGACCGGCTGGGCAACGCTGGCCCTGGTCGCGATGGTGCCGGCCCAGATCGTCATCAGCCTCGTCTGGCAGGGCAATTATCCGAACACCGTGGCTGAATTGCCACAGCCGTGGCGGGGCCTGGCCTTTGTCGCCTTCAACGCGGCGGTCGGCGGTGTTGTCGCCGGCCTGGCGTGGACGACGGTCGGGGGCGGTATTTCGCCACCGCTGCCTTTTGTGAACATGTACCTGATCTTTGCCGTGCCGGTCATGCTGTTTCTCGTCATCGTGCTCGGCTGCTGGCCTTTCAACCGGATTTTCGCGCATTCGGGGATGCTTGGCTTATCACTTCTGCTCGCCGATTACGCGCTGAGCACGTTGCTTTTTCGGCTGCTGTTCAACTTCGGCTTCATGGAGGGGGCGCCTTTTTATCAGGCCGGGCTCGATCCGCAAGGCCGGTTCATGGC
>Ga0302294_10000365_pt1 | contig 13992 bp, 14 predicted proteins | sample III_Fen_N2_3_FD_194550 | JGI IMG/M metagenome (GOLD analysis project Ga0302294, IMG submission 194550) | Peat permafrost microbial communities from Stordalen Mire near Abisko, Sweden - III_Fen_N2_3 | ecosystem: Environmental > Terrestrial > Soil > Wetlands > Permafrost | place: Sweden: Abisko...
CTAACAAAGCGGAAACTTCGGAGCCTGCCTGCGAGAAGCGGAAAATGTTGTCGATGAAGAGCAGCACGTCCTGGTTTTTCTCGTCGCGGAAATATTCGGTCATCGCGAGAGCCGAAAGCGCAACGCGCATACGAGCGCCCGGGGGTTCGTTCATCTGACCGTAGACAAGCGCGACCTTCGACTTGCTGAGATCCTTCTGGTCGATAACGCCCGCTTCGGACATTTCGTGATAGAGATCGTTGCCTTCGCGGGAACGTTCACCGACGCCTGCGAAAACCGAGAAACCGCCGTGAGCTTTGGCGATGTTGTTGATGAGTTCGAGAATGACGACGGTCTTGCCGACGCCGGCACCACCGAACGCACCGGCTTTGCCGCCTTTGATGAACGGGCAGATCAAATCGATAACCTTGATGCCGGTCTCGAGGATCTGGGCCTTGGTGTCTTGATCAACGAGCGCGGGAGGCGGACGGTGAATCGGATATTTCTTGTCAAAAATGACCGGGCCTTTGCCGTCCACTGGAGTGCCAGTGACGTCGAGAATGCGGCCGAGCACGCCGTTGCCGACGGGAACTGAGATCGGCCCGCCTGTATCCACAACTTCCATACCACGCACCAGGCCTTCGGAGGAAGACATGGCAATCGTGCGGGCAACGCCGCCGCCGAGGTGCTGCTCGATTTCGAGCGTGAGCACTTCTTTCTTTCCGGAGACAGTGAACTCAACGGTCAGCGCCTGATAGATGGGCGGAATGGTATTTTCGGCGAACTGCACGTCGACCACTGGGCCGATGACTTGGACGATTTTGCCGGTGTTGCTCATTTTTAGAAAGGATGGTGGCAGGGAAAGGGAAGAGGTGGGGCGTTAAAATCAGACGGCGGCGAACTGGGCGGCGGCGATCTCGACAATTTCCTGGGTGATCGCGGCCTGGCGGGCCTTGTTGTACTCGAGGGTGAGGTCGCCGAGCAGCTTGGTGGCGTTGTCCTTGGCGGTCTTCATTGCGACCATGCGGGCGCTTTGCTCGGACGCTTTGGCGCTAAGAACCAGTTGGTGAATGTAGTGGTTGACGTAGAACGGCAACAACGCATCGAGCACAGTTTTCGCACTCGGTTCAAAGAGCATCTCGCGATTGTCGGCTTTTGCCACTGCACCCGAATGACTTTTCAGGGTGGCAGTAAAAGTGGCGACGCTGTCGAGCGGAAGCACCGGGCAAACGGTGGGTTCCTGGACGAGAGTGTTTTTGAAGCGCGGGTAAATCACCTCGATCGAGTCGATCACGCCATCGAGGTATTGCTTCACCATGAATTCCACTGCTGCGCGTACTTCGGCAAACGGGCCGCGGTCCTGGATCGGAAAATCGGCGAGCAAGTCACGCTTCGTGCGAACGAGGAATTGCGCGCCTTTGCGGCCGGCGACGACAAATTTCGCCGGTGTCTGGATATCGAGGACGAGCTTGAAAAGATTGGCGTTGAGCGGTCCGCACAGGCCCTTGTCGGTAGTGACAAGAAGGATACCGCGCGTCTTGATCTCCCGTTTCACGAGGAACGGATGCATCGATTCTTCGACGCGGGGTGCGAGCGAGGCCAACATCGAAGCCAGGAGCTGCGCGTACGGCTGGCCGGCGAGGGCCAGCTGTTGCGCCTTCTTCATCTTCGACGCAGCCACCAACTCCATCGCCTTGGTGATCTGGCGGGTGTTTTTGACGGACTTGATCCGTCGGCGGATATCTCTGGTGCTAGCCATGAGTTATGGTTTGCGCTGGCTCAGGCGGTGAAGGTTGCTTTCCATTCGTCGACCGCAGTCTTGAGCTCGGCCTCGAGCTCGGCGTCCAGGGCGGCCTTGGTGCGGAGTTTGGTGAGCAGCGCGTCTTTGCGGGTGGCAAAAAATCCGCGCAGGCTTACCGCGGCGGCGGTGACTTTCTTGAGGTCGAGCCCGTCGTAATAACCTTTTTGCATGGCCCAAAGCGTGACGACCTGCTGCTCGATCGGGACCGGGTTGTAAGCCGGCTGTTTGAAGAGTTCGACGATGCGGGAACCGCGATCGAGCTGAGCCTTGGTCTTGGCATCGAGGTCGGAACCGAACTGAGCAAAAGCGGCAAGTTCGCGGAACTGGGCGAGCTCGCCCTTGAGTTTGCCGCCGACTTGTTTCGTGGCCTTGATTTGCGCGGAAGAGCCGACGCGCGACACGGAGAGACCGACTGACACCGCGGGGCGGATGCCTTGGTTAAAGAGATCGGTTTCGAGGAAGATCTGGCCGTCGGTGATTGAAATGACGTTCGTCGGAATGTACGCCGAAAGATCGCCGGCCTGGGTTTCGATGATCGGCAGCGCGGTGAGCGAGCCTTTGCCGTCGAGGCGGGCCGAACGTTCGAGCAGGCGGCTGTGCAGGTAGAAAACGTCGCCCGGGTAAGCTTCGCGACCGGAAGGACGTTTTAAAATGAGCGAAATCTGGCGGTAAGCGACGGCGTGCTTGGAGAGATCATCGTAAACGATCAGCGCATCCATGCCGTTTTCCATGAACCATTCACCAATGGACGCACCGGAGAAGGGAGCGATGTATTGGTTGGCGGGATTGTCGGCGGCGGCGGCGGCGACGATTACGGTGAACTCAAGCGCGCCAGCTTCTTCTAGCGAGGTGATGGTGCGAACGATGTTGGACTGTTTCTGGCCGACGGCGACGTAGATGGAGTAGACCGGGCGGAATTTCGGATCGCCGCTGGCGAGGCCGACCTTGTTGATCTTCGCCTGGTTGATGATTGTATCAATCGTGATGGTTGTCTTGCCGGTCCCGCGATCGCCGATGATCAGTTCGCGCTGGCCGCGGCCGATCGGAATCATGGAGTCGATGGCCATGATGCCGGTAAAGAGTGGTTGGGAAACGGATTTGCGGGCGATGATGCCGGGGGCAATACGCTCGACAGGATAAAACTCGGTTGCAGCGATGGGGCCTTTGCCGTCGATGGGATTGCCCAGTGCGTCGACCGCGCGGCCGAGCAGGGCTTTGCCAACGGGAACAGAAAGCAGACGACCGGTGGTGTGGACTTCGTCGCCTTCCTTGAGCTTGGAGACGTCACCGAGAAGAATGCAGCCAACTTCGTCTTCTTCGAGATTGAGCGCGATACCCATGGCTCCACCGGGGAACTGGATCATCTCGTTGTACATGGCTTCGGACAAGCCATCGAGCCGGGCCACGCCGTCGGCGACGGTGCGGATGGTGCCGGTATTTTTCTTAACCGCTTTGTTCTGCAGTTTTGCGATCTGCTGTTCGATTTGTTCGATGACGGTGCTCATGCGGCGGGAAGAGTTCTTGGGATCTGGTGTTAGAAATTAGCTAGACTGACGCGGCGAGGGTGCCGAGTTGTCCGGAGACTGAAGATTCGTAAACATCATCGCCGACGCGGACGCGCAGACCGGCGAGAAGCTTGGGGTTGGCGCGGGTGCTGGCGGTGATGGCGCGACCATATTTCTTGGTCATGGACGCGGCGATGGTTTGTAAGATGGAATCGGATACAACGCCGGCGTGCTCGACGACGGCCTGGCTTTTCGCGAGTTCGATTGTGACGAAGCGTTGGTAAGCTCTGAGAACGGCGAGCGGATGAGCGGGCTGGAGTTTCTCAAGATAGCCCAGCACGCCGGATACACGGTCGGCCGAAACCAGGCCGTCGACGAGACTCAGCTTGAAGAGCTGGCGGGCGAGTTGTTGGGCTTTTTTGTTGGCGGCCATTTTCCAGGAGCGAGAATTGAGAAGCGAGTATCGAGGAGAACTCAGACGTTGGTCAGCTCTTTGGCGGCAGTCTCATTGTAACTGGCGCGGTCGGCCTCGGTGAGTTTCTTGGCGAGGACGCGTTCGGTCGTGGTGACGACGAGGCGCGCGATTTCGCTGCGGGATTCGGCGAGCATTTTCTTATGCTCAAGCTCGATCGCCTGCTGAGCCTTGGCCATCTGATCGGTGGCGCGCTCGGCGGCTTCTTTTTGGATCTTGTCGGCAAAGTCCTTCGCGGTCTTGCGGGCTTCTTCGATGATCTTGTTGGACTCGACCTGGGCGTTCTTGATGAGCGTGAGGCTCTCTTGCTGGGCCGTGGCGAGCTGGGCTTTCATCTCCTCGGCGTATTTGAGGCCAGATTCGATTTTCTGCTGGCGATCCTCCATCGTGGCGGTCGTCGGCTTGATGAAGAATTTATACAGTACCCCAAATAGAATGAGGAAGCTGATGCCTTGGAAGAGGACGAATCGCCACTCGACGCCGAATTTTTCGATCAAGCCTGGTTCAGACGCGCCGGTCACGGCGCCATGAGCTTCGACGGCGGCGAGGAAAAGTGAGGTCAACATGGCGGGAGTGGGAAAAAGGAGAAGGGTTGCGCCGACGAATAATGCGCCGACGCAACCGCGGAGAGAGGATTACTTGGCGAGGAACAGCGCGAGCACGCCGAGACCTTCGGCGAGAGCCATACCGAGGATGGCTTGAACGAGGATTTTGCCAGAAGCGCCGGGATTGCGGCCGACGGCTTCGGCGGCTTTGGTGCCGATGAGACCGACGCCGATGGCGGCGCCGAGAAGACCGAATGCGCTGGCGAGATTGCCAGTAATTTCAGCGAGGATCATATTATTGTTTTGGTTTGGAGGTTGCGGGGACCACCGTGCGCACGCATTGGCACGCTCCCGGTGGTAAAGGGTTAATGATGAGCGTCGGCGTGGCCGGGTTGGTCGGCATGATCGTGGTCGTCGCCGTGGTTGCAGATCAGACCGACGTAAACGGAGCTGAGCAGCGTAAAGACCGTGGCCTGAATCAGGCCGACGAGCAGCTCCATGAAATAGAAAACAAAAAAGAAACTGGTGCCGTGCAGTAGATTTTCGCCGCCAAAGATATTGCCGAAGAGACGCACGGAGAGGGTGAAAGGGCGAATCGCAATCGAGAAAACTTCGATGCAGCCAACGAGAAGGAAGACCACGGAAAGTACCACGTAAAGTGCCGCCGGGGTTTCCTTTTTGTCTGCTTTGTTACCGAACAGATCGAACAGGATCAGCTTTGGACCGGCGTATTTGAGGATGATGATCAGCCAGGCTCCGAAGGAAATCAGTGCGAGCGCGATGGTACCGTTGAAATCTGCCGTGAAGGGCCGGATGAACGGCTGATCCATGTGAAAATGCCCTTCGGTTTCGTGGCCATAGCCGATCGTGCCGACACCGGGAAGCAGGCCCATCCAGTTTTGGATGAGGATAAAAATGAACAAGGTGACCAGCAGCGGGAAAACAGCGGGAAACGCTTTCTTGCCGACGATGGGCTCGAAGAGGCCGCGCAGGCCCTCAATAAGTGTTTCGAGGACAGCCTGTCCTTTCGACGGGATGATTTTTGGCTTACCTGCGGCAAGCAGAATGACGGAAATGATCAGCGCCGACACAGCCCAACCGGTTGCCATGCTGTTGGTGATCGCCCAACCACCGCCCAAATCCAAGAGTACAACGGCTTTAGCGGAAACGGCTTCTCCTTCGGCAGCGAACGCAGGCAAGGCAGTTGCGGCGGTCAAGAGTGCGAGAGCTAATGTCTTTGCTCGAAGCATGGGTGGGTCAGAAAAGCGCGGGTACGTTCGGAAAAGGGTCAGGCGTAGGCAACGCAAGTGGGGTCGTCAACCATCGAAAATCATCCATGCTTATAGGACAATAAAGATTAGCGAATATTGACGACAAACCTACGCAACTTCATTTCTGCTACTAGCGACTGGTTTTTGCTAAAGTTTAGCAGAATTCACCCGACGCACGGCCACGAGCGATTGAAAAACAGCTGCGCGACTTTGGAAAACGGTGACTCGCTCAAAGGGCCAGTGTGCTGCCGAAACCTCCCAATCGTGATGGCTGGAGACCACCTTTTTAGCAGCGGCGAAATAGGGCGCGTCGTCGGTGCGAAAACAGAGATCGGCCCCGCTTTCGGCGCGGGCAGCAACGGCGTGAAGAAAGCCTGTCTGCATGATCCGGTGTTTATGGTGGCGGCGTTTAGGCCACGGATCGGGGAAAAGCACAAATATACGCTGAAGGACCACGTGCGGTGGCAACGCCGCGATGCATTCTTCGGCTTCGGCTTTGAGAAAAACGAGATTGGCCAACTTAGCCCGGTCGCGTTTTCTCACAGCCCGTTCCACGCGGTCGCGGAGCAGATCGATACCGAGGCAAAACTGCTCGGGATGCGCCGCTGCATAGTCGGTGAGGAAATGCCCGTGCCCGGCGCCGATTTCGAGCGTGATGCGCGGGTGTGCGGCGAGCAGCTCTGCGAGCTGATGCTGCAAAGTCGCGCGACGGGAGTCGCGATGGGCGATGAATTCAGCGGTGCGGGCGGGAGTGTCCACGGTGCCGGTTTAAGAACAGGCAAGCCCGGCAATGCAAGCGCAGGTTCAGCGGACCGGGTCGGCACTGGTGCTGCGCACCGGGATCGTGAAATAGAATGCTGTCCCCTGCCCTAGTTTACTTTCGACGCGTACCTGTCCGCCGTGCAGTTGCACGATGTGCTTCACGATACTGAGGCCGAGGCCAGTGCCGCCTTTGTCGCGGGACCGGCCTTTGTCGACGCGGTAGAAGCGCTCAAAAATGTGCGGCAGGTCGGCCTCTGGGATGCCAGGACCGTTGTCGCGTATGCAGATTTCCACCCGGTTTTCATGCTGTTGAGTGGAGACATCGATGCGCGATCCCTTGGGCGTGTACTTGAGCGCGTTATCGATCAGATTTTCGAAAACCTGCGTGATCTTGAGCGGGTCGATCAAGAGTGCCCCCACGGCGGGGGCCAGGGCGGCAGAAAGGGTGTGGTCAGCGGCGGCCGGGCGCACCCGATAGTCCTCCAGTATGCCTTTTAGCAGCTGACCGAGATCAGTGGATTCACGACGCAGACCCGGGTTGATCGATTCGAGACGTGAAAGCGTGAGTAAATCCTCCAGGAGCGAATTGAGCCGCTCCGTGTGGCGTTGGATCGTGCGCATGAAGCGCTCGCGGTCCTCGAGCGGCATGTCCTGATGCCCGTCGACGAGCGTCTCGATATAACCCTTGATGACGCTGAGCGGCGTGCGCAGTTCGTGGGAGACATTGGCGACAAAATCCTTTCGCACGGCCTCGAGCTTTTTCTGCTTTGTGATGTCGTGCAGAACGAAAAGCGCCCACGGATCTTTTTCCCCTTCCAGAGAGGGAATCGACGTGCCTGTCACCTCGACCCAGATCGAGCGATTGCCCTCGGCAAACTCGATTTCAAACTGTGGCTGAGCCTCTTTCTTGCGCACATTTTCCACGTATTGGAGAAACGCGGCACTTTGCAGGATCAGCTCGAGCCGTTGTCCCAAAATATTGGTCGCGCGTGGGAAAATGCCATGCAATGCATTGTTGGCAAGTATGATACGATTTGTCGCGTCTACAATCAACACGGCCTCCTGCAGGCTGCCCAATGTGGCTTCAAGCTGGGTGAGTTGCCCGGAGCGCAGTTGCTGCAGGCGGCTCACGTCGGCGATCAACTCGTTGGCCGCGAGGCAGAGTTGATCCCAGTTGCCAGTGCCAATCTTCAGCTCTTTTTCCCTGAGAAAGGGCTGTTTTCTTAAGAATGCAGTGTGAAGCCGCCGGGTAGCGTCGTGTTGGCGCCAGAGGGCACTGAGCGCGACCAGCAAGGCCACACCCAGTGTAATCGAAATCAGGATACACATGCGCTTACTTTACGCTCAGCGATGCGGTACCCCACCCCGCGGATGGTCTCGATCCAGTCCGCCTCGGCGCCGAGTTTTTCACGCAAGCGGCGAACGTGCGTGTCGACGGTGCGCGTCTCAATTTCCGTTTCGTAATTCCAGACATTGATCAGAAGGTGTTCACGGGTTTGCACGCGGCCTCGGCGCTCCATCAGCAGGCGTAATAGCTTAAATTCCGTCGCGGTCAGATCAACGGGTTGCCCTCCTACGGCGGCGGCGTGGCGATCGATGTCGAGGGCGATCTGGCCGACCTGGAGCATTTTTGGTTCGGGCGGCGCACCTTCGGTGAGACGGCGCAAAATCGATTGCACGCGGAGCACGAGTTCTTTTGTGCTGAAAGGCTTGCAGACGTAATCGTCGGCGCCCGTCTCCAAACCTTGGATACGATCGGTCTCCTCGGCTTTGGCGGTCAGAAAAATGACTGGGACTTTTTTTAGCTTGGGGTCGGCGCGAAGCATCCGGCAGATTTGCAGGCCGTTTAGATCGGGCATCATCACATCAAGAATGACGAGATCGGGTAGAAACGTACGTGCGATGCCGATGCTTCCATTGGGATCGTTGAGCGTTTCAACTTGAAATCCTTTCGCTCGTAATTGGTAGGCAACAAGTTCCGTTACATCAACCTCGTCATCGACAACGAGTATACGCTTTGCTTTTGATTCCATGACGAGGTGAGAGCATAAATGTCGTGTTCCGTTTTGCCGAGCGATTTTACGGTGCCGTTTCACAAATGTTACAACCGGCAAACCCACAGCGGCGCGAGATCGGGAAAACGCTGTTGGTCCTGCCCTGCCGCGCTAAAGGCCAAGGCAACCAGCCGCACGCCATCGCTCACTCACTCGCTGGCGTCGCAGCAGAATTTCCGTTGCGACCGGAAGCGAGCTTGATCATTAAGACGTTGATGTCAGCTGGGTTAACTCCACTCATGCGACTGGCCTGGCCTAGATTATAGGGGCGAAATTCGTGCAATTTGAGGGCGCTTTCGCGCCGCAGACCACGCAAAGACAGAAAATCGAAATCTTTCGGGATTTTGATCTTCTCGACCTCGCTTAGCTTGGCGATCTGGCGTTGTTCACGCAGCAAGTACCCTTGGTAATTAATGCGATACGCAGCTTCTGATCGGATCTCGGGGGCTAATGCGACAAATGCTTCTGGCTGTTCCGGCGCCGCGCCGTTTCCGGTGCCGGCTCGACGCATTCCATCGGCCACAGTCCCCTGCCCTCCGCTCAGGCGCGTTTTTTCGAGCTTTTCCACCCAAGTCTCTACCCCCGCCTTCTTCTCAATGATTCGCTCCAAGCGGGATTCCGGCACGAGCTTGTACTCCTGGGCGTGATGCAGCAGCCGTAATTCAGCACTGCCATGGTTGAAGAGCAACCGGTGCTCTGCCCTGCTGGTGAACATCCGATACGGCTCATTGGTGCCTTTGGTGACGAGGTCGTCGATCATGACGCCGATATAGCCTTCGTGGCGTTCAATCACGAGCGGAGCTTGATCGCGGACTTTGGCGACTGCATTTACGCCTGCGACCAGTCCCTGAGCTGCGGCTTCTTCATACCCTGAGGTTCCGTTGATCTGACCGGCAAAGAATAGGTTTTCGACTTTGCGAGATTCCAAGGACGGAAATAGCTGAGTCGGCGGCGCGAAGTCGTATTCGACGGCATAGGCCGGCCGGAGCAAAATCGCCTTTTCCAGTCCGGGGATGCTGTGAACCATTTCGAGCTGAACTTCAAACGGCAGCGACGTCGACAGACCGTTGATATAGTATTCGTTGGTTGATCGGCCTTCGGGCTCCAGAAACAGCAAATGCCGGGGCTTGTCGGCGAACCGCACGAATTTGTCTTCGATGCTTGGACAGTAGCGCGGTCCCACTCCTTTGATCTCGCCGGAGTACATCGCGGATCGATGGAGGTTGGCCCGCACAATCTGGGCGGTCTCTGGCGACGTATACGTCATCCAGCAGGAAACCTGATTCGCGAGGCTGGGCTGCCAGCCCAGGCGAGTTTCGCCAGTCTGTTCCACGTGGAACAACTCTTGTGGGTCGCGCGTGTCGTGGAACGCAAACAGAGTGGGGGAGGTGTCGCCCTTTTGCTCCTCCATCTTCGAAAAATCTAGGCTGCGTCCGAGCAAGCGCGCCGGCGTGCCGGTCTTTAGCCGTTTCAGTTCAATTCCTGCTTCCAGAAAGCTGTTCGAAAGTGTTTTGGCACTGAAATCGCCCAAACGGCCGCCTTCGTTCTTGTTTTGGCCGATGTGCATGAGTCCACGCAAGAAGGTACCTGTAGTCACAATCACGGTGATGCCGCGAAATTCGATATCGAGATTTGTCCGCACGCCGATGACCTTGCCGTCTTCGTAGACCAAACTGGTTACCGTGGCTTGAAAGAGCTGGAGGCTGGGCTGCAGCTCCAAGCTATGTTTCATCCTGAACTGATAGGCTTTCTTGTCGCATTGCGCGCGAGGGGACTGGACGGCAGGGCCTTTCGATTCGTTGAGGAGACGAAACTGGATTCCGGTGACATCGGTGTTGATGGCCATCTCACCGCCGAGCGCATCGATTTCGCGAACGATCTGGCCCTTGGCCTGGCCGCCGATGGCAGGGTTGCAGCTCATCTGGGCGACGGTATCCAGATTGCCAGTCAGGAGTAGGGTGCTTGTGCCCATGCGAGCGGCCGCAAGCGCCGCTTCGCAACCGGCATGGCCGGCACCGCACACAATGACATCGAAAGGTATCTTATTGTAGATAAACAAATTAAGTGATTGTTGTCCACCAAGTTACCACAGGGTCCGCCTCGTAAGCAAAGCAGAAGTGTCTCTATAGCTACCTTGCGAGAAGGGTGGGTCGCCGCCGCGCCTCGATCCACGAATCTCAAATCAATGCGCATCGCACAGCGAATTATCAGGGCATGGTATCAGGCAGATGACCCTCGATGAGTTACGCGATTGGCTCGGCATCGAACCAGTAGTTTATGCGTTTTTCTGGCTACTTCGGGCCAAAGTTCTCGACCTTTCGCAACGGGAACTCGACGAGAAAAGCGACTGGTCGTTTTCGTTTCAGGCGATCACGATCGTGCGAAAGATAACCGGCGGTGAATTCACCCTTCGCCCCTCGCGAGTGCCCAAGATTGGCCCGTCACGCGAGTGATGGAAAAGGCCACCCAGAGCTACGCGCTCAATCGCTCAATGCGGCACAGGCGCGCCCTCGCAGGGAAGGCTTGAGCGAGCTAGAATTTTCGACGATTCCAGCTTCTTGGGATTACCTGGGCGGCCTCCTTGCCATGGTCGAAATAGCGCAAAAGGCTCTCGCCCTGTGATGTGTCGTAACAAGTTTAAATTCCGCGCAGTCTCAACAGCGCGTTAACTTCTGTAAGTCCTTGGAAAGTTTGGACCCGTTTTGCGGTGCCGTCGTAGGAGTGAGGCGTGTTGATGAGACTCACCCCGCAGCACAGGACAGCATTATGTCTATTCCGTATCTATTCCCGCAAAATTGCGGCTTTCGCAGAATAATTCTCATACATGGGTATAAGCATCCTAATACTTTATTTTGGACCGTCTCTATCATTGTTCTCCCACTATTTTAGTATGCATTGCGTTGCGTCGACCGGTTAACCGGAGGAGGAAGGCCAGCAGATAGGTTTTATCTGCAATCAGAAATTGCAGCTGTAGCATTACGATTACAGCAGTTTCATACCATGAAAGTTCGCAATACCACTACCATATTGGTTACACTTATTAGCGCATTCGCGCTGATCCTTGCGCTATTTCTTTGGAGGCCATCCAGGAAGAGCGGGCCTCATCCGACAAAAGAAGTGAGTAAGGAGGTGATAACCACAAAGGAGCCAACACGGGAACCCGCAAAACAGCGCTTTCCAACACTCTCGAAAAGCAAGTTGGCGGAAAAAATCGCGCGCGTCCGAAACATCTATGTCGTTCCTCGCGGTGGCGGGCCGTTTGCAGCCGACGTCTGGGCGCTTGCCCACAACTCAAAGGGGCTCGATCTTACCTCGGCAGAAATCGCCGCGCTGCAAGACACATATATCGCCGTCTCCGAGGCCCGGCTCGCTTACGAAGCCCAGCATGCCCGAGTATCGGAAATTTCTCCGGACGAATTTCTCCTCGAGATTCCCACCTACGGAGATTTTGGCGCACAACTGCGCGCCTTCCTGAAGACCGGCTTTGACGACACGCTCGGGAAGGCACGCTCCGACGAACTCTTCACCCAGCTCGGGGGGCTCATTGATGGTAACAATGCTCATTGGGGCCAAGTACCGCAGGCCATCTCGTTCCAATTCAAAAGCGAAAGCGGATACTATGATATCGATCATCTCATCGACCCGAAGCCCGATCCTAGCCCTACAAACCCGCAAGAGGAAACAGTCTATCATTTACCCAAAGATGACCTAGGGCGGTTCGCAGCTTTTGCTTCAATTTTTCCCAAAAAAACCACGGATAACAACTCGCAAGGTAATAAACCAAACACGCAATGAAGATAATGAAAGTTCCTGCACAAATAGTATTGTTTCATCTAGCGTCCCTCATTGGCTTTGCCCAATCCGGTTCGCTGAATTTGACTTGGAATATTGGCCCCGACATTGCAAGCAACACTGCCTCACGTATCGCGGCAAACTCGCCCGAAGCCCAGCTGGCGGTGGCTTGGCAGAACCAGGTACCCCCTATCCCACTGAGTATTCAGTCCGATGGCTCCTTGCCTGTCGTCGAAGGAACCATAACGAACCGCACCCTCACCACTACCGAGGCCATCGCGATCGCGCAATCGGTTGGGGTAAATGTAGAGGTTCTCACGTCAAATACTCAAGTGACCAGCACATTTACCGGCCAGCTGGCGGCCCAAAGCTCCATCCAATGGAGTCTTAAGATTAATTCAGACCAGACGCTCACGTTGAACTACAAAATTACGGTGGTTATTCCAGGGCAGAATATTGTGAGGAGTACGACGTTTAACCTCCCGGCGCCTTTAACAGTCTCTGAAATTAAATATTATGGTACCCCTACAGACAACTCTCCAGCAAATAGACCAAGTTATGAAGTGGACGATGTGAGTGGGTATAATTGGGATGCGGTACTGGATAGTGAGTTCACTGGCATCGTTACAGTGGGCCCCCTCAAAATCATAGGATTTTATGATGACGGTGGTGATGGTGGCGGTTGTAACTAGTAGCTCAAGTCAGCCGGAATGACCTCGTCGCCCTTGGTACTTCTGGCAGGTCCGGCGCGGAGCGTGTGCAAGCACGATCCGTGTCGGACCAATGGCGCTAAGTTAAAGTAGTTTTTGAGGCATGCGGCTACCCGGGTTACTTCTATCAACATCGGGGATCATGCACTATCTTAGTGCCATTCCCGTGAAGGAAGGCTCGTTGCGGAGCGCCTGGTTAGCCTTCTTTTCCATGGCCATGGCATTTGCATTCGAGTCAGCCGGCACCTCCGCAAATCCAAGACTCGAATATATTGCCACAGCCGCTGAATTATCTCGATAGACCCGAAGTGTAATCATTGGCGGCGCGGGTCCCCAGTATCGCCTCGACGAAAAAAAACCAACCAACAATCGGCCAAGGCCTCGCTTAAGCGGCGCCACGATAATCCTCACCAGGTGCACGGTCATTTCATTTCGGGGCCAAAGCTGTCCAAATCTAATAATGGCCATCAGGTTCGGACATCGAATAACTGCAACCCCGGTCTACATACAACAACCACGGGGGATTCTCGTGCGATAAACGGAAATTGAATATAAGAGAAGGGCTCCGTAGTTTCCCTTGGTTGCGATTCAAAGTCATCGCGCCGCACGCGACTAATTTGGGTTCTGATGCGAGGCAATGTTTGTCGCGTAACACGTGACATTACTAACAGAAAGAGCTAAGAGGCAGGGCAGGTGCGTCGAGTGACGCGTTACTTGCCGATGCAGAACGTAGAGAAGAGCCGGTCGAGCATGCGCTCGTTGTCGATCTTGCCGCCGATTTCACCATAGGCGTCGAGTGCACTGCGGAGATCGCTGGCGAGGAGTTCGATCGGACCATTGCTCAGCAATTTTGTGCGCGCTTCATTCAACGCAGTTTGGGCACAACTCAGTGCGGTGGCGTGCCGGGCATTGATGGCGATAATTTCGTTGCCCTGGGTCTGCGCAAAACTTTCGGCGTGGCGGACGATCGCCTCGGTTAATGCATCGAGTCCGTGTCCGGTGAGCGCGGAGACTTCGATGGTTTCTTTTCCTGCCAGCTCGCGGACGGCCTCAGGGCGCGCACCGAGATCAATCTTATTCAGGATCACGACGGCGTTGTTG
>Ga0302294_10000367_pt1 | contig 13946 bp, 16 predicted proteins | sample III_Fen_N2_3_FD_194550 | JGI IMG/M metagenome (GOLD analysis project Ga0302294, IMG submission 194550) | Peat permafrost microbial communities from Stordalen Mire near Abisko, Sweden - III_Fen_N2_3 | ecosystem: Environmental > Terrestrial > Soil > Wetlands > Permafrost | place: Sweden: Abisko...
TCTGCTCCTATAATGAGCATCGTTCGGCTCCTTTCTCCCGAGCCTTTGGTTGGTTTGCACCCCCAAAGTCTACTCGGAGCTTGGAGCCGACATTGTTATGGAATCAATTACACCAACTATGTCCACCTACACCCCGGATTTCTCGATCGCATATACGTAGTGGCGCAAACCGCGCCACTCGATCTCCTTCCAGATTGTCATTCCGTTGCGCTCGGCGACGCGCTGTGAAGGGACGTTCTCGGGACGAATGAGCGAGATCAGACGGTTAACTCCGAGGTGCGCGAATCCCCCGTCGCGGCATGCAGTTGCTGCTTCCGTCGCCAAGCCTTGTCCCCAGAGATCGCGCCGCAGGTGATATCCGATCTCGTACAAGGACTCGCCTTCAATTTCCTGCCGGATGATGCCGCAGTCGCCGACCATCTCGCCGGTCGCTTTCAGCACGAGCGCCCAGAGGCCGACACCATCGCGCACATAGCGCTGACGGTTGCGCTCAATCCATTGCTCGACGCCGGCGCGATCGTAGGGAGCGGGGTAGTAGCGCATAGTTTCTGCGTCGGAAATCACTAACGCCAGGGCATCGGCATCGTCGGGAACAAATTCGCGGAGCACGAGGCGGACGGTTTCGAGGATTTTTGCCACGAAATTCAGTCTAGCAAGTGTGTGGAGCGGACACTCTTGTCCGCTGCCGTTGCTCTTCTTGCACTGTCCGGAATAATCAAGGGTGGCGGGCAGGAGTGCCCGCCCCACACAACGCGTCTTCGGGAACCAGGGAGCAGGGTAAACTGAAAAGCTCATGGAGATGAGCGACCAGCTCGGATTCCACTTTCGCCCGCCGGAGCGCCGCATCTGGACGGTGCGTGCGCTCGTGTCCGCGGTGCGTTCGCACATCGAGCGCGAATATTCCGACTGTTGGGTAGAGGGCGAAATTTCGAACTTGCGGTCGCCGGACTCCGGCCATCTCTATTTCACGCTGAAAGAAGAAAGTGCGCAGATCCCGGTCGTGATGTTCCGGTCTTCGGCGAAGCTGCTGCGGTTTCGTCCGGAAAACGGCATGCATGTGACGGTGCGCGGCCGGATCACCGTGTATGAAGAGAAGGGGCAGCTGCAAATTTCGGCGGAATTCATGGAGCCGCAAGGGGCGGGCGCGCTTCAGTTGGCGTTTGAACAACTGAAGGCCCGATTGCAGGCGGAAGGACTGTTTGACGAATCGCGCAAGAAACAAATTCCTCCGCTGCCTCGCCGGATTGGAGTCATTACCTCTCCGCAGGGAGCTGCGCTGCGGGATATTCTGAACATTCTTGCCCGCCGGCATCATTCGGCGAACGTGCTGATCTACCCGGTGCAGGTGCAGGGAGACGCGGCTCCGGCCGAAGTAACTGCCGGTGTGCGCCACTTCAACCAGGCGCGATCCGTCGAGGTCATCATCATCGCGCGCGGGGGCGGCTCGGTCGAAGACCTCGCTGCCTTCAATGATGAGGGTCTGGCCCGCGCGGTGGTGGCTTCGGAGATCCCCGTGATCTCCGCCATTGGCCACGAGACGGACTTCACCATCGTGGATTTTGTCGCCGACCTACGCGCGCCGACGCCGTCGGCAGCCGCCGAACTGGTCATCCGCTCGCGCCAGGAGATTGAAGCTCAGACCGAGGAGATGCACCGCCGCCTGGAACGCGCCATGCGCTACCGACTTCTGATGGCCCGGCAGGAACTAACGGAGCGGGCGCAACACGGAGCTTTTGCCCGCATGATGGACGGAATCAACCGTCGGCAGCAGCGTCTGGACGATTTCCGTTTCCGGATGGAGAAAGCCGAGCGCCAGCTTCTCGAACGCTGTCACCGTCGCTGGGAGATGGCTTCGGCCACCGTCCGCCACTATGACGCGCGCCGCCGCCTCGCTGCCCTGCGCCAGCAATTGGACTCTCACACGGACACGCTGGCTTCCGCTGCTCGCGCCCGCCTGCTCGCAAGCCGTGCGCTGCTCGATCGCCGGACGGCCAGCCTGGAGGCCCTTTCGCCGGTTTCCATCCTGAACCGGGGATACGCCCTGGTATTCGATTCGACTGGCGTGCTGCTAAAAGACGCCGCACGCGTGAAGCCAGGGGACGAGGTTTCCGCCCGGCTGGCCCGGGGACGCGTCCGGGCTCGGGTCAGCGCAACCGAACCTGCTGAACCGGAATCGAAGGGCCCTGCATTAGAATGATCCAAACCTAGGTCGACACTTAGCTCTCGACGTGAGGACGTGTGAAGTTGCCTCTGGCCTGGCCCCACATCTCGGCCGTCTCGATCGTCGACATCCTCCTGGTCGCGATCCTGATCTATCAGTTCCTCATGCTGATCCGTGGCACACGCGCGGCTCCCATGCTGCTGGGGATTGCCGTGCTGGCGCTGGCGTTTTATCTGGCGCGGCTGGGAGAATTGCGCACCCTCAACTGGCTGCTCAGCACCTTGCTGCCCTACGTTGTTTTTGCAGGGATCGTCGTCTTTCAATCAGAGATCCGGCATGCCTTGGCGAACCTTGGCCGCCGGATCTCGCTCATTCGTTCTTCCGGAGCGGCGGCCGACTTGTATGACGACATCGTCCTGGCAGCCAACTTGTTTTCACAGAACCAGACCGGCGCTCTTATCGTGATCGAGCGCGAGATCGGCCTGCGCACTTACATCGAGAGCGGCGTTCCTTTGGATGCGCGGCTGTCCTATGATTTGCTGGCCACGCTGTTCCGTCCCAGTGCTCCCTTGCACGATGGCGCGGCCATCATTCAGGGAGACCGCCTCGCTGCGGCCGCCTGCTTCCTGCCTCTCTCGATGAACCCAGTGCTCTCCACTCAGATGGGCACCCGCCATCGCGCCGGGATCGGGATCACGGAGGAAACCGATGCCGTCGCCGTCATCGTCTCCGAAGAAACCGGAGCCATCAGCCTGGCGGTTGCGGGAAACATTGAACGCGACCTGACGGTCGAACGCCTGCGCGAACGCTTGAGCAGTCTGCTGCGCCGCTACGTTCCGTCGCCTACACTGCCCAATCCGGTGGAAGACAATTTTATCGAAGAGGAGCCTCCCAGTTCACTCCCTCCTCGCCGCCAGGATTCACCGCTTCGTCCGGGAGGGCGCGACTGACATGCCCGGATTCTTCCAGCGCTACTTTCTTCGCCACCTGGGCCTGAAAGTGATCTCGCTGCTGCTCGCGATCGGGCTGTGGGTGGTGGTCGCGCGAGATCCGATTGCCGAGGTGGAGATCAAGGTTCCCATCGAATTCCACAATCTGCCGGAGAATCTCGAAATCGATTCCGCCAGCTTCACCGAGGCGCAGGTCCGGGTGCGGGGCCCGGAGCGTCTGATTCACCGCCTGGAATCCGGAGACGTGCGGGCCGAAATCGACCTTTCGAGCATTCACCCGGGGGAGCGCACGTTTGATTTGACGTCCCACCAGATTCGTTTGCCGCAGGACCTCGAAGTAGTGCAGATAGTTCCCGGGCAGTTTCACCTCTCGTTCGACAGCAGAATGACGCGCAGCGTCGAAGTGCATCCGCGGGTAATTGGAACCTTCGCCCGCGGGATACGAGTCGCACAGTTAACCGCGGATCCGCCGAGCATCATGATTACGGGCCCGAAGCGGCGCGTCGAGGCGGTCGAGGCCGCAACCACCGATCCCGTGGATGCGACCGGGGCCATGACGCGCTCCTCGTTCGTGACTCAGGCCTATGTTCCCGATCCTCTGATCCAGGTGGTGCACCCCACGCCCATCCGCGTCACGGTTATCATGGAACACGCGGGAGAAGAGAAGAAGACGGAGTAAGTTTTCCTGCAGCGTCCAGTTCTTAGCCGTTAGCTCTCAGCCTTTAGCCACCCTTTCCGTTCAGCTAAAAGCCAAGAGCTAAAAGCTAATTGCATGACTCAAACCAGACAGCTTTTCGGCACCGACGGGATTCGTGGCGTGGCGGGAGAATTTCCGCTCAATCGAGAAAGCACCTACCTGATTGGCCGTGCGCTCGGCCATGACCTCATCCGGGTGAATTCCAACGCCCAGGTCGTGATTGGGCAGGACACCCGCGAGTCGAGCCGCTGGATCGCCGACCGGCTCTGGCAGGGGCTGGCGTCGGTCGGGGTAAAGGTGTGCAGCGCCGGGGTGCTTACCACGCCCGGGGTTGCTTACGTTGCCCGGTCAGGGCATTTTGACGCTGGCGTCGTGATCTCTGCTTCGCACAATCCCTGGACCGACAACGGGATCAAAGTTTTTTCCGGAGATGGCTACAAACTGCCCGATGCGCGGGAACTCGCGATAGAGAAAGAGATCTTCACGCAGCTGCAGAATCCCGAGGCAGCGGTTCAGGAATCCGCGCCGGACATTTCCAGCTTGCCGGGAGAAAAAGATCTGCGTGAGGCCTACATTCACTGGCTGGCTGCCGGTGTCTCCATCGGGTTGAAGAAGCTTCGCGCCGCGGTCGATTGCGCCAACGGCGCGGCCACTGCTGAGGCTCCGGAATTGTTCCGCGCTCTCGGGATTCAGACAACCTTTCTGCATTGTGCTCCCGACGGCCAGAACATCAACGAGGGATGCGGAGCGCTTCACGCGGAGGCAGTGGCCAATTTCGTCATCGAAAACAAGGGCAAGTTCGACCTGGGAGTCACTTTCGACGGCGATGCGGATCGATCCCTGTTTTGCGATGCCGCTGGCCGAGTCGTGAATGGAGATGCTGTGCTGCTGCTGGCGGGCCGTGACATGCAGGCGCGCGGCGTGTTGGCCAACTCCACCGTGGTCGCCACAACGATGTCGAATATGGGCCTGGAACTCGCGCTCAGGGGCGCAGGTATTCGCATGCTGCGGGCCAACGTGGGAGACAAGTACGTCCTCGAAGAGATGCAGCGAGTCGGCGCCACGCTGGGCGGCGAGCAGTCGGGGCACATCCTGTTCCGCGATGGCGATGCGACCACCGGCGATGGCCTGCTTACGGCGCTTCGAGTCATGGAGATCATGGTTCGCTCCGGCCGTTCGTTGGCCGAGTTAACCGCCGACCTTAAGGTTTTTCCGCAAATCATTCGCAACGTGCGTGTGCGGGAGAAAGTGCCCTTCGCTCAGATCCCGACCGTGCAACAGTCCATCACGGCGGCCGAACGCGAGCTGGACGGAGTTGGACGGGTCGTGGTCCGCTACTCGGGAACTGAGGCGCTTGCTCGCGTGATGATCGAGGCGGAATCGAAAGACACAATGAACCGGATCGCCGATTCCATCGTTAGCGCGATTCAGGCGGCTCTCGGCGCGTAGTAGTTCTGGACAACCGTCGGCGCGAGTCTCAGACACAAACATCGTTCCACCCCATTCTTCCACTGGTTGTTTTACGTCCGGCACGCACGTCCCTTCGTGCAGCCTCGTAATCTTGTCTCTTTCTGCCGTCACGCCGAGAATGAAAACCAGCTTACATTCGCTGACTAAGAAGAGACTCATGAGAATCCTGATTGTTGAAGACGATGCCGCCCTGGCCAGTTTTATCCGTAAGGGTCTTGAGGCCGAGCACTACGCGGTTGACTGCGTGACGGACGGAGAACAGGGCCGCTCCATGGCACTGGAGTTTGACTACGATTTGCTGGTTCTGGATCTCAACCTGCCGGGCGTGGATGGTATTTCAATACTGAAAAGTTTGCGGCAGCGCAAGCCCAGCGTTCCGGTGATGATCTTGAGCGCCCGCAGCCGTGTGGACGACCGGGTGCAGTGCCTGGACACGGGCGCCGACGACTATATGGTCAAACCCTTTTCATTTCTGGAACTCTCGGCGCGCGCCCGCGCTTTGCTGCGCCGGAGTCACCTGCCGTCTGAGTCGGTGCTGGCGGTTCGCGACCTGCGATTGGATCGTGTGGAACGAAGAGTCGAGCGGGGAGGGCGCCGCATTGATCTGACCACCAAGGAATTCGCGCTGCTCGAGTACCTGATGCGCAATGCCGGACGCCGCCTGACCCGGGCCATGATTATTGAGCATGTCTGGAATTTGACGTTCGACTCGACCACCAACGTGGTGGATGTTTACATCAACTACCTGCGCCGTAAGGTGGATGACGGCTTTTCCCCGTCCTTGATCCACACCGTCCGCGGAGTTGGATACCAGCTCAGTTCCGACGGGGCCGCGGCATGAGCACCGGCTCGCCGTCGCCGGAGCAGGAGGTGCTCGGGGAGCTCCTTCATTCCTTGAGCCAGCCGCTCACCGGTCTTCGCTGTTCCCTGGAAGTGGCGATCGACGAAGACGCCGCTCAATCGCACCAGACGGTGGCGGCCGCGCTCGAACAGACGGAACGGGTCATCGGCGTGGTTAAGTTGATGCAGGAGTTCCTGGACTTCGAACCCACCGAGGCCAGGTCACAGCCAGTTCCGTTTGCGCCGGTCATGCGCCGTGTGCTCGAACAGCTTTCCGTTCTCGCCGAGGCGCGCCAGGTGAGGCTCCACATCAAGGGCACGTGTGACGCGGCCATTCCTGTGTCCCAGTCTAGGCTGCTGCTTGCATTGCAGTACTTGATAGGCGCAATCATCGAAGCGCAGCCCCCGAACAGCGCAATCCGGTTCCTGCTCCAGGATCGAGAAGCCGAATCTCTCCTTACGGTTTACCCGCTCCCCGCGCTACGGCGAGGGACGGACGGAAACGTACAGACAAAATCAGATCCCGTTGGCGCCACCATGGGCCGTGTCCGGATGACAATTGCCCGCAGAGTATTTGAATCCGCCGGGGCTACTCTGCATTTCGACGATCGCGCCCGGCCGGGTTTTCACCTCCTGATTCCGCGCCGCTCCGCTCCCTCAGCCCCTAAAGGGGCCGGTAAAAAATGAATGGCTGGCGGCATCGCTAAAGCGATGCCCTGATACGAATCCCAATAACCACCTTCTAAGTTCAAGGTATACAATCCAGCCTTTCCGGGAGGTTCGGGTGAAGCGCTGGTTTGTCTTGCCGATCGTTCTTTACTTTTCTATTTGCGCTTGGGCGCAAACACTCGACGTATCGGATGCGCGAGCGTTCAACATCGTAAAAGTGATCCGCGCGGGCGTTCTGATTGACGGTGAATCCGGCTCTGCCCGCCGCAACCAGGTCATCATCGTCCGCGGCAGCCTCATTTCGTCCGTTTCGGACGTTGCCAGTGCGCACACTCCCGCGGGCGCCGAGATCATTGATCTCTCGCACGCCACCGTACTCCCGGGACTGATTGATGCCCACACCCACATCTTTCTGCAGGGCGAGGAACCCGACCAGGGCGGATACGACATTCAGCTCCTGAAACATCCGCTGGCGTTCCGCGCCGCCCGTGCGACGGTGTCGGTGCGTCGCGCCCTCGAACAAGGTTTCACCACCCTGCGGGACATGGAGACCGAAGGCGCCGGGTATGGCGACGTGGGCATCAAGCAGGCAATTGAAGGCGGCTACATTCCCGGCCCGCGGCTGTTCGTCTCGACGCGCGCCATATCGACCACCGGCGGATATCCGCTGGAAGGCTACGCGCCGGAGATCGAGGTTCCCAAAGGCCTGCAGATCGTGGACGGTCCGGTCGAAGCCCGCAAGGCCGCGCGCGAGCAGCTCGACCACGGCGCCGACTGGATCAAGGTCTACATGACCCATCGCTCCTGGGTGGGCAAGAACGGCGAGTTGGTTTCGCAACCGACGCTCACCGTGGAGGAACTCCACGCAATAGTGGATGAGACGCACGGTTGGGGGAAGAAGGTGGCTTGCCATGCTTACAGTGGGGAGGGCATGCAGCGCGCACTTGATGGCGGCTGCGATTCCATCGAGCACGGCCTGGCCCTGACCGACGCGAACATCGCACAGATGCTCAAGCAAGGGACCTGGCTCTGTCCGACCCTCAGCGCGTACTACTACAACTCATCCCCCGCGGATTCACCCGAAGGCCAGCGCGATCGCAAGCGGATCTCCGCGCACGAGGAGTCGTTTCGCAAGGCGCTCAAGGCGGGGGTGAAGATTGCGTTCGGAACGGACATCGGTGGGATTCTGTGGAGCGAGCCCATCGCACAGGAGTTTCCACGTATGGTGGAGTTTGGCATGTCGCCGATGCAGGCGATTCAAAGCGCGACCTCTCGCGCCGCCGAGCTTCTGGACATGAAGGGAAAACTTGGCACTATCGCGCCGGGCGCCTATGCCGATATCATCGCGGTTTCCGGTGATCCTCTGGCGGACGTCAAAGTTCTCGGGAACGTCGGCTTTGTGATGAAGGACGGCAAAGTGTTCAAGAACGAGATTGGGCAGAAAAGGTGAGCCATGACGATTCTGGAGATGTGTGACGCGAACGCGGCGACGGTTTCCGTGGATGCCACGGCCGAACAGGCGATCCAAACCATGCTGGATCGCCGCGTGGGTGCGGTGGCCGTAGTGGACGAAAACCAGCGCGTGGCGGGGATTTTCACCGAACGCGACGTGCTCCGGCGGGTGTCGCTGAGCGGCCGCGAGCCGGCCAGGATTCTCGTCCGCGAAGTCATGACCACACCCGTCGAGATGGCGACCCTGGACACGAGTCCAGGAGAAGCGCTGGCCACCATGGTGGAGCGCCACTATCGTCATCTGCCGATTGTGGACGACGATGGCCATTTGCTGGGAATGCTATCCATTCGAAACGTGCTGCAGACGCGCATTGATACGCTGACCCGTCAACTGGACGAGGCGCGTTCGATTCGCGACGCGCGATAGGAGAAGCCGTTGGCGGCGCAAGAAACCCGATCTTCCCTCCGCATCATCGTGCTCGCGCGAATCGTCACCGGGGTATTTTTCGTCCTGTTCGGCGAATACAAGGTGTTCGGTAGCGCGTTCGCACACGGCGGATTTGCGCACTATCTCGAAGGCTACATTCAGCAGACCGCGGTGAGCTTTTACCGTCCGGTACTCGGCCACTTCGTGCTTCCGCATGCGACTGTTTTCGGCTATCTGGTGGGGATTGTCGAGCTCTTCATCGGGATCAGCCTGATCTCCGGATTCTACGTTCGCGCGGCTTCCGTCCTGGGTGCGCTGCACATGGTCAGCCTGACGTTGGCGACCTGGTGGGTGCCGGGTCACGGAGCGCCGCTTTGGCGTTACTTTGGCGCCGCACTCGATCACGTGCCGCTGCTGCTTCTCTTCCTGATTTTCTTCGCGTCCAGTACTGACCGGAAGCGGGCGATTACTCCGGGCAGACGCAACTAGCCCCGATCCGACTTGAAAGTTTAACGGTGAGAGTGCGGGCTCTGGGCTGGGTTCTTGCGGGCGGCGGGCGGTGCTTTCGCAATCCTCACTTCAAAGTTGATGGGCAACTGCTTCGGAGGATAACAAGCTGCGTTATCGCACGCCTGATATTTCAGGCTTCCTCGCAGCATGTACTTGCCCGATTGCGCCCCCCGGAGCGGGCGGATGATGACCCCCACTGCGAAGTCGCGAGTATAAACATTCAGCTTGTCGTCGGGTGCGAAGGCAAAGCTCATGTCTTCGCCTTCCGGATAAGTGACTCCGCCGATTACGATGTCGGTGTCGGCGCTAACCTTCAGCGAAGTGGGAATCAAAAACTCGGATCTCGGGCGGTTCGAATTGATGTGATAACCGTTCGTGACGTGAAACGTGAGTGACGCCGTGCCGGGCTTGCCTTGCGTGACCGTGAACACAGGCGCCGGTTTCATGCTCACCACCGGCGACTTCAGTCCCAGCGGCTCCTGCGCGCAGGCAGAGATCGCGAAAATAAGGAACGAAGAAACCAGAAGTTTTCTCATGAGCCAATAGCGTAAACCAGATTGATCCCGGATTCGAGGTTACTTCTGCGCCTGTACCGTCTGGCCAAGGGCCTGCTTGATGTGGTCCACAAACACGCTGCGGCTCTGCAAGCCAAATTCGCGGGCTACAAGCTTGCCGTCGCGGTCGATAAAAAAGGTCGTGGGCAGCACGTTGATGCCGCCGTAACTGTCACCCACCGCCTCTTTTCCCAGCAGGATCGGGTAGTTCACTCCCATATCCTTGGCAAACTTGTCGATGTCCTCGGTGCTGGCATCGTCCATCGCTACCCCGACAATCTGGAATCCCTGGGGTCCGTATTCTTTCTGGAGCTCGACAAACCAGGGCATCTCGATCTTGCAGGGACCACAGTAAGTCGCCCAGAAATTAAGCAACACGGCCTTGCCGCGGAGGTCCGAGAGCTTGACATCTTTTCCATCGAGGGACTTCAGATCGAAATCGGGCGCTACCTGACCGCGGATTTGGCCGATGATCGGCGCGTGCGTCCCGTTTTTCCGCGCCGTATGAATTCCCGACCACAACATGACCGCCACAATGGCGCCAACCACGACAAGAACCAGAGGATTTCTTTTCACAGGGACCCCTATAGAGCAAAACGATTCAGGAACGACAGCCAACCCGAGATCAACGTGAACCGGCCCAGTACCAGCAGCACACCCAGCGCAATCAGCAGTCCTCCGCTGGCTACCTCCAGCGCGTGCATGTGGAACTTGAAGCGGTTATAGAACTTGAGAAAACGCTCGATGCCGAGCGAGGTCAACAGGAACGGCACGGCCAGCCCCAGGGAATAGAGGGCCAGCAGAAAAATTCCCTTCAACACCGTATCCTGGGCGGCGGCAAATCCGAGGACCAGCCCGAGAATCGGCCCCACGCAAGGCGTCCAGCCAAAAGCAAACGCGAACCCGATGACGAATGCGCCCCACGCCGTGCTTCCGCCTTTCAGTTTGTGCAGGCGGGTGTCGGCCAGCAGAGCCTTGATCTGCAGGATTCCTGTCAGGTGCAATCCGAACAGGATGATCACCACTCCGGCGACCTGCGCCAGCAGCGACTTGTAGCGTGCCAGCAGTTGGCCCACTTCGGTGGAAATCGCGCCCAGCGTGATGAACACGACGCTGAAGCCGACGATAAACGCGGCCGAGTTCAGCATCACCTTGCGAAATAGATGGCCTTCCTGCGCCTTCAATTGATCAACGCCCACACCCGAAATCAGCGAGACATATCCCGGCACCAGCGGCAGCACGCACGGAGAAAGAAAGGAGATCAATCCGGCGACAAAGGCCGCAAGCGGTAAGGGCAAACTGGACATAGGTTCTATTGTAGCGATGCCGGGCTTTGAGGCGAACTTCCGCCCCTTTCAAGAGATGCCGCGGGAAGCAGAATTGTTACAGCACTTCCGTGAGACAAAAACGTTTTGTCTTTACGGCTTCTTTGGTTTGCTGGCCTGCTTTGCCCCCGGATTCTTGATTGGAGGCGCCGCATCCACGGCCGGTGTTTGTGGCTGGGGCGCGACTTCCGTAAGGGCTTTGCGGAGAAACCCCGGGGGGATCGTGGCGGTCAAAACCGCCCGCTCCCCGGACTGGGTCACCTTCAGGCTGTCGAAAAACCCTTTCACGTCCGCATCCGTCCCCTGCGTTCCCACGCTGATTTCGGCCGCGTGGAAGAGGCTCAAAAAGGCGTCAGCTTTCTCCGTGATGTCTTTTGCGTCCTGCTCGTTTGCCGTGAACGCCTCGGCGCGCAAATGCAGGGCCCGGATGTACCGTCCTGAAATCACGACTACCGCCGGTTTGGGAAACAGCATGGCCCATCCGCCCACGCCGCCCAGGGTGCTCATCTCGCGCGGTTTCACCCGCAGGATGGCCCACGACAAACTGGCAAAGGGCACTTGCTTGTAAAACCTCCGCAACAGGGAAGGTCCGCCAAACGGGGACGCCAGCTTTCGCGAGCGGTCCAGGATTCCGCGGATCACGTTTTCGTCCGGATGGTTCGATACCGCGATGCTGTCGTAGGAAAGCAACGCCACCCGAACCGTGCGGCCATCCAGCGGAATGTTGTAAATCTCGAAATCGCGGTAGTTGTCCACCGATGACGAGATTTTCTTGAGGTAGGCCGACAGCCGGCTGGAATCGATCTTGCCGACGAATACCTCGGAAAACCGCGGCTCGGGGGCTGCCCCGCCTGTCCCGCCGCCCCAGTTCTCCGGGTAGTGCACCGCAAAAGCCGCCTGGTCGAGGTCGCGTTCAAATTGGAAGCCTGTCTCCTGAACGAACTTCTCGTACTCCGGATCATGTGAGACCGTCGGCAGTTGGCTGGTAGCATTGAATGTCCGGATCCACTTCAGGTTGATATAAAAGAAACCATCAGCGCCGGGCAGCAGCCGGGCCGCTTCGGGCGGAGCATGCTTGCGGAGCTGGACAAGCGCAGTGATGGCAGCCGCGATTAAGAGAACGGCGATCAGTACAGGGAGGATGCGCTTGATCCGCATGCGGGGATAAGGCTGGAATCATAGCACTGCATCGAAGGCTCAAACAGTTTTTCCGGCTTGGGGGCCGGGTCCGCTCCTGTTGCACGTGTATTACCGCTGTGGTACCTTAAACAATTGTCCCGTACGTTCAGAAGGGACCGGGGAAGTATTGCGTCTGATGGACCTTGCTTCCAATCGCTGGCGTAGCTCAGTTGGTAGAGCATCTGATTTGTAATCAGAGGGTCGGGGGTTCAAATCCCTTCGCCAGCTCCAGAGAATAGTTTCCGGAAACAGCGGAAGGTTGGCGCGGAGACGCGCTGAAAGCGCACCAGTTTTAACGCACTCCATCAGGGTATTTTCCGGCTGGTTGCAGGTGTCGAGCGGGAGTTCCCGCGTTTCGTTTCCCAATTTGCGGCGACGCTTTTTTGATGGGTTTTGGTTTGTGTGCCCGCGTTTTTTTGTTTTTGCACAGGTGGGTGAGTGGTTAAAGCCAACAGACTGTAAATCTGTCCCTCTCAGGAGGTACGGAGGTTCGAATCCTCCCCTGTGCACCAGATGCGTTTTCGAGCCCCGGTGACACCGGGGTGGTGACGGCAGTTGAACATTAAGCAGAAGCTGTTTCTGGCGCTGACCGCGTATGCCGGGCTGGGATTTCTGGCGTGGCAGACGTTGACGGACCAGCCGATTCAGGTATTCGATTTCCAGGTCAGGCTGCGGACGTGCACGCTGGTCATTCTGGGCTTATTTGTGTTTCGCAGCCTGCTGTATTTTTACCGGACCCGAATCGAAGAAGCGGATGCGAAACGGCGGGGCGCGCCGGAGTGATCGCCAGGGCAATTGCGGGCCGATGTAGCTCAGTTGGTAGAGCACTCCCTTGGTAAGGGAGAGGTCATCAGTTCAATCCTGATCATCGGCTCCATAGGATTGTGGAAGGGCGGATCGTGAAAGGGCTCGGCTTTAGCCGTGCCGCTTGGAGTCACGAGAGAAGCGGCTTTAGCCGCTGGGAAGCGCGGGAGTAACTCAGTGGTAGAGTCACAGCCTTCCAAGCTGTTGGTCGCGGGTTCGATTCCCGTCTCCCGCTCCAGGATCTGACGAAATGGCGTTCGAGCAGGCCACGATCAAAGTCGAGAAGGCGCGGGAGTACGGCGAATTGAAAGCCGCGCTGGAGCAGGTTTTCGCTCCCGACCGCGTCACGCAGTACTTGAAGAAGCTGGCCAGCCGGAACATTCGCATCCGCGATTTCGATGCGGTGCTGGAGAATGGAATCACGGACGCTCTGCTCGGGGCTCAGCCTTGGAAGGCGCGCAACTTGTACGAGGGTCTGCCGGTTTCCGATCAGGCCCAGATGCGTGAGTTCTACCTTTCGAAGCTGGAAGAGGTGGAACCCGCGCTGCGCACCAAGTTTAGCAAGTTGTATCAGTACTACTGATCCCCAGTACTAGCGAGGCAAGGCACTTATGGCGAAAGAAAAATTTGAACGGACCAAGCCGCACTGCAACGTAGGGACGATCGGCCATATTGATCATGGCAAGACGACGTTGACGGCGGCGATCACGAAGGTATTGCAGAAGCACAACCCGAAGATCGTGTTCCGGTCGTTTGACTCGATCGACAACGCGCCGGAAGAAAAGGCGCGTGGCATCACGATTGCGACGGCGCACGTGGAGTACGAGACGGCGAACCGGCACTACGCGCACGTGGATTGTCCGGGTCACGCGGACTACATCAAGAACATGATCACCGGAGCCGCGCAG
>Ga0302294_10000368_pt1 | contig 13944 bp, 9 predicted proteins | sample III_Fen_N2_3_FD_194550 | JGI IMG/M metagenome (GOLD analysis project Ga0302294, IMG submission 194550) | Peat permafrost microbial communities from Stordalen Mire near Abisko, Sweden - III_Fen_N2_3 | ecosystem: Environmental > Terrestrial > Soil > Wetlands > Permafrost | place: Sweden: Abisko...
CGCCGTCGGGGCCAGCCCCACAGTCTCAGCCGAAGCTTCCGCGCCTTCGGGCCAGACATAACCGTCGTCATCGGGCGGAGGCGGTGCCGATGTTGCCTCTGGCGCAAGGTTCTCATCGGTCTTCGTCGCCACCTCAGCATCCTCACCCACTTCTTCTGCGACGTCCCGCTCCAGATCTCCGCCATCCGACTTGTTGTCGTCGCGCCCAGAGGGCGCCCGCTCCGACACCCCTCCGCTACGCTCCGGGCGAGCCGCTTGACGCAAACCGCGCGGCTCACCCTCTCCGCACTCGCGTGCTCCGTCTGGGCTTTGACCTCCGGCTGCTGGCTTCTGCCCGGGCTTCTGGTCCTCAGCCTCCAACTCTGACCGCTCATATCTGACTTCTGTCTTCTGGTTTTCCACCTTCGCCGCGTTCAACCGCGACTCCAACTCAGCGATCAGGTCTTTTTTTTTTCGCTACCGACCGCGACCGTTTCCGGCGCTTCATCGGCCATTGCAGAGAGCTCCTTGATCAAGCTGTCGATCGCGCGGGCACGACTCGCCTCGACGGCTTTGAGCAGGGTAACTTCAAAATTGATCTTCTCGGAGAGGCCGAGCTTCACGCTGCCTTCGCCTTCGCGCAGTCCGTCGAGCAATCGCGTGATCTGCTCAGTCGTCATCGGGGCACCTCCGAGCAGGTCGCTGCGTCCTCCCTTGGCAATGGCATCGAGCAATGCCTGCCGAACTAGCGCCTGTAGGTCAGCAAGCAGGCGCACCAGATCGCGGCCGCTTTGATCGCACTCGTCGACGATCGCGACGAGTTTTTTGTGATCACCCGTAGCGAGCGCGGCGGCCAGTGCGGCGATTTTTTCTGCCGCAACCAGTCCATACACATCGAGCACGTCACCTTCGCCAATCTCGGCGCCGCAAAACGAAATCATCTGGTCGAAGATTGACTGCGCGTCACGCATGCCGCCGTCGGCCATGCGGGCGATCGATGCGAGCGCAGCGTCGGTGACGGTGATTTTTTCCTCAACCGCGATCTGCTTCAGTCGCTGCACGATAAGCTCCGGCAGAATCGGCTTCAGGTCGAAACGTTGGCAGCGCGAGATGATTGTCGGCAGCACCTTTTGCACATCGGTCGTCGCGAAGACGAATTTCACGTGCGGCGGTGGCTCCTCGAGCGTTTTCAGCAGCGCGTTAAACGCCGCCGTCGAGAGCATGTGAACTTCGTCGATGATGTAGACCTTGAACTTGCCCTGCGTCGGCGCGTAGCGGACATCGTCGCGCAAATCGCGAATCTGGTCGACCGAGTTATTTGAGGCGCCGTCGATCTCGATCACATCCATCGACGTGCCTTCCGCGATCGATTTCACCACGGGATCGTTGGGATCGAAATTCGCGTTTGGACCATCGGTGCAGTTGAGCGCCTTGGCAAAAATGCGCGCCGTGCTCGTCTTGCCCGTGCCGCGTGGGCCGACAAAAAGATAAGCGTGCGCGATGCGGTTGCGCGCGATGGCGTTCTTCAATGTCCGCACGACATGGTCCTGCCCGACGAGATCGTCGAACGTCTGCGGACGCCACTTGCGAGCAATGACTTGGTAACCAGAAGACACTGCGCATTACTCCACGCGAGCCGCCGCCACGTGCAACTGAAAAGTCACGAGATGCGTAATGGGGAACTCAGGAAATCTGGAAAAGGCATCGACCTCGCGAGCGCTTACGCCACCGCATGATTCCATTCCGTTCCTGATTTCCTGAGTTCCCCATAAAAATCCGCGCCCGTTTTACTCCCCGCCTTCCAAACCAGAAAATAAAAGTGGCCAGGCACTCCACGGCACTAGGAGAACGTCGTTGCCGTTGCTACCTTCCGGTCCTGGCGGAGTTCACGCGTCTGCCCATGCATGGCGCCTGGCCAAGGCGCACAGTGGGCAGCTCAGGGCCTCCCGCAACAACTATTTTTCCGCGCCTGCACAAAAGCTGCCGCTGCCCGTTGCCAGGCCATTCCCTACATGATACTTTGTGCAACCAGACATCCGGTTCACGCGTCCCCCTCCATTCCAGCTCGCATGAAAACGATCGCTCTCGTCGCCCTCTTGGTTTGCGCGGTTTTATCCACCCACGCCGAAGTCGCGCAACCTCCGGCCAAAACCGCCGCCAGACCCTCGAGCAAGGGCAAGGTCTACGCCGACGAGCACAAGGTTTCCACCGCGCGTGAATCTGGGCTCAGCGTGATCCAACTCACCAGCGACCCCGCAGATGACGCGGCGCTCGCCTTCACCAGCGACAGTTTTGTGCCCGCCGACCACGGGATCGTCTTTGCCTCACGCCGTACCGGAGACTGGAACCTTTTCTATCTGAATCTGGAGACGTTTCGCTTTGTGCAGCTGACCGATTCGAAGCAAATCAACGCGATCGGAGCCGTCGTCTCGCCTGCGACGATGGAGGTCTATTACCGGGATGGTTGTGCGATCAAAGCCGTACACCTGCACACGCTCGCCGAACGCAAACTCAACACCATTCCCTCCGGATATACCGCGTCATCTCTATCGGTGACCCTCTCGGGCAAAACCCTCGCCTACACGATTCAGGAGGAAACACCCCTCCCACCCAAAACCGACAAGCCTGCCTCCGATCGGGCCGAACGATTTCAAAAACAACCTTGGTGCGCGGTCGTCACCGGACACACCGACGGCACTGGCTGGCACGAAGTGCTCCGACAAAAAAGATGGCTCAACCCGGCATCGGTCGACCCGCTCAATGAAAACCTGATCCTCTACAGCCATGAAGGCCCATGGGAAATGGTTCGGCAACGCCTCTGGCTGATCGATACGGGTGGGCGCATCAACGCTCCGCTCCGCCGTGAATACACTGCTTCTGTGGCGATTGGCCATGAGTATTGGTTTAGCGACGGCATCCACGTGGGCTACCAAGTGACCGAACCTGATGGCCCAAAGTCGCTCGGCGTCGCGGACGTGATCGATGGCTCCTATCTGGAATATCCCACGCCCTACAACGACGCCCACATTCAGGTGAGCCACACCGGTGATATTTTTGTCGGAGCCGGCTCGGATCATGAGCCGTATCTCAATCTCTATCGTCTGGCCGACGGAAAACTCACCGGCCGTCACCTCTGGAAACACGAAAGCTCCTTTGCTCAACCGCCCCTGAGTCCACAACCGCGCTTCTCGCCTGACGATAAATTCGTGCTCTTGACCAGCACACGCGATGGCAACGCCGATATTTACCTGATCGCTCTCGACACCGGTAAAAAATAGACCGCCCGCAGTTGGTACGTTCAACCGCAGGGAGTCGCGAGGACGCAGAGCCGAAACTACAAATCTGCGGCCGCAGTATGTATTTCATTTCCGCGTTTTCCCCCTTCCGAGTTTCCGCGATCCTCAGTGCGCACTGCAATGACGGCTGCGGCCTTCTGCTTTTCCTTCGTTATCTGCTGTTCAATGGTTCGATAGCTCAACCCGCTGGGTGTCTCTGCGGCCGCAGTACCCTCACCACGAAACGGTCAACAGCGTCAAAGCGGGTCCGTGTGTCCAAACGCCTGCCTCGACGGTGAATTTTCTTCCGACTTTCCGGTAGTAAAACCCACCCGTTTCCCAGTCGAACCGCGTCTGCTTTAGGATCGCCTGCTGCTTGTCCACCGACTCGATCAAGCCTCGCCCGGCCGGCGATTCCATCACGATCATCTTTTCGAGCTGTATGATATTCTCGGTGTTATTTTCCAGAGGGAATGAGGGTGATGAAAATGAATTCTCCTGCGTCACACCGGTTGGCTGAAAAGTGTACGCAGCTTTGAGGGTCTCGAATGCTTGAACCGTGACTGGGGCCTCAGCGCGAGCCAACGCCGCAAAGCTCACGAGCAGTAACGGCACAACGAACGTCAATGAAACTCGTGGCGACATCAGCTTCAGCTTGCGGGCATGGATTTTCATGCAGGGATTGCCGCTCTTTGTAGAAACAAGGAAGGGTAGATCCGCCGCACGCATGCGCCAAAATTAACCCGCCATATCGACGCAGCAAGTGACCGCGTGCGAATTTAACGTTCGAAGTAAAGAGCATCGCGGAAGCGCAGAGAAACGTAAGCCGCGGAACGAACCTCTCTTCTCCTCTGTTTTTCTGTATTTTCGCGATCCCTCTGCGCCCCAGCGACCGCGGCTTGGGCTGTCGTCGTTTCCTTCGTTATCTTTTGCTCTTCAGTGGTCCAATGACTCAGCCCGCCTTCGGTTTTGACAGGATCTTTTCAGCCCGTTCGACGATGCCTTCGACCGGCCAGAGGCGGCCGATTCCTTCGTAGCCACAGGCGAGCAAGCCTTCTTCGGGGCCGATGAACTCGACGCCGCGTGCCATCAATGTGGATACGTTGGCCACCGTCGCGGGATGGAACCACATCTTGCCGTTCATCGCCGGGGCGATCAGCACCGGGGCGCGGCAGACGAGGTGAAGTGAACTCAGAAAATCGGGCGCGAGGCCGTGTGCGAATTGCCCGATCACATCGGCCGTGGCGGGGGCGACGAGCAGCAGGTCGGCTTTGTCGGCGAGTTCGACGTGGCCCGGCTCCCAGCCATTACCTTCGCTCCAAAGATCGGCGGCGACGGGCTGGCGGGCGAGTGTCTGGAGCGTGAGCGGCGTGATGAATTTCTGCGCCGCAGCTGTCATCACGGGAAAGACTTCCGCGCCGCGTTTGCGCAACTGGCTGGTCAGGTCGGCGGCTTTGTACGCCGCAATCGAACCGGTGATGCCGAGGACGATTTTCTTGCCGGAAAGCGGAGAAGACATGAGCAGAGCGAACCTATGATGCATCTCCGCCGCAAGCGCGGAAGCAGGAAGGCGTCTTAATCTGGAAGGCTGGAACTCTGGAACGAACCCCATTTGTAGGTGGCGCGCTCGTCGCGCCACGTTGCGAGGCAAGCTCGCAACCTACACCGGAAACGAAGCGGACGGCAGGAGTCTGCGTCCCACACGACCAGCCCCAAGATCGTTGTCGGCGAGAAGGCTGCAACGGGCCGAACCCTTCAGCCGTTTTTTCCAGCGTTCCAGAGTTCTAGATTAAAAACACATCGAGCGTTCCGGACTCTCTCCTCACATCGGTGCGCCCTCAGGTTCGACGACCTGGGCGTTGGTGAGCTGGATGAGGCTTTGCAGCGAACTAAAATGCTGGCTGAGGTCAAAGTCGCCACCGAGTCCGCCGATCAATTTATCGAACAGATCCCGTTTCGAAGCCTTGAGCGCCTGGATGCGTTCCTCGATCGTGCCGGCGGTCACCATACGGTAAACGAACACCGTATTGGTTTGTCCGATACGGTGAACGCGGTCGACGGCCTGCGCCTCCACGGCGGGGTTCCACCACGGATCGAGCAGGAAAACGTAGTCTGCTGCGTGCAGCGTGATGCCGGTGCCGGCTGCCTTGAGCGAGACGAGCATGACGGCTGCACCCTGTGCGTTCTGAAAACCTTGCACGGGCTTCTGCCGGTCGAGCGTCATGCCGGTAAGTTCGTAACGCGGCAGATCGGGAAACTGCGTCGCAAGCGCTTCGCGCACCCGGTCGAGCAGCATCACGAATTGCGAAAAGATGACGGCTTTGTGTCCGCTGCTGATCACCTCAGTGAGTTTCTCGACTAGAAGGTTGATCTTGCCGGAATCGCTGAGCGGCGCGTGCATCCACGGCAGCATGTCGGGGTCGCAGCAAACCTGACGCAGGCGCGTGAGCAGCGCGAGGAAACCGAAACTCTTTTCGCGCATGGCCGCGCCCACGTCGTCGCCGAGGCGGTTAAGACCTTCGGAGCAAATGCGGGCATACTCGGCGCGCTGCACATCGGTGAGCGGGCAGAGCAGCTCCATCTCCACCTTCGGCGGCAGCTCCTTGGCGACTTCGTTTTTCGTGCGGCGAAGAATGAACGGTGCGAGTTGCGTGCGCAGCCGGGTGAGTGTGTTGAGGCGGTCGGCGTTGAGCGACGCTTCGAAACCCGAACGCGAACCAAGCAACCCCGGCAAAAGATAACGAAAGATCGACCAGAGATCGAGCTGGCGGTTTTCGAGTGGTGTACCCGTTAACACAATACGGTGTCTTGCGCGCACGGCGAAGCACGTCTGGGTGACCTTCGCGTCGGGATTCTTGATGAACTGGCCTTCGTCGAGCACGGCGTAACCGAACTCATGCTCAGCGAGCAGGGCCTTGTGCTTGCGCAGCTGGGTGTAGCTCGCGAGCCAGATGACGGCGTCTTTGCGCGAGGTGAAATCGTGACCGGTCTTGAGCACGTCAACGGCAAGCTGCGGAGCGAACCGGGCCAGTTCCTCGCGCCAGACCGGAACCACACTCGCGGGACAAACGACCAGCGTGGGGAGCCCGTCCACCGGACGCGCGGCGAGCAGCGAGATAACCTGGAGCGTTTTGCCGAGCCCCATCTCGTCGGCGAGCAAGCCATGACAGCCGACATCGCAGAGGTGATGCAGCCACTCGACGCCGCGCCGCTGATAGGGCCGCAGAATCTCGGGCAGCGGCTTGTCGACCGCCGTGGCCGTAACCACGCTCGTGCGCCAAGCCTCAAGTTCGGGCGACAAGGTGAGTTTGAAACGCGCGTCGTTGAAGAGCGAAAAAATCAGATACGGCGAAAGCGCACCGTCGGCGTGCGTCTCGGCCACGCTGCGCTGCCAGGCCTTGAGCGATTCGATCCGTTCAGTCGGCAATGCGACAATGCCGACGGTCGGCAGAATCACCGGTGTCGTACCACGCTTGATCAGCAGATCGACCTCCTCCTCGGTCAACATGCGCTCGCCCGCTTTGAAGATCCAACGCAGGTCCAACCCCTGTCCGTTGCGCCGGGTCTGCGCGACGGCTTCGATCTCGAGCGTGCGTGGACCTTTGAGCAGGTTCGCCGCGAGGTCGTCGAGTTCGACCAGGAAGAGCCGCTTCCACGCTGGCAGCGTAACTTTGAGAAAATTGGGGATCTCAACCACCGACTCCATCAGGTACACGCCCGTCGTCGGATTGTAGGAGAAGTGCGCCTTGCGGGCATAGGCGGCGAGGCCGATCAACTTCGCTCGTTCACCCGACGTGATGTGGGCATTGCCAGCGGTTTGAGCGGCCTGGCCAAGTGCAGGCACGCGCATTTTGCCGACCTGCCACATCGCCTGGAAATGCAGTCCCTCGGTCTTGGTCTGGAACACAAGCAAGAGCGGACGTGACGGCCCGCTGGTCAACGAACCAGCCGAAGTGCCACCAGACGAGGCGGCGGGACTGTGAGCGGAGGTAGCGCCATGGCCATTGCCATTCGCAGGCTGGCCACTTGAACCGTTGGAGGTGCGGGCTGGTACGGTAGCGTGGCCGTTGAAGCCATTGCCCTGGGTCACGATGGGTTTGGCTGCGTGGGTATCAATATACTCGGGCAGCGGAGAAATTTCGTCGCACACCAGCTCTTCGATCTCGTGCAACCCGGCGACAGCGAGAGCGTGGGCAATCTCCCGATCGGTCGACGAGGAGCGCACGGACAGCGTACTGTTTTCCCATTCGATCACGGCGTACTCGTCTTTTTTCTCCATGCGACGGTGGATGATCGCGTCGCTTTCGGTCAGTTCCAGTTCGCGGACTTCGCCGTCGCGGTAGATGCGCCGACCTTCATCGAGCTGGGAAACAGAAAAGTGCTCCGCCCAGTCGTTCTCCAGTTTTCCGAACCAGAATTCGAGCGACTGTGGGGTGTAGACGCGTTTCGGGCCGTGCGATTGCATCGAGCTAAAAAAGCTCAAACTAGAACCCGTCAAGAGCTGAGCAACCTCTTTTTACACTCAAGTGCAGAAAGGCTTCGCCCGTGTCGTAAACCAGCGATCTTAAACGGTTTTAGATCTTTCTCCTCACCTCTCCTCGTTCGCATTTTTCCGTCGAAACGCCGGGAATCGTCACCGAAATCGAGCCGCGAAGCGGCGAAGGATAAAGATAACGAGAAAGAGAATGAGGGAAGCGACCTAAACCCGGAGCGCGAACCACCTGCGATTCAGACCAGCTGGGATAACTCAGTGCGCACGATCTCCAGCGTACGACCGACGGCCCCCTGGTTCGCGCGGTGCCAGGCCAACGCGGCGGCGGTCATCGTCTCGCGGACCGGCGCATCGGAAAGGATTTTCTGCGCGGCGGCGGCCAGCTCTTTTTCGTCGGCCACGATCTTCGCTGCGCCGCATTTGGTCAGCTCTGCTGCGATTGCAAAAAAGTTCGTCATGCCTGGCCCAAAAAGCAACGGCTTGCCGAGAGCGGCAGCTTCGACGGGCGTCTGGCCTTGTTCGTGCGGCGGCAGGCTTTTGCCGACAAAGACCACGCCGGCCAATTGGGTGAGCTTGCGCAGCTCGCCCGTGGTATCGGCCACGCAGATATCCACCGGCGCGGGAGCGACACCACGCGAACGCAGATGAAAACAGAAACCGCTCGCACGCAGACCAGCCTCCACTTCGGCCCAGCGTTCGGCATGGCGCGGCACGATCAAAAGCCGGCAATTCACACCCGAACTACGCAGTATCTGTAATGCCGATGTCAAAGCCTGCTCTTCGCCCGGCCAGGTGGACGAACCAAGCAAAATCGGCTCGGCGCCGAAGCCGAGTTCAGCGCGGAGCCTGGTCTTGTCGGCGGCGTTGAGCAGAGGGATCGTGAGATCGAGTTTGATGTTACCCGTGGTGGAAATTTTGCCGGCGGGAAAACCAAGTTCGCGAAAACGCGCCGCGTCGTGCTCCGAGCACGGCAGCAGACGGGTGATGCCACCGAGCATCGCGTTCACCGTCCAGGGCAGAGCACGCATGCGGCGGTAACTTTTGTCGGAGAGCCGGGCGTTGATGCAAAGCACCGGGACGCCGCGACGCCGGGCCTGTTGAGTGTGCTCGGGCCAGCGTTCGCCCTCAGTCAGGATGACGAGATCGGGCTGGATGCGACGCCACGCGCGCCACGAAAACAACCACCAATCGAGCGGAAAATAGCCCAGGCCAATCGTCATCTCACGGTAGCGCTCAACCGCGAGCTTGAAACCCGTGCTCGTCGTGGTGGTGAGATAAATTTCCACCGACGGGTCCTTCTTGAACGCCTCCAAAATCGGTGCAATCGCCAGCATCTCGCCCACGCTCACCGCTTGCAGCCAGATGCGGCGGACGCCGGGGGTCTTCTCGCGCATATGATCGACCACACCGAAGCGGTGCAGAAAATGCCGTCGGTAGCCGCCGCGGCGCTTCATCCGCAGCAGGTAATACGGCGAGACGAGCGCCAGCGCAGGAAAAAACAGAACTCGATAAAGCCAGATCATGGAAACAACGCTATTCGCCGCGAGTCCGACCCAAGGCGCAAGCGCATGTTACAGCTTCCCTCGCATTAAACCTTTTGCTTTCGTTTCTGAACTTTGGCGGCATGAACCCTTCTTTCTCTTTTATGCATCTTCGCAAGCTCCTGGTCCTGATTGCGCTGACAATTGCCCTGCCGGTTCTAGCCGCGCCACCACCCAGCGGACCGCGTTTCAGCCAGGAGACCAGCGACCTCAAGCCCGAGGCCGCGGCCCACTTTGGCACGTTGCCCAACGGCCTGCGCTACGTCGTTCTGGCCAACAAAGAGCCCAGGGACCGCGCTAGTCTGCGCCTCGTTGTCGTGGCCGGAGCACTCCAGGAAACCGAGGATCAGCGAGGACTCGCACATTACCTTGAGCACATGGCGTTCAACGGCAGCACGCATTACGCGCCCGGCACGCTCGTCGAGTTTTTCCAGCGCATGGGCATGAGCTTCGGCGGCGACACCAACGCCTACACGTCGTTCGACCATACGGCCTACATGATCGAGTTGCCAGATACAAAACCTGCGACGCTCGACGAAGGCCTCCGCGTTTTCGCTGACTACGCGGGCGGCCTGTTTCTTCTGGACAACATGGTCGACAAGGAACGGGGCATCATCCTCAGCGAGAAGCGGGCGCGCGATTCCGTCGAGTACCGTGAGTTCGTGGCCGAGTTCGGCTTTGTCCTTGATGGCATGCTGCTGCCACTGCGTATGCCGATCGGCCTCACACCGGTGACCGAACAGGCGAAGCGCGATCGTTTCGTCGATTTCTATAACACTTGGTATCGCCCGGAGCGCATGGCCGTTGTCGTGGTCGGCGACTTCGACCCCGCTGCCGTGGAGAAACAGATCACCGCCGCCTTCAGTGACATCAAACCGCGCGGGCCCGCCCGCCTTGATCCCGATCTAGGTAAAACCGCCGATTTCAGCGGCATACGCGCCGCGTATCACGCCGAGCCCGAAGCGGGGGCGACCTCCGTCTCCATCCAGACGGTCACACCCTACGCCAAAGAACCAGACACTGCCGCCAAACGTCTTGAATATCTGCCGCGCGATCTTGCCGTCGCCATGCTCAATCGCCGGCTCTCAATCCTCGCCAAAAAAGATGGCGCGCCCTTCACCACCGGCAAAATCGATGTGGGTGAAAGTTTCGACGTTCTCCGCAACGCTTCGATCGACCTCACCTGCAAACCCGAGCTTTGGCGCGACGCGCTCGCCACCGCCGAACAGGAATTGCGCCGTGCACTCCAATATGGTTTCCAGCCCGACGAACTGGCTGAAGCGGTGGCCAACCAGCTCAACGAGCTCGACCAGGCTGTAAAAACCGCTTCGACCCGACGCTCCGAGGAACTGGCAACCGGCCTCGTGCATGCGCTGGTTGACGGCGAAGTTTTCACCGCTCCCGCCGATAACCAAAAACTCTACGCACCCGCCCTCGCCAAAGTCACCGTCACGCAATGCACCGCAGCACTGCGCACCGCTTTTGCCGCTCCCGGCCGGTTCGTCACGGTCATGGGCAATGTTAAAATCGAAGGCGAGGCCGTGGCCGCGATCACCGCCGCGTACGAAAAATCGGCTTCGGTCAAAGTCGACGCGCCCGAACAAGTCGCTGAGGCTAATTTTGCCTATACCAACTTCGGTCCAGCCGGCGCAGTTAAGGAAAAAAAGCACGTCGATGATCTTGACCTCACCCTCGTCACCTTCGCCAACGGCGTGCGCCTCAACCTCAAGAAAACCGATTTCGAGGCCGGCCAGATCCACGTCGGCATACGGGCTGGCACCGGCCTGCTTTCCGAGCCCAAGGATAAACCCGGCCTCGCGTTCTTTAGTTCAAGTACGTTTAGCGCCGGCGGCCTGGGCAAACACAGTGTCGATGATCTCCAGCGCATCCTCGCAGGGAAAACCGTCGGAGCCGAATTTCGCGTCGGCGGTGATGCCCTCAATTTCGGCGGCTCCACCAACCGCGAGGACCTGCTCCTTCAGCTGCAACTCCTCGCCGCGTTCGTGACCGACCCTGGGTACCGCGCGGAATCCATCCGCGTCGCGCAAAAAGGTTTTGAACAACTCTACCTGAAACTAGACCACACGCCCAACGGCCCATTACAACGCGACGTGCCCCAGTTGCTCGCCAGCGGCGACGCCCGCTTCGGCCTGCCGGCGAAAGACATCCTGCTGGCCCGTACGCTTGACGAAGAACGCGCGTGGCTCGGGCCGCAGCTCGCAAATGGCCCCGTTGAAATCGCCCTGGTGGGCGACCTCGATGTCGATGCGACAATCGACGCGGTGGCCAAAACCTTCGGCGCCCTGCCGCCGCGTGCGCCCAAGCCCGCGCTCGAAGCCGAGCGCAAAGCCGACTTTCCCGCCGCCTTCGCCCGACAGTTTGCCGTACCAACTGAAATCCCTAAGGGTGTCGTCGCACTTTACTGGCCCACGACCGACGCCCGCGACGTCAAACTCGTCCGCCGCCTGCGCCTGCTGACCGATGTCTTCAGCGACCGTCTGCGCGTCAAAATCCGCGAGGAACTCGGCGAGTCGTATTCGCCGCAAGCCGTCAGCGCACCCAGCGAAACCTACCGCGATTACGGCCTGATCTATACGATGCTCACCGTCGCGCCTGAAAAAGCCGATCAAATTGTTACCGCCACGCTCGCCATCGCCGATGACCTCGTGAAAAACGGCGTGACCGCCGACGAGCTCGAACGCGCAAAGAAACCCGTCCTCACCGCGCTCCGCGAATCGGCTCGCACCAACGCCTACTGGCTCGGTGCTGTGCTCGGCAGCGCCCAGGAATTTCCTCAACGCCTCGACTGGTGCCGGTCACGTTACACTGACAATGAAGGCATCACCGTCGCCGAGCTCAACAGCCTGGCGAAAAAATACCTGTCCAGCAATCAGGCCTTCCGCGTGATCGTCGTGCCGGAGAAGAAGTAGAAGCTTTTTCCGTCAGCCTCCATGCTCTTTTGGCTTAAAAAAGCACTCACGGTACCTTTCCTGCCGCTGTATTTCGCGCTCTGCACCAGCTTGTTTGGCAGCGCCCTGCTCTGGACCAAACGCCAAAAGCTGGGCCGCGCGCTCGTTACCGCGGCGGCTCTTTCCCTCCTGATCTTTTCCAACAAGGGCGTAGCGCTGCTCCTACTCGGTCCGCTTGAAACCCGTTATGCACCGATACCCGAAGCCGGAACCAACGCCGGACTGCCATCGCCCGTGACTGCCTGCCGCACGATAGTCGTGCTCGGTGGCGGGCACAGCGACACCCCGCAGCTTTCGCGGGTCAACCAGTTGAGCTCCTCCGCTCTGTCCCGGCTGGCCGAAGCCGTGCGCCTCGCGCGCCTGCTCCCCGAAGCGATGCTCGTCGTCTCCGGCAACAACGGCCCCGATCATCCCTCGCATGCGCAAATCCTGGCCGAAGCCGCGCAGTCGCTCGGCGTCGCGCCCGAACGCATCGTGCGGTTGGATGACACGCGCGACACCGAAGACGAAGCGCTCGAACTCGCTCGCCGCCTCGGTCACAAGCCCTTCCTGCTGGTCACCTCGGCCTGGCATCTGCCGCGAGCAATGGCGCTCTGCGAAAACGCCGGCCTTCGCCCGGTGCCTGCGCCCGCCGATTTCATGGTCCGGCCTGGTGCTGACACCGGCTGGGGCCTGGTCGCATGGGATCTTGGCGCGCTGGAACGCAGCACCAAAGCCATCCACGAGCGACTCGGCCTGTTCTGGGTTCGCCTGCGCGGACGCGCCTAGATAGTGCCCGTAACGTAAACGTAACACTTCCGTCACAATTTTCGTTTCCAAAGCGTAACGAAGCCCGCTAACCACAGCCCAGCATGTTTTCCATCTCCAAGCTATTCGGCCGCGACCAGAAGTTCTTTGATCTCCTTGAAGCGAGTGCGGAAGAGGCGTTGACGAGCACGAAGTTGCTCTCGAATTACCTGCAGCGCATCGAGTCCTACCGGAGCTCAGCCGACCTCGACGATTTCATCCAGAGTCGTCGCAAGGACAAAAAGATCACCAGCCGGATCACTGAGGAGTTGTGCAAAACGTTCGTCACGCCTCTGGAGCGCGAAGACATCGAGGAACTATCGCTCGCCCTTTATCGCATTCCGAAGATCGTGGAAAAAATCGTTGAGCGGCTCTCGATTTATCCCGGGCGCATTCCACGCGAAGGATTTGTGCGCCAGGCCCAGTTGCTCGGCCAGGCCGCCGATTCGGTGGTGTTCATGGTAAAACAACTGCGGCACGGAGCCAACATGGAGAAAATTGGCGAGGCCAACGAAAAGCTCCAGTTTGCCGAAGGCGAGGCCGACAAGTACATGCTCGGGTTGATCAAGGATCTGTATCAGGGAAGTTACGACGCGAAGGAGACGGTCATTTTGCAGGACCTCTTCGAGATGGTCGAAAAAGCCGTCGACCGCTGCCGCGACGCCGGCAACGTCGTTTTCCAGATCGTGCTGAAATACTCCTAAACGGACACGACCGATGACGCTCTTCCTGATCGTCCTGCTCGTGGCGTTGGTGTTTGAATACATCAACGGCTTTCACGACACCGCCAACGCCATAGCCACCGTCGTGTCGACGAAGGTGCTCACGCCGCGCCAAGCCATCGTGTGGGCAGCCTTCTGGAATCTCGTGGGGGCGTTCATGGGGAGCGCGGTGGCCAAGAC
>Ga0302294_10000369_pt1 | contig 13943 bp, 13 predicted proteins | sample III_Fen_N2_3_FD_194550 | JGI IMG/M metagenome (GOLD analysis project Ga0302294, IMG submission 194550) | Peat permafrost microbial communities from Stordalen Mire near Abisko, Sweden - III_Fen_N2_3 | ecosystem: Environmental > Terrestrial > Soil > Wetlands > Permafrost | place: Sweden: Abisko...
TTGCTGACAGCCGCGAGTTGAATTCCCTTCAAATCATCCTACCGTGTTTTAATGGAAATGGAGATCACTTTGCCGGACGAGATCGCGGTCATGACGCTGCCCGACGTCACGTTTTTCCCGCAGGCGCTCCTGCCACTGCACATCTTCGAACCGCGTTATCAACAGATGCTCAAAGACTCACTCGCCACCGACCGACTTTTCGCCGTCGCCGGGATCAATACAAAACTCGCTCGAGCCACCGGCCAGTTCGAGCCGCCGTATCGCATCGGCACCATTGGCATCGTACGTGCCTGCCAGAAAAACGACGCCGGCAATTCCAACCTCCTGATTCAAGGCCTCGCACGGGTGGAACTCGTCGAGATTTTGCGCGAGCAGCCTTACCGGCGCATGCGGATCAAAGCACTGACCAGCGCGCTAGGTGCCGACGGCGCGGAAAACAACCGCCTGAGACAAGATCTCGGCAAGCTGCTGCAAACGAAACAAAGACTCGGCAGCTCGATCCCGCGCGAATTCACCCAGTTTCTCAAAACCGTAAACGATCCGGAAACGTTCGTTGACCTGGCTGCATCCACGCTCTGCGACGACAGCGCGCTCAAGCAAAAGCTGCTCGAAACCCTCGACGTCAATGCACGCCTCCAGCTCTACACCGCGCGCCTGCGCCGCGACATCGAAACCATAAAACTCCAGCAGAAATTGCAGGGCCACCTGCCCGACGAACGCATCGAGCGGAACTGAAAAACCGACTGCGATGAGTTTCTCCTGCCCGCACTTTTTCCCAGACGGAGAACGCTGTCTGCGGCTCAAAACCGATTGCGTGCCAGGTCGCCGCGGTTGCGTGCTCCCGGGTAAAACCGTCTTTGCCACGCCCGCCGAGGAACGCGTACGCGAAAGGGAAAACCGTGAAAAAGCGTCCGAGAAATTGAGCGCCGCGATTCGCGAGAGACAACCGACTCGCTAGCGCTCTCAATATTAAGCTTAACGACCGCAGAAGATTGGTTCCTGCACAGGCGTGAAGTCGCTGAGAAGAAATCGCGGCACTGCCGTGTTCCATGCCGCGAGCAAAACGTCAAAGTCGCAGCCAGCAAATTGAGCGAGAGCGAGAATTTCTCGACCAATGCCGGGATGCGACTAGCCTGCACTCTCCATGATCAACAGCGCCCTAGAAGTTATGCATGCGCGTCGCTCAATCCGCGAGTTCGAACCCGAACTTGTCCCCTCCGATGTCGTGCGGTTGATCGTCGAGGCCGCCGGCCGGGCCCCGAGTTCGAAAAACACCCAGCCCTGGCGTTTATACCTGGTTCAAGGATCGGCACTGGAGTCTTTGCGTGCCGACTATCTGGCGGCCTTCGATGCAGGGCGGCCGGGCAAGCCTGGCTATCAATACTCGCCCAGTCCGCTGCCGGAAGCCTGGGCCGCGCGGGCCAAAGCCACCGGCGTCGGCATCTTTCAGCACAAAGGTATCGGTCGCGAGGATACAGAAAAACGTCGTGAGCATGATCGCGAAAACTTCCGCTTTTTTGGCGCCAAGCAGGTATTCTTTCTCGGTACGCAGGAAACGGCTTTCTCCCATGGCACGTTTCTCGACTGCGGCTTTGTCCTCGACAACCTGATGCTCGGGCTCACTTCACTCGGATTCGGATCATGTCCGCAGTTCAGTGTGATGATTTATCCGGACCTTTTGAAAAAACACATTCCCGGCAGCGACGACACGCTCTTCATCGCCGGCCTGCCGTTTGGCCGCCCGAAAGGCGGAAGTCACGTCAACACCTTCCAACCCGAACGCCAGCCCATCGACAATTGGTTCAAGGTGGTGGGCTGACCCGCGGGCACCGCACGTCAAGGCTTCACGGCGGTCACCGCGTTTGAGAATAGGCCGCTCGCCGCAAGGGCGTTGAAGGCGAACTGAACCGCGATAGCTGCGATTACCAGGCCCATCAAGCGGGTGACGAGTTTCAATAAGAGTGGGTTGAGAAACGACGCTCCGCGCGCGCCGAGGTGGAGAACGCCATAGCTCACTCCGCCGACCGCCACGATGCAGCCCATGAGTATTCCATAATTAAGCCAGGTCTCGGCGCGGGTCGCCAGGATCAACACAGTCGAGATCGCGCCCGGTCCGGCAAGCATCGGCACGCCCAGCGGGCTGATCGCGATGTCGTCTTTTGCCGCACCAGCCGCCACCTCCTCGGCTGTCTCCTGCGAGCCGGGGCGAACCGCATAGAGCATGTCAAACGCTATGCGGAGCAACAGCAGGCTGCCGGCAAGTTCAAAGGCCGGCAGCGTCACACCGAGCAACGCAAAAATCTGGCGTCCGGCCAGGGTGAACACAAGTAATGCACCGGTCGCCACCAAGCAGGCAAGTCGTGCCATGCGAACCCTTGCCGCAGTCGAGTCGTTCGGCGTCATGGCCAGAAACGCAGGGATGGTAGCGATCGGATCGACGATTGCAAAAAGCGAACTGAACGCCAGCAGGCCGTATTCGAACGGGTTCATGGCAAAAAGCTAGACCAGTCCGGGCAAAAATGCACGCGCAGAGAACCGGTTTGCAGAGCCCCTCCCGAGGCAAGCCGCTGCGGGGCATTTCAAACCGACAACCGTCCTCTATATATGCCACGCGTTTGACGATTGAAAGAAATACGCCTGCGCACTGCTACGCTCCACGCCAAAGTAACCTATTGGGTTACTTGTCCCTGCTTGCCTGTTCGCCATAATTGAACGGATGAGGGCATTTGGATTTCTCCATCCTATCCAAGCAGGAGCAAGCCCCGGCGGTAACGGCCCCAGATGGAATAAACTCCCCTATTTGTGCAGGTTCTGCTCTCGCTGGTGATTTTTGCCTGGGACACCGCGCCTGGAACTACTAAATGATGCAGTGGCTGTAGCCGCTGCAATTAAGCAGCGGTCATCAGAGGAGCGCACGATCCCGCGTCTGAATTGACGCGGCTACGCCATTTTTGAAATGCTCTATATGGGCGCCGGCTACCATTCAGACAACCACCGCTTAGGCCCTCGTAGCCGCGCTCAGCAAGGCGCGGCGCTTCGAACTAAACGGAGCAGTTACCGGCTCATACCAACCCGCAGGCTTTGCGAGCACGCTGGAGCACATCGCTGCCCACCACTCGGGCACGTTTTGCGCCGTCGGCCAGCACTTGGTTGACGTAGTCGAGGTTGGCGGCGAGTTCGGCGCGGCGGGCGCGGTACGGCGCGAAATGATTCCAGTAGTGCTCGAAAAGCGCCTTCTTCAAGTCGCCGTAACCAAGTCCACCTGCGCGCAGGCGGCTTTCAAAATCAGTGGCGATCTCGACCGGAGCGACGAGTTTGAGCAATTGGATCGCCAGGTTCTCGTCGGCGTCGGGTTTGGGCTCCGCTGGCGTGCGCGAATCCATTTTGATGCCCATGATTTTTTTTCGAATGGCTTTTTCGTCGCCGAAAATTTCCACGGTATTGCCGTAGCTCTTGCTCATTTTCTGGCCATCAAGGCCGGGCACCGTGGCGACTTCGGCCCGGATTTCCGGCTCGGGGATGACGAAGGTTTCCCCATAGGTCTGGTTAAACTTGACTGCGATGTCGCGGGTCATCTCCACGTGCTGCTTCTGGTCGCGTCCCACCGGCACGAGGTTGGCGTCGTAGAGGAGAATATCCGCCGCCATGAGAACCGGATAAGCAAAAAGGCCGAAGTTGGGTGAGATGCCTTTGGCGGTTTTGTCTTTGTAGCTGTGAGCTCGTTCGAGCAGGCCCATCGGTGTGAGCGTGCCGATCAACCAGGTGAGCTCGCACACTTCGGGCAAATCGCTCTGGCGGTAGAAAACACTTTTCTTCGGATCGAGTCCACAGGCGAGGAAATCGAGCGCGACGTCGAGCGTGTTTTGGCGGCGCTGGGCGGCGTCGGTAAGCGACGTCATCGAGTGGTAATCCGCGATGAAATAGTAGCACTCGCCACGTGCCTGCAGCTCGATGGCGGGCCGCATCATGCCGAAATAGTTGCCGATGTGGAGTGTACCTGAAGGTTGGATACCGGAGAGTATGCGCATGGAATCAGAATTCAGAGGCCAGAAGCCAGATGTCAGGGAATAAATGTAGAAAAAAATCAGTCGCGACGCGGTTGCGTGATGACCGTGGTGCGAATGCGGGCAATGGTGGCGGCGGGCAGATAGCCACCGTAGGCGACGGTGGGCATGACCAGAGCGCGCTTGCCCATGATCGTGCCAGGCTGGAGCACGGCGTTGCAACCGACCTCGGCCTGGTCGCCGAGAATCGCGCCGAATTTCCGCAGGCCCGTGTCGACGATGGCATCGGGCAACCGGACCGAGATCGATTTCTGGTCGAGGCGAAGGTTGGACAAAATCACGCCGGCACCGAGATGTGCGCCATTGCCCAAAATAGAGTCGCCCACGTAGCTGAAATGCGGCACTTGGACGCCGTCGAGCAGCAAGGAATTTTTGAATTCGCAAGAATTGCCGATGACACAACGCGCACCGATAATGACGTTGCCGCGGATATATGCACCGGGGCGAATCTCGGTCCCCTCGCCGATCCATGCCGGACCGACAATCGTAGCGCTAACCGGAAGCTTAACCGTTGGATGAAGGTAAACTGCGCCAACGATGGACACTCCTGCAGGCACCGCAGGCGGTGTGGCGGGAAACGAGTACGACTTCAGTGCCGGACCGATGGCTTTGAGCCATTCCCAGGGCGCAACGTCGGCCGGAAACGACGCGGCAAATGACAGGAGCGAGACAGGCAGTTGGAAGAATTCGGAGGCTTTCACGACGCCAAGACCTTGGGCGGCAAATTACCTCGGGTGCAAGCTCAGGGTGCTCGGATGAGCGCTTCGTCCTGGCCTTGGGGTGTGCAGATGGCGCGCTGGCCGCGCCACGTTGCGAGACAAGCTCGCAACCTACGCAGAATGGATCGTCGTCCTCATCAACCAGCAGACGGGCGCGTGCGGGAAGCGAGATGAACCTCAAACCCCCAATAGAACTACCAAGAATAGAAGAAACAAAGCATGCATCGTAGGCTATGCTTTTGGACTGTGTCACCTGCCAGATGGAGTTAGGCTAAGATACTTTCCGTAGCCAATCGATTGCCCTTAGCTTCTTTGCTTCTTGGCAGTTCAAATCCCACTGCGGAATTTAGGATGAAGAGGCCGAAGATCGCGAGGCGACGTTCCTTTGGTTCCTCGTTGAGCTCGTGAAGGACGGCCCGCGGCGTTTTAGCAAACTGCGCAACGCTTGTTTCCGCATTCCGAACCGTCGCTCATCACTAATTTTGATGCCAAACTCCACTCAGGACAGGTCATTCGCCAAGTGGGCCACAGATCGCGTGGCGATCGAAACCGTGTCTTCGCCAAACTTGCCGGTCTCGTTTAGATTGTCAGCTTGATGGTTTTTCCATCGACCTCGACATTCTTGAGCTTCTTCCAAGCCGCCATGATCTCGGGTGACAGTGCATCACTGGTCATAGCCCGCTGCATCATATATTCAGTCGCATGCGGAAAACGGTGGAGCGGCAGCGACCCGATCATCACAGTCTCGGGCACAAACATGAAGGTGTCGCCCTGCTTCACAAAGGTTCCCTTCATCTGGGCGACGACGGGAAACGTGTAGCCCAACGTGGCAATAGTCGTCGGCAGGCCCACCTGGACCGCGCCATCGCGTATCCGAAAATTAAGGACAGAGGGTGTGATGAGATCGGTCGGTGCCTGCTCGTCCGGCGTGGGCGCGAGGGCCGGGGCTGCAGCAACCGCCGGTTTGCTCCCGGGCTTGGCGGGTTTTGCGGGCTTGGCAGCCGCAGCTTTGGCCGCAGCAGCCTCAGCCTCGGCCTTGGCCGCTTTCTCCATGGCCTGCTTGCCCGCTTCGCTGCCATTCATGAACATGAGGTTCAGATCGTCCTCAGTGAGTGCGATCTCACCCGGCGTGCCGTCGACCAGCATCTGGCGTTTGCGCATCCATTGCTTGCCCTTCAAATGATCCATGGTGCCCGCCACATAATAGACCGTGCCCGCTTTGACTTCATCTTCTTTGGGCAACTCGGCGACAACTTCAGCCGGCTTGAAGATCAAGAAAACGATGGCGAGCCCAGCGCCGAGGGCGAGACTCAACAAAAGGCCAAACGTTACTTCGTAGATCGTTGGGCCGTACAGTGCGCGTTCAAGTCTTCGATTCTTCATGATGATGGCGGGGTAGTAAAATTCTCGAATCGAAAGACCCTGAGTTCAACTCTCGGTTTTGGTCGAAGGTGGGGGCGGCGACGCTTTTACGTTTTCTTTGCCAGCCGAGCTTTTCGGCACAGCACTGGTTTTCTTGTAATCGGTCTGGTAGAAGCCCGTGCCCTTGAAGATCAAGCCGGCCCCGCCTCCGATTTTGCGGCGCACTTTGCCCTTCTTTCCGCAGGTACAAACCTTGAACGGAGCATCTTTCATGGGCTGAAATGCTTCGAAATCTTTTCCGCATTTCAGACAGGCATACTCGTAAGTCGGCATAGGTAAAAAAGAAGCGTTATGGGGACCGGCTGGCACTTTTACGAGATTCTTCCACCGCGCGGAAGAAAGCTGCGTAGAAACTCCATCCACCAGCCAACGCCACAAAAACAGTAAATGTCATCAACGGGTACACCGTGATGATGAACCCCGCCACGGCGAAGGTCGGGATCAGGAACCGCGCCCGACTCGACCGAATCATAGTAACCAAAAGCCAGATACGGAACGCATCGCGGTATTCTTCGCGCTTTTGATACTGGTAAATTCCCGCCGCCGTCAGCGGCATCGCCAGCAAGACCGCTGGCACCATCGGCAAGTAGACAAATACACCGTAGCCCAGAAACCGCAGCGGCAGCGTCAGCAACCATCCCAGACCGATCGGCAAAGCCCCCAACACGAGAAAAATGATGAACGCCGGAATGCCATTCACGAACATCCGCCGCCAGTCGTCCCACTCCGGAAAGTCCAAACTGTCGCCGCGCCGCGCCCGCGCCACCAATTCATACAAATAACCAAACGCAAAGAAGTGCGCCACGGGCACGACCATGAGCAGCGCACCGATGATGCACTTCAAAAACCAGGTCGGCCCGGAAAACAGACGTTTGCAAACTTGTTCGATTGTCGGCATTGCGGCAGGCAGTAACTGGCCGAAAGTAGGCCGCGCGCTGATGGACTTCTCAACTCAATTTAACAACTACGTTGCCCAGACTGAAAAAGCCCTGGGCCAATTGCTCCCGCCCGCGACGACCCGCCCGGCGCGCATCCATGAAGCTATGCGCTATAGTTTACAGGCTGGAGGCAAACGCCTGCGCCCCGTCCTTGTGCAAAGCGCGGCCGCTCTTTTCCCTGCGCCGCACCACGATCCTCTACCCGCTGCCGTCGCCATCGAATGCGTCCACACGTATTCACTGATCCACGACGATCTGCCGTGCATGGACAACGACGACCTGCGCCGCGGCCGCCCCACTGCCCACAAACAATTCGACGAAGCCACCGCGCTCCTTGCCGGCGACGCGCTGCTTACCTACGCCTTCGAACTGCTTACGCGCCACTACCCCACCGAGCCTGGCTTTGCCCTCGTGCGCGAACTCGCCGATGCCGCCAGCAGCCGTCGTCTCATCGGCGGCCAAATGGAAGACTTGCTGGCCGAGAAAAAATCCGACGCCACGGCCGACGAACTGGAATTCATCCATCTCAATAAGACCGCCGCCATGATCGAAGGCGCACTTGTGCTGGGTGGCCTGACGAGCAGCTCGACCAAGTCCGATCTCGCCGCGTTGCGCGCCTTTGGTCGCGAACTCGGACTTACCTTTCAAATCGTCGACGATATTCTCGATGCCACCGCCGACAGCGCGACGCTGGGCAAAACCGCCGGCAAAGATGCTCAAGCCGGCAAGACCACCTTTGTGAAACTGCACGGACTCGAAGGAGCGCGCTGCTTCGCCCGCGAACACACCGCGAGCGCACTCGCCGCGTTGACAACACTTCCCGGCGACACCGCGTTTCTGCGCCAGCTCGTCGAAACCATGCTGGTGCGCAATCACTGACGCGGTTGCTGACCCAGTACGACGGATCACTCAAGCGCGTAGACGTTGCCGTCGGTGCTGCCAATGTAGACGACGCCGCTATTCACGAGTGGTGAGGACACGATCGAGCCGATATTGAAGGTGCGCTCAAGCGAAAGAACGTTAATGTCGAGGAATTCATTCTTAATTTCGTTCTCCGGATTGAGCGAGTTGTCGGGATTGAGCACCTGCAGTTTATTTTCACGCGCCGCCGTCGTCTGGAACTCCCAAAGCGCAACTCCTTTTTCCCAGTCAAAGACGAGCAAGCTGCCATTCATCGCACCGACATACGCGACGGAATCCGCAACCGTTGGCGAGGCGAAGATATAGCTCCCAAGTTGCATGGAACGTTGAAGCATCCCCGTGGCGGCGTCGACGACATGGATCTTGGCGGTGTCAGAGGTGCCGAAAAGAACGTACCCGTTCACAACAGCGGGAGAATTAATCACCCGGCTGCCGTGGTTGTCGAAACGCCACTTCTCTTTGCCTGTGGCTGCGTCGATCGCGTAGAGATAGGCATCCGGACAGCCCACGTATACGACTCCATCCACGACCGCAGGCGACGACTGAAAGCCGACCTGGGTGTGGTTCTCGGGATCCAGCCCGGCCTGAAAATGCCAGAGCTCGCGCCCTGTCCTCACGTCGAGCGCGTAGAGCCGACTGTCCCAACTTCCGACGAACACACGTCCATCGGCAAACACTGGCGAGGCTTGGACAACGTCACCTACGGCAAACTTCCAAGCCAGGGTACCCGTCTTGGTCTCGAGCGCGTATACCTGCCCGTCACCGCAGCCGAAAATCACGCGCCCCTCCGCCACAACCGGGATCGAGAGGTAACAATCCCAAGGGTCGGCGGTCGTTTGCGTCGCAAGCGTTGAGCTGTGCAGACTTTTGGCCTCAAAGCGGCGTTCACCGCCAGTCGTAAACTTCCAACGCAGTTCACCTTTATCACCTGAGATAGCATAGATCCGACCGTCATAGCTCCCGAAATAAACAGTGCCGTCATCGACCGCCGCAGTGGAACGGACAGGACCGCCGGTCGCGAATTTCCAAAGCGCTTTACCCGTGACGACGTCAACGGCGTGAAGAGCGCCGTCATCGCTTCCGATATAAAGCGTGCCTCGATCCAGAACCGGCGAAGAAAGAATACGGCCCCCCGTGGCAAAGGTCCATTTGGTGCCGTGGAGTGCGGCCGGCCCGTTTTCGCGGGTTACACCGGTATGACAGGCATCGCCTCGAAACATCGTTTGAGTGGAACCGATTGACGAAAACGAAACGACCAAGAGAGACAGGGCAAATAGAGAGCGCACGTTGAGACTTAACACCGATGAGTCCACCGCACCTTCAAAATTCCATCAAATTGTTCAGAGCCGCGCGACCACACCCGGTCACCCCTGATCTCAGGACCAACCGCTTACTTTTTTACTTCTTACTAATAGTTATGTAATCTATTAAATGACAAACGTCCGGTCGGCTGGGGATCCGCCAGCTTTTTTTGGCGGTTTGCTGCTGATTCGTCCGCACCCGTGCCACTCACGCCGGAAGCGGAAGGTCCGGCGCTTGGCCTGATTGATGACACGGTCTTTGTCACGGCGACCTTCGCGTTTTGCCCAGGCGATATCCTTATGCTGTTTACCAACAAAGTTGTCGAGGAGGCCTCGGAGGACGGAACGGAGTTCGGCCTGGACCGCGTGCCAAAAGTGTTCAATCAAGGCGCGAAAGCTCACGAACCCGATCTGGCCGCCTACATCGCTGAAGCAGCGCGCGCCCATGCCGCCGCCGGACGGTTTTTCGACGATGTGTGTGTATTGTTTTCCCGGTTACACACGGCTGACACGTCGCATGCGGTGACCCAACCGGCGCCCAAGGCCTCAACCGGCGTGCGGTCCGCCTGAAAGTCAGGGCGAAAAGCCTGAGTCCGCAGCGCATGCATGCTCCCTGCGCGCCGCGCGCGATGTCGCCGGGTCGGGAACGTCACCGTTTTGTCACCACAGCAGATCGACATTCGGCCGATCAAACAGTCGAACACTGCACATCATGCTCATAAAAGAATTCGTCGGACCAGACGGTAAAATGTACGCGGAAAACAAACCTGAAGAAGGCGGTTTCCTCACCTATTTCGACGGCAGTACGTGGCTGATCACCTTCCCGTTCCGCAAAGCGCCGGATCGCGATTATTATTTTTTTGGCGACCGCCTGCCGATCACAGCGCGCGACTGGCGGATGCATCACGTCGGAAACAAGAGTGCGTTTCCGGCATTCATCGAGTGCTGAAATAAATACCCGATGCAGGCCCCTAGGCATTTTCAAACCGACAACTATCCTCCATGTCTGCCACGGGTTTGACGATTGACAGAAACCCGCCAGCGCACTGCTTCGCCCCAGGACAAGTAACCTATTGGGTTGTTTGTGCCTTTTAGCATGTTCAGTACAGCTGAATGAATGCAGGCAATTGAGCTTCTTCATTCTGTCCAAGTCCGTACTTTCTCCGGGGCATCGGACTCAGAGGGAATAAAGATTACTCGATGGCGTACACGTTGCCGTCGGTGCTGCCAATAAAGACGACCCCGCCGCTGACCAAGGGTGTGGACATGATGGAGCCTACGCTGAAAATGCGCTCCATCGAGTGAACGTGCAGGTCAAAGAATTCGTTCCTAAATTCTTTTTCGAGGTTGTGCGTATGATCGGGATTAAGCACCTGCAGTTTGTTTTCGCGCGCCGCGGCAGTCTGGAATTCCCAGAGCGCAACGCCCTTTTCCCAGTCGAAAGCGAGGAGGCTGCCGTTCATCACACCCACGTAGGCGACAGATCCGGCGATGGTAGGGGAAGCGAAAACGAAGCTACCGGCTTGCATGGAGCGCTGGAGCGTCCCGGTGGCGGCATCGAGGACATGGATTTTGGCGGTGTCGGACGTGCCGAAAAGAACGTGGCCGTTCACGACGGCGGGTGACGTGATCACCCAGCTGCCGTGGTTATCGAAGCGCCACTTTTCTTTGCCGGTGGCTGCGTCGAGCGCATAGAGCTGGGCGTCGCGACAGCCCACGTAAACGATCCCGTCTGCGACCGCTGGCGACGACTGGAAGCCGACCTGGTTGTGATCCTTCGGATCAAGTCCGGCCTGAAAGTGCCAGAGCTCACGCCCGGTTTTCGCGTCGAGCGCGTACAGCCGGCTGTCCCAGCTTCCGACGAACACACGGCCATCGGCAAAAGCGGGCGAGGCATGCACGACATCACCCGTGGCAAACTTCCAGACAAGGGCACCGGTCTTGGCCTCCAGTGCGTAGACTTGACCATCCCCGCTGCCGAAAATCACGCGCCCTTCCGCCACAACCGGACTCGACAGGTAACAATCCCATGGATCGGAGGTCGTCTGCGTCGCAGGAGTCGAGCCGTGCAGACCTTTGGCCTCAAAACGGCGTTCGCCGCCGGTCGCAAATTTCCAACGCAGTTCGCCCTTGTCTGCCGAGACTGAGTAGAACTGGCCGTCGTAGCTTCCGAAATAAACCGTGCCATCGACGACCGCCGCCGTGGACCGCACCGGGCCGCCCGTCGCGAACTTCCAAAGCGATTTACCAGTGGCGACATTGAGCGCGTGGAGCGCGCCGTCGTCGCTGCCGATATAAAGAGTGCCTCGGTCCAGAACCGGCGAAGAGAGAATGCGCCCACCCGTGGCAAAGGTCCATTTAGTGCCGTGAAGCGTGGCGGGGCCCGTTTCTTGGGAGACGCCGGTGTGATGGGCATCGCCTCGAAACATCGTTTGGGCAATGCCGGTTGAGGAAAACGCAACAGCAAGGAGAATCCGGGCAAATAGAGCGCGCATGTGAAAAGTTAACCCCGACGGATCACTTCCCCCTTTATGATTCTTTCGGATTGTTCGGGGAAACGCCTAGAAGCCAAGAGCCAGAGGCAAGGCCTGCCGGACGGCCCAGGCCGGCTGGGCTGCGGGTCACTTGCCCGACAACCGGTCCGCGGCGAGCACGAGTGTCAGGTAATCGGTCGTGCCAGAGCCGAGGACGTATTCGGTTTGCTGCCAGAGATAGGGCCATTCGAGCAGCTCGGGAAAATCGGGCCGGATCAAGGCCGTGCCCGAACCAATGCCACCGGGAATACTCGCTTCGTCCGCGCGGTTGAAGCCGTATCCAGGATTCAATGACTTCGCGCCCACGCCGGAAACAAAGGAGGTCGTGTTGCTGCCGGGATGGCAGCCGAGGATGAAGTCGAGCGCATTCAACAGATAGCTCGTGGGAAAAACATCAGGAAAGCTTTGATGCAGGAAAACCTGCTCGGCACCGAAGTGTTGGATTTGCCAGCCAGCCCCCCAAATCTTCGGCTCATATGGCACACCATAAGGCGTCATTCGACCGAGTTCGTCGATCTTGGTCCGCAGGGTGTGCGCCGCCTTCGTCAGCAAGACATGGTAGCTCTCATCTTTGATCAACGCTAAGGTGCGCCCGACGATCCAGCCCACCCGATCGAACTTCTCGCCGATCAACTCGGCATGCCCAACTAGAAAATCGGCATATTTTTTATTACCCGTGGAGATGAAAAGTTCGGTCGCGGCACCGACGCGATCGAGCGGGTCTTTCTCCTTGGTGACATTCCACAACTCCTCGGCCACCTGCAAACAGTCAGCTGCGAGCGCCGGATTGAGCGCCTTCAATGGGCGTGCGGACGCTGCGAGGCCGGCAGCGGCCAACAACTCCCTGGCGGGATTCTCTTCGGTGAACACCCAACGATCGTCGGCACTGCCAGGCAGCGGAATCGGCGGCGGGGTGCCCGTGTATTTTGTAGGATCAAAGCGCTGGTTGTCGGTCTGACTGCCAAACTCGCCAAGGTGCACATACTGCCGGTGCGTAGACGTGGCGATGCCGCGGTAGAGCCGCCCCATCGACTTGTATCCACCAATCACCGACAGCGCGCCGTGCTCGATCTGTTGGAGCATATCCGGCTTGCCATCAGGCATGTGGATTTCGACCACACGGGTTGCCTGATCGATCGTGGTGTTGTCGTAGTCGACTTTGAACATCTCATAGGTGAGCGCGAGGCCGTGCATCGTCTCGGTCTGTGATTCGACGCGCAGGTCGTCATCACCCGCATCGTGCCAGCCGCCGCGATCAAGGCCGGGGACCGATTCGCCGGACTTGAATTTCGTGAGCGTGGACGGCCCCTGCATGTAGCCATCAAAATGATTGAGATTAACCGGCGCCATGCGCGCATCGTCGAGATGACACCAGTTGTGCCAGACGCGGTAGCGGTCGTTGACCCGCATGTGGCACATCTGAATCGGCAGAAAATACTCCAGCGTCGGCTGCCAGACGCCGCGTTGGTAAACGTTGTCGTTGATTTGAAAAACAGCACTGCGGGAAGCGCCGTATTGCACCGCGTACAGCCCCGGCGTTACCACATCGGAGAAATCGAACTGGAGATAATGGTAACGCAGAAAACGGCCCCAGTCGTGCGCCGGTTTTTCGACTACAATCGTGGGCTCGCCGGTTTCGGAGAAGCGGAGAAGTCTTGCCGGTTGCAATATGGTTTCAGTCGCGTCGAGTTCGATCACGGCAATCTTGCCCTGCTGTGGGCGATAGCCGACCTGCGAAACCTGGACGACGGGTTCGTGTTTCCAGCCGGGTAGCGCGTGAGGCGTGATGAGCCACTCGATCGCACCTTGCGTCGTGCCCTTGGGCAGCGCGGCGCGCACGATGAACCAGCCGTTGTTGTGTTGATCACGTCCGTCACGCAGCTCGAGTTCGCCGCCGCTCACGCGTTCGATTGTCAGGCGCTGGCGCTCCGACTCCGGTGCGATGACCAGGCGCTGACCTCTGGCGAGCGGTTGCAGTTCGTAGCCGGTGGAGAGTTCGTCACCGGGATCGCGCAGCCCTTCATCCACGGCACCGGGGCCGTTG
>Ga0302294_10000373_pt1 | contig 13919 bp, 12 predicted proteins | sample III_Fen_N2_3_FD_194550 | JGI IMG/M metagenome (GOLD analysis project Ga0302294, IMG submission 194550) | Peat permafrost microbial communities from Stordalen Mire near Abisko, Sweden - III_Fen_N2_3 | ecosystem: Environmental > Terrestrial > Soil > Wetlands > Permafrost | place: Sweden: Abisko...
CAATATGTGACGCATTATTTCTTTTAAGTTTCAGGCAATCAAAAACCGGCGGGGGATTACCCTGCCGGTTTTGTGTTGGATCGTCAGTATAAATCGATCACGCAGCGTACGGTTTGCAGCGGAATTTCGATGGTAACCGTTTGCCGCGCGCCGTCGCGCAGCATGCCTTGCGACTCGTAAAACGAAATCGCCCGCTGGTTATCTTCCAGCACCCAGCAGCAGAGCCGCGAATATCCTGCCTTGGCGGATTCCCGCTTGAGCTGGTCGAGCAGCAATTTGCCGTAGCCATGCCGCCAGACCTGCGGGATGAAATAAAAAAAGCTGAATTCCGCCGTGCGCGGTAGATCCTCATCCCGCGTGGGGTGTAGGCTCGCCGCGCCGACTGCGACACCGTTCTCCTCGAAGATATAGTAGCGCAGATCAGAAACGCGCTCCAACCCTTCGGCGAGACGATGCGCGCGGGGTAAATTCGCCAACGAGTCCAAATATTTCTGCGGAACGATGCCCGCGTAGGCGTCTTTCCATGCTTCGTTGATGATGTGTGCGATTGCGTCCGCGTCCCTGCTATACGCGCGTCGGATTTTAATTCGATATTGCTCTGAACTCGTAGCCAATTACCTCCTTTGCGCAGTGTGGAATCGATTTTCCGTCAGCGCCGGTCTTTCTTTATACAGGGTTCCTTTCATGAAAACTTGTTTCCGCATAGGAATTTTTATCGTTTCGATTTTTTTATCGCATCCAAATTCTCAATCTCCAAATCGCAATACTTTGCAATCGCCTCCGGCAAACCTTTTCGGTATTGCACGCCGAAGGCGCGGGGATGAAACTCCGATCGAGTGCGGACAGAGGAAGATTCCTCATCCGCATAAAACACGATAAAGCTGCGTTTTGTGACCTGTCCATAGAGATCGGGCGCGAGGACTACGCGCTCGATTTCACTCCAGTTGAGTTCATATTTCGTTCGGCGGGTTTGGTAGGCGACCCCGTGACGGGAGAGCAAAAACCGCGCGGAACCAAAGCCGAAAAGTTCCACAAAGACCGGCAGCAGCAAAAAGACCACAACCATAACCAGCAACCCGTACTGCAAAATCTGCATCACGGAAAAATAGCGGTACGGCGTAAGGTTTCGCAAGATCAACAGAAAAAACAAGATCGCGAACACCTCGATCATCGCGTATTTGATGATCGTTTCGCGCGTGGAAACAACGCGGAGTTTCATAGAGAATGATCCTTTCGGGTACCCTTACTTGGGGTAACCATGTTTGGCTGCTTCGGGCGGGCAAACAAGACGCGGAGCGTATGGTTACCGCTCCGCGAGGGGCTTGCGCCAATTCGAGAAATTACTTGCTTTCGCCTTTTTTTAGGTGCCCGTGTCCGTGGCAATAGATCTGGCGGTTGTCCAGCGCCCACTGCCGCTCGGAAAATGCGCCGACGGAAACGCCGGAGAGCGCGTCAAACATCTCATACATCTTGCTGTCCAACAGGTCGATTTCCGCGAGCACTTCCGCCTCCGGGAACATCGGCAGTTTCGGGCTGCCGAACTCCGCCTGTCCGTGGTGCGCCAGCAACATGTGCTCTACCAGCATAGCGGTCTCTTCCGGCACGCCGAGTAGTTCGCAGGTTGCGGTAACATCCGAAATCCCGATTGTGATGTGGCCTACCAGCATGCCGCGCGCGGTGTAGCCGCTGGCGATGCCGAGTTCGCCGGTCTCCAGCTCCTTGAGCTTGCCGATGTCGTGGAGAATCGCGCCGGTGTAGACGAGGTCGCCGTCCAGCGCGGGATAGGTTTCGATGATCGCCTTTGCGAGCTTGGTCAGCGTCCAGGTATGGTGCAGCCAGCCGCCGCGCGTCGCGTGGTGCAGTTTCACCGCCGCGGGATAGAACAGGAGTTTTTCTTTGTTTTCGCGCAGAATGTATTGCACCAGGCGGCGAAGGTCGTCGTCCGCGAAACTTTCTGCGAGGGAGAAGAGCTCTTCGTAGAGCCATTCGGGATCGAACGGCGCACAGGGGAGGAGCTTTGCCATGTCCACGTCGTCCTCCGGCGTGGTGCGTCGGATTCTGTCGAGCTTGAGCTGCTCGGTGTCTTTCCAGATGTTGATGGAACCGCGCACTTTGACCACGTCGTTGGCTTCAAATACGCCGTGCAGTTCCTTATTATAATCCCAGAGCTTCGCGGCGCAGTCGCCTTCCGAGTCTGCCAGGATGAGGTCGAGGTATTCTGTGCCCTTGATGTTGGTCTTTACGCTCGCGCTTTTGACGAGGCAAAACCCCTCAAAAGACTGCCCGCTGCTTTCGTTTAATAACCGCATGCGGCTCATGGATGTGTCCCCCTTGTTCGTAATGACGAATCTACATACTTTGTAACAGTATAGCATATTTGCAGCCGGTTCTGGCAACCCGTGCGCCAAAGCGCGTGAAATCTGCCCACCATACACAGCAAACGACACAGCGCGTTGCCGTATCGTCCGCGTTATGGTAAAATGCGCGTGTGCATCGCGCGGGGGAAACACAAGCGCGCGCCTGCGCGGAATGGAACGAAGTAAGCCGGATATGGAAACAAACTTTTCAAATAACTATGATATCGTCGTCATCGGCGCGGGGCATGCGGGGGTAGAAGCCTCGCTTTCCTGCGCGCGAATGGGGCAAAAGACGCTCCTATTGACATTAAATTTGGACTCGGTGGGGCTGATGCCCTGTAATCCCGCCATCGGCGGCACGGGCAAAGGCCACCTTGTGCGTGAAATCGACGCGCTCGGCGGCGAGATGGGTCTTGCCGCAGACGACACTTTGATTCAAATGCGGATGCTCAACACGGGCAAAGGCCCCGCGGTGCATTCTCTCCGCGCGCAGATGGACAAACGCCGCTATCACGAGCGGGTCAAGCGCGCGATTGAAGAGCAGGAAAACCTCACCCTTGCGCAAGGCGAAGCAAGCCGCTTCATCACCGAAGGCGGGCGCATCAGCGGTGTGGTAACTGCAGAAGGTTTTGTCTACGCCTGTCGCGCGGCGGTCGTCTGCGCGGGCGTTTATATGAAGAGCCGGATTTTGATTGGCGACTATTCGCGCAACAGCGGGCCTGCGGGGCTGCTCCGCTCGGAGACGCTTTCGGATGCGCTACGCGAACTCGGCGTACCGCTGCAACGCTTCAAGACGGGTACGCCCGCGCGCGTCAACGGGCGCACGCTCGATTATAACGAGATGGAGCGGCAGGATGGCGACGTACCGATGCCCGCATTTTCGTTTATGAACGGCAGGCTGGAGCGTGAGCAAACGCCGTGCTATCTCACCTACACCAACGCGGACACGCACCGCGTGATCCTCGATAACCTGCACCGATCGGCGATGTACAGCGGAAAGATCAACGCAACCGGAACGCGCTATTGCCCCAGCATCGAGGACAAGCTCGTCCGCTTTGCGGACAAAGACCGGCACCAGATATTCATCGAGCCGGAGGGGCTCACGACAAACGAAATGTACGTGCAGGGCATGAGCACGAGTCTGCCCGGCGATGTGCAAATTGCGATGCTGCGCACCATGGCAGGATTGCACCGCTGCGAGGTGATGCGCCTTGGTTACGCGATTGAATACGACTGCATCGACCCCACCGCGCTGGATCGTTCGCTCGCCGTTCGCGCCGTGCCCGGGTTATATCTCGCGGGGCAAGTGAACGGAACCAGCGGATACGAAGAAGCGGCGGCGCAGGGCTTGCTTGCGGGCATCAACGCCGCGCTGTACTGCAAAGGCGACGAACCGCTGACGCTGGGTCGCGACGAAGCGTATCTCGGCGTATTGGTGGACGACCTTTCGGTGAAAGGCACGCCGGAACCCTATCGCATGATGACCTCCCGCTGCGAGTATCGCCTCTTGCTCCGTCAGGATAACGCCGACGAGCGGCTCACGCACAAATCTCTGCGCACGGGGTTGATCTCCGGCGAACGGTATGAGCGGCTGATGCAAAAGCGCGAGCGCGTAGAAACCGCGTTTGCCACGCTGGATAAAACCGTGCCGCCGAGCGAGGCGTTGCGCCAGCTCTTGACCAATCGCGGCGAGAGCGTACCCGGCTCGGGCGTGAAATTATTTGATTTGCTCAAGCGAACCAGCATTCGCTATACCGATTTGCTTTCCGTATTTTCCGCGCTTGCGCCGCTGGACTGGGAGACGGAGGAGCGCGTGGAAACCCTCGCGCGCTACGATGGCTACATTCAAAAGCAGCTTGATCAGGTGGCTAGAAACCGCGCGCTGGAAAACACGCCTCTGCCGACGGATATCGACTATCTGACGCTTGACGGCCTCCGGCTAGAAGCGCGGCAAAAGCTCAACAAGCACAAGCCCGCGAGTATCGGCATGGCGGGGCGCATCTCCGGGGTCACGCCCGCGGACGTGAACGTGCTGCTCATTTATAGTAAGCGCGGTTTTCCCGCTGTCAAGACCGAAACGGAGGAACGAGTATGATCACAGAAATTCTTTCGCCGCTGCGCCCCGATCTAACGGCGGAGCAGTTGCAAAAATTTGAAACCTATTACGCTATGCTCGCGGACTGGAACACGCGCTTGAACCTGACCACGATTATCGCGCCGGAGGATGTCGTCAAAAAGCACTTTCTGGACTCGTTTGCGGCAGAGCCTTATCTCAAGACGGGCGCGAGCATGATGGATGTCGGCACCGGCGCGGGATTTCCCGGCATTCCGCTGCTGATTCTGCGCCCCGACCTGAAACTCACGCTGATGGACAGCCAGCAAAAGAAGCTGGTGTTTCTGGAGGCGGTTTTAAAGGAACTCAAGCTCTCTGCGGAGTGCGTGCATGCGCGCGCCGAGGACGCGGGGCAAAACCCGCGCTATCGGGAGCAGTTTGACGCGGCGCTGACCCGCGCGGTCTCCGGCTTGCCGGTATTGTGCGAACTGACGCTGCCGCTGGTGAAAGTCGGCGGGATCAGCATCGCCTACAAGGGCGACTCTGCCGAGGAACTAGACGCGAGTCAAAACGCGCTGGAGCTGCTGCACGCGACAGCCGAGCGGGTGATTATCCCCTCGGACTACGGCGTGCGCGAACTGGTGATTTTGACCAAGACCGACACCACGGCGAAGATATATCCGCGTAAGGCGGGTACCCCCGCGAAAAAGCCGTTATAAAAACGTTCCACTTGAATGAGTCAGTTTGAAGCAGGAGAAAATTTGGAGAAGAAGACCACAACCAGAAAAACCAACACACGTGGGGCAAATGCCAACGCCGCGTCCTTTGTCGCGGGGATCGCGGGCGCACTCATCGCCGCGTGGCTCATCTACGGCACGGTGACGATCGATCCGTTCCGTTGGGGTTTGTTTGTGGAGGAACTCATCATAGCGCTCTGCGCGCTGCTTGCGCTTCGGTTTCTCTGTGTGCTTCGCTTACCATCTTGGGTTTCTCTGGTCTGCATCATACTCCTGCCAGCGGCAATTGCCTTTATCGGTTCGCTCTCCCTGCCGGAAAACCCGGTGGCGTTTGAGCGCGCGCTATGTCTTGCATTTGCCGCTTGCTTTTCTCTGCTGACGGCGCATCAAATGGACAACAAGCCCGATGGCGTGCTGCTCACCGCACTGCTCATCTGCGCTTGCCTGCCCGTATTGCTCGGCGCCGATACGCGGCTGATCGACGAACTCATGCGTGCGCTCGTCATGGCGGGCGTGTTCATGACGGTGCTCGCCGTGCGGCAAAAGTCGGTTGGGCTGGCTTATCTTGCTTCTCTCGCGTTTACGATTGCGGGAGCAGCGGGGCTTTTTGCCGCGTTTGCCGGTTTGGGCGCGGGCATTGGTGCGCTACTGCTCTCTCCAAAGCGGAAACGCGGGGGTTGGACGCTTGCCGCCGTGCTGATGACGGCGCTGCCCGTCGCGGCCTGGTTTGCCGCTCGCTTGCTACTGCCGCAAGGCAATCCGCTCTTTGCACAAAATGCGCAGACGGCGGGGGACTTTGCGCTCATCATCCGCACACACCTGCTGCGCGCGCTTGCGGTGGGGCTATTGCTGCTGGCGGTTCGATATTTTTATCGTAGAGAGGATGTGGCGATACCTGTTATCCTCGCGCTGGCGGGTTGCGCGGTTGCCAGGCTGTTGCCGTTTGTCGCCGCACCGGATGTTTGGATGGATGCGCTGCCGCTCTGCGCACTCTGCGGCGTGGGTGTCGCCAAGACCGCGCGCGGCACGGGACGCTGAGAATCGAAAGCTTGAATTCATAAAGGATTCTATTTTGTGGAGGAAGTCGAATCCTCTCAAGATCATTCTCCCGATGAAAGTTATAGATCAACGCGGATTCATCACAACAGAGTTCTGAATGAACGTTTAGAGCATTAAAACAAATCATAAATGATAAACCGATCAAATTAAGATCATACAAATCGACAGGAGAAACACAATCACAATGTCAAAAAAGAAGTGTTTGTTTAGAAATAAGGCAATCGTGTGCGGGTTACTCCTTTCTTTCGTTTTTGGTGCAACTTTGATTCTTTCAGGATGCAATGTCAAACCACCGCATGAGATGTTGCCTCCAAATGCGGAGGAGAATCAAATTGTTATTATAAACATGATTTCGCCCCCCGTTCCGCAGCAGTCACCGCTAATGCCGTCGCCACTGCCGCCGTCGCTGGCACCGTCGTTGGCTTCTATGCCGACACCAACCGAAAAACTACCACTTGCGGGATACATAATTGGAATTGATCCCGGGCATCAAGCGGAGGCCAATACCACATTAGAACGGCTAACCCCCAAATCGCGTTCTAGTAAAAAAGAAAAAGTTTCCTCCGGAACAAAAGGAAGATGGTCGAATGTTCCTGAGTTTGAAGTGACATTAGCCGTCGGATTATTACTGCGGGACATTTTAATTCAAAACGGCGCGACTGTGGTGATGACCAGAACCACAAACGATGTCGACATATCAAATATGGAACGAGCGTTTGTGGTTAACGACGCTAAAACAGATTACGCATTGCGTATTCATTGCAACGGGGCGAAGGATGAAACCAAAAAAGGAGCATCCATCCTGATTCCCAGAGAGAATCCGTTTCAAGAAGATTGTCGCTTGGCAGCCGATCTTTTACTCAGCGAGTATTGCGAAACAACAGGTATTGAAAAACGCGGGATCGATGAACGCGGCGATCAAACATGTTTCAATTGGTGTGATCGATTGATTATTAATATTGAAATGGGGTATATGTCAAATCCTGAGGAGGATGCAATTCTGTCAAACCCGAAGAACTATGAATCTTTAGCGCGTGGATTGGCAAAAGGAATCATGCTCTATTTCGAACAAAAAGAGAACGGGGGCTTAGGCACCCCACCGCCGATGATCAACCCTTGATGGCATGTAGAATTGCTAGCAAGAAAATCATAAAAAGGATGACAAGTGGCACTTGAAGAAATTCTGACGGATATTGATATAAAAACAGGATTCCTTGATTCGCAGAGTAACTACTGATATACTGGTAAAACTGCCTGAAAACCTGCGGATTCCCGCGGTAATTCCTTTTTTTGAACAACGCGCGTCTCTGCCTTTGGCGGCGTGCGAAGGAGAAGACATGACGTTTCGACAACGAATTGCGGACTTATTCGACCACTCCTTTTGGCGAGTCGCGTTTCCGCTGATCATACCCATTGCACTGCAAAATCTATTGATGACCTCATTTCGCATGGTCGATACGATCATGGTCGGCCGCTTGGGAAACGTCGCCATCGCTGCGGTCGGGCTTGCGGGTTGGGCTTCGTTTTTTGTCGAATTGCTCGCGTTTGGCATGTCCAGCGGGGCAGCCGTCTTCGTAGCACAGTATCACGGCGCGAATAACAGAGAAGGCATGCTGCGCACATACGGCATGATGCTCATGTTCATGGTCCCCCTCGGGCTGATCTTCACGCTTGGTGTCGGGTTATATCCGCAACTCGTGATGCGCCTGTTTACAGAAGACCCCGTGCTGATCACCGAAGGCGCGAAATATTTGCAGTTCGCTTGTGTTTCCTATCTGTCGCTGACGGTAAATCTCGCTTTCTCCACCATGCTGCGCTGTACAGAGCAGGTGAAGATTCCGATGGTCACCAGCGGAATTGCTGCCGCGCTCAACGCCGTGCTCAACTACATCTTCATCTTTGGCGCATTCGGCCTGCCTGCCATGGGCGTTGCGGGTTCGGGTTTAGCCACGGCGATCTCCTCGCTGCTCAACCCTGTTTTGATGTTCATCATCTCCGCTGTGCGAAAGACCATCGTTATAGCTCCTATTAAAAGCTTATTTGCGTTTAAAGGCTTTTTCAAGCCATTCTGGGGGCGCGCGTTGCCGGTGCTTCTCAACGAGTTTTTCTGGAGCATCTCCATTATTATTGTCAACATGGTGCTCGGACGTATGGGCACGGATAACTACGCGGCGCTGACGGTAGAGCGCACCATAGAAGGATTGGTGTTCGTTTTCTTTGTCGGTATCTGCAACGCTTGCAACATCCTTGTGGGCAAATCCATCGGCGCGGGGGATATTGAACGCGGCAAGGCGTATTCCCGCAGGTTTATGATGATGACGCCGATCATCGGCATTCTCGCCGGGATTGTCATCATTGCGCTGCGGTATCCGTTGATCGGGCTATTTGACCTGAGCGAGACCGCAAAGCACACGGCGCGTGTTCTGCTGGTCATCTTCGCAATCGATGCCGCGGTGCGCTACATTCCCTATGTCGAGGTGGTCGGCATCTTCCGCGCGGGCGGGGACACGCGCATGGGGTTGATCGTGGATTTGGTTTGCCATTATGTCTTTATCACGCCTGCGGTCATCCTCGCGGGGCTTGTCTGGAAACTGCCGTTTATCACGACGTATGTCATCATGCTGGTGGTGGACGATGTCTCCAAACTCATCCTCACGATTCCGTATTATCGCACCATGCGCTGGATCAAACCCATCGTTCAGCCGAAGCTGGCGGATCGCGAGGCGGCAATCATCGAAAGCGGCGGGGAGCCGACACTCTGATGCGGTCAGGCAGTCGATTGAAAAAAACTGGATTCGTGATATAATCAGCTTTCGGAGCAAGGGGTATATCGCGCGGGAAATACGCGCGTATTAAAAAACATCTACCAATTCCACCGGCAATCCGTCATAATGCATTCGTGAGTGTTTGAGGCATGAAGTACGGGTAGACAACTCAGGCGCTCGCATACAAAGCGAATTGATTTTTGCTAAAGGGTCATTTAGGGTAGAGAAGGCGTTGGCACACTCGCACGGGGGGACACAATCCGGCATATGCAGAAACGAAAGTTTGGGATAAAACCGATCAACGTATTACCGCTTGGATTCATTGTGGTAATTCTGACCGGAGCACTCTTGCTGATGCTGCCGATCTCGAACAGAGACGGTGCATCTTTTCCGTTTTTGAGCGCGCTTTTTACCGCAACGAGCGCAACCTGCGTTACAGGCCTCGTGGTTGCGGATACGGCGACACAGTTTACGATGTTCGGGCAAACCGTCGTCCTCCTGCTGATTCAGGTCGGCGGACTGGGGATCATGACCATGTCTATGATTCTCTTTACGTTCACTGGCAAGAAAGTATCACTGCATGACCGCATGAGCATGGCGGAAGGCCTCGGCGAAAGCCGCCTCCAGGGCGTCGTCCGCCTCACGCGCGGCGCGCTGTTGGTCACGGGCATCATTGAACTGGCGGGCGCGATCCTGCTCTCGTTTCGGTTTATTCCGCAATACGGCTTAGCCAAAGGCATTTGGTTTTCCGTCTTCCATAGCGTCTCTGCTTTTTGCAACGCCGGGTTTGACCTCATCGGCGGGTTCCGTTCCATGACCGTATACGCCAACGATCCGTTTGTGCTGCTGGTCATCATGGGGCTGATCGTCGCGGGCGGGCTTGGCTTTGGCGTGATCATCAACCTGCGCAATACGCGGGATTTGCGAAGATTGCGCCTGCACAGCAAGATGGTGCTCACGGGAACGATCTTTCTAATCCTGTTTGGAACGCTGCTGTTTCTCTGGATCGAATATGAAAACCCGAAGACCATCGGCAACATGAGCCTGTTTGACAAGATTGTCAACTCGATGTTCCAGTCGGTCACGCTGCGTACAGCGGGCTTCAACTCCATCGACCAGTTGACCATGCATGACGCGAGCAAAGGTGTCGGCATTCTATTGATGCTCGTTGGCGGCGGCCCAGCCGGTACGGCGGGTGGTTTGAAGATCACCACCGTGTTTACGCTGCTGCTTGCTGCGCGCGCCTATCTGCGCGGAAAGTTTGAAACCGAGGCGTTCGGGCGCACCATCCCGCTGGAGCAGACGCGCCGCGCGTTGACCATCACGCTGCTGGGCGTCGTGTTCCTGCTCGGCATGGCGATGATGCTTTCCTTTTCGGAGCAGGACATGCCCGCTGGAAGCCTGGGGCTGCTCAATCAGCTTTATGAGGCGACGAGTGCGTTCTGCACCGTGGGTGTTTCCACAGGGGTTTCCGCCGCCGGGTCTTCCGTCACACGCGTGATCCTGATTCTGCTGATGTACGCGGGGCGCGTGGGGCTCATCACCGTCGCACTCTCCCTCGTCGAGCGTACGTCAAGAAAAGAACCGGTGCTGCATTACCCGCAGGAAGACATTCTGATCGGTTAATTCAGACGGATCGTAGATATTTATGAAGCAGGTTCAATCAAACAACGAACAAAAATTTCTGCAAGGAGCGGAGTACGTCATATGAGTAAAAGTTTTCTGATCATCGGTCTTGGGCGCTTTGGACAGAGCACAGCGCGTATGCTCACAACCCTGGGACACGAGGTGCTCGCCGTCGATAAACGGGCGGATCGCGTCAGCGCGGTCAAGGATAGCGTACTGCACGCGGTGCAGGCGGACACGACGGATGAGCGCGCCATTGCGCAGCTCGGCATCCGCAACTTTGACTGTGTGGTCATCTGCATCGGAGACGATATCCGCGCGTCGGTGCTGGCTACCGTTCTCTGCCGCGAGATGGGCGCAAAAAAAATAGTCGCAAAGGCGCAGGACGACCTGCACCAGAAGCTGCTGATCAAAACCGGTGCGGACCGCGTGGTTCAGCCGGAGCACGACGGTGGCATTCGCCTCGCGCGCTCGCTGGTTTCCGACGGCGTTCTGGACGCGCTGGATCTCTCCGAAGAATACAGCATCCACGAAGTTATCGTGCCAAAGGACTGGGTGAATCACTCGCTCGCGCAGATCGACGTTCGCAACCGCTACGGTGTGTCCATCATTGCGTTACGGCGAAATGGGCATGTCATTGTGAACATCAACCCGAACGATCCCTTCCACAACGACGACTCTATTTATCTGTTGGGCGACGATGCAAGCCTCGATCGCTTTAACTGATCTTCGGTTAATCTGCGCTTAAGTGAGTCTCGATCATTTTAACTGATCTTTAGTGGCTTGCGATCACGTGAGCCTCGATTGATTTATCGAAGAAATTTCCGAACCAATCACGGCGGCGCTCTGCGTCGCCGTTTGCATACGCACAAATAATTGCTGTTTGCCGTTTCATCTGTTAAAATGCACATCAGAGATGGGATAAAATAATAACCAGAGGGGAAAGAGCGCATGTCAAAAGCGAAAAAGACGCTCGCAGAGCAACTTCACTCGCGTAAGCTCCATCAGCCGCCAAAGGTGGTCTACTGTATCCTTGGGTATCTTTGGAAGCTGCTGTACTTCAAAAAACTCGGCGTAAAAGTCGAGATCAAAGACGACCCGCGTTCCTGCAAAGGAGCGCATATTCTGGTGAGCAACCACGCATCGCGGTTGGATTATATCTTTACGGGTGCTACGTTGCTGCCGCAGACTTATAACTATGTCGCGGGATACAACGAGTTTTTCCGTTCGCACCTTGCGTTCGTCTTCCGGCTCCTGCAAATCATCCCGAAAAAGAATTTCACACCGGATATCTACACCATCAAGGAGATCGCGCGGATTCTGCGCACCGGCGGCCGCATCGTGCTGTTTCCCGAGGGCATGAGCAGCATCGGCGGGGGAAACCAACCCAGCGCGATTGGCAGCGGCAAGCTATTAAAGCACTTCGGCGTGCCGGTCTACATCAGTAAAATCTCCGGCGGATATCTCACGAGCACAAAATATTGTCTCGACGAGCGCCCCGGTGAGGTGCGTGTAGTGATTGACAAGCTCTTTTCGCCGGAGCAACTGAAAGGGATGAGCGCGGATGAAATCCAGCGCGCGCTGGATGTCGCCATTCAAAACGACGATTACGAATGGAATAAGACTGCGAAAATTTCTTATGACGGGCAAGGCAGAATTGCGCACCAAATGCACACGCTGCTTTACCGCTGCCCGCGCTGCGGCAAAGAATTTTCCATGCGTGGCGAGGGGGACACGATTCGCTGCCTCGCCTGCGGCAATGGCGCGCGCGTGAACGCGGACTACAGCTTCACGCCGCTGGATGAAACCTGCGTCTTGCCGGAGTCGCCGAAAACGTGGTTTGACGAGGAGCGAAAGCTTGTTTATCACGAGTTGCTCGACCCGGAATTCGTGCTTACTGAACGGGTGCGTCTTGGCGTGTTACCCAAAGATGAACCACTCAAAAACCTCGAAACAAGCATCATCGCCGGGGAAGGCGAAATCCGCCTCGACCACACTGGCTTGACCTACACGGGAACGAAATATGGGAGAGATTTTTCCTTCCATATCGAGCCGGAGTTACTGCCGACCTACGGCATGTGCACGGATGTTTCCCGCGTCTATACGTTTGTGAACGGCGAATTTTACGAGTTTTATCCCGAAACGGAGTGCATCGCAAAATGGTTGTTAGCAACCGAGGAACTGCACCGCATGCACGGCGGCGAATGGAAAAACTTTCCTTGGGCAAACACCTATGCGTAATACCTCTCTTTGATCGGGAAGTTTGTTTTGAGCGAATAACGCGAGAATGGCGGTGACTGAGCGCATGCAAAAAGCGGCGGGAGCTGGCACGGCGGCAATCATCACGCTCGACCTGCACGGAAAAACGCAATATCAGGCGCGCGTTGCGCTGGACGCGCAGCTTCGGCGCAGCCGCGGGGTCTATCGCATCCACGTTGTACACGGGTATCACAACGGAACCGCTCTGCGTGATATGGTGCGGCAGGAATATGCGGCGCATCCGCAGGTATTGCGATTGGAACAAGTCTCAGAAAGCGTGACAGATCTTGTCTTACGGGAACTCTAATCAAAAAAAACGGAGCAAGCGCTCCGTTTTTTTGATTATGTATCAAGCTATTTCGCGATTTTCTTGTTTCGCTCAATCAGCGCGGCGTAGCGTTCGACGCTTGTGGTTGCGATATCATCCCAGGAGAGATAGATCGTCTTTCGAGCGGATTTGCCGATTTTCTTCGTCGCCTCGCTATCTTCCAGCGCAAAGGTGATGATTTCGCAAAGGCTTTCCGTCGTGTCTTCGCATAAAAATCCGTTTTCGCGGTCGAGAATCGGCTCTGCAGTGGCGCAACCGCGCACCACCACGCTTGGCGTTTCCATTGCCGCAGCTTCGCGCACCACCATGCCGGAGGTATCGTAGAGCGAAGGGAACACAAACAAATCGGCAATTTCGTAGAGCCCGTAGAGACTAGCCTCGTCCGTGATGTGTCCGGTATAGCGTGTGTGTTCGCTGATCCCCAATTCCTCGGCTTTCTGGGTAATCGCTTTGGTGTCCGGTCCCTGACCAGCCAGCACGAGGGTAAATGGCTTTCCGCTCTTCTGGTAACAGGCGCAGCTTTCGAGTGTGCGTAGGATGTTCTTCTTCCAGTTCATCTGACCGCAGTAGAGTAAAATCGGTCCATCCGGCAGGTCAAAACGCTTCTTCGCCGCAGCGGCGCGTTCAGCGCTTGGGTCGATGTCCGGCGTGCCGTTTGGCATAACGATGACCTCGCCCACATAGCCGTAGTCGTAAAGCGTTTCTTTTGAGCTTTCGCTTACCGTCCAGACTTCG